>Ga0137432_1000562_pt1 | contig 18306 bp, 24 predicted proteins | sample EasRivERMZT820_2_FD_102337 | JGI IMG/M metagenome (GOLD analysis project Ga0137432, IMG submission 102337) | Soil microbial communities from meander-bound floodplain in the East River, Colorado, USA - East River MetaG ERMZT820_2 | ecosystem: Environmental > Terrestrial > Soil > Floodplain ... | reverse complement strand
GTCACCGCATCCTGGTCTATCCTCATAACTGGGCACTCTGCGCACCCAGGCTGGTCACGCGTGCACGACACCAGTACATCCCTTGGCACCAGGTACGGAGTCGTGTCCTCCGCTGATACTACTGCGGTGAAGTCGAGGTGCCATCCTACGTTCTCAGGATCAGCGGCATCGCAGAGGTCGACCGTCCTAGCTCCACGCGGGCTCGCCTCTGCTGACTCAGGTACGTATTCCTCTGCTTTCTCTTGAAGGGCGACTAGGTCGCCTGCGGTGGCGCCCTCCTGACCCACGTAGTCGTTTACGTCGCCCTTCTTGTACTTCTCTCTGTCGAGCGGAAGGAAGATGATCCTGACGCTGGAAGCGTAGGCGTGCAGGAAGTTCGCGACCTTCCTAGCCGCGGCCCTTCCTGCGACGTCCACGTCCATGCACACGTAGACTGTCTTGCCCTTGAACTTTTTGCCCCATGCCGGGTCCCAGTTGCCCTCTCCCGCTGTAGCCGACACGGCGCCGATGCCCAGCGAGTTGAGCATCTCGCCGACTACCAGCGCCTTCATCTCGCCGCCGCATATCCACACTACGTCGTAGGACGCGTCGCCGGCGCGGTACAGGGCCATGGGCTCGCCATAGCCCCTGGTGTTCTTCATCTTGAGGTGGGCTGCAGCTCCGGGAAGGTATCTCCTTATGTTGACAACTCGATGGTGCTCGTCGTATACAGGTATCGTGATGCGAGAGTCATGGAACCCGATTCTCGCCTTCCTGATCATGTCATCTGTGACGCCCCTGTCTCTAAGTGCCTTGAGGAGCGGGCCTGCTTGCCACACCTGCGAGTGCATCTTCTCTACGATGCGCGGATCTATCTCCTTAGCACCAGCTACGTCGTACCTCTCGCTGAGGCTTACGATCATCGTCTGGCGTTCTACCTTGGCGATGTGGCACAGGAACGTTACTATGTCGCCCTTAGCACGACAGTGCGACGCGTGGCACTGCCACACGTTCTTCTTCACGTTGAAGGACACGCTGGGCTTCGTGTCCTCGTGAACTGGGCACTTACACCTTATCTCCTCCTCGTTGAGCGGCTCGAACTTCCATTCCCATCTCTCTAGCTCCGCGAGGGCATCTACGCCCTCAAGGCGAGTTCTGCGCACTTCACGCCTCGACCTGTGCTGCTGTACGGTCGGAAAGGGTGTACCACGGGCTGAGGCCTATTGACCTGCCTCAGCCCGCGGAAAGCTGACTAGAACTTGCCTTCGCCGTCGGCGGGGGCAGAGTCCGTGTCGGGCTCGTCGACTTCCTCGACGGCCAGCATGTTGCGCTTGTGTGCGTCTCTGAGATCGGTGTACAGTTTCCGGAACCCAGGACCTTCGTCGTTGGTGACCCAGATCTGGCCGTCGTCGACGACCCCGTGGCGCAGGCCCCACCACTTGTCACCGCCCTTGTTGAGCTTCTCGACGCATCCAATCTTCCATACTTGTGACCACAGGGGAGCCCGCTGTCCGCCGATCTTGCGCATCAAGATCGCCCCTTGCCAGTTGGTGCCGTCCATGATGTCGCCCTTGGCGAACGTCAGGATGATCGGCTGGCCCGCGAACTCGTTGTCCCCGTAGATGACGCACGCGAAGCAGAGGCGCTGCACGTACCGACAGCGGAACGGGTTCTCCTTCGGTCCACCCTCCATCACCTCCCACCGCCTGTCGGCGTTGGCAGATCGAAGTGCGATCTCGCTGGAGTCGTCGAAGGTCCGAGCCATGATGCTGGACCCGCTCTTGTCGCGCCTGTCTCGCTCGACGACGTACTCGTCGAAGAAGAACACCGGTACGACGTTCATCGACTCGTTCTGTCCCAGGATCTTGGTGGACGACACGATCACGGAACCTAGTCCGTGCACCAGCAGGTCTGGCTTTGACAGCCCCTGGACGACGATCGCCTTCGGGAGAACCTGCTTCTTCTCGAGGACAGCGACTGAGTCGTCGCCATCCTCTACTGCCTGCACCACGAAGTCCGGAGCTTGGTGCCTGACGAGCTGAGTCGGCTCGTCGTCTCTGTCTCTTGCTGCTGCTTTAGCCATCTGTCTTCTTTCTCCTGTGAAACTTAGCCCTGTAGTCGGGTCTCGTCGTAACGCCCTTCGGAACTGGTAGTCCCGAGGCGAGTCTCTCCTCTATCCAAAGCTTTACGTACTTCCAGTGAGGTACGACCAGCTTGTCCTTGTACGCGCCTACTGGTACTCCGATCTCGCGCATGAGATCATCGTACTCCGGAGTTCCGAGCTTCGGCACGACTGGAGTCTGCCCTAGGTCGGGAGTCGCGGAAGCGAACCGTCCTACGACGTTTCCAGAGTTTTCGCCCTCCTGCATCCTCTTGACGGAGTGCAGGCAGATTAGTCGCTCGATGAGGTCCTTCCTCGCCGCGACGTCCTTCCTCATCTCATCGAGATGGCGCTCGAGCTCTCGAAGGAAGAATCCGATGTCAGCGAGGTCCGCGACTGGCACGGATCGTTCTACGACGGGACCTCGACTCACCATCATGGTGCCCACTAGCTCGTCGTGCACCGACACCAGCTCGTCGTGGATCTTCTTGAACTCGTCTACGTAGCTCATCCTGCGTCCGTCCTGCTAGTCCTTTTGGTCCTCATAGGAGCTCCTGGGTGACACCCAGGCACACTGCGACCTGGAAGATGAAGATACTATCACACTGCCGGCTTAGCAGTGTCTCGAGCGATGGAGATGATCCGCTCCTGATACCGTGACGATCTCGCGTCGAACAGGAGCGCCCGTACCGAGGACTGCCTCGAGATCGCCGAGGCGAGGAACATCGCGACGAGGACGTGACTGCCGGTGAGGGCAACGAAGTCCCTCTCGGCGTCGAAGCCCTCGTGCGTCAGCCGCTCGTCGATGGTGTGCATCACTCGATCCGTCTGGAACGGGCTGATGGAGTCGTCCTCCATCAGGAACGTCGCAGTCCCGAACTTCTCTGATGCCTTGGTGTTGAAGCGCAGGCTGCGCGTTACGAAGAATACCTTAGCGTTTGCCATCGGCGGTTAGAGAGTCGAGGTTCTTGAGGACGGACTTGAGGATCGCTCGGACGTCGGTGAGGGTAGCGGCCATTTCCCGCTTGTCCTGCACCCTGTCCCTGATATCCTCGTCGATGGTGCCGGGAACGACGAGGTCAGTGATGCGCACCGGCATACGAGTGCCGCGGCGGTGGGCGCGGTCCTCAGCCTGCTGGCGGAGGATGGCCGACCAGTTCTGGCTGAAGAAGATCTCGTGACCGCAGTAGGTCTTAGGGTCGGGATCCTCCTTGTCGTAGCCGAGGAGATTCAGACCCTCACCCGCCGTCTGCGCGTTACACACGAGGTATTTGAAGTCGGGGTCGCCGTTGAACGCATCCACGTTGGGAGTGCGCTCGTCTTGCGGCGTGCCACCGTAGTAGGTGGCGCCCTTGAAGCCTTCCTTCTGGAGGCGGGCGTGGATGGTCTTGATGTCCTCGACCCAGCACGCCCAGATGATCACCTTGCACTCGGGATCGCTGTCGCGGACCAGTTCGACGGCGGCCTCCAGCTTGGGGTTGTCTGCACCGATCTGCTCGACCCGCTTCGGGCGGAGAGTGATGCCCGTGTCCATGTCGAACTTAGCGTCCCAGGTGACGAAGCCGCTGGTGATCTGCGCGAGCCTAAGCAGCATCGTGAGGACGTTGTTGACAGTGATGCTGTCGCTGCTCTTCGACAGCTTGTCCTCGATCTCCACGGCAAGCTGCTCTGCGACGCGACGGTACACCTCCGCCTGCCGCTCCGTCATCGTGACGGTGTGCTGGTCGTACACCTTGTCGGGCAGGTACGGAAGTGCTTCACGCTTGGTAACTGAGAAGCTCATGCGAGCGAGCCTCTCCTGGATGAGCGCGCAATTCTTCAGGCCGACGAGCCGCTCGACGCCGCTGACGCCGTCGACTTCCTCGTAGATGCCGTAGAACTTGCGGAAATTGTTGAACGCCTGAAACCCGCTGAACCCCTCGCCGAGGAACTCCAGCTGCGACCAGAGGTCGAAGGCGTGGTTGCCGATCGGCGTACCAGTGAGGTTCAACCTGCGGCCGCTGACGTCGCGCAGGTGCTGGACGGCCCAGAACCTGTTGGTAGTGTGCGACTTGAAGAAGTGCGACTCGTCGCAGATCACCCTGTTCCACGGCACGCGGACCAGCGCCTCGAGGCTGCTGACCATGCTGTCGTACGGGATGATGCAGATGCCAGCGGCGTAGTCGGGCTCGTCCTTGACGCCCATCGCGATCAGCTTGATGCGCTCGATCTGGTTGGCCCTGATGACGACTGACTTGCACTTCACGACGGCGAACTTGTCGATCTCGCGCTGCCAGTTGTCGACGACCTGCGGGGGCACCACGACGAGAACCCTGAACATCTTGCCCGTGTCCCTGCGGTGCCGAAGTGCCTCCATGCACAGGAGCTGGATCGCCGACGGCGTCTTGCCGGTGCCGCGATCCATGTGGAGCGCGAAACCGTCAGACCCGATCGTGGCGAGGACTGCGACCTTTTGGTATGCACTCAGACGGCGGTCCGGGTCGGGGTGCTCAACCCAGTCCTTCGGGAGCTGAGGCACGATGCCGTGAAGTGCCTCTTCGAGGCCGTCCTTGTCCAGCTCGCCCGAGTAGAACCTGTCGAGGAGGACGGTCTGCCCCTCCTTGAACCTCGCGATCATGGCCGCCCTCGCGTTCTGAGCGAAGAAGCGACGGACGAGGGCGTAGAAGATGTCCTCGGTGACCTGATCTCTGAAGACGATGCGGTCCTTGGGCCATCCGTGGTGCAGGATGAGAGCGCTGACGTCCGTGACTGCGACGTCCCACCTCAGGCGGGTACTGTCGCCGCCCTTCTTTCCCATCCACGATCCCTCGGGAAACCGCTCGCCGAGGAAGGAGCGCGCGCTGAGACTGGGATCTCGCCAGTCTTCGACCCACTCCTGTCCCGCGACCTTGAGCGTCTTGGTGGGCCTCGAGATCACCTGGAGTTCGCTCTCTCCCGCGGTGATGGTGCTCACGCTGACCCGAGCGAGCTTCAGCGTCTTCAGCTCGAGCTGAAACTTTCTCGCCTGCCTGTCCATGCCGACGTACAGGAAGTCGCCGTCATGGAGGACGGGAGGCGAGAGAGTGGTCTGCGTCGCTGCGCAGAGTGGCTGTAAGAGAGTATCGATCATGACTTCTACTGCTATTCCTATGACTGAGGTTAGTCGTCGGCGACACGCCGATCACTCAATACTACTACGGCCGCCAGAGAAGTACAACGAGAAGTGAGAAAAGTGGCCCGTAGCCCTAAGTAGTTAGTGCCAAACGACCTAGGGCGCTACTGAAGCTGATCCGAAGTGCACTCAGCGGCGTCCTTGTCGTCCCGCCAGCGAGCGAAGCGAGGGAACTTCAGGCGACCGCCAGCTCCCACCTCGTCGTAGAAGACTTCCACAACGCGGCCCATGACGCTGTCCAGCGGAAGGTCTCGCCAGTGCTCATCGCCGCCCGTGCCAACGTCGGCGACTACGAAGTCAGTCTGATCGTGACGTCGCACCGCGACCTCCATGGAGCCGACGCGGCCCTCGTGCTTGCCCTGTCCCGGCTTGACTCCTATGACGTAGCCGTCCAGCGACAGATACGGCTTGACCTTCCACCAGCCCGACCAGTGTGCCTCTTTCAGGACGAGGCCCTCTATCTTGTGACGTACAGCGATGGCGCGCCAGTCGTCTACGGTGAACTTGCTTGCCTGCTCAAACTGGATTGGCACCTCGAACGAGTGATACCGTAGGATGTCGCGAACGCGTGAGAGGGCCTCCAGGCGGTGACACTTGGAATCATATACAGGCAGCGCGAAGGCCACGAAGCTGAGGCGGGGATCGCGCGACTTCATCATTCGAGGAACTTCAGTCGCGTGCATGCCCGGAACGAAGAGCTCACCGTCGACTACTGTGTTGTCTGGCATGTCAAGCGCGAGCTTTCGTACGAGGTCAGGCATTTGGTGCCAGTAGTCTCTGAGATTGCGCCCCAACGCGCGCAACTTGCCGCTCTCCCTTACTAGCGTCATTCGCCACCCGTCGTGCTTGACCTCGGCCACCGACGCGGGAGTGGTAGAGTCTGGTTGGCGATCGACGAGGTTCTTAGGCTTGGGTCTCTCTGAGGGGTGGAATATCATATAGCCTCGTGTATGTGAAAGCGGACCCCAGCGATGGCACACCGCTGGGGTCCGCACCTCAGAAAGGAAGGGTTCTCACGTCTTCCTCACTTCAGCGGTCAGAAGCCGCTGAGGTGTCCTGATATCGTTGATAGAGGAGGGACGTCAGTCGAGAGATCCCTAGCGCACTCATCACCATGCGCGAGGCAGGCCGACGCCCCTCCATTGAAGATCAGGCGACGAGTCGCAGGCCCTCTAGTCGCTTCTCGAACATGTACCCCGTCTTGGGTGGCGTCATGTTCTTGTCCGCCGGGAAGACGACCTGGAGGGCCTTTACGGACTGCCCGTGTCGCTGCGCCTGCTCGGCGACGCTTTCGCCCTCCTTCGGCTCTGTTCGCACCTCGTGCCTCAGAGTGCCGTCGTTGGACGTCCACGACGCGATCATCGTGGATCCAGCCGCTCGCGAAGTGCCGAACAGACCCGCGTCAGGGCCCTCGACGGTGAAGTCGCTGATGGACGGCTCGACGTTCAGTAGCGCGTTCACCGCTGCGCCGTGTCGCCACGCGTGATTGCTGTACGACTCGTGCGGCTTCTTGGGAGTGATGACCTTCTGGGTGCCACTAGGCGACTCCCACTCGGTGATCATCACGACGGGCGGCATCACGCCGCTCGAACCAGCGCCGCCGGAGGTGGCGGCGTAGCCGCCGGTCGTCCAATCCGTGATCATCGTCAGGCCATTGGACTGCACGACCTGGTAGCCGCTGTACACGAGGAAGTCCACCACGTCGGGAGTGATGAACACCTGGCGAGGCAGGCCGCCGACGGCGTCGCCGCCGCCACCCCCGCTGTGCTGCGCGGACGTGATGGGGCTCCACGAGACGAGAAGAAGCAGCGCCAGCGCCGCGATCGATCGGAATGAGCCGAACATGCGAAAGCTCCTTGCTTTGAGACTACTATGGGTTGTTGTGACGTCAGAACGACTCGAGAGGCAGGGGCCGAGCCAAGTAGGCGTCGACTCCCATCAGCTCCACGAGCGTAAGTTCCCGCTGCAGGCCCTTCGGGTCCTCGCGGTGCCACTCCTCCAGCAGCGGATCGATGAAGACTGGTAATCGTAGTTCCACCTTATCACACCTTTCGTCCGATGTAAACAGGAAAGTGAAGAAAGTGGCCGCTATGGGCGGTCACAGCGACACCTTATGGCGTCGACAAGACCCATGATCGCGAAGAAGCAGGCGATTTTCAGAAGGAGTGCTTCCATGCTAATCTAAACGATCGAGCAAGTCCCGCTCGATGAGCGCTATCTTCCGCATCATCTGCTGACGCATGCGCTGTGCACGTGACATGCGCACAGTCCCGATGCCGTGTTTGCTGATAAGCCGATACATCGTCGACTTGCTGAGGCGTAACTTCGCCGCTGCTTCCTGGACGTTTCCTGCGCTTTCCTCAAGCGCGCGACGCAGACACGCCGCCTCGTAGGCACTCAGCGAGAGTTCGAGTTCAGACGTCATGGTTAGTACCCCACTATCTCGCCGTAGCCGGCGTTGCGGGCGGCGATGACCATCCTGCCTTCCAGCGAATTCTTGATCGTGCCCTCAGACAACTTCCACGCGGCGATAGCATCATCAAGGTAGTAGTCAAACTGGTCGACGAAGCGCGACTTCTCGCGGCGCTTCGCGATGGCGGTCTCGAGTTCAGCGACGATCTGCTGGATGGACTTCATCATACACCTCTGATCGCACGCTTGCAGTTGCCGCAGACGAGCCAACCGGTACGGTGGCGACTGTCGATGCGTGCGAAGAGTCTCATGCTAGTCGTGCTCCTTCTGGTCTCTCTCCACGAACTTGTCGAGCCGCAGCAGCTCGAGGATCTCTTCGCGGGTCAGCGGTCTCTGTTGGGCGAGCCGCAGGAGCTCATCACGACGTTCCTTGTCCTTGGTCTTCATGGCTTACATCCGCACCGCGAGCGACGCGACGAAGTACACCAGCGGGGTGATCGCGACGATCAGCGAGATGGGCTTGATGAGGTTGTTCAGGTTGAGGGTCATCGGAGTGGTCTTTTCAGTTCCATCTGGAACTGTCAAATAATACTCCAGCCGGAGCCCGTGTACAATTCCAGCTGACAGAAACATGAAACCTTTACAGACGTAGAAGTCTCTTCCTACTTCTTCTAGGACTACGCCGCGTCTATGCTCTCCAGAATGGCCTCCTGCTCAGACCGGACGTGACTTCCGGAGAGCATAGTCAGCTAGGTCCGGGAGGCCGTGTCTATGCTCTCCAGAATGGCCTCCTGCTCAGACCAGCGGTGACTTCCGGAGAGCATAGTCAGCTTCGCGCCAGCCTCACCCAGGTGCGGCCTCCGGCATGATGCATAGTCATATTAGGCTGCCTCGGCGGGTGCGACTGGGCCTCACGTGGAGGCCTCTCCGGGTGACAACCTCCTGGCTTCCGCCGCCGTGGCCTCCCAGAAGGTCCTAGCCCGCTCCACGGATTCCTGGTCGTTCCAGAATCGCGACCGCCCGGAGGGATGCGGGGCGTGGGAGAAGAGGACCCTCGAAGACCTCTCTCCCACCAAGTAGGCACGCCACTGGAACAGGTGAGGTCGCTGCCCGAAAGCTGCGACCACTCGTGAGCCCAGGAGTATCACACGCTTGCCGACAAGTGGGTCAACCAGGTGGCGTGTCACGAGGATGGCGCCCTCGCGCGAGTACGCTCCTGGAACGTCGAAGATGTTCGTGCGAGCGAAGAGCCTCTCGTACTCGGACATCTCGAGCCCACAGAGATTGGCGAGGTGATGACCACAGACGCCTGTGAGCGCGCCCTCGGGCACCCCACCTGCGGCTGGCGACTCGCCGATGAGGAGGATCGGGCCGTCGCCGACGATCACGGCTTGGGCTTCGTCTTGCGCTTCTTCTGCCTGTGAGTGGCGCCGCACTTGACGCACCGCACGGTGAAGTAGACTTGGTTGTCCATGTACGGCGCGAGGCGCCCTCCGCATGAGCAGTTGTGAGGCATGTTACTTCTTGTCCTTGAAGTATTCGTTTGTGAGCCGCTCCAGTTCCAGCCGCATCTTGATTTCCTTGAGGCTCAGGCCGCGGATCATCGCGGGATGCACTCTGTATCCGTCGAGGAAGTTCACGTGCTGCAGGAGGAGCGGGCGCTCCGACTTGACGATGTACCAGGCTTGACCGTCTGCGACGCTGAAGGACACCAGCTTATTGGTGCGACGCAACTCATCGAAGGCTTTGTTGTGGGCGCTCTCGTTGAAGCTGACGCCGTCCTTGTAGCTGAAGGGCGGAAGTTCGTATGACGTGTATTCTAGTTTGGCCATGGCTGCTATTACTAGTCGTTAGGCTTTCACGACGTGGAAGCAGTAGCTGCCCCACACGTGGACACGGACGATGCGGACGACGCTGCCAACCTTCACCTTGCAGTGCCAGTTGGTAACGTAGACGAAGGGCTGGAGGTGGCGACCTTCCATGTCGAACTTCAGGTACTCACCGTCGACGATCTTGGTCACGGTCGCGACTTCGACGTCGTCGACCTTGCTGATGCGATGGTCCTTGAGGCGAAGTTCGCGGCTGAGGTTCCGAAGCTGCTTGGTCGTCAGTTTGTTCTGTTCCATAGTGATCAAATATACTGCGGCCGGACCGAAAGGGAAAGAGAATGTGGCGAAAACTTGTTCCTTTACAGAGGGACTCGCCAGCAGAAGGCGGCCGAGGAAGCTCCGAGGCCTCTACAGCCGCTCCGAATCGCAGCCCCTCCGGCCTCAGCCGGAGGCCTTGGCCGCCATCTCAGCCCGCGCCATCCAGGCCTCGCAGGCAGTGTCGTAGGCGAACGAGTCGTCCGCCTCCCCGTCGTCCAGGGTAGGAAGGACCTTCTCAGTCCAGTAGTCGTTGAACAGCTCCATCTCCGCTTCTCGGTTGAAGGCTTCCATGACTACAGGGCCTCCTGGGTGACGCACCAGGCGTACAGGGCCTGCCACATGGCGATCACGATCGGGTGAAGCTGGCTGTTGGTGTTGCGTTCCATAGTGATCAAATATACTGCAGCCGAGTCCCGTGTACAATTCAAAGTGGAGAAAACTTCACCTTTACGGACTGTGCCGTTCCTTCCACCGGCTGCCGCGTCTATGCTCTCCAGGATGCCTCACCGGGCCGCGGCAGAGGTCGCTTCGGAGAGCATAGTCCGCTGCCTCCCAGCCTCACCAGGATGCGGCCACCCGGCTGATGTGTAGTCATATTAGGCTGTCGCGGCGGGTGCCGCTAAGTGCGACCAGGAGGTCACTTCCGGAGGTCTTCGACCACGGACTGGACGATCCTGTCGAGCTGGAATAGGGACTCGGCCCTCGAGAGTTCCTGACCGCGAAGCCACGAGGCCTGTGCAGACGCGAGCTCGCTGAGGTCGCTGTCTCTCATGGCCTCGATCTCCGCGAGCGGAAGGTGGTACGCGGAACCCAGCGGTGCCAGCTCTGCGGGCTCTCCCCACAGGACGCTGCAGACGTGGGCAGCGAAGTTGAACCTCGCTCGCCACCATCCCGACCCGTCGAGGCCGGCCACCGCGGGACTGAGCACTCCCCACGCGGGCTGGTAGCAGTCGAGCACGATCTCGGTCTCGGTTTTCAGGCGGGGCAGGCCGCCCTTGAACCGCCTCTCGACTGGCCATGAGAAGTCGTAGCGCGCTAGCCACGCGTCCTTGTTGGCGAGGGCGGCGCACGCCCACTGCCGCTGCTTCTCCACGCCGGGTCTCAGCTCGGGGAACGCGATGTGCGGGCTGGGATCCCACGTCCACAGCCTGCCCATCGAGTGATTGTCCTCGAAGATCGCGCGGTCGCCCCAATTGAATAGCGGCGCGATCACGTGATCCATCTTGCTGGCCCACGCCGCCCGCTGCGCCTCGATCTCGCGCTTGTACGGCAGCGCGGCAGCGTGCGCCTGCGCGTCGACGACGCCGAGGCTCCATAGCGTGGACTGGATCCTGATGCTGCCGCAGATGCCCTTTACCTGCCAGTCGTCGAACACCACGGCGTGCGGCAGCTGCGACGCTGCCCAAAGCGCGCCCCACTTGTGCGTCGACGTGAGGAAGCCGTTCATCGCGGCGAGGCCGACCAGTGCTAGGTCGTACTCGCCCTTGAGATCCTCTCCTGGCGTAACTGGTCGCCAGTCGACCTCGTGACCCAACTCGACGAGGCCGTCGTGAACCATGTCGTACAGTAGCACGTACGTGTAACGCTGTCGCCGCTCGGCGAGAGCCTGGATGTTCGTGCAGCCTGTGAGTAGTATCTTCAATGCAAGTCCTCCGTCGTAGCAGGCCCGAAGCCGGTGAACGTGGGCCCGTCGTGCAGCAGCTCCCCTAGCTGGCCCTCGCTATCGCGATAGATCAAACGACGATCTGACTTCAGTACGCCGGTCTGATGTAGCGCTCGCACCACGAACTCGGCGCTGTTAGTGACCGTCTTGTACGAGTTCCACGGTCCGATGTCGTTGATCAGTAGCACGCGACCGGTGTCGAGAGCTACTTGTATGCGAGTACCGCCAATACTCAGGGTCTTCACTTGACCTCGTCTCCGTTCTTCAGGCCAAGGTCGCCGTTGATCTCCGCAAGCTGCTTCAGCAGCGTCTCGCGGCGGGCCAGCTTCTTCTCGATGTCGCTGCGACGTCCCACGCCGCGAGCAGTGAGCACGCCCCGCATCTGTCCCACTTTCAGCGACTCGAGGCGAGCGATCTCCTTGCGCGCGCGATCGATCGTGTCGGGCGCCTGAGAGAAGCTGACCCTCAGCTCGCGCTCCTTCTTGTCCAGGTCGAGACGGGTCTGCGCGACCTTGTGAACCTCGCGCTCGAAGGTGTCGATCGTGTTGCGAGCTGCGACGATCAGGCTCTGCTGGAACCTGATGTGCGACTCGACTCCGTCCCGCTTGCCTGCATCTGAGTCTCGTGCCATGTGCTATCGCTCCTGCTATTGCTGCCTGTTGATGAGAGATGGTGCATCGTTCCGGTAACGCCCTTAGGGACGCCACCCCGAAGGATGGCGTCCCAGGTCAGAGCAGCAGCAGCTCTAGCCCTTGGCGGGGTAGTTGGCTTCCGGCTTGGCTTCCGGCTTGCGAGCGATCATCGGCGGGGGCGGCAGCTCCACGCCCTCCGCGATCAGGCCGGCCTCGAGGGCGGCCACCTCGGCCAGCATCTTCTGGCGCTTCGCGATCGCGGCACGCTGGGCCGGGTCGCCGTAGCGGCGGATGGCGGTGGCGGTCTCGCGATCGCGGGCGGACCGCTCGACCAGCTCCTGCGCCCGGGTCTCCGCCTGGGTGGCGCGGAAGTCGAGGAAGTCGGCCTCGTCCACGAAGTCGCCCTTCTTGGGGGCCAGGTGCAGCTGGCCGTCGAAGGCGGACGGCACGCACTTCAGGCGGCCGTCGTCGGCGAGGTCGGCCTTGGCCGCCTCGTGCTTGCTGTAGGAGACACGCGGGATCTTGGGCTCCTTCTCGTCCTCGTCCTCGTCGTGGTCGTTGTCGACGGGGGCCACCTTGGTGGGCTTCGTCTGGACCGGGTTCAGGGTCGGTTTGCCGGTCGGGATGGCGGTCTTGGCCATGATGTTCGTTTCCTCGTTCGAGTTCAGTGGTAGTCGGCAGCTTCTGCGGCCGTGTAGAATGAACTATACTCGTTCCGGGATCCACGTACAACGAGAAGTTGAAGAAAGTGGGATCTGAGTCCTAAGTGCTTTCCGGCTATCGACTTGCTACTTCGAACCGCCGAGACCAGCAGGTACCTGCACGAGAACTCAGTCATTCCCGGCGAGTCCGGGTGTGACATGATCGGTCCTGGAGGCCTCGGCAGCGTCCAAGTCGTAGCCCTAAGTTGTTGCCTGCCAATGACTTAGGGCTACCTCCTGCAGGAGCCTCCCAGCCTCACCCAGTAAGAAGCCCTGGGGCCTCATATAGTCATATTAGGTGCTCACGGCCGGTGCAGGCGGGTGAGGCTGGAAGGCCTCGTTTCTAGCCCGGAGGTAGCGGCGCCAGTACTGTCGCTGAATCCGTCCCCAGAAGTCCCAGACTGGTTACGCAGTGTTTACGCACCTCAGTTCATTTTCACTGCTGAAAGGGTAGATAATAGAGTACGAGGACAACGTCGTCCTCAAGGAGAACACGAACATGACCTACACCGAAGCCCGCAAGAACGCCATGGACCTCCGCCAGTACCTCGCTCGCAAGGTCGCCTCCGACCGCGCTATGGGACGCTGGAACGTCGTCAACGTCCACCACGCGAAGATGTGCGCGAGCGAACTCGCTCACATGACCGGCATCTCGAAGACCCAGGTCTGGAGCAACGTCGAACTCGACGTCATGGTTATCGAAGCCATGGGCGAAGCCGCCTAATGAACGTCCTAGATGAAGCCAAGTCCATCGTGGACAGCGAGCGTCGCCGGATCGAGCGCGAATTCCCTGACCTCGCCGACCTCTTGAAGCTGGTCGAGACCGAATGGAAGCCAAGAATGACTAAGGTCGCTGGACTCGCCCGCCAGTACCGAAGCGGACGCCGCCAGGTGATCATGAGCCGGTTCCTGTTCTCGAAGGTCGAGAACATGGAGCACGTGGCAGACGTGTTCTGTCACGAGTTCGCGCACCAGGTCGTAGGCGGTTCACACGGCCACGACTCAGTGTGGAAAGCTGCAGCGATTAGGATCGGTGGCCCTCGCGCTGCGAACCAGTTCCACTGCATGCAGGTAGTATCGAAGCCGCAGAGACGCTGGCAGGCTCGCTGCCCTCACTGCAGCAAGGTGCTTGAGATCACCACGGTGCGCGCTAACAAGATGCTCAGAGGCTTCACCTACCGCCACAGCAACTGTGGTACAGTCCAAGATCTCGTACTCCTGCAGCGTCCCGACTAAGGCGCCAGCGACTTCGCGACGCGCATCACCGCCAGCAGCGCGTTGATCTTCGCCTGTATGCTCGAAAAGTTGGTATTGATGTCAGCGTCATCTCCGGTACCAGCGATGACGATGGGAGCAGATAGGTCAGCTACCGTCGTCGCCATCAGCGGCAGGCGGAACCATGCCACGCCGTTGCTGACGGCGACCTTCTTGTCGGTGGCGCTGGTGTCGTCGTAGATCGCGATCGCCTCGTCGTTCGACGCAGCAGCTGGCAGACCCGCGAAGCTTGCGTAATCGGCCAGCGGGAACGGCTGGTCCTCCATCTGCGTGTAGTTGTCATTGACAAGGGCGTCCCAACCCTCGATCGCGTTGTTGACTCGCTGGTAAACTCTCTTTGCCATGTGGTTCTTCCCTACAGGACCGTCATGGTGACGGTGACTTCTTCGGACGCGTACCCGCCGTCAACGTTCTGCACCGACACCTTGTAGCTAGCGACGCCGCCACCACCGAAGTCAGTCGTGTAATCCGCCTGCAGGTAGGTGTACGTCAGCGCAGTACCGACATCGACCTCTCGCTTCAGTGCGCCAGCTGCGGTGCGCACTCGGAATATGAAGACGCCCTTGATCGCACTTGACGCGCTCGCCGCGCCCGCTCCCTGCATTCCAGCGCCCGTGCGCGCGGTGGCCAGCGAGCGATAGTTCCACTCGAATGGAACTGCGCCGGGAGCTGCCTGCGTAGTATACGTGAGCGACTTGTCGTCTTGACGCTTGATGTTGTCGGGATTCTCAGGTATGCGACCGAGTCCACGCAGCAAGCGAGACTTCGAGAAGGCGTCCGCCAGCGAGATCGTCGACGACGTACTGGGTTGCGTCTTGACGTACACAGTCGTGTTGGGCGCCAGCAGGATGTCCTGCACCGTCAGCACGCCGTCGTTCCTGAAGATGTAGATTCTTGAACCTGCAGACCAAGCTCGCTTGCCCGATGCTTGCCGCTGGCGCAGAAGGCCGTCGAGGCGGTACGTCGTGCCAGAAATGGCGGTCACCTTGCGCAGGTAGCAGACCTCTGTCACCGTGCCGTTCGTGATCACGCAGAGCTGGCGGCCCGCGAAGAAGTTGGCGTCGTCTGCCGATAGGTCCAGTACCTGGACGATGTCGGGTCCAAGCACGGTGAACGTCGGTCCCGTGACTAAGTAGTCCAAGTCAGTGGTCAGTCCCGTCAGCGCGTCGATGAGCGTTCCACCAGCCTGGAAGTCGGTCTCCTGACCGACGTTCGTGTAGGTGACGTCATCGACAGACAACCAGATGTCTGCTTGGAAGTGGCCTTCCGTGGCGCGTATGCGTGGGACGATGATCGCTTGCTGCCCGTCGCCGATCGTGTAGCCAGGTACCTCGACTATGTCGAACTGCAGGTCCTGCTGCGGCTCTTCCGGCGAGCCTGGTAGGCCGCCACCCTGAGTGTTTTGGAACGTAGAGGCGGCGAGGCCGTAGAAATCGTCGACGACGTCGAGTTCGACCTTGCCCGACGACGTATTCAGCCTCTTCGACGACACGCGGACGACGTTGGGAAGCTCGCTAGTGACGAACGCCTGCCCGGGATACAGCTTGCGTGAGCCTCGGTTGGCGGTTAGCTTGTGCTTGTTCGCACTGCCAGCCTCTTCTTGCGATCGCCGCTCGCTGATTATCGCTGCCGTCTTGAAGTCGATGACAGATGGAATCTCTATCTTGCGCGGCGTAGGGTGGCCGACTCGACGCGCGCGCCCGTCATCGTCGATGAAGACGGTTCCGTCCTTGAAGTTTCGCTCCACGTCGGCGAACGTGAAGATCAGCTTCGACGTGGTGCGAGACCCGTGCTGTATCTCGCGCTCTGGTTTTGGAGACATGACGATGCCGTCGGGCAGAGTCAGTACTCCGGTTGGTTCACGAATCGGCTTGAATACCATCTTGCCGTTCACGATTGGCACCATCACGCCGAGGTCCTGAAGCAGGTTGCTAAACACCCCCAGAGCTTCCTCACCGTTCTGTGCCAGCACCGAACAGGGAATGCGCTCTTCCTGGATCAGCTGGCCTAGATCTTCTAGCGACAAAAGGTCTACCTTGGTCGTGCGATACCCCAGGCCGTGCGGGTACTTCGCGAACAGCAGCTGGTATATGGCGTGCGCCGCGTTGACGCCCGCGTCCAGGCTCTCGACGTACGGAACGATCTCGCCAGTAGAGGCGATGGCGCCAGTGAGCTTGTTTCCCAGAGTGATGGTGGTAGTGTTGGTAGTGCCACTGTACTCGCACGCCCAGATGTCGTACTCACCGTTGGCCGTAGCGGCATTGTTCTGGATGAGCAGCTTACCGCCGGGCGGGAAAAGCGCCTTGAACTTGCCTAGAGCGTTGACCTTCGCCACGCCTGGCAGGCCGTTGGTGACTATAGTGATGTCCTTCGCGTTGGGCGCGTCGAGCGTGAATTCTGGCTCGATCCACGGGTTGGACCTCGTTAGGCCTCCAGCGATGGGACGCACTTCGACGTCGTACTCGATCAGCTGCCATACGGCAGTGGTGCCTAGTCGCTTCTTGTTCCACAGCACGCTGCCTATCAGCGGCCACTGCGAGTCGATGCCGAAACGTGTCGGATCGGCGATGATCGTATTGTTTGGCTGGTCACTCTCGCCCCACCAGATCTCAAAGATGCCCTCCTTGCCGACGTCTATAGACGATCCTGAGGGGTTCGACGTACGATCAATAGGTCCGCTGAATATGACAGATCCGTTCTGCCAGATGCGATACAGGCGGTGGATTGGACCGATGCACAGATGGTGCCACCCGATCTCGTACCACACCGTCTGCTTGGGCGAGCCGAACGCGCCGCCCTTCCCACCGTCGATCTTCTCCTTCTGGGCGTGGCGATCGTGTAGTCCCGCATACGCGATGAGCGAGCCCACGCGCCTGCGGCCGATCAACCACGGCAAGTAGGCGCCCTTCGACGCGAGCGACGTGGGCTTGTCGTCCTGGATGGGAGACTTGTTCTTGTCCCCCAGCAGCTTGTTGGCAGCGTAGGATATAAGCCCGCTGGCGAGGGCGAGACTGACTTCGACTACCATGACGCCCTGTTTCCCATGCGGCAGACCCTGAAGACCTTCTGAAACTTGTCCATAAGGACCATGCCGCCCCGCATGACGCGACGGTTGTTGGCGTGCCACAGCTCGTTGGGACGAGCACCCACGATCATCGCGTGACCAGGGCCGCCTCCCTCAGAGCCTGTGACCACGATGTCTCCAGGTTCCACGACCCACATCTGCGACTCATGACGAAATTCCATAGGCGAGTACATCCTCGCTATCAGGCGCATGCCCGCCTCCGCAGTCTCTCGAGCGTGGAAGGCCGCATCCTGAGGCAGCGACTCTCTCGGTGTGGGTTCTCGGTGCGTGAGCTCGTCGAGGACCCCGCAGACGAAGCCAACGCAGTCGGTGGCCACCCCCTTGCACTGTTGTCCAGCTTGGTACTTGGTATCCTTCCACGACAGCAAGATGGCGTCTAGTCGAGATTCGATCCTCAGCACCTCCTCGGGCCTCAGGTTCGACTCCTGTAGGTGCTGCCAGGTGAAGGGTGTATAGACCTTCATGCTGGGTTCTCAATCATAGGATTGTGAGCAGGGATTCCGTACCCCAGTGCCACGAACCTGTTCTCGTTGTCGAACCTCAGGCGACATGTTTCGATCGTTCGGTCATCTCCGACTATCACATCTACGACCTGTCCCACCCACGACGGAGGCGGCTCCATCACCATCTCGAACGTCGTAGGCGCTGAGTCGTCCCAGTCTCGAACGGTGATCTCAAGACCATCGAGTCGAACAGTGCCGCGGTGGTAGAACTTCCCCACCTGCGCTGCAAGTCCGGTGATGGTCAGCGTTCTACCTGATATGGCTGTGATCGTACCAGTGTCAGTGAAGTCAACTATGTCCAACTCGCACCCACGACCGAATGTCTGCCATATGCAGTGGTGACCAGCTACCAGGCCTAGTGCGGACTCGAGGTCTTTCTTCATGCTGGTGAACTCTAGCTTCACCTGCTCTGGCTTGCCTTGGTAGTTGCGGAACGCGCGAGCTAGTTTTCCCGTGTACTGAATCTCCACCTCCATGTCGCCGTCGATCTCGCCGAACAGCGCCTCAGAGATAGTGATCTCGACCTCAGAGTGTGGATACCCCGACGACAGGTCATCGAACAGCTGGTGAGACGCGAGCTTCACGATGACGTCACACACCTCGTCCTTTAGCGTGCCGCCGAACGTAGGCAGCTGTACGTCCATCTCTGGCAGAGCG
>Ga0137432_1000555_pt1 | contig 18618 bp, 13 predicted proteins | sample EasRivERMZT820_2_FD_102337 | JGI IMG/M metagenome (GOLD analysis project Ga0137432, IMG submission 102337) | Soil microbial communities from meander-bound floodplain in the East River, Colorado, USA - East River MetaG ERMZT820_2 | ecosystem: Environmental > Terrestrial > Soil > Floodplain ... | reverse complement strand
TACCCGATCGTCTGGATCGTGCTGCTGCCGTTCCGGCTCCTGGGCCTGGCGGTCTCAGGCGTCCTGGAGTTTCTCAGGGCGCTGGTCATGCTGCCGGCGCGCATCCTCGGCGCCCGGTCCTGACATCCCGATGGTTCCGCTGTTTCGGACCCCCCCATCTTACGACGGACATTGCCGAAAGTTCATCTCCCGTGAAGGTCTGCGTAAGGGGCGGCGGACAAGAATCGGGTGTATGCCGACACGCCGCAGCGTCAGACCGGTCCCCTCGGTGACGATCCCTGTGGCGCCCCCTGCCGGGCGCGACGTCCCGGCCTCGAGTGAAGAGCCCGGAGAGGGGGTGGCGGGGGTGTGCGTCCACGGCGAGATGCCGGCGATCTGCTGCCAGAGGCACGACCCTGCCTGTTCCTGCATCATCTGCGAGTGGACGGCATTCGTCGACTGGCGCCTCGATGCGCGCCGCGCGCTCTCCCCGGAGTGCGTGGAACGGATGATCGGCCGCCGCGCTCTGAACTAGGCTTCAGACCGACCGCGTCGTCACTGTCAGGGCGCGTCTCCTGCGCCCTGAGGTGAGCGGGCCGATTCCCGGCCCGCGACTGTTTCCCTCCGGCCCCTGCCGATGGCAGAATGAGCGACTCCTCGAGGAGATGCCGTTCCCATGGGCCCCGTCGACACCAGGAAGGGAACCCGCCCGCCCGCCGGCGCGCCGGAGGAGATCTACGCCGACGCGCGGATCCCCTACGGCGCCTGGGGGAGCAGCTTCTTCCCCGCGTGGCAGACCTCCCCCCTGGCCCAGGTGAACATCGGGCAGTTCGCCGGAGAGGCGATGAACCGGATCCTGGGGATCAGGGGAGTGCCGGTCGCCTCGCTCGACTACCTGGTGATCGGCTCGACGATCCCCTGGCACTGGAAGTTCTGGAACGCGCCTCTCGTGTCGAGCTACATGGATCACAGGATCCCGGGTTTCCACGTCGAGCAGGCGTGCGCCACGGGACTGCAGGCGATCCTGTGCGCGGCCGCCGATGTCCAGTCAGGGGGATGCGACGCTGCCGGCGTGCTGACGTTCGACAGGACGAGCGATTCGCCCGCCGGCGTCTTCCCGCAGAGACGCGACCACCGGCGCACGATGGTGCTGAGCGACGTCTGGGATAACTTCGGATTCGACCCGGCGACCGGTGTGGCGATGATCGCCACGGCCGGCAACGCCGCGAGGAAGCACCGCCTCGAGCGCGCCGAGGTGGACGATCTGATCCTCCATCGCCACGAGCAGTACTTCGAGGCCAGACGCTCGGGCTTTCTCGACCGCGTGCTCGTTCCGCTGGAAGTGCTCGACCTCTCGGGCAAGCCGCTCGGAACGGTCGACGACGACCTGGGGGTGAGGCGGCTCACGCGGGGCGATCTGGGAGGGATGCCCGCGCTCGACACCTGCGTCACGTCCGGCGGGCAGACGCACGCGTCCGACGGCATGGCGACCTTGATCGTGACGCGCCGCGAGCGTGTCGCGGAGTTCACGCGGCGCCCCGAGATCGACATCCGCTTTCTGGCCCGCGCCGAGGTGCGCGCGGACCCTTCGCTGATGCCCGAGGCGCCCGCGCTCGCCGTGCGCAAGCTGCTCGCGAAGACCGGCCTCACGATGGACGGCATCGCGGTGGTGAAGAACCACAACCCCTTCGCCGTCAACGATGCGGTCTTCTCCCGGATGCTCGAGTACGATTGGCGGCGGATGAACACGACCGGCTGCTCGCTCGTCTGGGGGCACCCGCAGGGGCCGACCCTCACGCGCGTCACCATCGAGGCGCTGGAGGAGGCGGTCGCGCTGGGGGGCGGTCGCGTCCTGGTGTTCGGCTGCGCCGCCGGGGACGTCGGCATCGCGGCGCTGTTTGCCGTTGCGGAGAGCGGGGCATGACCGAGGCGATGCGCCGGCCCACGCTCGAGACGCTGGGCCTCAACGGCCCGCACACCATCGTGCGCGAAGGGAGGCTCCCGGCCCCACCTCGCGAGCAGGTGGATGCGATCTTCGGTCCCTCATCCTCCCGGGGATGCCTCGCCATCTCCGGCGCCAACGGGATCGTGGGGGCGGGCAAGACGATGCAGCTCGGCGCCCGGCTGGAGCCGTTCGGCGTGCGCGTCGCGGCGCTGGATCTCCCCTCGGCCCCCGACGGGATCGGCAGGCAGTACGCCGGATTGAGGCGCACCTTCGGATCCGAAGAAGCCGATCGGATCATGTCGGGGATCGTGCGCATGACGTACGACGGCAGGAATCTGCCGGCGGAGCTGGCGCGCATGAACCCCCGCTTCCTCCTCGAGGCAGTCCCCGAAGTGCTCGCGATCAAGCAGGCGCACTACGAGACCTTCCGCGCCGCGTTCCCCGGGATCGCCATCCGGTCGGTCACGTCGGGGTTCCCCAGCGCAGCGCTCGGTGTGGGGATCGCGCATCCGGCCTATCCCCACGAGATCAACAAGGTCTGGGAGATGGTGGAGCCGGAAGGATCGGCCATCGGAAAGTTCTTCTGGTCGCTCGGGCTGGTGCCGATCCCGGTGAGCGACGACTGGTCGTTCGTGCTCGATGTGCTCTTCTGCGGTGTGACTCTCGCGGGGACGCAGGTGCACCAGCGCACCAACATGCCGTACTGGAAACTCGACAAGCTGGTCCGCCGCCTGCTCGGTCCCAACCCCTTCCGGGCGCACGACGCCATCGGCGCGAAGGGAGCCAATTTCCTCACATGGTCGTGCCTCCACCATCTCACCGAGCGCTACGGCGATCTCTTCCGCCCCACCGGCGACCTGACCTCGCGCAAGCAGACGGGGCAGGGGTGGTACCCGCCGGGGCACGCGCGTCCGGTCGTGGGGTGGCCGCTCGACGCGGCGATGCAGGAGGAGACGCGCATCGGGCTGCTGGGGCCGCTGTTCCAGATGACCGGTCTCCTGCTGCACGAGAAGCGCGCCCACCTCTCGCACATCAACATCATCGGCGAGCTGTGCGCGCAGTTCCGGCGCGGCCCGCTGGCGGTGATCCGCGAGCAGGGAGCCGAATCGGTGCTGCGCTGCGTGCGCGCGTACCACGAGCGGCACCCCGAGGCGGCGCTCTCCGCCTGGCACCCCGAGGTCTTCGAGACCATGAGCGATGCCTCGTGGCAGCAGCTCTACGTCAACGCCGAGCACGACGGGGAGGTGGGCGTCATCACCATCGGGCGCGAGAGCTACAACCGCGACGTGGATGCGGAGCTGAACCGCGCCATCGACTGGCTCGTGGGTAAGCGCATCGCGCGTGTCATCGTGACGGGGGACTTCCATCTGGCCGCGCAGCTCCTCGGCGCTGACACCAGCGAGTTCTTTCCCGCGCTCGACGACGAGACCGAAGGAGCGCGGATCGCGGGGGACTGGTCGGCGACGGCGCGGCGCCTCAATGACGCGTTCGAGATTTCGGTGGGTCTGGTGAACGGCAAGCGGTGTCTGGGCGGCATGCTCGAGCTGCTGCTGCATTGCCACGTCGTCCTGGCGGCAGGCGATGCGTCGCTCGGATTCCCGGAGGTGACCCTGCCGGTCGTCCCGGGGATGGAGGGATGCCACTGGCCGTTCCGGAAAACCGATGCGGCGGGGCGCGCGAAGCTGATGCGGCTGCTTCTTTCGGGCGCCCCCGTGCGCGCGACCGAAGCTGCCGGCTGGCTCATCGACGATGCGGGTCCGCTCGAGCAGATGCTGTCTTCCGCCTGGAAGACAGCATCGGGCGCGGCTGGGGGTCTGGCTTCGCGGCCGCTGGAGCGTGGCGCGGTACAGGCGGGAGAGGCGCCCGCCGATCTTCCCGCGACGGATGATGCCGCGACAGATGCGGCGCGGCGCGCCATCGCGGAATGCATCCGCGTCTCGTGCGCCTCCCCGCTGGCCGAGGCGATCCGCGTGCAGGCGCGCTGCGCGGCCCGATTCATGAAATCCCCCGAATGCCGCGACGGCCGCGTCGGCGAAGAAAAGGTGAAGACCGAAAACGCCTGATCCGGCGCGGGTATACGTCCGATCGGGAACCTGTAATCCCCCACCGTGCTAGCATGGCCCCTTCGCTGCGGACCCCACCACGATGGTGTACTTCCGCACCGACATGAGGGCAGCCTATGCAAAGGAAGAACGTTGCGATGTATCTCGCGGTCGGTCTTCTCGCTGCGGGCCTGGCATCGCAGACCTATGCCGTGGACGAGAGCGACCGCGAGGGCCGCTGGCAGTTCAGCCTCCCGATCAACTGGCTGAACGGCACTACGTGGGACGGCGCCGGCGACTCGGCGGTGGATCTCCATAGCGATCTGGGTTTCGGCTTCGGCTTCGGATACAACGTCAGCGAGCGGTTCTACGTCGGCTCGGAGTTCACCTGGATCTACGTGGACTACGACGTCAACCTGGAGAGCGCGGATACGCCTCCTTTGGCTGACCTCAAGCTGAGCGGTGAGCTGGACGCCAGCACCTTCGCCTTCAAGGGGCAGTTCAACTTCATGGAGAAGACGATCACCCCCTTCATCGGCGGGGGCTTCGGGTGGACCTACATCGATTCGAACATCGCGACGGGGGACATCGAGGGTGGGTGCTGGTACGATCCCTGGTGGGGTCAAGTCTGCACTACGTATTACGACACCTACGATGACACGTCGTTCTCGTACAGCCTGAACGCCGGGCTGCGCGGCGAGCTGACCGACACCTTCTTCATCGAGGGGAAGTACCAGATCATCTGGGTCGACGCGGACGAGGGGGACAACATCGACCTCGACGGCCTCAGGCTGGAGCTCGGCTGGTTGTTCTGATCGGTCGCCGCAAAAAAGAAGTCCCGGCCGCGCCCTGCGGCCGGGACTCATGATCGCATCAGTGGTTGCTAGTCGGCCCGTTTGATCTCCACCCGCCGGTTCTTCGCGCGTCCCTCGGGCGTCCCATTGTCCGCCACCGGCATGGTCTCGCCGTATCCGCGGATCTCAATCCGGCTCCGATCCACTCCCTGGCTGACGAGGTAGTCGCGCACCGCGGCGGCGCGCTGCTCGGAGAGGCTCTGATTGTGGGCGTCGTTGCCGGTATTGTCAGTGTGCCCCCCGATCTCGATGCGCACGTCAGGCACAGCCTTCAGGCTGTGCGCGACGCGATCCAGCACGTCCGTCGAGTTGCCCGTGAGCGTGGCCTTGCCCGTGGTGAAGGTGACCCCTTCGAGCACGAGCCTCTCGCCGGGCTCCACGATCGCGGGCGTTGGCGGTGGCGGCGGCGTCACCCTGGGCGGGCAGCCGTCGGACCCGACGGTGGTCGCGGGAGGCGTGCCCGGGCACCGGTCGGCGCTGTCGTTGACACCGTCGCCGTCCCGGTCGCCGTCGACCACAGGTGTCTCGCATCCGCGAGAGTCAACCTTCGTGCCGCGCGGCGTTCCTGGACACCGGTCCGCGCCGTCGGAGACGCCGTCGCCGTCGCTGTCGGTGGGACATCCGTCGGCGTTGACCCGGTAGCCTGACGGCGTGTTGGGGCACTTGTCCCGATCGTTGCCTACCCCGTCGCCATCGGCGTCCGCCGGTGGGCACGGCCAGGGATCCGGCTTGGTGATGAAGTAGAGCTCCTCGCACCATGCGGGATCATGCGTGATGATGTGGCCCTTCCCCTCACGCGCACCGGCCGCCGTCGGCCCGATGGCGCCAAGGACCAGCATCATTCCTGCCAGCGCGAGCGCGCGCTTCGAGAATGACGGCATACCACTCCTCCTCTTTTTTGATGGCAATGACCTGGAAACAAGCATTGAGAGTACCCCAATCCATCCCGGCGGGAAAAGTGGGGGCAATCCCCTTGCGGGATGGGGGATTCGGGCTCCGTTTCTTGCGACGGCTCGGGTGCCCGCTCCCCGAACCGCTCCGGGCCGCATCGAGAATTCACGCGATCCGCATGGCCCTCTCACGGTCCGCTCACGCGGCACCCGTAGTGTTGGGGGAGGAGGTCATGCCAATGACGCGCACAATAGTCCGCAGTCTGTTGCTGTCTGGTTCTCTCCTGCTGCTGTCGATGGGGTTGGTTCGGGGCGACGAGACGGAGGAACAGCCGCTCTCGCCGTACTTTCTCGTCCGGGGAGACGCCGCATCGGCCGCTTCGTTCCCTCTGAAGGCGACCGACGTCAATGTGAACATCAACGGCGCCATCACCGACGTGGTCGTGACCCAGACCTACACGAACGACGGGGAGCGCGCCATCGACGCGCGCTTCGTCTTTCCGGGCTCCACCCGGGCCGCGGTGCACGGGATGACCATCACGGTGGGCGACGAGGTGGTCGTAGCCAGGATCAAGGAAAGGCAGGAGGCCAGGCAGGAGTTCGAGACGGCCCGCTCCGAAGGCAAGAGCGCTTCGCTGCTCGAGCAGCAGCGGCCCAACGTCTTCACGATGAGCGTGGCCAACATCATGCCGGGCGACGAGGTGGTGGTCGCGCTGCATTACACCGAGCTTCTCGTCCCCGAGGACGGGACTTACGAGTTCGTCTACCCGACGGTGGTGGCGCCGCGCTACGCGGGCCAGAACGGTGAAGCGGGCGAAGCCGAACGCTGGGACAGGAACCCCTACACCATAGGAGCGAGCGAGCCCACCACGGCGTTCGACATCCAGGTCGCTCTTTCCACTGCGCTGCCGTTGAACGACGTCGCATGTGCCTCCCATGCCGTTGACGTGACCTGGGAGGGGCGGACGATGGCGCAGGTTCGCCTGGCGGACCCAGCCGACTTCGGCGGCGATCGCGACTACATCCTGAGGTTCAGGCTCGCGGGGCAGGAGATCCAGAGTGGTCTGTCGCTCTACGAAGGCGAGGACGAGAACTTCTTCCTCCTGATGGTCCAGCCTCCGGAGCGCGTGGACATGTCCGACATCCCCCCGCGCGAGTACGTCTTCGTGCTGGACGTCTCGGGATCCATGGGCGGATTCCCGCTCGACACCGCCAAGGCCCTCATCGGCGACCTGATCGGGCAATTGCGCCCGACGGATCTGTTCAACATCGTGATGTTCGCGGGGGGCTCGCGCGTCATGGCGCCGGAGTCCATCCCCGCGATCGACGAGAACATCAGACAGGCGCTGTTCGTAATCGACAACGAGCAGGGGAGCGGGGGGACCGAGCTCGTGCCGGCGCTTGCGACCGCCCTGGGGCTCCCGAGGGACGAGGGCTACTCCCGGACCATCGTCGTGATCACCGATGGGCTCGTCGTGGCGGAGCAGGAAACCTTCGCGCTGATCGGCGCCAATCTCAACCGAACCAATGTCTTCAGCTTCGGCATCGGGTCGAGCGTCAACCGCCACCTTCTGGAGGGGATCGCCAGAGCCGGGCAGGGGGAGCCGTTCGTCGTGATGAATGCCACCGAGGCGCCTGACGCGGCGGCGCGATTCCGGGCGTACATCGGCGCTCCCGTGCTGACCAACGTGCGGGTCACCTTCGAGGGTTTCGACGCGTACGAGGTCGAGCCGGAGATTCTCCCCGACCTGTTCGCGCAACGGCCGATCCTCCTGACGGGGAAGTGGCGGGGGAGGCGCACGGGAGAGATCGTGGTTTCGGGGATGAGAGCGGCGGGCCCCTATGTCCAGAGGTTCCGTCTCCGGGACGCGCGGCCCGCAGAGGAGAACAGCGCCCTGCGGACATTGTGGGCGCGTCAGACCGTCGCGCGGTTGTCGGATTTCAACTCCCTGCGCTACGACCGGGACACCGTGAGCCGCATCACGTCGCTGGGGCTGACCTACTCGCTGCTCACCAGGTTCACGTCGTTCATCGCCGTGGTGGAGACCGTCCGCAATCCCGGCGGCGCCGCGGACAGCGTGACCCAGCCGCTGGCGCTCGCGCGGGGGCTCTCGGTCCAGGCCGTCGGCTACGCGGCGGGCTCGGAGCCGGAGATCTGGCTCATCGCGGTGATGGTCGCCGCAATCGTCGCGATGGGCTGGCTGCGGCAGCTCCTCCAGCTCATTGGATAGGACAGTGGCAGGAAAGCGGAGCACGCCATGACCTTCCGGGACCTCAGAAGCAGGAGTCTCCTGGATCTCGTCCCGTCCTACGTCGCGGGGCTCACGGTGGCGTGGGCGTTGAAGTCCTGGTACAGCCAGGCCGGCGCCGATGGATTGAACTGGATCCTCGCCCCCGTGGCGCAGCTTGCCGGCGCCCTGGGCGGGATCGCTTTCGAGAGAGAGCCGCGCGCAGGCTGGGTCTGTCACGCGTACGGGGTCATCGTGGGGCCGTCCTGCGCGGGGCTGAACTTCCTCATCGTCGCCTTCACCACAAGCTACTTCGGCTTCGTTCATCGCCTGTCCCATTGGGGCGCGCGCGCCGCATGGCTCCTCGCGAGCCTGGTGGCCGCCTATTTGCTTGCCATCGTCGTCAACGCGCAGCGCGTCATCGCGACGGTCCACCTCCGGCATTGGGACATCTATGGCGAAGTCGTCACGCAGCAACGGGTTCACCGGGCCGCCGGGGCTGCGATCTACTGTTTTGCGCTGCTGCTGTTTCATCAGGCGATCGATCGCGTCTTCCGGTTGCGTCGCCGTGCCCCCGGCCTCCCACCGCCGTCCCCTCTCGTTCCCGTCGTCCTCTATCTCTCGGTCGCCCTGGGCGTGCCGATCCTCAACCGTGCCTACCGGCACGATCCGGCGGAGTTTCTCGAGCATGGCGCGCTGGTGGTGGCCGTGAGCCTGCTCGCCGCCATCAGCGTCATCATCGTCTCCCGGATACGGCGCAGCGGTCCTGCGTGAGGGGTGAGGTGCTAGGATCCCGGCAAATCAGCCCGGGGAAAGTCCTGCGCCATGGCCCACGCACCATGAAAGCGAGGGTTCTGATCGTCGAGGACGAGCCCGCCATTCTGGACAACATCCAGTACGCCCTCGAATCCGAGGGGCTGGAGACGATCAGACTGTCGGAAGGGCTGCCTGTGCTGGGCCTGCTCGCCACCGAGCGGATCGATCTGATCCTGCTCGACGTGGGGCTCCCTGACGTCAACGGTGTTGACCTCTGCCGGGAGATCAGGAAGACCCACGCGACGCCCGTCATCTTTCTCACGGCCCGCAGCTCCGAGATCGATCGCATCATCGGGCTCGAGATCGGCGGCGACGATTACGTCACCAAGCCCTTCAGTCCCCGGGAGCTCTCGGCCAGGGTCAAGGCCGTGCTGAGGCGGGCGGCTTCGGCCGCGCCCTCTGCGCCCGCGCCACAGGAACACCCCGCGTTCCACGTGGACGAGTCGCGCCATCGGATCGCGTACTTCGGCGAGACTCTGGAGCTGTCGAAGATCGAGTACGACATCATGATGGCGCTGGTGCGCCGCCCGGGACACGTCTTCTCGCGCGATCAGCTCAAGGACCTGGTCTGGGAGGAGCCGGGCACCAGCCTCGAGCGCAGCGTCGATGCGCACATCAAGAACCTGCGCGCGAAGCTGAAGGCCGTCCGGCCCGATCGCGACCCCATCGAGACGCATCGCGGCGTGGGCTACTCCCTCAAGGAAGAGGCATGAGGCTCGGCACGGCCCTGTTTCTCGCCTATCTCTTCATCTTCGGCCTGTGCCTCGCGTATCCGATGGCCCACCTGGCCGGCAAGCTGCGCACGAGGTACCTCGAAGGAGCCGAGGAGCCGCTGGTGGATCAGGCCAACGTCCTGGCCGGGCTCATCGGCCGCGACATGGAGCAAGGGCGATTCGACGCCGACGAGCTGGGCAGAACGTTCGACGCCATCCGTGGACGCGCGATTGCCGCGCGGATCTACGATCTCGAGAAGACAAGCGTCGATGTGCGCGTGTACATCACCGATCCGGCGGGGACGGTGATCTTCGATTCCGAGAAGCCCGGCAGCGTCGGAGAGGACTACTCGGAATGGAACGACGTGAGTTTCACCCTCGACGGCAAGTACGGAGCCCGCACCACGCCGATCGACCCGGAAGACCCCAGCACATCGATCCTCTACGTCGCGGCGCCCATCCAGGTCAACGGCGCGCTCGCCGGCGTGCTCACGGTGGCCAAGCCCACCACCAGCATCAACGCCTTTCTGGCCTCCGCCAAGCCCGACATCTTCAGGATCGCGGGGATCGCGACACTGGCCGCGATCGCGCTGAGCTTTCTCGTCTCCCTGTGGGTCTCGCGTCAGATCAAGCGCCTGACGCGCTACGCCGACGACGTGCGGCTGGGCCGCCGCGTGGCGCTGCCCAGGCTGGCGCGCACGGAGCTCAGGCAGATGGGGGATGCATTCGACAAGATGCGCGAGGCGCTCGAGGGGAGAAAGTACGTCGAGCAGTACGTGCAGACCCTCACGCACGAGATCAAGAGCCCCGTCTCGGCGATCCGCGGCGCCGCCGAGCTTCTGGAGGAGGAGATGCCGCCGGCGCGCCGGGATCAGTTCCTCGCGAACATCCGGCACGAGGCCAGCCGGATCGAGAATCTCGTGGAACGGATGCTGACCCTCTCCGAGCTGGAGATGAAGAAGTCCCTCGAGCCGGCCGCCAGGCTCCATCCCACGGAGCTGATGCGCAAGGTGCTCGAGGACAAGCAGCCGTCGATCGCCATGAAGCAGCTCACGGTGACGGCGGACCTCGAGGAGCAGGTGTCGGTGACGGGAGACGCGTTCCTGCTCCAGCAGGCCATCTCGAACCTCGTCCAGAACGCGATCGACTTCAGCCCCTCGGGGGGATGCATCCGGCTGCGCGCCCGGCGCGATGGCGCGGACGTGGTGCTCGGCGTGGAGGACGAAGGGCCCGGCATCCCCGACTACGCGCGCGAGAAAGTCTTCGAAAAGTTCTACTCGCTGAAGCGCCCCGACACCGGACGCAAGAGCACGGGGCTCGGGCTGAACTTCGTGCACGAGGTCGCCACGCTGCACGATGGGGTCGTCCGGCTGGAGAACCTCCCGACCGCAGGACTTCGGGCGCTCATCCTCCTGCCGGTCGCCGGCCGCAGGCGTTGACAGCACAGCCGGGCACGTGGTCGCCGCTGGGCGCCGGCCGAACAGGGAGCCCGCCTGTTCGTTACACCCCGCGTAACACGCTGTCCTGAGCGGCTTTTCGTGCTACTGCGCTCCTAAGCCCATGTCCTGGCGCTGTTTCGGACGATGGGCTCGATTGCCGCGCCGGGTGCGGCCTTCCGGGTGCCTTGGCACGCACGTTGCGCTCTCACCCCCCAAATGCTCGCGGTGTGCCCAGCCCGGCAGGGGAGGGGTCCGCCGCGTCGTGTGCTGGAGGTGCCAACAGGGAATGGGGCAACGAGCCGACGAGCCGCTGTGTCCGGGCATCGTGGGGAGCAGCGCCGTCATGGTGAAGCTCTCGCGGATGATCCTGAAGGTGGGGGCGAGCCACGCGAACGTGCTCATCGAAGGAGAGAGCGGCACGGGCAAGGAGCTGGTGGCGCGCGCCATCCATCGCGCCAGCCCCCGCTCGGGGGCGGTGTTCCTCGGAGAGAACTGCGCGGCGCTGTCCGAGTCGCTCATCGAGAGCGAGCTGTTCGGGCACGTGCGCGGCGCCTTCACGGGGGCGGAGCGCGACCGCAGAGGGCTCTTCGCCCTCGCCGACGGCGGCACGCTCTTTCTGGATGAGGTGGGGGACATGAGCCCGCGCATCCAGGCGAAGCTGCTGCGCGTGCTGCAGGAGGGGGAGTTCCGCCCGGTGGGAGGGCGCAGCATCATCCGCACCGACCTGCGCATCATCTCGGCCACCAACCGCGACCTGCACCAGATGGTGGAGGCCTCGTCGTTCCGCGGCGACCTCTTCTACCGGCTCAACGTCGTGGGGCTGAACCTGCCGCCGCTGCGCGAGCGCCCCGACGATGTGCCGATCCTCGCGGAGCACTTCCTCTCGAAGCTGCGCGGGGACGTTCCCGCGGGGATCTCGCGCGAGGCGCTGGAGATGCTGTGCCGCTATCCGTGGCCCGGCAACGTGCGCGAGCTGCAGAACGTCATCGAGAGGGCGGCCGTGCTGGCCACCGGCACGATCATCGGCGTTGACGCGCTCCCCGATGGCGTCATCGACTTCGCCCTGGCGGAGCGCGCCACCGCCTACCCGGGGGCGGCGCAGAAACCGCAGGAAATGGTCATGATCGAGCAGGCGCTCATCCGCTTCCGCGGCGACAAGTCGAAGGCGGCCCGGCTCATCGGATGGACACCCGATGTCACGCTAAAGACGCCATGTCCGCGGGAGTGGACGGTGAGGTTCCAGCAGGGCTTAGGGGCGTGGAAGTCAGCCGCGTAGGTCCCAGACTCGCTGAGCGCTCTCCAGCGACCTGTTCTTTCCACTATTCCGTAGCGGTCCTGGCCCAGTCCTCTCCAGGTCAGCTAACAAGGCCCGAATCCCCTCGAACTTGAACACACGCGCGAGATCGCCCGTCACGACTTCTCGCGTCGCTCGGTATGTCCCGCTAAGAATGAGGCTTACCGAATCACCTCCTAAGGGGATGACGATCGACTCTCCCTTACGGAGCAATCTGTTTTTCAGAATGACGTCTTCTTGATGCTCTCGTACAAGTCTTACCTCCGCTAGAAGGGTCTCCTCGTCCTCGATCTCTGCGATAACGGCAAACTGATATCCCTGAATATTCGTCTCATCGGGGTTCCGAACGAGCGCGTTCTTCAGGTACCTGAACCGACCCTCGCGATAGCCGATCAGGACAGGACAGGAACCGACAGCAAGGCTGGGAGAAACAGTGAGGAGGTTCTCGATATCGAATCTATGAACCTCGTAGCTCTTGTCCTCGATTTCGACCTGCCCTATCGTCAGTGAAGGTCCGATCAAGTGCGTGTTATCGCCCAGCCCGGAGCCTTCGTAGCAATACCGGAGCGACATGTCAGGCATGTCATCCTCGTAAATCAGCCTCGAACCTTGGAATAGCCTTTCGTGATCTATTGGGGCGAGCACCGAGTACTCTGGAATCAGAATGCTCTCGTCTTGTTGCAGAACAGGGAATGAAACTGAAGCAGAATAGTCTTCACCCTCGATCTCCGAGAAACTGCGATATCCAACCGGATCGTTAGGGAAGTACATCGAGCCGCTGTAGCTCCCGATCCGGATTGGTCCGCCCGACAGGTTCTCAAGCCATAGGAGGACAAGCCACGCAGGTCGTACCTCTATGATCTCGGCGACATCCGTGTACTCACAGCCATCCTCGAAATAGGTGACTCGCACAAACCGTCCAGGGTCAAGACTGCCAGCTTTAGTAGTCTGGACTATTTGGCCTGTGATCATGGGATCGTAGGCGAAGGCAAGCTTGGGCAACTCCTCGGCTGTTATTGTCTTGTCGAACTGGCACGCCGCTCTGTCTCGTAGTGAAGCGACAGGGGTTTCTTCCCAAGTGTTGAACTCTTGAATCCTTATGTGTGGCCTATGGACCTTCTGAAAGAAGTTGGAAACCTCGTTCGAAACTAGATAGATCCGCTTCGACCGGAGTTGTCGATATAGCTCCTCGAAGCGGCCCGAAAGGAGGGAGGTAGCAACGCTACTGCTCTTTACGACTAAGTGTTTCGCCGAAATGAGAGGCTTGTTGTCGCGTTTGAATACCTTGATTACCTTCAGCAGCCGCTCTGCGTGGGCGATGGTGTTAAGAATCGTCAGCGGGTCGAGCATTTGGCGTATCTCCTCGTGATCGCGGTGACCAGCGGGGTTATGTAGAAGATGTGAAGCTGGGATTCCGCCTACTCAGCCCGTCGCGGGCTCAGGTTGCAGAAGGCCTCCGGTATCGGATCGAGTCGTTTCGCAATCGCTTGGGCGTCGTCCAACCACTCCACAAGGGGGCTGCCATCCTCCAGTGCCCCATGATGCCGTACTAATCCTTCTCTGGCGGCTGACACGAACTCCCGGATGCGCCTGGCCGTCTCCCAGTTCTCCGCCAGCAGTTTCACATTCTCGAGGCGGCGCTTTTCCTTCTCCCGCCTCTGGCGTTCTTCCTCCGCTCGCAGCTCGCGCTGTACGTACTCTTGGTGCTCTTGTTCCCACTTGGCCTCCTGGACCTTGCGTGCCTCGGTCGCTTTCTTGAAGCGGTCGAAGAACCGTTCCGGGTGCTCGGAGAGCTTCCGACGCCTCCCATCGGTCCAAGTGCGCTGCACGTTTGTCCCGAGGAAGTCCTCGATCTTGAACACGAGTTCGCCAGAGGGCGTGAAGTCCCATTTCGGGACTCCCCAACCGTGCCCTCTCCGGATCTGCTCCCGCTCGGCCGCCGTCGGCACGTGGTCAGCACGCGTCGTGAGCTCATACATCATGACTTGCAGCTTGACCCCATCGAGTTGGATGAGCGTCTTGGGAGGCCGGTCGCGGCTAATAACCACCTTCCCTCCGGATTTCTCGACCCGCCTGATAAGGTCGTCGAAGATGCCCAGTGCACGCTTCATGTGCTCCCTGCCAACCCGGACGGAGAGCGAATCTTCATCCCAGGAGGAGTACAGGTTATACATGTCCGGCTTCGTGCTGAGCAGTTTCCGCTCGGTAGCTACGACGAGGGGGTGACGGCGTCGGCGAGTGGTCGGCACTTGCGATGGATTGGCCTGGGTTTCCATGCTGGCATCCTTCAGGAAGGGGGGTGGCGGCTGAGATTCGCGCGCTCGATCCTACCATCAGGATCGTGTTCTCTAGACTGGGCCTAGCGCGGTAGACTATCGGGTCACTAGGAGTGGCCTCGGGGGGGGCAGGGGAATGCCGAAGCACGAGCCGAACTGCTTGGGTCTTCTCGAAGAAAGCGCTTATAGACCTTCCCAAGGATTAGGGATTAACTTGGCACGCCTGCTCTAGCTCTCAGGAGGCAGCCGATGAACAACGATGAAACAAAGGCTCTCTTTCTCAACCTCCTCCATGCTGATTCAGAGGACGAAGTTGTCGATATCTTGACGGCATGTGGATTGTGGACCAATCGGTCCGCGTGGCGTCTCTTCGGCGACAACGAGAACAACTACAGCACGATAGGCAATCAGCAGGCAAAGCCCGAGGCTGCATTGGTCGAGAAACTCGTGAACTCTGTGGATGCGGTGCTGATGCTTCAGTGTCTTCTCCGTGGCATCAATCCAGAGGGACCACGAGCGCCGAAGAGCGTTCGAGAAGCTGTCGCAGTCTTCTTCGAAGACAGCCCCAGCCCCCTGGATCCACTAGCGGGCCGTATTTCCGAATGGAGTGACGCGCGACGCAGGGAAGTAGCCCAGGGGATTACGTTCGCCGCAACAGGCGCAAGAGCAAGAGACGGTAATCCGACTTTCACGATCTCTGACAACGGAGAAGGGCAAACACCCGACCGGATGCCGGAAACCCTGCTCTCCTTGAACAAGTCGAACAAGCTTCGCATCCCGTTCGTGCAAGGGAAGTTCAATATGGGTGGAACGGGAGTTCTGAAATTCTGTGGCCGCAACAACTTGCAGCTCATTCTCTCACGCCGGAATCCTACTATCGCCGAACGGGACCTGCGAGACGACTCCGATCTCCAGTGGGGCTTCACGATTGTCCGCCGTCAAGAGCCGGAAGGCACACGGAGAAGTTCCGTCTTCACATATTTGGCCCCGATGAACGCCGACACAAATCCTGGGAACGGGGGCGTATCTCGATTCAGCGCCGACTGCCTCCCGCTATTCCCCGACGGGAACAGCCCCTATGCTCGCACGGCACAGTGGGGAACCCTGATCAAACTCTACGAATACCATGCCGTCGGTGCGAAAGGCCACCTCCTCATGCCTGATGGGATGCTTGGCCGCATGGATCTCCTCCTACCCGAGGCCGCCCTGCCAGTTCGCCTACACGAATGCAGGGCTGGCTTTAAGGGGCATGAGGGAAGTTGGGCAAACAACCTCACCGGGCTGATGGTTCGCTTGAACGACGACCGCGCAGAAAACCTAGAGTTCCCGCCGCTTCAAAGCCCGCTGAAGGCGGCGGGGGAGGAGATGAAGGCCACAATCTTCGCCTTCAAGAAGGGGAAGGCAAAGGCATACCGCAAGTCTGAGGGAATCATCTTTATTCTCAACGGACAAACCCACGGTCACTTCACGAAGGATTTCTTCACTCGCAGGTCCGCAGGACGCTTGGATTACATCGCCGAGTCCATCCTCCTGATGGTCGATTGCAGCGGGTTCAGTGGCCGAGCTCGAGAAGATTTCATCATGAATAGCCGCGACCGTCTCAGTGGTGGGACTCTTCGTGAAGAGATTGAGAGAGCCCTCGAGGATCTTCTCAAGAACTGCGAACCTCTGAATGAGCTACGAGCCAGACGGCAGCGGGAGGCCACCGAGGCGAAGCTCGACGATTCAAAGCCCCTTGAGCAGGTCCTGAGAGACGTCCTAAAACAGTCTCCGATGCTGTCGCAGCTGTTCTTGAGGGGCACACGTCTTTCGGATCCCTTTAAGCACGACAAGGGGACTATCAGAACGAGACCCTTCGAGGGAAAGGCGCACCCGACCTTTTTTAGGTTCAGAGAGAAGGACTACGGGACACCAATTCATCGAAATACCCCAGCAAACATGCGAAGTAGGCTGTTTTTTGAAACAGACGCAGTAGACGATTATTTCACGCGCGACGTCAACGCTGGGACCTTTGAGATTCTCCTTATCCAGGATGGGAACCGCGTGGCTGTTGAAAGCTACGTGGGACCCTACCTGCATGACGGGTCCGCCACCGTGAGTATGAAGCTCCCGTCATCTGCGCAGCCTGGCGACACGTTCCACTTTGTCACCCTCTCGTCGGATTCAATTCTGGACGCCGTGTTCGAGAATCGCTTCAGTGTTACCGTCCGCGACGCAGTCACGCCGGCTCCGCCTGGCGTGCCCGGTCGGAAGAAGACCGATCGCGGAGGCACCGACGAGGACGACGCTCCAGCTGGGATAGCTCTTCCAAATATTGTGCTAGTAAATGAGACGCAATGGAGCGAGCACGACCCGCCATTTGACAAGTACACTGCGCTGCGGATTATGCCGTCATCGCACGAAACGATCGATCACCAGCAAGAGGATGTCTACGACTTTTTCGTGAACATGGACAATCTATATCTCCAGTCCGAGTTGAAGGTAGCCGGAGATGACGTAAGTCTCCTCAAGGCCCAGTTCAAGTATGGCATGGTGCTTGTCGGGCTTGGGCTGGTACACCAACATCGCCAGGACCGGAAGAAAACACCGCGAGTTGACGACGGCGATGAGAATGAAGCCCAAGGCGCTTTCGTCAATCTCCCAAAAACGGTTGAATACTTTGCGATGGCAATTGCACCGATGTTGCTGCCCACAATTAATGCGCTCGGTGATTTGGAGGAGGACCGGTCAGTTGTACCGGTTGATGACTCGGGCGAGGCCGCTTGAGAAAGCTACCGTCGTCTGTGGAATAGGACTACTTCATTACTTGCTGCGATACTACCGCGCTGATCTGCGTACCACTTCCGGTTCGGAACACGGCGCCACACCCGCTTATCGTCTGCGTTCGTGAGGGCGGGTATTGTCACTTCTACTAAGCCCGCTCGGCTGAGCGCATCGAGGTAAGCGTGTAGCTGCGATTCGGGTTTGGAGAACGCAACCATCTGAACAAACACGGTGTCCCTCGTAGCTAGATGTGTTACAGAGCGGAAGCCGAGCTCGATACCCCTAAAGTAGGGCGCCAAATCCCTTCGGTTGCGGTCACCGAATGTATAGTGCGAGAGACCGTTCCCATCGAGGCTATCGGCGATCCAGAAGGGGGCGGGTGTTTCTTTCCGACCGAGCACCTGCCATCGATGGTACATCACATGGACACCGGGGTAGGGCGGCGAAGTCAAAACAAGGGCCGGAGGGCGCATGGCGCGCGCTCTCGCGTGATTAGCCAGTTCGCTCGCCTGGCAAGTGAGGATTAGAGTCCTAGGGCGCACGCCGTTTGCCCGCAGGGTGGCTGTGGAAACCGCCGTCCTCAAAGTGTGAGTACCCAATGTAAGCGCTCTCAGGTTCTCCAAGAGCTCTTCGCGAAACCTGTCGGCGGTCGGAATGACCGAGCGGCAGTCGAGCGCCCACTGCGATGTTTTGAGAAGCATCATTCGCGCAAACCGTTTCCGACGCTCAGTGGACAGTCGTGGTATTTCTGCCAATGTGAATTCGATGAGCTTTCGAAGTGGCCAAGTCATGCGGTCGCTTATGTTGCGTTGATAAGGGAGCCACGGTGTATCGCGTTTCGCAGGTCGGTGTAGATTCAGCCGAGGAATGAGATCGTGGGTCCATCGTTGAACGGCGTTCAGATCAAGGTTGGAGAGGGTGTCGAGTTTGGCGCGCGCGATGAATCTAGCTAGACTACTGATGTCGGTGCCAATTGCGTTGCGCCCGGAGGCCAGAGCCTCGACTAGAGTCGTTCCTCCACCCATGAACGGGTCCAACACAACGTCGCCTGGTGCTGTAAATGCGTTGATGACCGCGCGGGCGAAAGCTGGCGAGAAGCGTGCTGGATAGCGATAGAAATCGTGCGTAAGTCCTGAAACGGGTTGTCGATTGTGGATTCCCGAATGGAGGGCGTCTAGCATGACACGATCCATTGACACCTCCAAAACGAGAGTGAGGTCAAGAGAAGGTAGACGGTGACAGATGGGGATGTCAATCCTGTCTGGCATCTAGACCTGCGATGGAATGTGGATCGTCCACTTGACTTCCTCCCTCCTTCACGCCGTTGTATCACCACCATGTTCCCCCGATTCCGCGCCCCCGAGACGACGACGGCCGCC
>Ga0137432_1000552_pt1 | contig 18738 bp, 9 predicted proteins | sample EasRivERMZT820_2_FD_102337 | JGI IMG/M metagenome (GOLD analysis project Ga0137432, IMG submission 102337) | Soil microbial communities from meander-bound floodplain in the East River, Colorado, USA - East River MetaG ERMZT820_2 | ecosystem: Environmental > Terrestrial > Soil > Floodplain ... | reverse complement strand
CCCAAACAAAGCACCTTCGAATTTTAGGAAAAACAACATGACTCGGAAAAATTGGAGACAGCCATTTGGATCAATAAAATCAAGGGTCGGCCATTTTCATTTCGTAACACCCTCCTCCGGGACTTATCCACCCCCCCGAATCGATCCCGGCGTTGAAACGCCGGGCTATTATCGAATTATCCCTCTGGGATAAACAACCTGGATCTCCGATAACAGCCTGACCTCCGGGATAAACAACTAGCCCGCCGTTTCGATGCCGGGGGTCGCATCTAATCGGAATTGCATAAGTCCCGCAGGGACGGCTGACTGGATGGCATGTCCTATGTGAGTTCATATTTTCATTGTGTCTTCAGCACCAAAGAGCGCCGCAAACTGATCACACCTTCGTTACAGGAAAGAATCTGGCCGTTTCTGGGTGGCATCGCGCGGCAGAATGACATGAAAGCCATCATCATCGGCGGCACCGACGATCACATTCATATGCTGCTCTCGCTGCCTTCGACCATGCCGGTTGCCAAAGCGATGCAATTGATCAAAGGCGGTTCGTCCAAATGGATTCACGAGACGTTTCCCGAACAACGGCTCTTTGCCTGGCAGGAAGAATACGGCGCGTTCAGCGTCAGCGTTTCACAATTGGACACCATCACCGATTACATCCGGAATCAGCCGGAACATCATCGCGCCCGGAGTTTTCAGGAGGAGTTTTTGGCTCTGTTGAAAAAGCACCATATTAAATACGACAACCGCTATCTGTGGGAATGATTCAGAATCCCGGCGCTTCAATGTCCCGAAGGGAACGCGTGATAATAGCCCGGCGTGCCAATGTCCCGAAGGGACACATGATAATAGCCCGGCGTTTTAACGCCGGGATCGTCATGACGAAAAACCCAGAGTCCCGGAGGGACGGCTGATGCGCGCGTTTCCAATCGCCGCGTTGGGTTCATTTCCCGGCATTGGATTCAACCGTCCCTCCGGGACTTATCCACCCCCCCCGAATCGATCCCGGCGTTGAAACGCCGGGCTATTATCGAATTATCCCTCTGGGATAAACAATCGGGCCCCTTGGGATAAACGATCCGGCCTTTTGGATTTGTGCGTTTCGGCACGCACGCTTGCGGATGGTCCCGAAGGGACACCTGACAATAGCCCGGCGTTTCAACGCCGGGATCGTCATGACGAAAAACCCAGAGTCCCGGAGGGACGATTGAACATTCGCCCGGTGTTTCAACGACCGGATGTCGTGATGATAGAATCCCGAAGGGACACACGGTAATAGCCCGGCGTGTCAATGTCCCGAAGGGACACGCGACAATAGCCCGGCGTTTCAACGCCGGGATCGTCATGACGAAAAACCCAGAGTCCCGGAGGAACGGCTGGATTCCGAATCGTCCGATCGGGTTCATTTCCCGGCATTGGGTTCAACCGTCCCTGCGGGACTTATGCGACTCCCTTGCGAATCCCGGCGTTGAAACGCCGGGCTATTATCGAATTATCCCTCCGGGATAAACATCCGGGCTCTCCTATAACAACCTGACCCTCTGGGATAAACAACCGATTACCGATTACCGATTACCGATTACTGCTTACCGATCACTGCTTACCCGATTACTGATTACCGCTTACTGCTTACTGATTACTGACTAAAAGGTGGTAGTTCTACGACGCCAAAATGGCTTGCGGAACCGCTCCATGTCTGAAACACTGCGGTCAATCAAATTTGGGATAACGCCCTTGGAGGCGGCAGCTTTCAGGCAATCTTACTGGAATCAGTTAAACCCGGTATTGCTCCCTATGGGAGCAGAGACAACTCATGGATTTCGGCATCATCGGTCCGGTGCTCGCGTTTGGTGGAATAGGCTTCATCGTGGCCTGGGCGGTCATTCCGCTCATTCGCAAGAACGCGGCTCAACGCGGGGGCGAGCAACGTTCTTTCCATCAAACTCATAAGACCCCCGTTCCGCGGCTGGGGGGGATAGCCCTGGCGGCAGCGTTTGCCGTGCTCGCGTTGGCTTCGGCGGTCCTCCTGGATTGGGTGATAATAAAACCGACCGAGTGGGTCATTATCTTTGGCGCGCTGGCAATGTTCGCTCTGGGGTTGTGGGACGACATCCGCCCCCTGGGCGCCCGGATAAAGCTGGTCGGGCAGATCCTGATTGCTGTGACGGTTTATTTCTGCGGGTTGCGGATCGAAAACTTCACCAACCCGTTTACCAACATCATCGAGCCGACCGGCCTGTCGGGGTTCTTTGCAACGGTGTTCTGGCTGGTGGCGATGACCAATCTGATCAATCTGATCGATGGCATCGATGGCCTGGCGGGTGGCGTGGCGTTCATGCTCATGTGCCTGCTGGCGTATGTGGGGCTGAACCACCAGGACTTCTGTTTTCTCGTCTCGCTGGGAATGGCCGGGGCGTTGCTGGCCTTCATCTATCATAACTTCCCGCCCGCCAAGATTTATATGGGCGATGGCGGCGCCTATTTCCTCGGCTTTCTCATCGGGTTGCTCACCATCCAAAGCTCGCACAAGGGAACAGTCGCGGCGGCCTTGATCGCGCCCGTATTCGCGCTGGCCCTGCCGATCGTGGATGTCGCCTGGGCCATCGTGCGGCGCGGGTTGAAGGGGTTGCCAATCTTTCGGCCAGACCGCCACCACATTCATCATCACCTGGTCGCCTCCGGCCGGTCGCACCGGCGCACGGTGCTGATCCTGTATGCGTTCACGGTGGCGTTCACGCTGATGGCCTTCGCCGTGTTCTGGTCGCAAGGGCGTCTGGTGCCGATTCTCTTTGGTTTCCTGTTCCTGATGGTGCTGGTGGCGGCCCGTTCACTGGGATTCGTGCAGGACTGGTTTGGGGTTGGCCGGTCGCTGGGCACGACCACGCAACTCCGGAAGGAAACACGCTATGCGCTGGCGTTGAATCGCTGGCTGGAACTGGAGGCCGAACGTTGCAAGACGCTCGAAGAGCTGTGGCGCGGTTTTGTCTTTGTGGTGTGGAAGCTGGGTTTTGCGGATGTCAAATTAGCGCTGCAGGATGGCGAGATCGCGTGGTCGGCCAAGGAGACACCGGGCGGCGAAGTGCGGCGGCAACGTCACGAGCTTCACGTCGGCAATGTCACCGCCATCGAATTCACGGCCGACGCCACCGCGCTTTCACCCCAGGTATTTGAGCAGCTCGCCGAACTGGCTGCGGAGGCCTGGACCAAATCGGTCTTGCGCTGGCAGACCGTCAACCAGGGCTCCATCCGATTGGAGCCAGAGTGGGCGGCGCCGGACTTCGCCGCTTCCTGGGAAGCCAGGAAGGGATTTCCTTTGCAGGCCTGAGGGAGATTTGCCGGGGAATTGGAGCGCGGACGTCTCGTCCGCACGGACCTACCAATGACCAGTTTGGTTCAGCTCCAGCAGTGATTGCCTCAAGCGAACCCCCTTTCATAAACAGTGAGTTGGCTTGGACGCAGCCATTGGGCGCAAGCGGCCCGTTCTTATCCGGGCGGACGAGACGTACGAGACGTCCGCGCTCCTACACGCCTGAATTTTGATTGAAGGAAGGTTTTGACAAAAACGTCTGAAATGCTAACGTTTGCGTTCTAATCCAAAATAAAGCACTTAAAACACCATGAAAAAACTAGTTCTATCTCTCACCGTCGCGGCCTTCGCCCTGGTTCCCGCGTTGCAAGCGGGCGAAAACTGCGCAAAGGCTTGCGCGGATAAAGCCAAAGGCGCTTCTTGCAGCGAACAGGCCAAGTCGAGCTGCGCCACTGCTTGCGCCAAGAGCGTCGCCATGAAGAAGGCGGCCAAAGCCGGCAGCAAAGGGGCTATCCTGCTGGTGCAAAGATAATCCGCTTTTTCAAAGGCAACATCCCCGCTCGTGTTTCACAGCGGGGATTTTTTATTGCTGCCATTTGCCCACCCGCTGTTTAGCTTCAATTTGGCTCCTATGAAGAAGACGTTTGATTCGATCGACTCGGTCGTGGCGGATCTGCAAAAAGGCAAGATGGTGATCGTGGTGGATGACGCCGACCGCGAGAACGAAGGCGATTTGATCATGGCGGCGGAGCGGGTGACGCCCGAGGCCATCAACTTCATGGCCAAACATGGCCGTGGATTAATCTGCGTGCCTACCACCTCGGATCGGTTAAAGCAGCTCGGTGTCGAACAGATGGTGATGCAGAATCGCGAGACCTTCAAAACGGATTTCCAGGTGACGGTGGACGCCGCCAAGGGCGTTACCACCGGCATCAGCGCCGCCGATCGAGCCCGGACCATCCAGGTGATGGCCGATCCGACCGCCGTGCCGGATGACCTGGTGCAGCCCGGACACGTCTTTCCGCTCCGGGCCAGGCCAGGCGGTGTATTGCAGCGGGCCGGCCATACGGAAGCCGCCGTGGACCTCGTGAGGCTGGCCGGCTGCCGTCCCATTGGTGTCATATGCGAAATCCTGAGCGAGGACGGCGCGATGGCCCGCTTGCCGGACCTGAGGAAATTCGCGCGCAGGCACCGGCTGAGGCTTTGCACGATCGAGGAGTTGATCAAATACCGCCGCGCCCGGGAAAAGCTCGTCCAGCAGGTGGAAGTTGTGAAGATGCCCACCGAGTATGGCGACTTCGATTTGCATTTGTATCGTTCGACGACCGACGGTCAACATCACCTGGCATTGGTGAAAGGCGAGGTGGCCGGCAAAGCGAATGTCCTCGTGCGCGTCCACAGCGAATGCCTGACCGGCGATGTGTTTGGCTCGCGCCGATGTGATTGCGGCCCGCAACTGCACCAGGCGCTGCGGCAGGTGGCGGCGGAAGGCCGCGGCGTGATCGTCTATATGCGCCAGGAAGGCCGGGGCATTGGTTTGGTCAGCAAGATCAAGGCTTACAAACTCCAGGAAAAAGGCTACGACACAGTCGAGGCGAATCTAAAGCTGGGCTACAAGATGGATTTGCGGGAATACGGACTGGGCGCGCAGATCCTGGTGGACCTCGGCTTGAGAACAATCCGTTTGCTCACCAACAATCCCAAAAAGGTCGTGGGCCTGGACGGTTATGGCCTGGAGATTGTCGAACAAGTTCCCATTCGCGTTAAGCCCAATCCCCATAACGAAAGATATCTCCAGACCAAGCGGGAAAAGCTCGGCCATTGGGTTTGATTCGTTTGCGCATCGTTATGGCATCTCCCAAAGTCATTTCCGCTTAGAGCGGTTGCCAGAATTCACTTCCGATTGGCAACCTATTGGACATGCTGCGGGTCGCAGACCCGCGCTCCGGAGCGCGCCTCTGTGAGGCGCAGCAGCCTTGGCTCCTGGTTTGGTCGGAAATTATTTTTGGCAATCGCTATAGGCTTACAAAGCACCCCCTCACCCGCCCTTCGGGCACCCTCTCCCCCACTGGGGGAGAGGGATGGGGTGAGGGGGTTAGAACTTCAGGCGCGTGCTTCAGGATTTCTTCACGAACAGCGCCACCGAAGCCGTGTAACCGTGCAGGAAGTTTTTTTCGCCAACCGGCCCGATCTCGCCGTTGCAGAAAAATCCGGCCAAACCCAGCGGGCCAAATTCCCGTTGCACATGACCGGCGTCATGGCCCGGCTCGCCGAAGAGGTGGAAGCCGCGTCCATTGCAACTGCAAAGGCATCCGCCATAGATCGTCCGGTCGGAGAGACGCTGGTGGGCGCGTTGCAAAAGGACACTGATGTCTTCAGTGCCGGCCGCCGCGTCGCGACGCTGAAATTGGATGGTCTGGCCCGTGCGGGGAAATGCTGCGACAGCAATCGTGCCGGACTTCAGGTCGGCGCCGATGAGATTGCGGATGAGGAAATCGCCTCGGTGAAATTCCTCGAGGTATTCATTGGTGACCAGACCGACGAAAAGGTTGCCGCGCGCCTTTTGTTGCTCCTGCGGCGAGAGCTTGTTGAAGGTTTCGGCCAGAACTTCGTAGGCCGGCCGATTGCCGATCTCATGGATGAAGTTTTTTTCCGCTTTCGTAATTGTCCAGGTGTCGCCGATGGGAGTGCAGCCTTGCGAGATGACACTGACCAATTCGACATCGCCGCCGACGGCAATGGCAACACCTCCGTTGTCGAACACTTCTCCGTTGAGATACACTTGCGTGGTTTGCTCGGTGTGATCGCCACTGGCCAGACCGCCCGCGACGGGCAAGGGCGCGTAAGCTTCATCCCAGCATCGCAACCATGCTTCGGCATCGATCCGAAACGGATCGGCGAAGACAAGCCAGCCATTGATTTGGTCCGGTGTCAGCCCCGTTTCCATGTGCCAGTAACCCGGACCGTTGGCTTCCTCGAGGTGCTCCTGCTCAAAGCGAAACGGCTGCAGGGTGGCCCCTGGCAGAGCGTAGAGTCCAAGCACCAGACCGGCGTTTTCCTCCACTTCCTGATCGCCGGCAATAAGACTGTTGCTGGAACAACCCGCCAAAAGGGGAATCTGGGCATGAACGCGCAGCAACTCCAGAATCTGAGCGGCCTGCGCGAAGAACCGCGGATGCATGAAGACCAGTCCCAAGGAAACCTGGGGGCCTGGCAGTTGGCCGCGCAATTCCTCCGCCCACTTTTGAAGGCGAGCTTCGTCAAAGTCTCCGGCCCAATGTGCGGCGATCGAATGTTCGTTCTGCACACCCTGCATGCGAAGGCAAATTAGCCGGATTGCACGCAATGGCAACCATCGAATCGCTCTGGAGGAGCGCGGACGTCTCGTCCGCACGAACCTACAAATGATCAGCCTGGTTCCAGCAATGAGTGCCTCAAGCGAAAACCCTTTTCACGAAACAGTGAATTGGCTTGGGGCGCAGGCACTGGGCGCAGCGGCCCTCCCTGGTTCGGGCGGACGAGACGTCCGCGCTCCAATGGCCGGCGTTCATTTAGCGATGGTCACTCTTCGGTCCCGGCTGCAGGTTTGCCCTTCGACTTCTTTGCTGTGTCCGGTCCTGGCGCAGGCATATCCACGGGTGTTGAACTGGCCTCCGGGCGCCTCTGGTTCTTGCGCTCGTCCCAATATTCGAGGAGCAGTTTGGCGATGGCGCTGTGGCCGGAATCGATGGCTTCATCGATTTTGTTGCGCAGTTCCTCATCGGTCCAGTGCTGCACGACCCAATCCAGCGCGCTGCGGGAGTCGGCTTCCGGGGCCGGGGCGTCATGAAGGGCGCTGGGAGAGCCTGGATCTTCACGGACAAGATCTTTTGACAACAAATCCGTCGGTTCGAGGTGAAGTTTAACAGCAATTTGTTGTAGGATTTCAGGCTTCGGTATCCTTCCGGCTTCGTAGTTCCGATACGTTTGCTGGCTGCTTAACCCCAGGAATTCCGCGAATTCCGCTTGAGATCGGCTGCCTCGCATCCATTCAAGATTCCTCCCAAAGCGTTTTGAGATATCTACTTTTTGTTGTTGACTCAACTCTACTTCGTTGTAATAACAACAACGAACATCATGACTACTATGAAACAAAACGCAAGAAGAAAGCTTCATGAGTTGTCGAAGCGCGAGAGCGAAATCTTGTTACTGTTGTCCCGGGGGTTGCTTTACAAGGAAATCGCCAGCGCGCTGAACATCTCCATCAACACTGTCCGCACCCATCTGGTATCGATCTACCGCAAGCTCGACGTCCGCTCGCGGACCGACGCTGTGCTGCACGTTTTGAAAGGCCAGGTCTGTCGCACAAACATGTGATACCGTCGGTCTGCCAAATGAGGTAGATCCGACGGTGCCATGACCCATCGATTCGCTGTCTCAGGTGCGCGCTATTCCTCGCGCCCTTTTCCTATGCTTCCTGCGAACCGTACGGTTTTGACATGCATCCGTGTTTTGGCTTGTTCCAAATCGCTCTGCTCTCGCGGCTCGGTTCCCGGCTGCCATCAACTTCGATCATTGCTTGAAGTTTTCTCCCGGACCTTGCCGATTTTGTCCCTGACCGCCTTTTGTGCCGTGAGCACTTTCAGCGCGGGCGCACAACCGTGTGACCTCTATCCAATCGCCTTATCGATGGAGACCCTTTCCAATACCGCTCCGGACAGCGTCCTGTCCGACGTCTTCAATGGCCGGCAGCCTGGCAATTTTGGCTGGCTCACTTGGGCAGGCAGCCCGAGTGAGGGCACGCTGGTAGTGAGTCTCACGTCGCCCGGGAATAGTTCGACCTACGTCAATCCTGATGACACCAGCGATCGCCAAATCAACGTGGGAGACTGGATTCAAGGCAAGCCGGCCGTGTCGAACAGCAAAAAGGTTCGCGACGCCCTGGAAATACTGAAGGCCACTGACATCACGGTGCCGGTTTGGAGCGAGACGCGTGGCGAAGGCGAACATGCGGCTTATCGTGTCTCGGCTTTTGCTCGCGTGCGGCTGATGAGTTACGAGCTCGCGGGACAAAACCGCATCACGGCGCGCTTCCTTGGCTATATCACTTGCGCTACACTCAATCAAAGCCCAGCGGTGGACGCCGGTCCCGACCAGACGATCACCTTGCCCATGTTGGCCACGTTAAATGGCCGTGTGCGCGATGATGGCCTGCCAACCGGCGGCGACCTGACAGTCTTTTGGAGCGCAATCGGTGGCGCGGGCACCGTCACCTTCTCCGACAGCACTGCTGCGGTCACCACCGCTGGGTTCAGCGCGCCTGGCACCTACCTGTTGCGGCTGACGGCGAGTGATTCTCAACTCACCAGCAGCGATGAGGTCATCATTAGTGTCAACCGGGAGAACAGCCCGCCTGTAGCCTCCAGCCAATCGGTGGCAACTCCCGAAGATACCGCCTTGGACATCGTGCTCATGGGCAGCGACGCGGATGGCGAGAGCCTGAGCTTTATCGTCGTTGAAAACCCGAGTCACGGCACCCTGAGTGGCATACCGCCAAATGTGCGTTACACACCCTTTCCGGACTACAATGGGCCTGATGGGTTCACGTTCAAGCTGAACGATGGTTCGCTTGATTCCAATGTCGCCACCAACCTCATCGCCATCATGGCGGTCAACGATCCACCTGTGGCGGACTCACAGTCTATCACCAATTGGGAAGATACCCCGGCGACAATTCACCTGAGCGGCGGCGACGTGGAAGGCCAGTTGTTGAAGTTTGTTCTGTCGAGCGCGCCAACCAACGGGACGCTCAACGTGGCCGTCGGCTCCTTAAGCTCCAACACGCTCATCTACGCCCCGGCCGCCAACTACAATGGTCCGGATGGCTTTACATTCAGAGTCAGCGACGGTGACCTGGATTCAGGCACCGCCACCATTGCGATTCAGGTTGTTTCTGTCAATGACGCGCCGCTGGTGGAGGCGGGACCGGACCAACGCGTCACGCTGCCTGCAAACTCCGTGCAACTCGCCGGGACCGCGTCGGATGACTTCTTCGACGGTTCATTGCTGGTGGTGGAATGGACTAAAGTCAGCGGGCCAGGCACGGTGACGTTCGCCGATGCGTTTGCCAATATCACCACTGCGGTCTTTAGCACGAATGGTGTCTATGTGTTGCGCTTCACGGCAGACGATTTGTTTGCCACGGACAGCGACGAGGTGACCATTACCGTCAACGCGCCGCCACGGATCAGCGCCGGGACAGACCAAATCATCACCTTCCCCAACAGCGTCACACTCGCGGCCGAGGCCAGTGACGACGGCCTCCCAACCAATGGCGCCTTCACCGTTCTCTGGAGCAAAGCGAGCGGACCAGGCGCGGTCGTATTTGCCAATCCCAATACCACGAACACCACCGCCACGTTTGGCGCGGGCGGCATCTATGTGTTGCGGTTTAGCGCCAGCGACGGCGTGGCCAATATCTCCAGCAATGTAACGGTGACGGTCAACCGCGCCCCGATCGTTGATGCCGGTTCGGATTTGCTCACGAATTCCCTCCACGCGCCTTTGACCGGCACGGTAACGGATGATGGATTGCCGGAGGGAGTCACGGTCTCTGCTTTCTGGAACAAAGTGAGCGGCCCGGGCGACGTGACGTTTGACAACGCCAGCGATCTACGCACGACGGCGTCGTTCAGTCAGCCAGGCATTTACGTATTGCGGCTCTCCGCCAGCGATTCCCTGGTCACGACCGAGGATGAGATCCGGATCATCATCAACGTGGCGCCCGTGGTCGAAGCCGGGGCGGATCAAACGATCGTCTTCCCGGCCTCAGCCGCGTTGTTGGGAGCGGTGACTGATGATGACTTGCCCAGCCAGGTTCTGAACAGCGTTTGGACCAAGGCGAGCGGACCGGGAACGGTAACTTTCAACAATGCGACGCTCACCAATGCCACCGCCGCGTTTCAAACTGAAGGCCGATATGTCTTGCGCTTGAATGTGTCCGACTCCCATCTGTTTGCCAGCGATGAAGTGACCATCGACGTCATGCCAGCCGGTGCGCCTCAGCCGCCCTCGGTGAACGCCGGGCCCGATCAGGTTGTCGGCCTGACGAATACGGCGGATCTGGCAGGTTCGGTCGCGCCCAACGGCCAGACAGCGTTTGCCGTCACGTGGAAGCAGGTCAGCGGCCCGGGTGTGGCGGGGTTTGAGGATAGGAATGCCCCGGCTACGCACGTGAACTTCACCGCTTCCGGCCTCTACACGTTGCAGCTCACTGCAAGCAACTCGACCGTCACTGCGAGCGATGACGTTGCGATCACTGTTTATCTCACCAACCACCCGCCCATCGTCGAGGCGGGAGCGGACCAGACCATCGAGATTGCCAGCGGGCCATTGGCGCCGGTGCCGGTGAGCGGCTTGCCCACGCAACGACCGAAGGACCAGGCGGGGACGAACTTTTGGCTCTGCTTTCCTGGCAATCTCGGCTCGTCTCCGGAGGCTTTGGAGCTGTTTATCTCCTGCGCCACCAGTGCGACCGGCACGGTCAGCGCTTCCGGTATCGGCTTTACGACAAACTTCTCTGTGGTTGCGGGAAGCGTCGCGGTCGTATCGGTGCCGCTGGAATTGCAAGTTCACAACCACGACACCAACGAACTTAAGGGCATCCGTGTCACGGCTGATACCGAGATTACTGTCTATGCCCTGAATCGCGAAACGGGCAGTGCGGGGGGTTACCTGAGTCTGCCAACCGACGCGCTGGGAACCAACTATCTTGTGCTCGCTTACGGCGACACCTGGGTAATCCGGGGTTCCCAATTCGTTGTGGTTGCCACGGAGGATGGAACCCAGGTTACGATTATTCCCACGACGACCACTTTCGCCCGAATGGTGACGGGCTTTCGCTTCGCCAACGTTCCTTACACTGTAACGCTGAATCGCGGCGAGACCTATCTGTACACCTCCGGATCGTCCGCGGACGCCATCGGCGATGTCACCGGCTCTCGGATCACTGCCAACAGACCCATTGCTGTCTGGGGGGGCCATCGATGTGCTGCGGTCCCGGCGAGTCCTCCTTGCGACTTGATTGTCGAACAACTCCCGCCACTGGATAGCTGGGGGACAAGCTTTGTGACGATGCCGCTGGCCCGGCGCGCTGGTGATACTCTTCGCATCATGGCCCGCACCACCAATACGGTCGTCAGCCTCAACGGCGTGGTTATCACCAACCTGAATGCGGGACGGTTCGTCGAACGCATCATCAGCGGTCCGGCCCGGATTACAGCCAGCCAGCCGGTGCTGGTGGCGCAATACGGCCATGGGTTCACCTACGACAACATGCAGTATTCGGACAGCAGCATGGCTCTGGTGCCGCCCGTGGACCAATTCTTTTCCGCCTACACCGTGCTTGTGGCCCCGAGCCGCCCGACCAACTTTTTGAACCTGACGGTGCCGTCGGGGGCCGTGGGCGCGGTCACACTCGACGGCCTTCTGCTGGCTGCCACGAACTTCGTTTCCATTGGCGCGAGTGGATATTCCGGTGCTCAGTTGCACGCAAGTACCGGTTTGCACACACTGGCAGCTTCTCAGCCGTTCGGGCTGCTGAGTTACGGTTATGCCTTCGCGGAAGCCTATAGCTTTCCTGCCGGTATGGCGGTCGCCCCGATCGCAAGGGTGGCGAACCTGACGTTGCTTGCGTCTGCGGTAACCAACCGCGTTGATGCTCGCCAATGTTTGGCCGCCACAGTTACCGATCAAAACAATCAGCCTCTCGCGGGTATTGCCGTGAAATTTACCGGTCCGAATCTCGCCAGCGACCCGGTTTATACAGCGGCTGATGGAGTCGCCCGCCTGTGCTATCGGGGCGAAATGCCGGGCAGCGAGACGATCACCGCTTCGGCTGCCGGGCTCACGAATTCCCTGAGCGTCGTCTGGGTGCCTCAGCCCGAACCGCCCGTGGCCATAGCTCACCTTGCAGGTTCGGTGCAGGATGATGGTCTGCCTGTTGGCGCCGGGTTGAGCATTGCCTGGAGTCAGCTCAGCGGAACCTCAGCAACGTTGTCCTCAGCGACGACCGCCGTCACGACGGTGCGCTTCCCGCAATCCGGCCAGTACCGCTTTCGCTTGAGCGCGTCGGATTCCGATCTCAGCGCCAGCGATGAGGTGAGCCTGACGGTCCGGTTCAATCAGCGACCCACGACGGATGCCGGACCCGACTCCGTGACGACAGGGACGAACGTTGTCGTGTTGAACGGCGCTGTTCAGGATGATGGATTGCCGGCAGGCCATCCGCTGGAAGTGTTCTGGAAAAAAGTCAGCGGTCCTGGCTCGGTAGCGTTCGCCGACGCGAACTCTGCGAGCACGACCGCTACTTTTTCACAGCCGGGCCTCTATGTTCTTCGCTTCACGGCTTTCGATTCGGAGTTTGGCGGGCGGGATGAAATTCTGGTCGCTTGCCAAATGGCCGGTTCGCCCAATCAGGCGCCAATGGTGCAGGCGCCTGGGGACCAAACCATCGCCCGGCCGCAAAACAGCCTGTCTCTGGTCGGAGTCGCCACGGACGACGGCTTGCCTGAAGGCAGCCAGTTGCTGGCGACCTGGAGCCAGATCAGTGTTCCCGGCACAGTCACCTTCATGGATCCCAGCCGGCTCATCACCACCGCGATGTTCCCGGCAGCGGGCTATTATGTGCTGCGCATCAGCGTCACCGACGGCCAATTCAGCGCGCACGACGATGTGGCCATCACCGTCAATCCCGCCAACACCGCTCCGGTCGTCGATGCCGGCGCCGACCAATCCCTGAGCATTGCAGGCACGGCGGTCCTGACCGGCGCCGCGACCGATGACGACTGGCCGGCCGGTATTCTGACGACGTTCTGGAGCAAAGTCAGCGGGCCTGGCCCGGTCTATTTCAGCACTCTCAACGGTGTGTATCGCGCCCGGTTTAGCGTGCCGGGCGTCTATGTGTTGACTCTCACTGCGAGCGACTCTGAGCTGACGACCCGCGATGAAATCACCGTCACTGTGGCCGATGCGCCACCTCTGCCCGTCGCCGAGATCGCTGCGCCTTTGGACGGCGCCATTGTTACGGCCCCGACAACAATTCTTGGCACTGCTGACAGCCCCATCCTCCAAAACTGGAAACTGGAATACCGCCTCAAACCTGCCAATTCGGATTCCCTCTCTCCCGCCGGGGGAGAGGGCCAGGGTGAGGGGACCGCATGGATCACTCTAGCCGCGGGTAATGTCTCTGTGGTCAACGGCGCGTTGGGCGTCTTCGACCCCACACTCCTGCTCAACGGCATTTACGAACTACAGCTCACCGTCACGGATACGGCAAGCAACACGGTGACGATTGAACCGCTGACGGTGATGGTGGATCGCAACATGAAGATTGGCCACTTCACGCTGTCGTTCAATGACCTCACCATCCCCGTCGCCGGCATTCCCATCCAGGTCATTCGTACCTACGACAGCCGCGACAAGCGCGCCGGCGATTTTGGCGTGGGTTGGGCGCTCAATCTCAAAAACATTCGCCTGCAGAAGAACCGCCACCTGGGCCGCGCCTGGGATCAATCATCCTCTGGGGGCCTTTTCCCGACCTACTGCATCGACACCGCCCGGCCGCGCTTCATCACCATTACCTTCCCCGATGGGCGCGTCCACAAGTTCCAGATGGCGCTGGCGCCGGTCTGCCAGGCGCTCTCGCCGCTCATCTATCCGGACGCCATTTTCCAACCGCTGGCCAACACACCGGGCACACTCACACCGCTGTTTGAACTGCACGGCCATCTCGTGGTGGACGATCAACTCGTCTGGGGCGGCGAAGTGCCGGGCCGCTCGGACTTTCTCAGCTTCGAGCGCCTCCTCAACCCGCCCCCTGGGCAAGCGGACAATATCCTGTTCAACCCGGACCTCTTCGAATTCACCTCACAGGAAGGCTACCGCTACGTCATCAGCGAAACCAACGGCCTGAGGAGCGTCAGTGACCCCAATGGAAACACGCTCACCATTACCACCCATGGCATCACTTGGACAAACGCCAGCGGCGGCAGCGGCCTGAGCGCGCAATTCCAGCGCGACGATTTGGGCCGCATTACCAACATCGTTGACGCTCTCGGCCACGCGATGACCTATCGCTACGACACCAATGGCGACCTCGTCACTTTCACGGACCGCGAAGGTCATACCAATGGGTTCACCTATGATGGCCGGCATCAATTGCTCACGCTGGCCGATGCCCGAGGCATCCAGGCGGTCCGCAACGATTACGATGCGGATGGTCGCATCAGACACCACATTGATGCGCTGGGCAACCCGATCGGTTACACACACGATTTGAACAACCGCTTTGAGATGGTCACGAATCGCCTCGGCTTTGTGACGATCAGCCAATACGACGAGCGCGGCAACATCATCCGCATCGTCGCACCCGATGGCGGTGTCACCACCATGACCTATGATGCCAATGACAACCTGCTGGCGAGCATCGATCCCCTGGGCCGCACCAACACCTTCACCTACGACGACAGGGACAATCGCATCGGTGCCAGCGACCCCCTGGGCCATGGCGTGCGGTTGACCTACAACGAGCAGCGTCGCGTCACCAGCGCCACGGATGCGCGCGGAAACACGGTCACAAACAAATACGACGCCCAAGGGAATCTCCTCTCCATGCGCGACCCGCTGGGGAACGAAATTCACCTTGGCTACGATCGGCGCGGCCTGCCCATCGCCATGACGAACGCGCTCGGCCACGTCATGCGCTTCACCTACGATGCCTGGGGCCGCTTGACGAATGAAGTGGACGTGCTTGGTCACGCCACAGGTTATATGCGCGACACCAATGGCAGCCTGCTCGCTCAAACCACGACGCGAACCCGCTCCGACAGTTCGGTCGAAACCCTCACGGTGTCGATGCAGTACGACCGCCTGAACCGGCTCACAAACACGATCTTCCCGGATCACTCACACGTGCAGACGATTTACAACGCGATGGGCACGCCCGCTGTCACCATCGATCAAATCGGCCGGCAAACTTTCATGGATTACGACGAACGCGGCCGGCCGGTTCGCACCACTTATCCCGATGGCACCAGCGAAAGCAGCGCTTACGACCCTGAAGGAAGACGCATTGCGTTCACCAATCGCCTTGGCCAGGCAACAGAATACGATTTCGACGCCGTGGGCCGGCCGTTTCGCACCGTCCATCCCGACGGCGTCACAACGACCAATTACTTTGATTTGGCCGGCCAACTGCGAGCCAGCACGGACACGCGCGGATTCAACACCTTCTACGGCTACGATGCCCGCGGCCGCAACACCAGCGTCACCAATGCGCTGCTCCAGGCCAGCCGCAGCCGCTATGACGAGGCGGATAATCTTATCGCCGCCATTGATGCTTTGGGCCGCACCAATCGTTTCCTCTACGACGCGCTTAACCGGCGCACGAACACTGTCTTCGCCGATGGAAGCACTGCTGCGACGCTCTTCGATGAATTGGGCCGGCGCATCGCCGAGATCGATCCGAACACCAACATCACCGCGTTTGGCTACGATGCGCGGGGCCGGCTGCGTTTCGTGACAAATGCGCTCGGCAAGATCACGGAGTATCGCTACAACGAACTGGGGCAGCAGACACACCAGGTCGACGCCAACCATCACATCACCACGTTGGATTACGATCCACTTGGCCGGCGCGTTCTGCGCACGCTTCCCGGCGGACAATTCGAAAGTTACGGATACAACCTGGCGGGTCTGCTGACCTCAAAAACCGACTTTAACCAGCGGACCACGACGTTTCTTTACGACGTGATGAATCGGCTCACCAACAAGATTCCCGATGCCACTACTGGCGAGCCGGCAGTGGGGTTTGTTTACAACGCCCTGGGTCAGCGCACGAACATGGTGGACGCCAGTGGCTCGACCCGTTATCGCTATAACGTGCGCAATCGGCTGGTCGAGAAAGTGAAGACCTGGGCCGCAGTGGGCCTGAGCGTGGCGTTAAGCTACGCTTACGACGCCGGCGGCAACGTGACCAATCTCGGCTCTTCCAGCGTCAACGGAACCGCGGTCGCCTACGAATACGATCCGTTGAACCGCCTGAGCGCTGTGAGCGACACTCGTCTTGGCCGCACGACTTACGCCTATGACGACGTCGGCAACCTCCGGAGCTGCGCGCTGCCCAACGGCCTGGGGAATATCTATGGCTACGACAGCCGCAACCGGCTCACCAATCTCACGGCATCCAGCGCGCAACACGCGACTGTTGCGCAATACCGTTACACGCTTGGTCCTGCGGGCCATCGCCTGACTGCCGTTGAGACCGTCGTGCAAGGCGGGCAACCGCAAACGATCAACCGGCTTTTCAATTATGACGCAACCTATCGGCTGTTGGGCGAGACGATCGACGGCGGCCACGCTTCGGCCACTTACACCTACGACGACGTGGGCAACCGGCTTGCGCGCACGACGACCGGCTTTCCTGCGGGAACTTCCTTCACCTACGACGCCAATGACCGGCTGAACACCGACACCTACGATAACAATGGCAACACTCTTTTGGGCGCCGGCTTCAACCAGACTCAGGCTGACCGCTACGACTTCGAGAACAGGCTCATCCAACGCCGTTCCACTCTCCACTCTCAACAGACGACCATCAGCCTGGGCTACGATGGCGACGGCCACCGCGTCAGCAAGTCTGTCAACGATGTAACGACGTTCTATCTTGTCGATGATCTGAATCCGACCGGCCACGCCCAGGTCCTCGAAGAGCTGGCTATTCTCGATCCTCCATCCTCGGTCCTGGCCGTGTCGCGCACCTACACCTGCGGTCACGATCTGTTGGGCCAGGATCAACTTGTCCACACCGGCACTAACTTGGTCTGGTCGGCCAGCTTTTATGGTTACGACGGCCACGGCAGCGTGCGTTACCTGACCGACCTCAGCGGCGCCGTCACGGACACCTACGACTACGACGCTTTCGGCAATCTCATCGCGCAGACCGGCAGCACCCCGAATCTTTACCTCTACTCAGGCGAGCAATTCGATCCCGACCTCGGCCTCTATTACCTGCGGGCTCGTTACCACAATCCGCAAACCGGGCGCTTTTGGAGCATGGACAGCTTCGAAGGCTTCGGCGCCGATCCGGGCAGCTTGCACAAATACACCTACTGCGCGAACGAGCCGGTAAATTGCAGGGATCCGAGCGGACATACATCATTGCCGGAACTAAATGCGACGTTTCTTCTTGGCCTAACAACTCGGACGTTTTTGAGTGCAACATTAGGAGGAATGACTGGATCGTTGACTGCTGGATACGATTCAATTCTCCACGGACGAGTTAGCAATACCGAGATTGATAGTGCGATGCAGGAGGGTTTTGTACAAGGTGTGACTGCCGGGGCGTTCTTTGGATTCACGTCGAGTTTTGGAGTAGTCGGAACATTTGGTACGTCTGCAATCGGTTTGATTTACTCTGGTTTTGGCTTTTTGGCCGCATATCAATCCTATTTGGATGGATATGAAGAGGCCGGGGATTTTGAGCTGATCTTGGCAGGTGTGGGGACGGTTTTAAGTGTGTCAGGCCTGACACAAGCATTAACCCAGCATTACAGCGCGGCTATTAATCCGGTTGCACCCTATCAGCGGGTGCTTAATAGGTTAGATAGCTTGGATTTCAGTACGCCTACCGGAAAGGCCATTTTTTATTCCGGTCCTGATCAAGGAAAAGCCGCTATTCAGTTCGCAAGAGCAACAGGCGGACAAACACTTGAGATGACTCCGGGAGGTCGAGCATTGTTGGCAGATCCTGATTATTTGATGCTCTCAACGGCACAGAGGGATTTCCTTTGGCAAAGAGCATCTGCTCGATTTGCGGCGCAGGCGTCGGGAGAAGTCAGAGCTTTTGTCCGGGGTGCGCGGCAAAACCGCACGTATCGTTCAATCGAGGAACCGGTATTGAGAACAAATCCGAAAGTGACAACAATCCAAGAGGTCAAATGAGCAGTATGCGAAAAGTGAATCTAAACACGGCGGCCGGTCCGAACTTTTCCGTCCGGACCGAAGGAGATTCGCCCGCCAGTTTTCGGGTAATTTACGAGGGTCCCGAGGGCACGGCCACTGCACAGATCGAGAGCGGATTTGATCAGGAAGGACGCCCTGATTGGCTGATTTATGCCGAAACACTTGAATTTGACTCCGCCCCTAAGACGAGCGCGGAGATCGATATCGTGAGAACTCGCATTCTCGAACGTATGAGCAGTGGCTTGCTCGCTCTTGGAATGCGTAACAGCATCGGATAGCTTCACTGTTACGAACTTTTTGCCATCGTACTTTTCCCCTTATGTTGAGCGTTCAGTAATGTGGAGTTGGAAAGTTTTCTTTCGTGCCAGAGCGAACCGGATGGCCTTGGAACTCCACATTATTTCTTGCATCACAGATCTTCCAACCACCGGATT
>Ga0137432_1000550_pt1 | contig 18754 bp, 17 predicted proteins | sample EasRivERMZT820_2_FD_102337 | JGI IMG/M metagenome (GOLD analysis project Ga0137432, IMG submission 102337) | Soil microbial communities from meander-bound floodplain in the East River, Colorado, USA - East River MetaG ERMZT820_2 | ecosystem: Environmental > Terrestrial > Soil > Floodplain ... | reverse complement strand
GAGGCCATTCAAGCGGCCGTCGACCACCGTCGTGATCGTGCCAGTCGTGAGCGAGCGCTTCATGATCTTGCTGCCAATGGTGCCGGCGCTATCGACCGGCCCGATGCCTTCTTCTTCCCAGAAGACATGGTCGCCTGCCAGTGCGATTGCGGTGATGCCGGAGATCCCGTTCGCCGACGTCGCGACCTCTGAGCCCCCCCCGGGGCCGCCGGTTTTCGGGACGCGCCGGATCGCGAATTTGCAGTCGGGGCTACAGCCCTGCGGGATGCTGCTCACCCAGTAGACGAATGTGGCGTCCAGCGCGAGCGCCGAGCCACCGAGGGGGGCGCCGCCGCCGACATCGAGCAGCGTCGTGCTGGTGCCGCCCAAGCTCGTGCGGTACAGGCTGGCGCCCGCGACCCAATAGACGAAGCTGCCGTCGGAGATCTCGACCTCAGGGGCGGGAAGCGAGCGGAACAGGCCGACGGGACCGACGGCACCGGAGAGTGGGAGTTTCTTGAACGGCATGTCGGTGCCGTCGAGCCAGTAGAGCACGTCGGTCTGGATCGCGAGCCGCGTTGGCTCCGTGGCGTTCGTAACCAGCGCGACGGTGGGCGCTGGAGGAGGCGGCGGCGGAGGTGGTGGGGGACCGGATCCACCGTCGCTACCGCACGCGACCAGCACGAAGCTTAACAGACAACCGCTCACGAAACGCACGGACATGCACGCCCCCTAAGACTTCCAAGCAGACCTTACTGCGCCGGAGCCAGTCTGTCTAACCTGCTCAAGACACCATTGATGCCGGCGTGTGACACGCGACCGGGGATTTCGTTACACGCGGGGGCGAGGCTTTCCGCACCACTTCACACACGGAGCTCGTCCCAATGAAGCATGTCACCAGTCTCGCGGTTCTCGCCGTGCTCGTCGCCGCCTGCGACCAGACGCCGAGCCAGCCTGCGCTGGCCATCACGGCCAGCACGTTCAGCAAGTTCGACGCAATTCCCGCTTCCGCGCAGTGCGTGGCTCCGCCGGCGACGGCTGCGGGCTTCGCCAGCTACCAGCCGTTCGTCGTTCCCGCGGGGTACTCGCAGCACATTATCGCGTCGCAGCTCGATGACTTCGGGCCGGTCGCGGGCGCGGGCGCCGATCTCCCCGACATGAACACGCTGAACGAGACCGGTCCCGCGGCGGGCAAGTTGCTCTATCGCACGCACGAGGTCGGCTCGAACGGCGCCGTGACCGTGACGGACCTGCGCACGGGCGTGACGAGTCTCGTGACGCAGTCGCCGACGTACAACCGCCTCGACGGGATCGCGTGGACGCCGTGGCGGACGGTCGTGTTTGCCGAGGAAACGGGCGGCGGGCTCGTGTTCGAGGTCGATCCGGCGAGCGGTGTCGTCGCGCCGCGGCCGGCCGTGGGCTTGCGCTCGCACGAAGGGCTGCGGTTCGACACGCGAGGCAATCTCTATGGCATCTCCGAAACGGCTACTGGTGCCATCTTCAAGTTCGTGCCGGATCGCAACGGCGATCTGTCCAGCGGGCAACTGTACGCGCTCAAGGTCCTCGACGCGTCGCGCACCGGTGAGGCAGTGTGGGTGCCGCTCGACCGCGCGCTCTCCCAAATCAACTCCGATCAGGCGGCGGCGGCGGTGGGCGCGAGCGGCTGGGGACGTCCCGAGGACGTCGAGATCGGCACGAGCACCGGCAACAACGCGGGCGGCCAGCAGGTGATGTACGTAGCCGTCACGAGCGAGAATCTCGTGCTGAAAATCGACCTGAAGGGCGACGAGGCCTTCGTCACCAACTACGTGCAGAACCTGTCGGGATTCGAGAATCCCGACAACCTGGCGCTCGACGCCCAGGGCAATCTTTACATTGCCGAGGACAACGGACCGGGCGACATCTGGGTCGCGCGCGCGGGTGCAGGTGGCGCGATCGAGCGGTTTGCGAGCTTGAGCGACTGCTCGGCCGAGCCGACGGGGATCTATTTCGACAAGGGCGCGCACATTCTGTATGTGAACGTGCAGCATGCGGGTGGGCCGCTCAGCAACGATCTGGCGGTGGCGATTTCTCCGCGCTAGTCCTCACCCCCTGACCCCCTCTCCCGTTGGGAGAGGGGGAACGGAGGTCGGCCCTGGAGGGCTGCGGTCGGCGGGCTCGCGGACGTACTTCTGGATCACGTACCGCCAGGGGAGCACCAGCGGCACAATCACGACGCCCCAGAGACACGCGACGAGCGTTTCCCTCGTGTCGGCGGTCAGCTGGTGGGTGAGCCACAGCGGTAGCCCAAATGACAGCACCCAGATCGTCTTCCATACAAACTCGAAGATGAGCAGCGGCAGCATCTTCACCGGATAGCGCACGCCGAGCAGGCAGAGGAGCGTGAGCGCGCCGAGGAAGCTGCGCGTTACGCCGCGCATATGCTCGAGGTTGGCCGGGTGGTTCAGGATGAGCGGCCAGATTTGCGCGCCCATGGCGAGGGCGATCAGGAGATACACACCGCGGAGCAGGTAGAGGCGGAGGGTGGAGATGCTTTCCATGGGCGGTCGTACGCATGGCTGGTGCGTGAGGTTTCCGATCAGGATGACACGCTCCGCTTGGCCTGGTAGATGCGGATCAGCCGGATAGAGTCGTCGTCCTCACGCGTCGGTGACCGTAGACTCCCGAGCTTGGTCGAGGGACGTAACCCCACTTGGCAGGACTTGGCGAAGGACTGGTTTCCCAGCCAAACCCTGGTCCCCTGACTCCTTTTCTTGTGCAAGCAAACGGCGCGTTGTCATCCCGAGCGGAGCGCGCGGAAACGCGCGCGCAGCGAGGGATCTGCTTTTGCTTGGGCAACGGGCGACCTGACAAGCAGATCCCTCGCTGCGCTCGGGATGACAGGCTCGCTTGCTTCGCTGAAGTAAAAAAGGAAGGATAGAATCTTGCCCATGGCGGTCGCCATGCTCGATCCCTCGACGATCCAGCGTCGCACGCTGCGATTGCTGTTCGTGACGCAGATCATCAGTGGCGTCGGCGTGGCGACCGGTTCCACAGTCGGAGCGCTGCTCGCCGCTGACCTCGCCGGCGTCGCCGTATCAGGTCTCGCCGGGAGTGCCGTCGTGGTGGGTGCCGCGCTGTTTGCGTTGCCGGCCACCGCGATCGTGCGCCGCCGCGGTCGCCGGCCGAGTCTTGCGGCTGGGTACTTGGTCGCTGCCGTAGGTGCGATGCTCGTCGTCGTGGCGGCGCTGCGCAGCTCGATTCCCCTCCTGTTCTCCGGGTTCTTTTTGTTTGGCGGAGCCACAACCGCCAATCTCCAGGCGCGCTATGCCGCCGTCGATCTGGCGCCGGCGCCGCTGCGCGGGCGCCATCTGTCGTGGATCGTGTGGGCGACGACGCTCGGCGCCGTCGCCGGTCCGCAGTTCGCCGCGTTCAGCGGCACGGCGCTCGTGGGATATGGCGTCCCGACGCTCGCGGCGCCGTTCTTCTTTTCCGCATTGCTGCTCGCCGGCGCGGGTCTTGTACTGCTGATCTTCCTGCGACCCGATCCCGCGATTGTCGCCGGCACGGGGGGGGCCGGCGGGCAGTCGACCGAGACCGGAGGTGTGGGGCGCGCGCTGAAGGTGGTGCTGGCGCACGCGCCCGCGACGCTGGGCGTCAGCGCGATGGCCATCGGACAGCTGGTGATGACCGGTGTGATGGCGATGACGCCGGTGCATATCAAGAGCGCCGGGCACGATGCGGCGCACACGCTGCGCATCGTGGGCGTGGTGCTCAGCTTTCACATCGCCGGCATGTACGCCTTCGCGCCGCTGATGGGTTGGCTGACGGATCGACTCGGCCGCCGTCCCGTGATTTTCCTCGGCGTCGTCTTGCTGCTCGGCGCGTGTGCGCTCGCCGGCACGGCCGGACACAACACCGCGCAACTCGCGGCGGGTCTGATGGTCGTCGGATTAGGCTGGTCGGCGAGCACGGTGGCGGGATCGACGCTGGTGAGCGAGTCGGTGCCTCCCGAGCTGCGCGCGTCGGCGCAGGGGCTTTCGGACCTGATCATGGGACTCGCCGGCGCGACGGCGGGCGCGCTCTCAGGCGCGATCGTGAGTGTGTGGAGCTATGCGACGCTGACGCTCGTGGCGGCGGTCGCAAGCGTGCTGATGATCGTGTGGGTTGCTCTGATAAGGCGGCGGCAATAGAGACGGCGGCGAAGGGTTACACGCGCCAGAAGATTCCCAGGACATACTCCATCCCCTCCACCACGAACAGCTCGAGGGCGACGAGCGCCCGCCGCACCTGGCCGCCGAAGGTGCGAAACGTCACGCTCGCTTCACGGATGGAATGTTGCGCGCGGAGTTGCGTGAGCAACGCCGCGTATTCATCGCTGTCGATCCAGAATCCGAATGTCTCGAGTGTTTTCCCGATGAGCTGCGCCGAGCTGCCGAGGCCGAGCATGTCGACGAACCGGGGATTGGTGTCGATGAGCTTGCGGTCCTTTGCGTCGAACATGCAGATCGCCGCCGCGCTCGCCTCGAAGATCTTGCGATAGCGGATTTCGGATTCGTGCGCGCGGCGCTGTTGTTGGCGTCGCTCGGTAATGTCCTCGAACACGAGGCCGACGCAGTCGGGCGGAATGGGGAAAGCGGTGAGCGTGAACACGCGGCTGGGGTCGTACGTGCCCGGCCCCTCGCCAAGGTTTGCCGCCACCCCCGTGCGCATGATTTCGGCGAGCTGGCCGGGGAAGGGGGTGTTGGCGATCGCGGGAAAGTCCTGATCGATGCGCTTCCCCACAGCGGCCGTGGGGACGTCGGACACGCGGTTCACGGCGGGGTTCAGCGCGAGGATGCGCAGCGACGCGGGGTTCTTCGGCTCTTCGAGGCGCAGGATGGCCATGCCGATGGGCGCGAGTGCAAAGAACTCGTTGGCGAGCTGCGTGATGTCAGCGAAGCGGTGTGGCGTCATAAGACAGCCGCCGTTCACATGGTCTTAATTGGATACCCCGGCTCGGGTGGCGATCAGGATCTAGATCGGTGGGTTGAGGTGGAGCGGCGAGCAAGGCTATCTTGGCCCCCATGACAATCTCCCGGTGGCGTTGTTTCCTGGTCGTCCTTGCTGGATCTCTCGGCTGCAGCGATTCGAGCAGTCCCTCGTTCCAGTCGTCGGGGCCATGCGATGCCGGTTTGGCGCTCGCCGCACCGAACCCGCTGGACGCGGCCAAGGCGCTCGGCATCTGTGATGGTCTGGTTTCGGCGGCCTGGGTCTATCCCGACGGCAGTGCCGATACGACGGGCGGCGGGGGATTCCACCTTGGCCACGGCTTGTCGCCCGCGTTCGGGGCGAACAACGCGGTCCGTGAGGGACAGACGCTGGTGGTGCTTTCGACCGGCGCCGCGCGCACGCCGTCGCAGTCCGGGTACTCCGCGGAGCTGGACAAAGGCTACGGCCACGCCATTCCCGCCGGCTTCCCGCATGGGGACCCGAGCTGCCCTGCCGTAAACGGCACCGGCCGTGACGGGATTGCCTTGCAGGTCGTCCTCGTGGTGCCGGCGGGCGTTCACTCGTTCGCGTTCGATTACGCGTACTTCTCGCGCGACTATCCCGATGGCGGATGTCTTGCATTCGTCGATCAGGCCGCGGCGTTGATTACGGGGTTAACCGGGACTCCGGGCGCTCACAATGCGCTGCTCGATCAATTCGGGAATCCGATGTTCGTATCCACGGGCTCGATGCGGCAATGCGTGAATGGCACGCACAACGGGCAGGCCTATAACATCTGTGAGGGCACCACGGCGCTGGCGGGGACCGGGTTCGACAACAACGGTGCTACCGGGTGGCTCAGCACGGCGGACCTGCCGGTGACGGCGGGCGACACCGTGCGGATTGGGTTCATGGTCTGGGACACGGGTGATGGAACGGTCGACAGCAGCGTGTTGCTCGACAACTTCGCGTGGAAGCCCTAAAGACAAAGGGCGGCAAGGGCGGCAAGGGCGGCAAGGGCGGCAGATAAAGCGCGGCGAAGGGCGGCGTCACGGGACCCGATTCCCTATATTGCGTCCCCCCGACTTGCCGAGCTAGCGCGTGACGACCGTCACACCCCCGACTCTCACTCCTACCGTACCACCTGACGACTCCTGGGCTATCGACGAACGGTCGCTCCAGCTGTTCACCGAGCAGCTCCAGCGCCCGCCAACGGGCCGTGCCTGGCACGAGCTGCGGCGCGACGCCGAACGCCTCGCCCTGGTCCCTGGGTTCGACCGGCTGATCACGCTCGAAGCCAATGCGATCACGGAGCTGCCGCACCAAATCGACGTGGCGCAGCGCGTGCTGCGCGACATGGGCGGCCGCGCGATCCTCGCCGACGAGGTGGGCCTCGGCAAGACGATCGAAGCGAGCATCATCTACAAGGAGCTCGCGATCCGCGGGCTCGCGCGCCGCGCGCTGATCCTCACGCCGGCCTCGCTCGTGGGCCAGTGGCAGGGCGAGCTGGAGGAGAAGTTCTTCGAGCGCTTCGAGACGCCGACCGACGCGGACGACTGGCACCACGTCACCAAGGGGATCGTGTCGCACGACCGCGCGCGGTCCAAGCGCCACGCCGAGGAAATCTTGCGACACCGCTGGGACCTGGTGATCGTGGACGAGGCGCACAAGGTGAAGAGCGAGCGCGGCGCGACTTACAAGTTCATCGAGAGGATCGAGCGCGACTTCATCCTGCTGCTCACCGCCACACCGCTGCAGAACGACCTGCGCGAGCTGTACAACCTCATCACGCTGCTGCGGCCCGGGCAGCTCGGCACCTGGCCCGAGTTTCGCGCCGCGCATCTGCTCGAAGGTGATCAACGGCAGCCCAAGGACCCCGACGCGCTGCGCGCGCTAACGCACGAGGTGATGATCCGCACGCGGCGCTCGAGTGTGGTCGACGATCTGAACCTGCCGCCGCGCCGGCCACGCCATCCCGAGGTGAAGCTGACGCGCGCCGAGGCGGATCTGTACGAGCGCACCACGGAGTTCCTGCGCCAGCTGTATCGCGAGGGGTTCATCACGCCCGCCGTAGAGGAAGAAGGCAAGCCGACCAGGAAAGGCGTGGTGCAGCTCGCGATTATCCATCTGCGCCAGCGGCTGTGTTCCTCGGCGCGGGCGCTCGCGGAGTCGCTCGCGAACCTGGCCGAGGGCGAGCGCATCAAGCCGGAGTACCGCGCGATCGCGAAGCGGCTCGCCAAGCAGGCGGCGGGCATCAAGACGCACGCCAAACTGGACGTGTTGACCAAGCTGCTCAAAGAAACGCCCGACCGCGTCGTGATTTTCAGCGATCATCGCCCGACGATTCAGCTGATCGAAGAGCGGGTCAAGAAGCTCGGCCGCCAGCCGATCGTGTATTGGGGCGCGCATTCGACGCCGGAGCGCGACAAGCGCATCGCGCAGTTCAAGGCCGACGACACGAGCGTCCTGATCGCGACCCGCGCCGGCAGCGAGGGCCGCAACCTGCAGTTCTGCAACGTGCTGGTGAACTACGATCTGCCCTGGAACCCGATGATCGTGGAGCAGCGCATCGGCCGGCTGCACCGCATCGGGCAGAAGCGCGAGGTGCACATCGTGAACCTCGCCGCGGCGGGGACGATCGAGTCCTACATCCTCCAGCTGCTCGACCGCAAGATCAAGCTGTTCGAGCTGGTGGTGGGCGAGCTGGACCTGATCCTGGGCGAATTCGGCGGCGCGAGCGAGTTCGAGGGCCGGCTGGCGAAGGAATGGCTCGCAGCCGAAAGCGAAGCAGACTTCGCGCGGCGCGTGGATGTTCTTGGCGCCGATATCGACAAGAGCGGCGCAATCGCCAAGGAGCAGGAGGCGCTGAACTCTCTCATCGCCCCGGACGACAACGCGATGCGCCTCGGCCGGCGGTTCGAGACGCTGTCGGTCCCCGGGCGACTGCGACTCGGGCTCGGCACGAGCCACGTGATCAAGGCCGCCGGCTGGGAGGCGAAGCGCCACCGGCTCGGCGTGACGGTGCCGGAGCTGCTCGAGGCGCTCGAGTCGATCGAGCCGATCGGCGAAGGCGACGTTGCGCCGTCGCAGCCGGCCGGCACTCATCCGCAATACGGCGAGCTGGTGCGGCTCACCGGTTTGACCAGCGGCGGGCGCGTGATCACGCTCGTCGCGCAGGTGGCCCGCCTGCCCCTGGTGTTGGTGGGCATTCAATTGGACGTGTTGTGAAACGCAGGACTCGCCCCAGGCCTCGTCAGACAAGCGCCGATCCGCTCGGCGACGCGCGCATCCGCGCGCTGCTCGAGCGCTACTGCAAGCTCGCCCGAGTGAAGCAGGCTGTGCGCGGCGTGGATCTCACGGAGCTGACCCTGCCCGAAGTCGAGCGCACCTTCTTCCGGGACCGCGCCGCGCTGCGAGTCGCGTTCTCGCTCGACGCGCTGGAGCGCGATCCGGACGCCGAGATCGGCGGTGTCGGCAGCCCGTTCCTCTCTCAGCTGATCGAGGCAATTCGTGCGCGCGCGGCGCGGCGATCGTTGGGGCTGATCGCGACGCCGTCCTCACCCCCTGGCCCCCTCTCCGTTCCGGAGAGGGGGAACTCGGTCCACCTGCCGATTCCCGTGAAGGACGGCACGGTCAAACGCAGCACGGCGCGGTTGGCTTTTCATCCCGTGGGGCGGCTCGTCGCGCGCGTCGTGCTGCGCGCCGGCGCCGGGGTCGACGAAGCAATCATTGAAAGCGACGTGTTCGATCTGTCGACGGGCACCAAGGTCGACGCCGATCTGGCGCAGGCGTTCGTGGATCTCGAGGCGGGCCGAGCTAGACCAGCGGACCCGTCAGTGGTGGAGGACGCGGCACCGGTGCCGGCGCGCGCGCCGGGCGATCTGGTCCGGCTGCTGGTGAGCCATCTGCGGGAGAAGTCGGCCGAGCGGGTCGCCGTGCGCCGCGCGGCGGCGGAGCAGGGGCTTGTCGTCGAGCTGGGCAGGCTGGATCGGTATTTCGAGTCGATCCTCAAGGAGCAATCGGACTCCGACGCCATCGGAACCGTCACGGCGCTCGCCGAGCGGCGCCGCACCGAGGAGATCCGGCGCAGCCAGGTGAAGGCGGTGGTGCATCCGTTGCAGCTCATCCATGCCGGCGTGTTGATGCAGCACGCTGAGTGGCGCGTGAAGTCGTCGCACGGGCGGGCAGCCACGTTCAGCGCGCAGCGGGCGCTGAGCGGTGAAGCTGCCTGGTCGATCGCCTGCCCGCATTGCGGTCGGGCGCCTAAAGCGCTGGTGATTTGCCGGCAGGGGCACGGCGCCTGCGAGGCGTGCGCGTCGCGCTGCTCGGTCTGCGCCGAGGACTTCTGTGCGGAGCACGGCATTGCGGAGTGTCGGGTGGACGGGCAGCCCGCGTGCGCCAAACACGTGCATGTCTGCTCGTCGTGCCGGCTCGAGCACTGCACGGCGCATGAAGGTGTCTGCTCCGAAGGCGAAGGCCATGCAGCCTGCTCGACGTGCCTTGCGCCGTGTGGCAGCTGCGGCCGAGTCATTTGCAACCGCCACGCGGAAGAAACCGACGCGGAAGCGCCGCAGGGACGGCGGAGGGTGTGTGCGGGGTGTGAGGCGCCGGCAGATGAGGCGGTGGCGGACTAGAAGCAGGTCCTTCGCTTCGCGCGCGTTCCGCGCGCTCCGCTCAGGATGACATTCCGCGGCGCCTCGTAATAGGAAAAAGACAGGTGAGAGGTCACGGCGGTGGGGTCCGCTGCTCGAGCCAAGGCTTCGCCAAGTCTTCCCAGGTCGGATTACGTGCGGATGAGGCTCTGCCTGTGCTCGCTCACGCGCCGCGCGAGGTCATTCGTCACGCCGGTGTACAGCACGCGCGAGCGACTCGCGAGGATATACACCCAGTAGGTGCGCATTACATCCAGAATCGTGCATCCACGCCGAGAGGCCCGTATCATTTCTCAAGCGGATGGGGCATAAGCACACGAAACCGCGTTTTCTTGCCTCTTTTTTTCTCCTCTCTTCCCCCCGCGTAAGCGAGCAGCTTGTCATCCTGAGCGCCGCAGGCGCGAAGGACCTGCTTTTGAGGTCCTTCGCTCCGCGCGCGTGCCGCGCGCTTCGCTCAGGATGACAGGCTCGCTCGCTTCGCTGAAGTAAAAAGGAACTAGCAGGACAAGGAGTCGAAAGAAGGCTACCTTCCCCCCATGACCGACCTCCGTCTGCCCGCGCCCCGGCGCCGCCGCCTCGCCCTCGGCATAGGGCTCAGCCTCGCGCTCCTCCTCTTCTTCTTCCCCACTGTGGTGCGGCTGCTGGCGGAGTGGCCCTGGTTCAGCTCGCTCGGCTACGCGCGCGTGTTCGGGACACGGATCGTCGCGTCGACGCTGCTCGGCGTGGTGACCGGCGCATTCGTGTTCGCGGTGCTCTATCTCAACCTGCGCTTCGCGCAGCGCGGCGCTGTGCCGAAGCCTGTCGTGATGCGGCTGAACCCCGAGACTCCCGCCGTGGACGTGACGCGGCTGGTGCGCCGCCTGGCGCTGCCCGCGGCGCTCGGATTGGCGCTGCTGTTCGGCCTCGCGGCGTCGACCGGCTGGCTGCCGGTCATGGCATTCCTGCACCAGACGCCGTTCGGCGTGACCGATCCGCTGTTCGGGCGGGACCTCGCCTACTACGTCTTCTCCGTCCCGGTCGTCGCCGGCGTGCTCGGCGTCCTGACGACGCTCGGCGTGCTGTCGCTGCTCGCGTGCGGCGCGCTGTACGTCATGCGCGGCGACGTGATCGTCTACAACAAGAGCGTCACGATCGAGCCGTCGGCCCGGTTACACCTCGCGCTGCTGCTGGCGGCGCTGTTCGTGCTGACGGCGCTGCGCATCTACTTCGTGAAACTGCCGGGCGTGCTCTACTCGACCAAGGGGCCGCTCATCGGAGCGAGCTTTGCCGATCTGCATGGTACGGTCATCGGCCTCAAGATCGCTGGACTCGCCGCGTTGGTGGGCGCCGTGCTGGTGATCCTCGGGGCGCGCGGCAAGCGCGTGGCGCGGAACGCGCTGCTGGCGGTCGGCATCTACGTCGGCGTCTCGTTTCTGGGGGTCGTGGTCTATCCCGCCGTGCTCCAGAAGCTCGTCGTCGCGCCCAACGAGCTGACGAAGGAGACGCCGCAGCTCCGCTACCACATCGATGCGACGCGGCGGGCCTGGGGCCTGGACAGCGTGCAGGTGCGCGATCTGTCGGGCGAGGCCCGCCTCACCGAACGCGACATCCGCAACAACCGCGCGACGATCGACAACGTGCGGCTGTGGGATCGCGACCCGCTGCTGCAGACGTTCGGGCAGCTGCAGGAGATCCGCACCTACTACGACTTCGTCTCCGTGGATGACGACCGCTACGTCATCGACGGGCGCTACCGCCAGGTGATGCTCTCGCCGCGCGAGCTCAACTCGGCGTCGCTGCCGACGCGCACGTTCATCAACGAGCGTCTCACGTTCACCCACGGCATGGGGCTGACGCTGGGACCGGTGAACGAGGTGACGGAGGAGGGGCTGCCGGTCTTGTTCGTCAAAGATCTGCCGCCCGTGTCCAGCGTGTCGCTCCAGGTACAGCGGCCCGAGATCTATTTCGGAGAGCTCACGGACTCGTGGCTGTTCGTCAACACGGGGCAGCAGGAGTTCGACTATCCCTCGGGCGATGAGAACATCTTCACGAACTACAAGGGAACGGGCGGCGTGCGCGTCGGCGGGCTGCTGCGGCGGCTGGTGCTGGCGGCGCACTTCCGCTCGCTCAAGGTGCTGCTGTCGAGCGACATCACGAGCGACAGCCGGGCGCTATACGTGCGCAACATCCGCGAGCGGGCCCACACGGCGCTGCCGTTCCTGAGCTTCGACTCCGATCCGTACATGGTGATCGACGGTGAAGGCCGGCTCAAGTGGATTCTCGACGCGTACACGGCGACCACCCGCTATCCCTATGCGGAGCGGCTGCGCAACGGCGTCAACTACATGCGCAACAGCGTGAAGGTCGTGATCGACGCGTTCGAGGGCAGCGTGACCGCGTATCTGGCCGACCCGGCCGATCCGCTGGTCCAGACATTCAGCAAAGTCTTTCCGGGCATCTTCCAGCCGCTCGATTCGATGCCGGCCGATCTGCGCGCGCATATCCGCTATCCCGAGGATCTGTTCCGCATCCAGAGCGACGTGTACGCGACGTATCACATGGCCGAGCCGACGATCTTCTATCATCGCGAAGACCAGTGGCAGAAGCCGGTGTTGTCGATGGCGCCGGAGCGGACGGAGCTGTTCCTGCGCCACATCGTGATGCGCATGCCCGGGGAGCGGCAGGCGGAGTTCCTGCTGATGGTGCCGTTCACGCCGCGCGCCAGAGAAAATCTGGCATCGTGGATGGTGGCGCGGGGCGATGGGGAGCACTACGGCGAGCTGGTCGTGTGCCGCTTCCCCAAGCAGAGCCTGGTGTTCGGGCCGACGCAGATCGTCAACCGGATCAATCAGGACACCGAGATCGCGCGGCAGGTATCGCTGTGGGATCAGGGCGGCTCGCAGGTGGTGCGCGGAAATCTCCTGGTGATTCCGATCGAAGAGTCGCTGATCTACGTGATGCCGCTGTATCTGCGGGCCGAGGGCGGGCGGATTCCCGAGCTGAAGCGCGTGGTCGTGGCGCACGAGAATCGTGTGGTGATGGAGGAGACGCTGGAGGAGGGGCTGTCGCAGCTGTTTGGCGGTGGTGGCGCGGTCGGACGGGCTCCTGAGCGGATCGCCGGCGCCCCAGGGGGGGCGCCAGCGACTGACGCCCGTGCCGCCGATCTGGCGCGGCGCGCGAACGAGTCATACCGGCGCGCGCTGGAAGCGCAGCGGGCGGGAGATTGGACGCGCTACGGCGAGGAGCTGCGGCGGCTGGAGGAGGTGCTGCGGCAGTTGCAGGTGGTGTTGGGGGGAAGGGAATAACTGCTAAGCGAGGACATGCAAAGACTAGACGCACAGACGCGTCTTCGTGTATCTTGCTTACGAACAGCGAGTTATGTACGTTATTAATCGTTAATAACCTGCGGAATTCCACTGATGGCCACCATTCTATCCGTTTCAGTGCCGGCCGAATTGCGGGCGGCGCTCGATGCCGAAGCGAAGCGCCAGCGGCGTTCGCGGAGTTTTGTTGTGTCCGAAGCGATTCGCGCGTACGTGGCCGGTCGCGAGCGTGAGGCGTTTACGGCGGGGCGGGATCAGACGTTGCGTGAGGCGCTGGCGTTATCGCCGGCCGAGCGTCTTCGGGAAGCCGAGGAGTTGTGGCAGGAGTTTGCGCGGACGCACGAGCCTGGCAAGCCGTGGACGGTGTCGTTCGATACGTTCGCTGAGTATGAACAATGGCGCAGCCGCTGACGCAATCACGTCTCCTGAAGGTCTGCGGCTTGCTCAATGCCGAGCAGGTGCGCTACGTGGTCGTGGGCGGCTTCGCGCTGGCACTGCACGGCTATCCGCGTTTTACGAAGGACGTCGACATCCTGATCGAACCGACGCTGGAGAATGCCACGCGGGCGCTGAAGGCGCTCGAGGGGCTGACCTGGGGAATCTCCCGCGAGCTCGATCCCGCGGACGTCATTGCCAAGCCGTTTACGATCGTGGGCGACGATCCGCGCGTCGACATTCTGACGTTGGCGTGCAGCATCCGCTATGCGGATGCTGCGCCGAAGATTCAGAGGTTGGAGATCGAGGGCGTAACGGTGCCGATCCCTGATATCGACACGCTGATTCGCACCAAACAAACGGATCGCCTGCGGGACAAGGCGGACGTCGAGGAGCTGGAGCGGATCAAGGCGTTGACGCGAGGCTAGCGGGGAGCGTCCTCGAACATCCCCTTCGGTGTCACGCCCTTCAAGAACGGCTCGATGAACGCGTGCAGCAGGTCGGGTTGGGTGATGACGGCGGTGTGTGACGTCGCCGGCATAACGGCGAGGCGCGAGGCCGACAGCGGTTGTCCCATGTCGCCCATGCCGCCGCCGCCGAGCAGCCGGAACAGCGCGACGGTGTGCTCGAGGGTCGCGACGTCGGCGTCGCCGGCGATGACGAGGATCGGGATCTTGAGTTTCCGCACGTCGGCTTCCCACCGCATCGGTTCCTTTTCCAGCGCGATCAGCTTCGCGACGAGCGCGGGAAAGCCGTCGGGATTGGGCGCGAGTTTGCGATAGTCCGCCGCGAACGGCATCTGGACGATCATCTCGACCGTCATCTGGGGGATCATGGCGGTGAACGCCGGCTGCCAGCCGCGGAGATCGTACGCGACCGATGCCGCCACGAGCTTGTTCACCTTTTCCGGGTGGCGAATCGCGAGCTGCAGCCCGGCGGCGGAGCCCATGGAATAGCCGAACACGTCGGCCTTCTGGAGACCCACCACGTCCATGAAGGCGGCCACGTCGTCCGCGAGGTTTTGATAGGTGATGGGGCGGCCCAAATCGGTGGTGCGGCCGTGGCCCTGAAACTCGAGCGCATAGACCTTGTGGGTCCTCGCGAGCTGGGGAATGATCGTGCCCATGCTCGGGATGTTCATGTAGGCGCCGTGCAGGACGACGAGCGGATCGCCCGTGCCGGACACTTCGTAATACATCTGCATGCCGTTGACTTGGACGCGGCTGCCTACGGCGGCAGGCGCCTCGGCGGTCTTGGGCGTGTCGGACCGGGCGCAGGCGGTGAGCAGGAGCGCGGCGAAGGCACTGAGGAACAGCGGTTTCATGGTCTGAGAATCTCCCGTAGGGTTCACTTATGCGTCGATCGAGGACGGTCGAAATCGACACAGATCGAGCTACAGACGTCCGCAGCCTGTGGGCGGATCGGGATCCGGTTTGAAGGGGGGCGCGGGGGTGGAGGGCCGAGATGGATCGATGCGTCGAGACGGATCGACGCGGACGCTATCGACAAACCAGCGCAAGCCGTGCACGTCGTCGACGCGCTCGCGGCGCCACTCGGTCCCGCTGAGCACCCAGCGTTCGCGCTGCAGCGCGCTCGTGTCGAGCCGATGCGGCCGGCCGTCTCCCAGCCGCTGCATTCGTGAGTACTCCTGACAGACCATCACGACGACCGTATCCGGGCGACTCGCGAATTCGCGAATGGTGTTGCGCGCGTAGATCACCGAATCGATCAGGCTTGCCATCAGACGGGTGCGTTCCTCCATCGCGGCGTAGTCGTAGGCCTGGCCGTTGGGGCTGACCGAGCTGAAGCTCAGTGCCTGGATGGCGAGCATGCCGGGCACGTCGTTGCGCAGGATGACTGAGTCCAGGCGCTGGTATTGCTTCTCGATCGCGCTGCGCGGCGACGCCTGCAGTGCCGCTGCGATGAAGAGCAGAGACGCGAGCGTCACTGGAATTCGCTCGGCGAGATCGGCTCGTTGATCGAGTAGCTCGTCACGGTGGCGCGCGTGACGAGCCGCATCGTGCCGTCGGTCAGCTTTTGGGAGACGCGCCAGCCGCTGGGAATCCAGCCCCAGCGTGGATCCTGCGTGTAATCGATGTCGATCACGACCATCACCCGCTGCTCGAAGGAGTGGATGTAGCGGCTGACGAGGAAATCCCGCTCCGGCTCCATCCACAAGAGGCTCTTCCATCCCCATGGGTCGCGCCGCTCCTCCAGCAGCATCGTGGAACGACCCTGGTAGAACATGCGCATCTGGTTCGTGACGGCGCGGCCCACGAGCAGGAATCCCAGGACCGGATCGAGCGGCCGTAGGGTGATCATGATCGGCCGCAGATCGAGGTTTTGCGCGTCCACGTTTTCCGCCGACTGGCGCACGAGCGGCGGCAGGGAGTCGTTGAGCGAGGTGAGTCGCGTGATGCCGGACTGCCCGTCGAACACGCTCATATAGAGGAAGCGTTTGCCCTCGCCCAGGCCCTGGGCGCTGTCCAGGTCGTCGGCGCGATCGAGCTCGAGCGAGTAGCGCATGCGGCTGCCGTCCACCGCCAGGGTCTTGGTGACGCGGTAGGTGCGGTCGCGAAACAGGGCTGGCGTGGCAGCGCGCTCGCGCTCGGGATAGCGCGGGTTGGGTACCCAGCGGCGCGGATGCGTCTGCTCTTCGGTCCAGGTGAAGCGGAAGCGTGGGATCGACTGTTGCCGCGCCTGCCAGGCCGCCAGGATGTCGGATTTGGGAGGAACGGGTTTGCTGCGATCGAGCGGGAACCTGCCCAGCTCACGCTGTGCCGCGAGCGGGGGGGCGGGGGCGAGCGCGAGGATGATGAGTGGTCCCAGGAGGAGGCGTCGCATGGCTCAATTCTACAGCAAAAAAGCGGATCCCCTTCGCTACGCTCAGGGCAGGCTCTTGGCTACGCTCAGCCGAGCGAGTCCGGATGTTGGATGGGCTCGTGCGGTATCGGTTTGGCGACAACCCGGCGTTGCATCCGCATTGACAGCCCGCCCTGATCCTATAGGTGGTCAGACTCCCCTGTCCTCAAATAGACGACTTGCTATTATGTCATTTCTGACATGACTTGGGGTCGAGCGAATGTCTCCGACAGACAAGCCTCTCGTCTGGCTCCATGGAGGGGTCCAAACGCCGCCGTTCTCAAAGGAAGCGAGGGTTGAAGTGAGGTGTGGACGATGAATAGCGCGAAGAAGGCTCGACTGGAATCGAAGGGTTGGCGGGTCGGGGATGCTCAGGACTTCCTCAAGCTGACAAAGGAGGAAGCGGCGTTCGTGGAAATGAAGCTGGCCCTGGCGGAGTGTCTCCGCGCCGCGCGAATTCGGCGCCGTCTTTCCCAGACGCAGGTCGCAGAGCTGCTGGAATCGAGCCAGTCTCGCGTGGCGAAGATGGAGTCCGGTGATCCATCCGTCAGCATTGACCTTCTGCTCAGGGCCGTTCTCGCGATCGGCGAAACACCGAAGCAAATCGTCAAGGTGCTTGCGGCCGCGGCAGCCTGATCACGCCTGCCGCGCCTTGTTGTTGCGCTAATCGTCCGTCCACGTTGCCGTGGAGTAACGCGCGCGACCCAGCCTGCCCAGTCAGTTTGCTTTCCATCGTACACACCGGACTGAATTCTGTCGATCACCTTCTGAAATGGTTGGTATCCTCCCGGCGCGGGAGGGAAGAAGGGACTCAGTCGTGTCGGCACATTGCCGTTCTCATCTTCTCTGCATCGGCTGATTTCCGACCCCTGCAGCGTGGTAGGGAGCTATGACTCCTGGGGCGGATCAACAACGCGTGAGATTGACGCGTGACGCAGTGAACTGGTACTCATTCGGAGAGCCCCGGAGGTATCATGCCAAGCCAGATGGGAACGTTCCGCATCGACATAGAGATCGAGAACCCGCGCTTCCCGGGAGCACGACGGACTATTCGCTCGGTGCTCGTGGATACCGGGGCTGAGCTGTCGTGGATCCCGGCCGACGTCCTCGAATCATTGCAGATCGAGCGGCGCAATCAGTGGCGGTTCCGTCAAGCTGACGGAACCGTGCTGGAACGCTGGACGGGACCTGCCTTCGTTTATGCCGCCGGTAAGACCACAACGGATGAGGTGGTGTTCGGCGAGGCCGGCGACCTCGTGCTGCTCGGCGCCCGCTCGCTCGAAGGCCTGAATTTGCGCGTGGATCCATTGACCAAGACACTTGTGGACGCGGGCCCAGCGCCGGCTGCGGTGACCGGGTCCCTAGTCTCTCAGTTCCACTTCAGATTCCTGATCTGATCAAGATTCACATTCCCGCCGCTGAGCACAGCCACAACCTTTGATCCAGCGGGAGCTTTGATCAATCCATGCAGCAGAGCCGCGACGGGTGCAGCCGCTGCACCCTCGACCACCAGTTTGCAATGCGACATGATCCAGATCATTGCATCGAAGATCTCGCGGTCAGGGAGCGTGACGATGTCGTCCACAAAACGCTGTACTACAGAAAACGTGTGCTCGCCCACGCGCTTTACCCGTAGGCCGTCGATGATGCAGTCGATCTTCTCGAGCGTGATGACGCGGCCGGCTGCCACGCTCTGCTGCATCGCTGGACCATCCGACGATTCCACGCCAATGATCTTGATCTTTGGGTTCGACGCTTTCAGCGCCATTGACACGCCGGAGATCAGTCCGCCGCCGCCGATCGGCACCACCGCGACATCGACTCCGGGAAAATCCCGGAACACTTCCAGGCCCAGCGTTCCCTGGCCCGTGATGAGCTGTAAGTCGTCAAACGGATGGATGTAGGTAAGCCCGCGCTCCTCACACAGCTGTTTGGCCTTCTCGTTGGCCTCGTCCCAGATTGTGCCGTGTTGCACGACCTCGGCGCCGTACGCACGCGTCGCGTCCACCTTGGACTGTGTGGCATTGCTGGCCATCACCACCACCGCCTTCATCTTGTAGACGCCGGCGGCAATGGCCACGCCCTGCGCGTGATTACCTGCTGAAGAGCAGATCACGCCGCGCCGTCGCTGCTCAGGGGTGAGATGGCGGAACTTGTTCAGCGGCCCACGGACTTTGTACGATCCGCCCTTCTGGAACATCTCCGCTTTGAGTCGAATGTCGAAGCCCGTGCGCTCACTCAGCAGCCGCGACGTCAGCAATGGTGTGTGATACGCGTGTCTGGAGACATGCTGTGCGGCTTCCTCGAATTCAGCGAGGGAGACGACCGGAGACGATCCAACTTGGGTAGGCATGGGCAGAAGAAACAGTACTGCCAAAGCAGGTCCCTTCGCTACGCTCAGGGCAGGTCGTGGGTGCCAGCGCCGATCTACGCCTGAGGCGAAGAAACGAGGCGCGGTGGGTGACGATCCATCGCGCCTCGTTGTTTGACCAGCCGTTGACACCCGCATATAACACATACATACATATGCATATGCGTACTACCCTCATCCTCGACGACGTGCTGCTCGCGCGT
>Ga0137432_1000548_pt1 | contig 18837 bp, 10 predicted proteins | sample EasRivERMZT820_2_FD_102337 | JGI IMG/M metagenome (GOLD analysis project Ga0137432, IMG submission 102337) | Soil microbial communities from meander-bound floodplain in the East River, Colorado, USA - East River MetaG ERMZT820_2 | ecosystem: Environmental > Terrestrial > Soil > Floodplain ... | reverse complement strand
AGCTGCCTGGCCGGCGCTTGTGTGCCGAACTACGAGCCAGGGACCACCGAGTGCCGCGGCGACGCGGGCGAGTGCGACGTGCCGGAGAACTGCGACGGGGCAGGTTCGTGCCCGGCGGACGGCTTCGAGGATGAGGGAAGCGAGTGCGGTGACGACACCGACAACACCTGCACCGATCCCGACACCTGCGACGCCGATGGGGACTGCCAGCCGAACAACACGGCGTGCGGCGCCGTCACCGACTCGGCGCTCTGTCTGTTCGATGTCAGTCCCAAGGGGATCTGCATCGACGACATCACAGGGGCACGGGGCGATCACTGCGACGTCGAGACCGGGGATCCTGACTGTGCGACGGGGAGCACGTGCACCCCGGAGAACCAGTTCAGGCTGCTCTTCACCCCGGACCACCAGAACTGGGTGGCCTACAAGCTCAACGCGAGCAACCCGGGGCAGTTCTACTACAACCTGAACTCGTCGGGCACGCCGGGGGCATCGGAGACGTTCAGCATCTCGATCCCCTACCCGTTCGTAACGCACGGGGCGACTCCGATCCACGTCTACGACGGCGAGAGCGTCGGGAACGCGGACGGGGAGGACTGCTTCATGCCGCCGGATGGGGCGCTGGATGCCAGCCACCTCCAGATCACGACCGCCGACTGGGTCAGCGGAGTGGTGACGGATCCGACGCGCAACTTCCTGAACTGCGACTCGGTCTGTGGACCCGACGGAGCGGGTTATTGTACGTTCGATGTGACCGCCGTCTATCCCGACAGCGGCCAGCTCTACATCAACGTGCATCTCGACTACGCCCTGAAGGGTGGCAACGTGGATCTGAATCCCTGCGACGACGGGCTCGTGGACCGGTACGACCCGGACACGGTCGCGTCTCCGTGGAATACTCGCGACGCTTACGTGAACACGGCGTCCGATCTCCTCGATCAGCTCGCCATCGATGACAACCAGGACTACACGATGGGGCACGAGGAGGTGGGTTCGACGACATCGTTCAGCGACACGGTCCAGAACCTGAACGAGTTCAAGAAGGTCGCGGGTGTCATCGGTCTGTGTGGCAACCAGGGCCACAGCAACAAGTGCGCGGCCCTCACAGCCATCCAGCTCGTCAGGAACTCGACGGGAGAGGTGGTCGCCACGAGCGAGATCGACGTGGACGGGTACTACGCGCTGATCTACAAGCACACCGGCGCGCCCGAGGTGTACACCGTCAAGCTCCAGGGTGACTACAACATGACGCAGGATGTCGAGTTGAAGGCCAACGGCTTCGCGGAGGTGACGTTCACTCTGCCGGATGAAGGCCCCGGCGGAGTCTACAGGCCGGGCGAGGGTCCGATGGACAGGAGTGCGGACGGCTCCAACTAGAACTCGAAACGACAGTGGCCCGTGCCGGCCGCGGGCCACTGTCGTGAACCAATGCACGGCCCGGCTTCCGGCGACGGGAGCCGGGCCGTTTTGTTTCGATCCAGCCGCCCCGCGTGGTCTATGGTGGATCGCGATCCGTTCGTGCACGGGAGCCCGACCATCATGAATGTTCCCACCATCCGGTCCCTGGCGTTGCTCGCGGCATTGCTGGCGTCACCGATCCCGGCGGCGCCGGGGGGCGCGGCCGCAGCGGATGGCGCCACGCACGCCCTCCTGATCAACGGCGGCGATCGCCCGAGCTCGAACTATCAGAGCCACTTTCACCATCTGGAGGGGATGGTCGAGCGCCTGGTTGCCCGGGGCATCCCGCGCGAACGCATTGACATCTTCTCGGCCGACGGGGAGGGAAGCGAGCCCGACCTGGCGGTTCGCGATGCGCGTCCCTCCTCCTTCTGGCTCGTCGAGGGGACCGGCATCGGCAAGTCGCTGCGCCCGCAGACCGAGCTGACCGACACCAGTTGGCCGGGGATGACCTTGAGGCCGGCGCGAACGGAGGCGTTGAAGAAGTGGTTCCGGGAGGTCGGCCGGAAGATCCCTCCCGGGGATCGTTTGCTCCTGTTCGTCACGGATCACGGCACGAGGAACGACCAGGACCTCGATGACGGCGCCATCTCGCTGTGGCAGGAGAAGCTCAAGGTCCGCGAGCTCGAGGAGCTCCTGGCGCTGCTCCAGGACGGTGTGCGGACGGTGATGGTGATGAGCCAGTGCTACTCGGGGACGTTCGCCGCCGCGATGGACGAGGAAGGCCAGGCGCCCTCGGGAGATGTCTGTGGCTTCTTCTCGACGGCGCGGGACCTCCGCGCCTACGGCTGCTACCCGGAAGGGCAGGACAGGGACCGGATAGGACACGCGTTCCGGTTCATCGACGCGCTCGAACGGCACGGGAGCACCGACGCCGCCCATCGTGAGGTCCTGATCACCGACGACACCCCCGATGTTCCGTTGCGCACCAGCGATCTCTACATGGCGCAGGTCCTCGAGGCTGCCGCCCGAAGCGAAGGCGTATCTCCGTCCCGGAAGGTCGACGGCCTGCTGGCCGAGGCCTGGAGGGACCGTGCCGCGTGGGAGCCCGAGATCAGGCTTCTCGACTGTCTGGGGGAGGTCTACGGCCTGTTCAGCCCGCGCAGCCTCTCCGAGCTCGAGTCCTACGAGTCGGAGTTCCCCCGCCTCATCGAGCGCATGGACAACTGCGCGAAGCGATGGGAGTTGGCGCTGGTCGGGCTCAAGGAGGAGAATCTCCGGAGCCTCAAGGCGCGCGAGCCCGAATGGGACGAGCGTCTGGGCCGGGCGTCATCCCTCGATCCGACCGCGAGACGGCAGCTTCTGATGGATCTGCTCCCGCCGCTCGAGTGGAATGCGCAGGACGACTCTCTCATCCGGGGACGGCTCGAGTTCCTGCGCGATCGGTCGCTGCGGGCTTCGGAAGCGCGATGGCGTCTCGAAGTGCGCCAGGCGGTCGTGCGCCGCATGCGCTCCATCCTGGAGGGGATCGCGGGGCGCGTGCTCCTGGCGGACGTCCCCCGGGACGCGGACGCCCCGCCGGATCCGCATGATGCGAGTCGGCGGGCTTTGCGTGCGCTCCAGAGCTGCGAAGCCCTGGAGCCGGGGAAGCTGTCCGCCCCCGACGCGGTTTCGCCCGCGGATCTTCCCCCCTCCTACCCCCCGCTGGCCGACGACATCGCCCTTCTCGAGACCATCGTGCCGTCGTGGCTCGGGGTTCAGTTCGGGGACGTGCCCTCGGAGGTGCGGGCGGGCCGCGAACTTCCTGCAGGAGCCACGTGGATCCGCGCCGTCTATCCCGACTCGCCGGGCGAGGAGGCGGGGATGGCGGCGGGGGACGTGGTGCTCGGCCCTCCAGGAGAGCCGTTCCACGCCCCCGGACGGCTGCGCGAGTGGACGATGACCGCGCCGGTCGGCTCCCCTTTGACCCTCGTCGTCCTCCGGCCGGCAGTGGTGATCGAAGAGGACAGGGAATTCGAGACGACCCTCTTTCTCCGCCCATTTCCCGAAAAGCTCCCCGCCCTGCCGGGACCGCCGAAGGTGGGACAGAACGCCCCCCCGCTGGCCGACACCCTGCGTCCGGTGAACCGGCTTTCGCTCCCCGACCTGGACGGGCGATCGTATCTCGTCGTCTTCTGGGCCACGTGGTGCCTTCCCTGCAAGAATGCGGTTCCCGAGATCCTCGCGTACGCCTCGTCGCGGAAGATCCCGGTCGTCGCCATCAGCGAGGAGGACGAAAAGACGGTGCGGGGCTATCTGGACAAGAGGCAGGAGGCGTTCTTCGAGTACGTGGCTGTGGATCCGCTCCGGCGCACCCACATCGACTACGGGGTGGGGGGCACTCCGACGATCATCCTGGTCAGCGCTGATGCGAAGATCGCGCATCGCCAGGTGGGATACAAACCGGCCGACGGCCTCAAGATCGAAGGCTGGAGCTGGCAGGACGATGGAAGCGCCAGCACGAAGTGATCGACCCTACTGCGCGCACACTCCGATAGCCTGCGGCCTGCAGGGGAGGGCGGCAGGAGGGCGTTCCCCGAAGCTCGACAGGCCGTAGGAGCCTTCGCTGCTGGACGTCTGCGGCACCACGAGCCAGAAGACATTCGAGGCGCTCCCACCGACAATCCAGGAGTTCGAGTACCCGGTGCTGCACGTGAGGTTCGTCAGGGTCGTCCAGGCGCCGAGGACCCCCTGGTAGATGGCGTAGTCCTGGTTGGGAACGCTGGCGTCGTTGCAGGGGACCCCCCAGGAGAGGACGACGCTGCCGGGGGAGACGCCGCTCCCCAGGGCGCGGATCATCCAGGAACCCGTCGTGGTGAGGGTGTAGCTTCCCGGATTGGTCCCGCTCGACTGGCGCCAGCTGTCGCCTGTGTGGCTCGTATCGAAGTCCATGATGTAGGTCGTGGCCATATCCGGCACCAGATCGTACAGCCCGATGTAGTAGTCCCCCGAGGCGAGGACGACGGGAGCGGTCAGGGTGAAGCGGTTCCACTGATTCATGCCGGTCACCTGCACGGCCACGTCCTGACTGTAGGCCAGCGTGGCCCCGGCGGGGCTGCCGCTCCCCGAGGAGTCGGTGTAGATGACCAGACGGACCGGGCGGCCGGGAACGATTGTCGTGTTGCCGAACTGGACCTCCACGTCGCTCAGGGAGAACGGATGACAGGCGGGGGTGAACCGCTTCACCCAGGCGGCCTGCGCCATGCCGGAGTAGCCCATCGCCCCGTTGTTCCCCCCGTCGTCGTTGACCAGACTCTGTAACGGGCACTGCGTCGCCACCTGCACGGCCAGCGCGCTGCCGGCGGCTCCCGACAGAGTTCCGGGCGATCCGGAGATCGCCATGCAGGCGGGATAGGCCGCCTCGGCGCCGGGTCGCAGGGTCTCATCGATCTCCCGCTGATGGAAGACGCTCAATCGCGTGCTGCAGTAGGACATCACGGTGCCCGTCGTCTGCACCACCGGACCGGCATAGCAGCCGGTCTCGGTGTTGTTGCACTGGTCGATCTCGGGGGAGTAGCAGTGCGAGTGCGGACTGGAGAAGTTGTGACCCAGCTCGTGGGCAACGAGCCGTCGCTCCCAGGACCCCCCGGCCCCTTCCAGGAGGGTGACGCCGAAGTCGTAGCTGCTCGCGTTGGCGGGCACCCCCTCACACAGGACATCCAGATAGGCCCGTCCCGCGCCGCCGGAGGGATACGTGCCGAGCAGATGAACGGTGCTGCGGTAGAGCCCCCTCAGCACGGTGTCCCCGTTCCACTTGGCGCGCAGCTCGGTGAGATGCGTGCTGGTGTTGTTGGAGCCCCCCGTGTAGCCGTCGGGCTCCGCCGCGTTCATGAGGATGTAGGGAATCTGAATCCGGACTGCGAGGTCGTTCTCATAGATCGCCGACACCTGCGCCATCAGATTGAGCGTGTATGCCTCGGCGGCCGCCACGCCTCCGAGACGGGCGACCCACTCCACCGTCCCCTCGACCGCCACGGAGGCGATCAGCAGCGTGTCGGGCGCGAGCACGTTCTGCATCATGCCCGCGTCTCCCATGAAGGTCCTGGGATTGTTCGAAGGCGCCCCATCGGAGGAGGGATACGCCTCTCCGTCGCAGGCTCCGGTGGGCCCGCTCTCCAGCGAGTCGTCGACCACGTCCACACCGCGAGCCGGGGGTCCGCCGGGCGCGAAGGAGCGCGGACCGAACGAGTACTCCTTGTCGCGAGTGCGGACGAACCCCGCGAGCTGGCCGTTGATCAGGTTCAGCGAGACCAGACTGTCGGGATCCCCCGCCACGTTTCCTCGGAAGAATCGGGCCAGCGGCCCCGCCGTTTCGTGCACGCCATCGGGGCCGGCCACGGCGAAGCGCGTGCCGCCATGAACGAGATCGGTGGAGACCACTTCCAGGTCGACCCACTCCCCCCCCGGGAGGGGGAAGCCGACCATGCGGGCGTTTCGTGAGCGGAAGAGTCTCTCGAGCGCCTGCGCGTTGGGCTCGAAGCGGATGCGGCCGCGTCCACGCTCCTCGGGCTGCTGGTCCACGAGCGGCATGTCGTCGACCCACGAAGGGACGCTGCTGCTCGACGAGAACACCGATCCTGATACGAGGAGGAATGCGATCGCGAAGGAGGCGCCGACCCGGTGGAAGAACATGCGTGCTTCTCCCGTCCAATGACGCGGTCAGGTGGGACTCGTGTCGTGCGGGGGGAATGACGGGTGAGAATATGAGGGAGGCGACGCGTCGATTCCACGCCAGAGAGACGCGTCAAATCGGACAACGACGAATCGCGGGACGCCCTGCCAGCTCGTTGTATGGAGTGTCAGCGAACGAGAGCGCTCGCGGGACGGTCACCGGTGCAAAGTTGGAGAGTCCCTCAGATGCCAGCGCTGCGCCGTTGCCGGGAGCCCGTGATCAGGACTTCGTCTCGCTCCCCAGCCATCGATAAGTGACGCCGGCCAGGGCCGCGCCGATGAGGGGCGCCACCCAGAACATCCAGAGCTGGGAGAGCGCCCACCCACCGACGATGATCGCTGGTCCCGTGCTGCGCGCGGGGTTCACGGACGTGTTGGTCACCGGGATGCTGATCAGGTGAATCAGCGTCAGGCCCAACCCAATCGGGATGGGAGCGAATCCCGCGGGGACGCGCTTGTCCGTCGCCCCGAGGATGATGATCAGGAACATGAACGTCATCACCACCTCGGTCACGAACCCCGCAACGGCGGAGTACTTCCCGGGAGAGTGATCCGCGTAGCCGTTCGCCGCGAGGCCGCCCGCAAGATCGAACCCGGCCTGCCCGCTGGCGATGAGATACAGCACCGCTGCTGCGGCCACCGCGCCCAGGACCTGCGCGATGACGTACGGCAACAGCTCGGAAGCCTTGAAGCGTCCGCCTGCCACCAGTCCGACCGAGACGGCGGGATTGAGGTGGCAGCCTGAAATCGCTCCGATGGCGTACGCCATGGTGAGGACGGTCAGCCCGAAGGCAAAGGACACGCCCAACAGTCCGATCCCGACTTCCGGGAAGGCCGCCGCGAGCACGGCACTGCCGCAGCCACCCAGCACGAGCCAGAACGTTCCCAGGCATTCCGCTGCGATCCGATTCGGCATTCCGATCATGCGTCCTCCTGGTCTGAGAGAAGGCCCCTCACGAGGCGTCAGGCCAACGATGTTCTACCCTCATCGGGAAGGGGGTGTCAAGATCGTGAGCCCGATTCGATCCTGCTGATGGGGCACGCTATTCTTCCTGCCAGCAGATCAAACCACATTCACAGGAGGAGCAGACGATGCCGACGCGCAGCTCGAGCGCCGTATGGACGGGGGGTTTGAAATCGGGGCAGGGGAAGGTGACGGTGGGCAACGGCGTCTTCACAGGGTCCTATTCGTTCCCATCGCGCTTCGAGGATGGGTCGGGGACGAATCCCGAGGAGATGCTCGCGGCGGCGCATGCGGGCTGTCTCAGCATGGCGCTCGCGGCCGGGCTCGAGCGGGGCGGGACGCCGGCCGAAAGGATTGCCACGAAGGCCTCGGCGACGCTCGAGAAGGTCGGCGATGCGTTCCGCGTCACGAAGATGCATCTCGAGGTGAGGGGCAGGGTCCCTGGCGTGACCGACGCGGTCTTCCGCGAAGCCGCCGAGAAGGCGAAGGACGGATGCCCGATCTCCAACGCCCTGAAGAACAACGTCGCCTTCGAGCTGGACGCCCGGCTCGACTGAGAAGGGTCATGCGTGCGCGACACGGCCTCACTCGGTCCTGTAGCTCCAGCGTCGCGTCTTCATGGTGCGCGACAGTTCGAAAGGATTCGCAGCGGGGTGATAGGAAGCCTCCAGGCGCTCCCTGTACGGCGCCAGCGATGCGGCGATGGCCTCCGGGATCGCTCCCTGCCAGGGAGAGCGTGTTTCATCGCGCTCCATCGCGTCGATCTCCGCTTCGAGAGTCGCTCGCCACGTTGCGGGCGAGCTCTCCGGAAGTGAGGCGAGCTGATTTCTGAGGTTCTGGATCAGATCGAGCCGCACGCGGGACATGACGCGTCGAGCCTGAACGCCAAACTCGTCGCTCCTCCCCTCTGACTCATGGCGCGGATCCGTGCGCGGGGCATCCGTGGGGTCGTGTCCCAGCCATGAGTAGCAGGCCACGGTATAGATGTACGCGTATTCTCCCCGGCCGATGCCGGCGTCGAGCATCGCCCGGTCGCGGTCGCTGAAGAACCTGCCGACCTCCGGCCCCAGCCCCATCGCCGCCCTCCCGAAGCCGAGGATGAACGCGACCTTCTCGGAGAACGCCATGGCTTCGATCTCCTCGTCGCGCTTGGGCGGCATCCTCTCGAAAGTCTCGACCAGCGCGGCGCGCGGAGCTGCGAGCGCGTCACGAACCTCGAGGAACGCTTCCATCCGCTCGCCCGGTATCGCCCCGTCGGGACGGGGGACGAACGAGGCCGGCGGGCCGAAGCGCTCGTCCTGTTCCTGCGCGGCGGCGATGGAGTCATCCAGCCCCTTGATCATCCTGAAGAGGTGGAACGCTCCGAACCCGACCAGAACGGCTCCCGCCAGCACGATCAGGGCACAGCCCAGCCCGCAGCCATAGAGCCAGGTGCTGCGTCGCTTCCTGGGCGCCCGGTCATTTGCTCCCATCGATTCATGGTAATCCTCCCCGCGCCGTCGAAGGCGCGGCCGCTGCGCGGCGCGGCACAACGTCGCCGCGATGCGCAGGAGTGCGCGCGTATCGACAGCAGGTGACTGCCGTGTGCCGGACATGACCAGAAATCGACAGGTGACTGAAAATCGACAATCACCACATCGTGTGCAGATCACTCGACTGGGGCCTGCCAGCGCTGTAATCCATTTGTAATCAGAGAGTTGCTTGATAGGCCAGGGCGGTGGAGGCTCCTGGCACGCAGCTTGGAATACAGAAGGCCGTCATGAGATCAGAGGAAGCATTCGAGAGACACAAGATGAGGAGATTGGTCATGAGTCGTGGCTGGGTTGGATCGTCCGTGCTGGTCGCCGTGGTCGTGGCTTCGGGCACCGGCCTTGCGGCATGGAAGCTCGCATCGATCGAGGCCTCCGAGGCCGAAGCCGCCAACCAGCCGGAGCCGATGGAGATGGTGACCCTCGCCGTCGCGAGGCAGCTGGAGCATCGCCAGACGACCACGTCGATCGGCACCGTCGTCGCCCTGCGCTCGATCTCCCTGCGCAACGAGATCGCCGGCACCGTGCGCCGCGTGGCGCTCGTGCCAGGGGAGATCGTCGAGGCGGGGACCGTGCTCGTCGCTCTCGACGTCTCCGTCGAGGAGGCCGAGCTGAAGGCGCTGCAGGTGCAGTCCGAGCTGGCGGAGACACTCCTCGCCCGGACGCAGAAGGCGAACGACAACCGCGCCGTATCCGAATCGGAGCTGGATCGCGCGCGCTCCGTGCGCGACGTCGCCCTCGCCCAGATCGCGCGCCTCCGGGCAGTCATCGAGCGCAAGACGATGCGCGCTCCCTTCCGCGCGCGCGTGGGAATTTCGGACGTTCACGAGGGGCAGTACCTGGAGGAGGGGACGCTCCTGACCACCCTGCAGGGAGTGGACGACGACGCCTACATCGACTTCACGGTGGCGCAACGGGTTGCCGCCGGCCTGCACGAGGGGGAAGCCGTCGAAGTGTTCGCCACCGGAGACGCCGACGTCACCAAAGCGGTGATCGTCGCGATCGACGCGCGGGTCGACCCCGCGACGCGCAATGCAACCGTGCGCGCGAAGATCCGGGTCGCCTCGGGCGGGCCGTCGCCCGGCGCATCGGTGCGCGTTCGGGTTCCAGTCGGAGCTCCGCTCGAGGCCGTTGGCGTCCCCCTCAGCGCCCTGCGCAAGGGACCGGCGGGGGACCACGTCTTCGTGCTGGCGCGCGATGAGAACGGCGCCATGAGGGCGCAGTTGCGGCGGATCGAGACCGGACCGGTGCTCGAGAACGAAGTCGTGATCGAAGATGGGCTCCACGCCGGAGAGGAAGTCGCCGCGTCCGGCTCGTTCAAGCTCCGCGACGGCGCGCTCGTCGCGCTGTCGGATGGCCCAGGGGCGGCCGGCCCCGGGGCGGAAGTGGCCGCGGAACGCTGAGAGGAGATACCCCATGCGCTCGATGACCGACATCTTCATCAAACATCCGGTGCTCGCGGCGGTCGTCAACCTCGTGATCATCCTCGTGGGCTGGAGATCGCTCGCGGCGCTGCCGATCCAGCAGTACCCCCAGATCGAGAGCTCGGCGGTCATCATCACCACGGTCTACTACGGCGCCAGCGCCGAGACGGTGCGCGGCTTCCTGACCACGCCGATCGAGCGCGCGGTCTCGGCGATCGGCGGCGTGGACTACGTCGAATCCACCAGCCGCGCCGGCGTCAGCACCGTCACGGTGCGGCTGAAGCTGAACCATGACAGCACCGCGGCGCTGGCCGAGGTCACGGCCCGGCTGCAGCAGGTCCGCTCGGAGCTGCAGGCGGAGGCCGAGCCTCCCATCGTCGAGGTGCAGCGCGCCGATCGCCCCTACGCCACGTTCTATCTCAGCTTCAACTCGAAGGAGCGCAGCGTGCCGGAGATCACCGACTGGCTGCTGCGCACCATCCAGCCCCAACTCTCCACCCTCGAGGGGGTCCAGCGCGTGACCAACACCGAGGGGGGGCGCCAGATCGCGATGCGGGTGTGGATCGACCCCGACCGTCTCGCGGCGCTCAATCTCTCCCCCGGCGACCTGCACGCGGCGCTGCAGCGCAACAACTACCTGGCGGCCGTCGGTCAGACCAAGGGAGATCAGGTGCAGATCAACCTGCTCGCCAACACCGACCTGCGCTCGGTCAAGGAGTTCGAAGATCTGATCGTCGCCGATCGCGATGGCGCGATCGTGCGCCTGGAGGACGTGGCGCGCGTCGAGCTGGGGGCCGAAGAGGCGGACCTGGTCGCGAAGTACAACGAATCGGAGGGGGTCTACCTCGGCGTATGGCCGCTCGTCGGCGCCAACGAGATCGACGTCGCGGGCCGGCTGCACGCCGAGATGGAGCGCATCCGGCCGACGCTGCCGAAGGACATGGAGATGCGGCTGGTGTGGGACGGGACCAGGTTCATGCGGGACGCGCTGAGCGAGATCAGCAAGACCCTCGTCGAGACGATGCTGATCGTCGGGCTGGCGGTGTTCCTGTTCATGGGCTCCATCCGCACCGCCCTGGTGCCGCTGGTCGCCATGCCGGTGTCGCTGGTGGGCGCGGCGGCCGTGATGTTCGCTCTGGGGTTCAGCCTGAACCTCCTGACGATCCTCGCCATCGTGCTCTCGGTCGGCCTGGTGGTGGACGACGCCATCGTCGTGGTCGAGAACGTCGAGCGACACGTGCGTCGCGGCAGGACGCGCATCCAGGCGGCGCTGATCGGCGCGCGCGAGCTGGTCGGACCGGTCATCGCCATGACCATCACCCTCGTGGCCGTCTACGCTCCCATCGGCTTCCAGGGAGGGCTGACCGGCTCGCTCTTCCTGGAGTTCGCCATCACCCTGGCGGCCGCAGTGCTCGTCTCGGGCATCGTGGCGATCACCCTCTCGCCGGTCATGAGCTCGCGCCTCGTTCACGCGCACGGCGAGGAGGGGAGGCTCACGGCCCTGGTGAACCGGGGGTTCGACGCGGTCCGGCGCACCTACGCCCGTCTGCTCGACGGGGCGCTCGAGATGCGCTGGGGCATCGTCGCGGCGTCGCTGCTGATCACGCTGGCGGCCTGGCCGCTGTACAGCTTCTCCCCCAAGGAGCTCGCGCCCGCCGAGGACCAGAGCCATATCAGCTTTTTCTTCGAGGCGTCGCCGGACGCGTCGCTGGCGGCGGTCAACAACCAGACCAAGAGCGTCGTGCGGGCGGTCACCTCCTCCTTCCCCGAGGCTGAATTCATGTGGTCGCTCAGCTCGTCCTGGGGGGGATTCGGCGGGATGGTGGCGAAAGACTGGAAGACACGCTCCCGCTCGACCGAGGAGATGTTCGGCGAAGTGTTCGGCGTGGTGTCGCAGATCCCGGGCCTGCGCGTGTTCCCACGCCTCGATCCGCCGCTCCCGACCCCCGGCCAGTACGACGTCGAGCTGGTGCTGCAGAGCGACGCGCCCCCCGAGCAGCTCGTGGAGACCGTGGGTTCGGTGGTTGGAAAGGGCTATCAGAGCGGCAAGTTCCTGTACGTCGACACAGACCTCAAGCTCGACCTGCCGGAGGCACGCGTCGTGATCGACCGCGAGCAGGTCGCCGACCTCGGGCTCGATCTCGCCGGCGTGGGCCAGGAGCTGGGCACCCTCCTCGGTGGCGGCTACGTGAACCGGTTCAACTTCTACGATCGAAGCTACAAGGTCATTCCGCAGATCGGCGAGGAGGATCGGGCCACCATCGCCCCCCTGCTCGATCTGAAGATCAAGACGCCCGGTGGCCAGCTCGTGCCGGTGTCGACCTTCACCCGCATCGAGTCGAGCGCGGCGCCGCGCGTCCTGACCCGCTTCGGGCAGCGCAACTCCGTCCGCGTCTTCGCCGCCGTGAAGCCGGGAGTCACCAAGGAGGAAGGGCTCAGCGTGCTCGAAGGGGCGGCCGTCGCCGCGAGCGGCCCCGAGGTCGCCCTGGACCACGCGGGAGAATCGAGGCAGATTCGCCGCGAGGGTTCGGCGCTCACCGTCACACTAGGCTTCGCGCTGGTGCTCATCTACCTGGTGCTTGCGGCGCAGTTCAGGAGCTTCCGCGATCCGCTGATCGTGCTGGTGGGCTCGGTGCCGCTGGCGATCTCCGGCGCGCTGGTGTTCAGCTTCCTGGACTTCACGACCATCAACATCTACTCGCAGGTTGGTCTCATCACGCTCGTGGGGCTGATCGCCAAGAACGGCATCCTGATCGTGCAGTTCGCGAACACGCTCCAGGAGCGCGGCCTCGCCAAGGCCCAGGCGCTGCGCGAGGCCGCCGCGACCAGGCTACGCCCGGTGCTGATGACCTCGGCGGCCACGGTCTTCGGCCACCTCCCGCTCGTGCTCGTCACCGGGCCGGGGGCCAAGGCGCGTAACAGCATCGGCATCGTACTGGTCAGCGGCATGATCATCGGCACAGTGTTCACGCTGTTCGTCGTGCCCGTCTTCTATTCGCTCATCGCTGCGCAGCACAAGCGCAACCCTGTCGAGCAGGAGGTCGATCAGCTGGAAGCGCAGCCTCTCGACGCTCCTGGAATGGTGCCCGCATGAGAAAACTAGCGTCATTGATGATTGCCGTCTCTCTGTTCGGTTGCGCCGTCGGCCCCGACTATCAGAGACCACCCATCACCGCCCCCGACCAGTTCCGAGGGGACGTCGCCCCGAAAGACGCTCCCGTCGCGGGCGGCGCCGAGGCGGCATCGCTCGCCGATCGGGCCTGGTGGGAGATTCTCCCGGACGAATCCCTGAAAGCGCTCATCGACGAGGCGCTGCGCAACGGCCACGACGTCCGGCTGGCCGCATGGCGCGTCGAGGAGGCGCGGGCCAATGCAGGCATCGCTCACTCCGAGTTCTTCCCCCGGATCCAGGGAGACGCGGGATGGTCCCGCAGCCGGCAATCGGAGTTCTTCTCGCCGGTGACCGACACGCTCAATCTCTACGACGTCAACCTCGGGCTCTCGTGGGAGATCGATCTCTGGGGGCGTATCCGGCGTCTGAACGAAGCCGCCCTGGCGCGATACCTCGAGACGGAGGAGGTGCGAAGGGGTGTCATGCTCTCGCTGGTCTCCGAGGTCGCGACGAGCTACTTCAGGCTCCGGGCGCTCGACTATGAATTGGAGATCGCCGAGCGCACGACGGCGGCTTTCCGCGAGACGCACGATCTATTCAGCCGACGTCTCGAGGCGGGTATCGCCTCGGCCCTCGAGACCGCGAGCGCCCAGGCGGCGCTCGCCACGACCGCGGCGGCGATTCCCGACCTCCAGCGTCTGATCGAGGAGCAGGAGAACCAGCTCGCCTTCCTGCTGGGCCGCGCTCCGGGCGACGTGCCGCGCGGCGCCGCGCTCAACGACCAGCTCCTTCCTCCCGAGATCCCGGCGGGGCTCCCATCGGATCTCCTCGAGCGTCGTCCCGATTTGCGGCAGGCCGAACAGACGCTCATCGCCGCCAACGCCGAGGTCGGGGTTGCCGTCGCCGACTTCTTCCCGACGATCGGCATCACCGCCGCATTCGGCGGCGTGGCCCCTCAGCTCGACGATCTCTTCAAGGACGGAAAGACATGGCACGCCGGAGCGGGCCTTCTGACGCCGGTGTTCCAGGGGAGGCGGCTGAAGAACCAGCATCGCGCCGCTCTCGCCCGCTGGGAACAGGCGAAAGTCGGCTACGAGCAGAGCGTGAACAACGCCCTGACGGAGGTTTCCACGGCCTTGGTGGCTTACCAGAAGCTCGCCGACGTCGAGCGCGAACGGGCGCAGGCGGTGGCAGGCTTCAGCGAGGCGGTCGAGCTGGCCAATTCCCGCTATCTGTCCGGCCTGGCGGATTACCTGGAGGTCCTCCTGGCGCAGCAGCAGCTCTTCCCCGCCGAGAACGCGCTCGCGCAGACGCGCTTTGCCCGTCTCGCCGTCCTGGTGCAGCTCTACCGCGCCCTGGGGGGCGGCTGGACACTGCCGGACGAGGAGTGGGCGCGTCCGGACGGGGAGACAGTCGCCTCGATCGCGGGAGTGACAAGTCGTTGAGCCACGAAGAGTTCGAGAGACAGGCCATGAAAGATCCTCTGGAGGATCGGACGAACCGCGTGCTACGATACTGGTCGATTCCCGCCAACAAGGAAGGTGCGAGGAGGACTTTGGGCAACGGCGCTCCCGGCATCAAGGATTCGGCCCGACACGGATTCCCTCGTCTGCCCGGCCACACGACGCTCGATTCCGATCTTCTTCCTGCCGCCCTGGGACGCATCGCGCGGATTGTCTCCGGGACTTTCGAGCTCAAGGAGGTCTTCGAGCAGGTGGCCGATGCCGCCGCCGCGGTGCTCCCATTCGACACCATGGGGGTCTGCCGTCTGGAAGGATCGGATCTTCTGCGGCTCTACGCGATCGCCGGAAACATGAAGGACGACAACCCACCGACCCATGCCCGGCTGGAGGATTTCTCTCCCACGATGCGGCCGCGCCCGGGGGTGACGACGCGGATCGACGATGCCACCATCGCGCTCGATCGCGGCTACGCGCTGGACCGGCAGATCCTCGACGAGGGCGTGCGCTCGTGTCTCGGGACCGCCCTGATGAGCGGCAAGCGGCTGGCCGGCGAGCTCTGGTTCACCTCCCAGCAGGCAGGGGTCTTCACGGCGCGCCACGAAGAGGCGGCACGGGCGATCGCGGACATCCTGAGCCTCTCTCTCGAGCATGAGCGGCTCTGGAGCCTCGATGCCTCCCGGCGCCGGCGCCTGGACGCGATCGACGGGCTCCTGCCGGCGATGGCGGGGACGCTCGACGTGCGCGGCGTGTTCGACCGGGTGTCCGAGATCGTGAATCCGGTGCTGCCGCACGATCGGCTCATCCTCACGTCTCTCAGCCCCGATCGCCGCGAGCTCATCGTGGAAGCGAGCTCGGGCGATCCGACGACGAGGATGCCGGCGCGGTTCCTGGCGAAGGATCCCGCCTCCGACTCGCCCCTCCCCGAGTACGTGCTGCACCCCGACATCGAGGAACAGCCGGAATCCTGCGGCGCCCGCGCCGGGTGCCGGGAGCTCGGCATGCGCTCTTTCCTCGGGATTCCGCTCCCCCTCGACGGAAGCACCAACTGGCTGCTCATCGTTTCGAAGACCCCGAACCAGTACTCCGAAGAGGATGTCATCGTGGGGCGCAGGGTGGGGGACCACGTCAGTCTCGCTCTTTCGCACCAGCGTCTGGCCGAAGAGGGGCGGCGCGCGGCCGAAGCGGGGGAGCGGGCGAACAAGCTCGAGGAGCGCGTGGCCGTCCTGCGCGACGAGCTGGAGACATCGCTCGGCTACCGCCGTGCGATCGGAGAGACGAAGAGCTGGAAGGAGGTCCTGAACCATGCGACGCGCGTGGCGGTGACCGAGACGACGGTCCTGCTCACGGGGGAGTCCGGCACCGGCAAGGAGGTCGTCGCCCGGTTCATCCACAAGGGGTCGCCGCGCGCCAAGGGGCCCTTCGTGGGGCTCAATTGCGCCGCCCTGCCTGAGACGCTCCTCGAGTCGGAGCTGTTCGGCCACGAGAAGGGGGCGTTCACGGGCGCGACCGCGACGCGTCCCGGCCGGATCGAGCAGGCCGCCGGGGGAGTGCTCTTCCTCGACGAGGTGGCCGAGATGTCCCCGGCCGTACAGGCGAAACTGCTGCGGGTCCTCCAGGAGCGCGAGTACCAGCGCCTGGGGGGAACGCGGGCCATGAAGGCCGACGTCAGGGTTGTCGCGGCGACCAACCGTGATCTCGACGCGGCCATCGCGCGCGGACAGTTCCGCGAAGATCTCTACTACCGCCTGCGCGTCTTCGAGATCCATCTTCCCCCGCTGAGGGAGCGGCGTCCCGACATCCGCCGGCTGGCCGAGGCCTTCCTGGAGGAAATCGGGGCGGTCGTGGGCCGGAAGACCGCCGGCCTGACCCGGGAGGCGTACGAGGCCATGCTTTCCTACCACTGGCCGGGCAACGTGCGCGAGCTGCGCAACGCGCTCGAGCGGGCGACGATCCTGTGCGACGGCGGTTCGATCGGCGTCGAGCACCTGCCGTTCGGGGCGGGGCGCCCGGGTGGGAACGGCGCGGCAGTCGCCAATGATGCCTTCACGGCCGACGGAGTGAGCCTGGACGGGATGGAGCGCGATCTCGTGGTGAAGGCCCTTCGTGAAGCGCGCAACAACCGCTCGCGCGCCGCGCGTCTGCTCGGCATCACCCGCTCGCAGCTCTACACCAGGATCCAGAGGCACGGCTTGGGTGAGTAACGATGCGACTGGACCACACCGTCGTGCCGGCGAAGGACAAGGTCGCCTCGGCCGGTTTCTTCGCGGAGATCTTCGGGCTGCGGGTGAAGCTGGGATACTTCGCGCAGGTTCAGGTCAACGAGAGCCTGACGCTCGACTTCGCCGATGAGCCCGAGCTCTGGAACGGGCCGGCTCCCGGCCCCATCCTCCACTACGCCTTCCACATCAGCGACGCGGAGTTCGACGCCATCCTCGCCCGCGTGAAGGCCAGGGGTCTCCCCCATGGCAGCGGGCCGACGAAGCGCGCCGACGGCAGGATCTACACCCTCCGCGGCGGGCGGGGCTTCTACTTCGAGGACCCCAACGGCCACGTTCTCGAGGTCATGACCGTCCCCGAAACCGGGAGCCGGTGAAGAGGCCGCGCCGGCCCACGACCATCAGCCGTGCGCTGCCTCGATGTCCGTCGATGAGCTTCAGGGGCGCGGGAAGGTGATCGCGGTCACCTGGTAGTCGTAGTCCTGACCGTCGTCGAGGATCGCGAAATCGTACGACGGGGCGTCCACCTGCTCCACCATCTCCCACGGGCAGGTCTTCGGGGGCCGTCGCCAGACCCGGTATCCAGTGACCACGACGCCGGATGGAACGGGCGGCACCTGCCAGGTCAGGCGCAGGCCGCCGCCGGGCACGAGGCTCAGACGCAGCGTGTCGAACATCCCGTCGTCCACGCCATCGAGGTCGTCGTCGTTCCCGTGGCCGCCGTGATGTCCCCCGATGCGCGCGCATTCGCCGGCCACGCAGACGTCGCACCGGCCGCCGCCGTGACCGCCCTGGCCGCCGTCGTCGCCTTGATCGTCATCGCCTTGATCGTCGTCGCCTTGATCGTCATCGGGCGCGGTGCAGACGGTGCCGTCCGGCTCGTGGTTGGCGGAGCAAAGACCGCTGCCGTTGCAGCTGTCCGGGTTGGAGCACGATGTGTCGGTGGAGTCTCCGCACGGCGTCCCGACCGGCAGGAAGTTCGGTGCGCAGGCGCCCGCGCCGTCACATGCATCGGGAGCGTCGCACGAAGTTGCCGTCTGACTGCCGCAGATGATTCCCGCGGGAGCGGGCGCGTGCTGGCAGCCGCTGGTTGGGCCGCCGCCGCACACCCCCGACCCCGGGTCGCATGTGTCCAGCGTGCATGCGTTGCCATCGTCGCAGTCGGCGTCGTGAGCGCAGGGGTTGTCCGGGTCGAACGGGCAGACATCGCAGACGTCGCCGAGACCGTCGTCATCGGCGTCGGCCTGACCGCCGAGGCCCTCGGCGAAGCGGCTGGCGATCGCGACAATCTCATCGTTGCCCAGGTACCCGCCGCTGGCGCGGGCCACCAGCAGGTAATAGATCCGATCGATCCCCGCGAGACCCGACACGGTGTGCAGGTCGTCATCCGTGCTCGTCGGGAAACTGTGCATCGCCCCCGCGGACGCGCCGGGCACCAGGATGATGTGGTTGACCGACGGATCGCCGGCGTTGAACACGCGTTTCACGAAGAGGGTGAATTCACCGTCGCTGGTCGACAGCACCGCGCCATCCACGCTGCCGCCACCATCGGCCCCGTTGTTCCCCGTGATCGAGAACGACGCGATGGAGACTCTCTCCGCCGCCATCACGAACAGGCCCGGGTACTTCGCCGTGAAGTACTGGCTCCCGGGGCCGAACGCGCCATCAGCCTCGACGATCGCGCCGTTCGTGTACGGGATCGCGCTGACCAGGTTCGTGTTCAGCTGGTTGCCGCCGTCGTACATGTCGAAGCCGCCGTCGTCGATCACGATACCCGTTTCTCCATCGCTGAACAGGAAGATGCCGAGAACGAGGCCGGTGATCTCGTCGTGGTTCTCTTCGAGATCCGCAAGCAGCGTCTCGAGATTGGCGTTTGGCCCCGGCGGATTGGGGGCCTCGGGGCAGTTGTCGCAGGCGTCGCCGACCCCGTCGAGGTCGGTGTCCTCCTGGCTGGCGTTGGCCGCCTGCACGCAGTTGTCGCAGACATTGCCGGCCCCGTCCTCGTCGGTGTCCGCCTGGCT
>Ga0137432_1000539_pt1 | contig 19150 bp, 18 predicted proteins | sample EasRivERMZT820_2_FD_102337 | JGI IMG/M metagenome (GOLD analysis project Ga0137432, IMG submission 102337) | Soil microbial communities from meander-bound floodplain in the East River, Colorado, USA - East River MetaG ERMZT820_2 | ecosystem: Environmental > Terrestrial > Soil > Floodplain ... | reverse complement strand
GGGAATGATGTCGCGCAACAGCGGCACGCCGGGATGCTCCGGCTTGTTCTGGAGGATGATGGAGATGATCTTCCTCTCGATCAGGTCCTTGCGGTGGCCGAACGTCGATTCGACCGTGAACATGCCGTCCGCTTCGCCCTGCTCGAGCGCGACGATCACGCGTGCGCTCGATCCGTAGCCGAAGATCACCTTGATCGGTGCCCCCTGGCGCACCAGCATCGCCGGCACCATCGCCGTTGCCGTGTTGCTGGCGAGCGCGCCGAAACTGAACGTTCGGGTGGACGCCATCAGGTCCTGGAATGTCCTGATGCCCGTCGCCGTGCGGATATAGACGACGGAGTTCACCGCGCCCGGACTTCCGACATAGCTGAGCGTGGTCGGATCGAAGCGCACGCCCGCTCCACGTGCTACGCCTTCGACGAACCAGGAACGGCCGGGAACCGCGATCGTGAGGCCGTCCGGTGCGGTGCGCGTCGTCACGTAATTCGCGGCCACGATACCGGCCGCGCCCTCGAGATTCTGCACGATGGAGCGCGGTGTCCCTGGAATGAAGCGCACCAGGTGCCGTGCCACCACGCGCGCCGCCGTATCCACGCCGCCGCCCGGCGCGAACCCGACCACGGTGGTCAGCGTCTTGCCGCGATAGAACTCGCTCGCTGGTGCGGCCGATGCCGACGCCGTCCGTGCGAGCGCGCCGCCGGCTATGCCGGCGACAAATCCTCGGCGCGAAATGCAGTGCGTGATCATTCGGCCACCTGTGTCGCGGTTCACCCATGTCCGACAGACGGAAAGGATATCAGCCGGGCCAAGGCTCAGGAAGGAGAGGGGCGCCGGTCTTGTACGCGAGGGTTTGCAGGTTCATATGACGTGCGAAGGACACGGCCATGGCAGAGACAAGCGGCGGAAATCTGTCTCCCAATCCGGCGCAGGGACCCGGCGAGGCGCAGCGATCGGGTCTGAGGACCGCGGCAATGATTTGCTACGTCCTGTACCTCGTCTCGTTTCTCAACGGCCTGACCGCGATCATCGGCGTCATCATCGCCTATATCAAGAAGCCGGATGCCGTCGGCACGGTCTGGGAAAGCCACTTCAAGAACTTGATCGTGGTGTTCTGGGTGATGCTCGCCGCGTTAATTATCGGCCTCGTCACCTTCCCGATCTCGCTGCTCTCCATGGGTGCGCTCTACGACGGCGACTTCGTGTGGCCCGCACTGTCCGCGTTCGCCCTTCCGCTGCTGCTCTGGATCTTCATTTTCCCGGTTCTCATCATCTGGTTTCTTTACCGGATGATCCGCGGCCTGATCCGGGCCGCCGACGATCGCCCCTATTGAGAAAGCAAAAGCCCGCGCTTTGGGCGCGGGCTTTGCCATTGACTTGCAAGCAAAGTGCTCAGGGTGCCGGCAGTCTGAACCCGAACATGACGTAGAACTGTCCGTTGGTTTGGAAGGGGCCGGACGTGACCTCGTAAATTCCTTCGAGGTCGGTGTCGGTGTAGCCGGCGGTCAGCGAGAAATTGCCGAGTGTCGCGACGGCGCTGACGTTCCAGTCCATGTAGTCCTCGATGATCGGAGCGACGGCGTGATCGACGGTGGTGTAGCCGATGTTCGCGTTCAGCGAGAGCCATTCGATCACCGGGACCGAGACGCCGCCGGTAAAGTAGATCTGGCTGGTGCTGAGATTGACGTAGTCGGGCGAGTAGTAGACGCGGCCGTTGATCGCGGCGACGCCAAAATTGTAGCTGGCGCCGAGGTAAACCTCATACCAATTGAAGTTCACGCCTGTCGGCGCGCTCGGGTAATTGTAGGTGATACCGCCCGCCACGAGGCTGAAGGCATCGGTGATGGCCAGGGTGTAGCTGCCATAAAGATCGACTTCGGCCTGGGTGTCATCGCCGAAAGCATTGCCGAAATCGATCGAAGACGCCCATGCGCCGAAGGCAAGGCCCGTATCGCCGACCGCATAGTCGACGCCCGCCTGAACCGCAAGCGCGCCGCCACTCTGTGAAATTCCACGGAAGATATAGTTCGACGTCACGGCCGCGTTGGCGCTGAGGCCGGCAATCTGTGCTGACGCCGGGGTTGCGGCCATCGCTCCCAGAGCCAGTGCCGTCGTTCCGAGAAAAATTGAAATGCTCTTCTTCATGTCGCTTCCCTCTCTCGCTTGCCGGCGGGCACATGCCCGCCAGCTCCCCGTCCGCGAAGCGGCAGCTTGGCCGTCGCCCGCAGAACATGCCTGCCAGTTAAAAGAGGGGGCTCACCCAAAAACAATTGCGCTGCACTGCAAAATTGTGTCCTTTGAGTAACATATATGCAGGATCAGCAGCGAAACGGCCGGTTTCCCTGAAAATGTGCCCATAGTTTAGGCATCTCGATGAAAATTTGGATCGCGAACCAATGGCTGCGCTGGAGATGCTGTTCGCACCTGCGGGAACTGACGGACTCGGCCGAATAACCGGCGCGCCAAGAAAACATTCGCTTGCTTGCGCAACGTCCCCGCCTATTGTTTTGGTAAAGAGGCCTGGGGCAATCCAACATAAGTCGCGCGATCATCCTCCTATGACGCTTGCGTTCGAAGCATTGCCACGTGAAGCGCGAGGCCCCGCACTTTCGCGGGTCAGGATCATCCTCGTCCGGCACGGCAGGCCCGCCATCGCCTTGAAACCGCGGACAGGCCATCACGGATTCCGCCGCTATATCGACGCGTATCAGGACGCCGGGCTCGATCCGCAAAGTGCACCGCCGGAAGAGCTGCTCGACCTCGTCAAGGGACTGAACTCGGTGTTCACGAGCTTCTCCCCGCGCGCCCAGGACAGTGCCCGCACACTGCTGCCGGAAGCCGAACTCATCGCCGACCCGCTTTTCGCCGAGGCCCCGCTCGCGGCGCCCCGAATCCCGCTCATCCGGATGAAGGTGCCGGTGTGGGCCGTGATGGCGCGCATCATGTGGCATGCGGGGTATCACCCCGAGATCGAGAACTACCGCCGCGCCAAAGCCCGCGCGGTCGCGGCCGCGGACATTCTGCTCGAGCGCGCCGCCGCTAACGATGGCGAAGCGGTTCTTGTCGCGCATGGCTATTTCAACGCCATGATCGGACGGGTCCTGCGCAAGCGCGGCTTCGCACGCACCGGGTCCCACCGGGTGCGCTTCTGGAACGCCGTGATCTACGAGCGAGACTGACTCAGAACCGGGTCGTGATCGAATCGACGGGCGGCCGGGGGCGTTCTTCGAGCGGCTCGACCGGATGGCCGATATAGATGAAGCCGGCGATCCGCTCGGTGGGTTTCAATCCCACGCGGCCCAGAACCTGCGGATGATAGGCGCACCATTCGGTGATCCAGTTGGCGACGAAGCCCATCGCGTGCGCCGCGAGCACGATCGTCATGCAGACCGCGCCCGACGACAATTGCTGTTCCCAAACCGGTATCGGGATTTGTTCGCGGACGCGGCTCACCACGCCGATCACGACGGGCGCGCGCATGAAGCGGTTGCGCTCCTGCTCGATGCGTTCGGGCGACGAGTCGCGTTCGCCCGCGATGCATTGCGCGAGGATTTCGCCCATCCGTGCCCGGCCCTCGCCCTCGAAAAGGATAAAACGCCACGGCGTCAGCTTGCCGTGATCGGGCACGCGAATACCCGCGGCGAGAATGCGGCGGAGCTGCTCCGCATTGGGCCCGGGCCCCTTCATCAATTTGGCCGAGCCGGAGCGCCGGCTGAGCAGAAGGTCCAGGGTCTCGGGGGCAGGGAGATTGAGGGTGACGGAATAGTCGGACATCGGTGCAATCGGTCCTTAAGGAAAGGCTTGCGCGGCACCATATATCCAGGGGCGGGCCCGTGCGAAAGCCGGTTAATACGGCAGGGACCGCGGGCAGGCTGGAACCCCGTTGCACTGTCACGCTATTGGGACCTTGAGGGTGTATCGGTAAGATGAGTGCGGAAGGCAGGACATGAACCGGGAACGCAAGATCCTCGCGAAAGATACGGTCGATCCGATCTGGTCGGCTATGCGCGAACAGGCCGAACAGCTGGCGGAAAGCGAGCCCGAGCTCGCCAGCTTCGCCCATGCCACGATCCTGAAGCACGAGCGCCTCGAGCAGGCGTTGTCCTACCATCTCGCCAAGAAGATCGGCGGCGAGGATTTGTCTCCGATGCAGGTGCGCGAGATTTTCGAGGAAGCGCTCACGACCGACCCGTCCATCGGCGAGGCCGTGCGGGCAGATCTCTCGGCCGTCTTTCAGCGCGATCCCGCGTGCCACTCCTACGCGCAGGCGTTCCTCTTCTTCAAAGGGTTCCACGCGCTTCAAAGCTATCGCGTCGCGCACTACCTCTGGACGCACGGGCGCAGGACGATGGCGCTGTTCATCCAGAACCGCATGTCGGATCTGTTTGCCGTCGATATTCACCCGGCGGCGAGACTCGGACGCGGCATCATGATCGACCACGCCACCGGCGTCGTGATCGGCGAGACCGCCGTGGTGGGCGACGACGTCTCCATGCTGCATGGCGTGACGCTCGGCGGCACGGGCAAGCAGGACGAAGATCGCCACCCGAAGGTCGGGCGCGGTGTTCTGCTTTCGACCGGAGCCAAGGTGCTGGGGAATATCGAAATCGGAGAGTACAGCCGGGTCGGCGCGGGTTCGGTGGTGTTGAAGCCGGTGCCGCCGCACACGACGGTCGCCGGCGTGCCGGCGCGCGTCATCGGCAAGGCGGGCTCGTCGCGCCCGTCGCAGGACATGGATCACAAGCTTCCCGAGCCCGATTCCGATCCCTGATCTCGTCGCTTGACCACCCCTAAGCGGCCATGCGAGGTCATGCAGTGGAAGATGGAGCTTGGCCGTGACGCGTAGCGAAATCTGGCGCATCGAGAAATACCTGCGCAACCTCTTCCGCCTCGACACCATCACGGTGATCGAGCGGCCTCAGGCGGATTCGGTCGAGGTTCATGTCGGCGGCGAGTTCATCGGGGTGATCTTCAAGGACGAGGAAGACGGCGAGGTTTCCTACGCCTTCAACATGGCGATCCTGGAAATGGATCTGCCGCAGCCGCCGGCGTCGCGCGCCAGCTAGTTTTTTTCGACGAAACCGCCGAGCAGCTGCTTCACTGAGGAATCGATCTCGCGCCAGCGCGCGAGATGCGGGCGCTTGAAGCGGTAGGAAAGTCCCAGCCCCTCGCCATACGGCATGTCGCGAATGCAATTCGGCGCCGGCGTATCCGCGGCCGGACGGTCGCACAGGATCACGATCGGCTGTCCGTCGATCGCACCCGTGAACAGTTCCTGCGCGCGATATCCAGACTCCTGCCGGAAGATGAACCGCGTGAGGCCGTCGGCCTGCCGCTCACCTTGAGTATCGTCCACCTGCAGACGATAGATCCGCTCGAGCCGCTCCGCCTCGGCAAGGGGGGCGCGTCCGCTCCGGAGCTTCAGATTCACGATCGGCGAGTCGGCAGAGTTGCCCGAGAATTCCTTGGCCGAGGCGAGACTGTAGCCTTCAAGTCGGGGAAGCATCGCTGCGAGCGCAACTTCGCTCAGCGTTCCGCCGCGCCGCGCGCTGGTCAGCAGGACGTAATTCGCGGGTATCCGGAAGCGCGTGGATCCGATCGCCAGCGCCACCGGGCGCGTCGCATCGGTCGGCTCGGGAAGCTCCTCGCCCAGCCCGGGCGGGCCCGGCGCGAAATAGTAGGCGAAGGCGACGGCCGATAGGCACGCCGTCCCGAAGAACGCGATCGCCGGTGCGAACCAGCTCGAGCGCCGCTTCGTCAGCCCGCCAAACTCACTGCGCGCCCGGACCATGAATCCCCCCGCTTCGGGCACTCTATGCCACGTGACTCTGCCCCTAAAAGAGACAATATGTTGCAAATCGGTACAGATCGCAGCCCGGAATCCGGGCATGCGCCGTGCACCTCTCCCCGAAAAAGGGCAGTCTGATGCAGCATCTGGCTTGGGTTTTGCTCGTGCTCGCGGCGGGGTTTACCGCGTCCGCCATCGTCGCCAATTTGTACCGCATCGGCGGCTTTGAGCCTCAGACGACACCGGGACACTTCTTTCGCGTCGTCGTTCTGATGTTCGCCGGTCCGAGCGAAGTCTTCGAGAGCGCGGTCGACGGACGGATGAGCGGGCAGTGGAGCCCCATCGGGTTCTGGCTGGCGATTACAGGGATTTGCTATTGGAGCCTGGTCCTCGGACTCGCCGTCGTTCATGGCGCAAGCGATTTGTTCATCGCCACGTAGCTGCGCCAGCCACCTTCATCCGTGATCTCGAGGGCGCGCTCCACGGCATGCGCCTCACAGAGAAACCCGCTGACGCAATCGCCATCGTCGAGTGTGACTTTCCCAATTCCCAGCGGCGCCGGAATCTGCGCGACGAATGATCCGAAGAGCGCGGTGGGAACGGCCCAGACCTCGCCCGGTATTCCCGGACCGCGGAAGGCCGGTGCGCGGACGAGACCCGGCTTTGGCGGCTTGGAGTCCGGAAGGACGAACAGACGATAATCCGCCGCGGTTGTGGCCTCGCGCCGAAGCACGGCGCCGAGGGCCGTCAACTGATGATTCAGCGTCATGCGCGAAAGATGGGCGCCCACGACGAAAATTTCGATCCAGTGTTGGACGGCGGAAGCGGCGGCGAGCGATTGCGCGGGGAGGGATTGGTCGCGTGCCGCACCCATGCCGCGCTGCGCCCCGCGGTGGAGACGATCGGCGATCACGGCGAGACTCGCATCCGAGAAGGCCGGCCCGACCAGCGTCACACCGAACGGCAAGCCATCGCGCCGGAAACCGGCCGGTACGGCCACGGCCGCGCAATCGAGCAGATTCACGAAATTGGTGTAATGACCAAGCCGCCGGTTGAGCACGATGGGATCGGCATTGACGTCATCCACCGTGTACTGCGTGGGCACGGTCGGGAGCAGCAGTACGTCCATCCGCGTCCATTCGGCATCGGCCGCGCGCCTGCACGCGGCAAGGGCGTACTGCCCCTCGAACGCATCCGCGGCAGACAGCCGCGCGGCTCCGGTGATGATGGCGCGGACTGATCTGTCCAGCGACTGCTCATGCTCTGCGATGAACGTCTTCAGCGCGACCAGGCGTTCCGCCACCCATGCGCCCTCGTAAAGCAGCGCGCCCGCCTTGCGGAACGGTACAAAGTCGATCTCGACCTTCGTGCCGCCCAATGCTTCCAGCCGTTCGATCGCGCGCTCGTACAGCCGTGCATTCTCCTCATCGCCGAAGAACTCGCGTTCGCTCGACGTCAGCACGCCGAAACGCGGAGACTCCTGAAGGACGAGTGGCGTTTCGTGGCGCGAATAATCGTCGGCGGTATCGAAGCCGGACGCCGCGCGCAGGACGTCCAACGCATCACCGGCCGTATGCGCAAAAATGGACACGCAATCGAGACTCCTGCACGCGGGAACGACGCCTCGCGTGCTGATCATGCCGCGCGTCGGCTTCAATCCGACGATGTTGTTGTAGGCCGCCGGCACGCGGCCCGAGCCCGCCGTATCGGTGCCCAGCGCGAACGCAACGAGACCCGCCGCCACGGCGACAGCCGAACCCGAGCTCGATCCACCCGAAATGTAGCGCGCGTCGAAGACACTGCGCGGCGCGCCATAGGGCGAGCGGGTGCCGACGAGTCCGGTCGCGAACTGATCGAGATTGGTCTTGCCCATAAGGATCGCACCTGCCGCGATCAAGCGCTCGACGACGTGGGCGTTCATCGAGGGCGAGTATGCGAACGGAGGACAGGCGGCTGTCGTCGGCAAACCGGTGCAGTCGATATTGTCCTTCACCGCGAAGGGAATGCCGAACAGGGGAAGGCTTTCAGGATCGATCGTGGCCAGCGCGTTCGCCCGCGCCATGACTGCATCTTCAGTCGCACGCGTGATCCAAACCGCCGGATCGGGATAGGTGGCGATGCGCCGCAAGGCCTCGGCCGCGACCTCCGCCGGTTTCAGGCGGCGCGCGCGATAGGCCTCGCGAAGCCGTGCGACATCGAAGGGCCCCGACATCATGCAGCGTCTCCGATCAGGGCGACGATCTGTCCCGCTTTGACCACGCGTCCGGGGTGACAACGGAGTTCACGCACGATGCCGGCATGGGCAGTGGGAATGATGGTTTCCATCTTCATGGTCTCGATCACCACAACGGCTTGACCTGCGCTTACATGCTGGCCCGGTTCGGCCTCGATCTTCCACACGGTGCCCGTCACCGGCGCATAGATCGCACGCATGCCGTCGGGAACAGCTTCGTCCGCCCCGGCCGCCGGCACATCGGCGTCGACGACATACGAATCCAGCCCCAGCTCTTTCCACCGCCGGCGCTCGGTTTCAAAGGCGCGCTGCCGCGCCGTCTTGAACGTGGTGATCTCTTTCGCGTTCGCATCGAGATACCGGCGATGCTCGACCAGCGTGAAGCGGCCCTGCTCGATCTTGACGGGATAGCAGCCATGCGGAAAGGCTTCGCGCGCTTCCAGCAACTCGTCGCTCGACACCGGAAAGAAGCGGATGCGGTCGAAGAACCGCAGCAGCCAGGGCTTGTCGAAGCAATCGGTCGTGTGCCAGCGGTTCCACATCTGGATGGTGCGGCCGAAGAGCTGATACCCGCCGGGCCCCTCCATGCCGTAGATGCAGAGATACGCGCCGCCGATCCCGACCGCGTTCTCGGGCGTCCATGTCCGCGCCGGATTGTATTTGGTCGTCACCAGCCGATGGCGCGGGTCGAGCGGGGTCGCCACCGGCGCCCCGAGATAGACGTCGCCAAGCCCCAGCACCAGATACTCCGCATCGAAGACGATGCGCTTCACGTCGTCGTCCGACGAAAGCCCGTTGATGCGCCGGATGAACTCGATGTTCGACGGGCACCACGGCGCGTTGGGCCGCACCAGCTCCTGATATTTGCGCATCGCGAGCTGCGCCTGCGGGTCGTTCCACGACAGCGGCAGATGCACGACGCGGCTCTCGACCGACACCGTCTCGGGATCGGGCAGGTCGCGCTCCAGCGACAACAGCGCCGACAGCAGCCGGTCCTCGCTCACCACCTCGTTGTCGTAATGCACCTGGAGCGAGCGGATGCCGGGCGTCAGGTCGAGGATTCCGGGAAGCCTGTTCTCTCTGACCGCCTGCATCAGGCCGTGCGCGCGCAGGCGCAGCGAAAGGTCGAGCACCATCGGGCCGTACTCGACCAGGATGTTGTCGTCGCCTGCGCGGCGATAGACGATACCGTCCTTGTCCTCGAAGGTCACCAGCACGTCGCCCTGCGGCACCGCGCGCGAGAACACCACCGGCGCATTCCGCTTCAGCTCGCCCGCCTGCTCTAGCGAGACCGCGCGCAAGCGGACCTTGTCGCCCGGCTTGAGCTGTCCAAGTTTCCACAGCTCGCCCTGTGCCACCGCAGCAGGCGACACGAAACCGCCGAGACTCGGACCGTCAGGCCCGAGGATGATCGGCATGTCTCCGGTGAAATCGATCGCGCCCACGGCGTAGGCGGTGTCGTGGATGTTGGAGGGATGCAGCCCCGCCTCGCCGCCATCGGCGCGCGCCCATTGCGGCCTCGGTCCGATCAGCCGGATACCGGTTCGCGCGCTGTTGAAATGCACCTCGTATTCGACGCCGAACAGCGTCTCGATATCCTCTGCGGTCAGGTAGTCGGGCGCACCGTGCGGACCATAGAGAACGCCCAACTCCCATGTGTGCGTGAACGCAGGATGCTCGCTGTCTTCGATGGGACGCGCGGTCTGCGCGCCATCCCGTCCAATGCGCAGCATGTCGCCCGCCTTGATCGTTCCCGTCGCATGCCCGCCGAATCCGCCTAGCGCAAAGGTGGACTTCGAGCCGAGATAGAGCGGCGCGTCGAACCCGCCGCGCACCGCGAGATAGGTCCGCAAGCCCGGACCGCCGATGCGCCCGAGCGTGAGCGCTTGTCCCGCCGCGACGGAAACCTTCTCCCAATAGGGCACCGGTGCGCCGTCCAGCGATGCCTCCATCACCGCGCCGCCCAGCGCGATCTCCGCAGCCGAGACGAAACGCAACACCGGACCTGCGAGCGTGCATTCCAGCGTTGCCGCACCTTGTGCGTTTCCGACAATGCGGTTGACGAGGCGATGCGAGCGGTCGTCCATCGGCCCGGACGGCGGCACGCCGACATCCCAGTAACCGATGCGTCCGGGCCAATCCTGCAGGCTGGAATGGGTACCGGGCTCGACGACCTCGATCCGCGCCGGCTCGTAAACGAGCGCGTTCAGGCTCGCCGTCGTCGCTTTGCCGGACTGGAAGAACGGCGCCGCTGCGATCGCCGAGAGATAGGCGAGATTGGTTTCGATGCCTGAGACGACGGTCGCCTCCAGCGCCGTGCGGAGACGAGCCAGCGCATCGTCGCGGTCGCTGCCGGTGACCACGATCTTCGCCAGCAGTGGATCGTAATGGGAGGTCACTTCCGAGCCCTGCTCGATCCAGCTTTCGATGCGCGCCTCTGCCGGGAACGACAGCCCCGTGATCACGCCCGTCGACGGGCGGAAATTGCGCGCGGGGTCCTCGGCATAAAGCCTCACCTCGATCGCATGGCCGCGCGGGCGCAGCTCGCTTTGCTTCGGCAGGTTGAACGCGCCCGCCGCCTGCCGGATCATCCACTCGACCAGATCGACGCCGAACACCTCCTCGGTGACGGGGTGCTCGACCTGAAGCCGCGTGTTCACTTCAAGGAAATACGCCCCCTCGCGATCGACGTCGTAGAGGAACTCCACGGTGCCCGCGGATTCGTACTTCACCTCGTGGCCGAGCGAGATTGCGGCCGCGTGCAGCCGTGCTCGCATCTCGTCGCTGAGATCGGGTGCGGGCGTTTCCTCGACCACCTTCTGATTGCGCCGCTGCACCGAGCAGTCGCGCTCGCCGAGCGTGACGATGCCGCCCTTGCCGTCGCCGAAGATCTGCACCTCGATGTGACGCGCGCGCGCGACGAAGCGCTCGAGGAAGAGGCGCGCATCTCCGAAATTGTTGACCGCGAGCCGTGCGATCTTGGTGTAGCGATCGGCCAGCTCGTCTGGATCGCGGCAGAGCTGCATGCCGATGCCGCCGCCGCCCGCCGTGCTTTTGAGCATGACGGGATAGGAAATCCGTGCCGCTTCCGCGAGCGCGTGCTCCACGCCGTCGAGCAGGCCGCTCCCCGGCAACAGCGGCACGCCGCACGCCTCCGCGATGGCGCGCGCACCGTGCTTTGTGCCGAACTCGCGAATGTGTTCGGGACGGGGGCCGATGAACGCGATGCCCTCTTTCGCCAGCCGCTCGGCAAAGCCTGCGTTCTCCGAAAGGAAGCCGTAACCCGGGTGGATCGCCTCCGCGCCGCTCGCGCGCGCCGCTGCCACGATCGTGTCCGCGTTCAGATACGTCTGTGCAACCGTGCCCGCGCCGAGACGCATCACGCGGTCCGCCTGCCGCATCGGCGGCGTGAAGCGGTCGGAATCGGAGGCAACGCCGACCGCCTCGATCTTGAGGCGTTTCAGCGTGCGGATGATGCGCGCGGCGATCTCGCCCCGGTTGGCAACAAGAACCGATCGGAACATGGTCTTCTAGGCGTCCCAGAGGAGAACGCGCACGGGCGTGGGCTCGAAACCGTTGCAGGGATTGTTGACCTGCGGACAGTTGGAGATCACGCAGAGCACGTCCATCTCGGCCCTCAGCTCCACGAGGTCTCCAGGTTTGGATGCGCCGTCGACGATGGCTAACTCGCCGTCCGGAAGGATCGGCACGTTCATGAAGAAATTGATGTTGGAGACGATGTCGCGCTTGGTCATGCCGTACTTCGCCAGCTCGACGAGGAAATTCTCGCGGCACGCGTGCATGTAGCGCGTGTGATGTCCGAACCTGACCGTGTTGGCCTCGCAGCTGCAAGCGCCCGCCGAGGTGTCGTGCTCGCCGACGCTGTCGGCAAGCATGGTCGCCATCAGGCGCCCGCGGTTGGAGAGGATGCGCGTTCCGATACCGACATAGGCCGAGCCTTGCGCCGCGAGTGTGGATTGCGCGCAGTAACGCTCGCTGAAGTCGGCGGCGGCGTAGAACAGCGTGTCCACTGCCTGCTGACCCTCGAGATCGACGATGCGAAGAACCTGGCCCTTGCGGACAATCCGGGACCAGGGCAAGCGCGCCGGTATGACATGGTCATAAACGGCCTCACGCGGCTCGCGGGTTGTTTGCGACCTCATGGCCGCTTCATCAGAGCGCAAAGGTCGCATCGGTGTTCTCGAAGGCGCGAACCGCCTCTTCGGTTGCCGTCCGGCAGACATCGGAAGCGGCGGGAGGCGGCGGCCGCCACACGAGGGCCCGAACCGGCTGCGCTTCGAAACGCGTGCCCGGACTGAGGGGGTGAGGACAATTCGACAGCGCGACGATCAGGTTCATTTCCGCGCGGAGATCGACATGGTGCGCGCCGCTCGCGGGGCCGCGCCAGACGAGCCGGCCGAACTCGTCTGTCGTGACGGCGGCAAAGAAGGTGATGCAGGGGCCGACGTCGCGCGGACCCAGCCCGTGCTTCGCCGCCGCAAGCACAAAATTGTCGCGCGTATTGCGAAGGCCCGACGCCTCACCGTATTTGCGCGCGTTGGACTCCGGCGTGCTGCCGCCTGCGATGCAGTCGTGCGTGCCAAAGCTGTCGGAGGTGATCGATGCCAGCACGCGGCCCATGTCCGACAGCAAGAGCTTCCCCTGTCCGATCCGCGCCGTCCATTGCACCTTCACCGTGTCGGCCGGATTGAAGCGCTCGCTGACGTCGTCGGCGTTCCACATCAGCAGGGAGACGCCCTCGGTCGCGGTCTCGCTCACGAGGCGCAGCGTTTGCCCACGCCTGATCGCGCGGCTCCAGTACCAGCCGCCGGGCACAACATCATCGCTGACGACCGCGTCCTTCGGGATCGCCGCCGGACCGTCCGTCATCGACGAACGCGGCCGGCGGAGATTCTTTTCCTGCGCGCGCGCCTTCAGATCGAGATAGCGGTCCCGGTAGACTTCCGGACGTTCTTCGCCGGTCATCACGAGCCCGCGTCAGAACATGTGGCTGTAGCGCTCGATCTCCCACTGGCTGACCGTGAGATGATACGCCTCCCACTCGGCGGTCTTGTAGCGGATGAACTCATCGCGAAGCTCCTTCCCTAACGTCTTCTCCACCAGCGGATCGGCGGCGAACGCCGCAACCGCTTCCTGCAGTGTTTGCGGCAGGAAATCGATCCTGCGGTCGCGCCGCTCGGCGTCGGAAATCATATACAGATTGTCCTCGTTCGGCTCTCCCGGATCGAGCTTCAATCTGACGCCCTCGAGGCCTGCGGCGAGTGCCAGCGTCGCGGCGAGATACGGATTGACCGCGCCGTCCGCATTGCGCGATTCGCAACGCCCGCCGCCCATCGGCACGCGCACCGAATTGGTCCGATTGTTCGAGCCGTAGGAATTGAACACCGGCGCCCACGAGAAATAGCTCATGCCGCCCTGCCGCACGAGCCGCTTGTAGCTGTTGACGGTGGGCCCGAACGCCGCGCACAGCGCGCGTCCGTGCTTCAGGATGCCGCCGATGAAGTGATACCCCGTCTCGGTCAGTCCGAGCCCGCATTTGTCTTCTCCCGGCGCACAGGCGAAGAGATTGCGCCCGCTCGCGAGCTCGCGCAGCGACATGTTGAAATGCGCGCCCGTGCCGGTCTTGTCGGCGAACGGCTTCGGCATCGTGGTCGCGATCAGGCCCTCTTCCTTGGCGTAGTGCTTCGCCATGTAGCGGAAGAAGATGAAGCGGTCGCACATGGTCAGCGCATCGGCGTAGTGGAAATCGAACTCGTATTGTCCGTTGCCGTCCTCGTGGTCGAGCGAATAGAGATCCCAGCCAAGATCGTTCATGCAGCTCGCGACCTTGTCGAGCCAGGTGAAACTGTCGAGGAAGCCGCGCACGTCGTAACAGGGCTTGGTGAGCCTATCGTCCGGATTGGGCACGGCGAGCGAGCCGTCGGCATTCTTCCTCAGCAGATAGATTTCGCACTCGATGCCGAGGTTGAAGCCGAGCCCCATCGCGGCGGCCTGCTCCAGCACGGTCTTCAGCGCCACGCGCGTGTTCAGCGCGTAAGGCTTACCCTGGAACATGTTGTCGGCGGGCATCCACGCCACCTTGGGTTCCCAGGGGAGCTGGATGATGTGGTCGAGATCGGGCACCGAAGTGATCTCGTCGTCGTGGGGCTCCTGGCCGAGCCCGTCGAGCGCATAGCCGGTGTAGCGCTCCGAGCCGCCCGCCATCTGTTCGAGATGATCGAGCGGGACGACCTTGCCCTTGGGAACGCCGTGGATGTCGACATAGGCGCCGATGCAGTATTTGACGCCCTTGCCGCGCAATTGCTCCTGGGTCCGCCTGATCGTTTCCGCCGTGTACATGGGAACGCGCTCCTTCCGGTCACCCGAACTTGCTGAAATAGGAATGGTCGAGCGGCGGTGTTTCGCTCAAGCCACGCGCAATGAGCGCGCTCAAATCCTCCACCATCCAGTCGAACCACAGGCGGCCTTTTTCCGCGGACGCGCGGCTCGGACTGCCGGTGACGCCGTTGGCACTCGTGCGATTGACGGGATGCGCGAAAACGAGGTCGCCCGTGCGGTCCGGATCGTCGGCCGCGGCGATCTTCCCCGCGCGCACATAGTCCGGCGCGATCGCAAGCATCAGCGAGGTCTCCGCGTCGTTTGCGTGCCAGTCCTCGGCATCGGCAAAATGCGCCTTGCGCACCCGCGTGCTGAGCGTGCCGGAATTGAACAGCGCCACCATCATGTCGTCGTGTTCGGCGCGCAGCATCTCGAGTGCGCAGCGCAGCGGCGATGCATTCCCCACATGCGCATTGACGATGAAGAGCCGGCGCACGCCGCTGTGGTAGGCCCAGTCGCCGATCTGCTTGACGAGCTCGATCATAGTGACGGGCTGAAGTGCCAGCGTGCCGGGCCAGCGGCGGCTGTGCCCGAGCGAGCAGCCATAGGAAAGCGTCGGCAGCACCGGAATGTTCAGCTTCTCAGCCACGGCGGCCGCCAAGCGGTCTGCGATCACCGTATCGACACCGCAGCCGAGATGCGGACCGTGCTGTTCGGTCGCGCCCACCGGCAGGATCGCCGACTGGCGGACCGCGGCAAGGTCGGCCGGCAACTCGTCCCATGTCCGTGTCTGCCAGTTCATCGCCTATTCCACATTGTCGGTGGCTTCGGCGAGGCGCGGCACGACGGGATAGTCGTTCTCGTCTTCCGGCTCCGCCGAGTAGATCAGCTCTTCCAGCCGCGCCTTGGTGGCGATGAACTCTGGCGAGAAGCACTGCGTGGCGCTGCGCGGTCGCGGGACCGGCACTTCGATCAGCTCCTGCACACGCCCGGGATGCGCCGAAAGCACCAGGATGCGGTCGGACAGAAAGATCGCCTCGTCCAGATCGTGCGTGATGAACACGATGGTGATGTCGATTTTGCGCCAGATCTCGAGGAGGTGGGCCTGCATGCGGAACCGTGTCTGGGCGTCGAGCGCGCCGAACGGCTCGTCCATCAGAAGGATGCGCGGCTGGGTGGCGAGCGCTCTTACGATCGCCACCCGCTGCTTCATGCCGCCCGAGAGTTGATGCGGATAGGCGTCGGTGAATTTTTCAAGGCCGACCAGCGTCAGCCACTGCAGCGCCTGGCGTTCGGATTCAACGATGCCGTAATTGTTGATCTCCAGCCCGAACATCACGTTCTTCTTGACCGTCAGCCACGGAAACAGCGTGTAGCTCTGGAACACCATGCCGCGGTCGCTGCCGGGGCCGCTCACCGGTTTGCCGTCGAGCAGCATTTCGCCTGCGCTCTGTTCCTCGAGCCCCGCGAGAATGCGGATGAGCGTGGACTTACCGCAGCCCGAGGGGCCGACGATGCTGAGGAACTCGCGGCGATGGGTGATGAAATTGATGTCGCTCAGCGCCGTCGTTTCCCGCTGCCGCGTGCGAAAGACCTTGTCGAGATGGCGCACTTCGAGCAGCACATCGCGCGCCTTCAGGCGCTCGAAGCGCGCCTTGACGGCGGGCGACTGGTCGAAATAGGACGGTTGCGCGGTGTCCGTCGTGACGATCCGGTTCATGCGTCGCTCTTGACCAGCGAGCGGTCCCACGGAAACAGACGGCGGCCCAGCCGCGCGAGGATGATGTCGGTGCCGACGCCGATGATGCCGATCATCATGATCGCGGCGTAGACATTCGCGAACTGCTGGTAGCGCGCCTGCTGGGTGATGAACCAGGTGATGCCCGAGCTCGTCCCGATCAGCTCGGCGACGATGAGATAGGTCCACGCCCAGCCGAGCAGGATGCGCTGGTCGCGATAAAGGTCGGGAAGAATGCCCGGCAACACGACGCGTCGCAGCACCTGCGCATTTCTCGTTCCGAGCGTAAGAGCCGCCTCGACCAGCGTCACGTCGAGCTTTCGCGTGGTGTTGGCGATCACCAGCACCTGCTGGAAGAACGTTCCGATGACGATGATCGCGATCTTCGGACCGTCATAGATGCCGAGAATGGCGACCGCGAGCGCGCCGAACGCCGGCGCCGGCAGATAGCGGAAGAACTCGATGAACGGCTCGCCGATCCGCGCGAACGGTCCGTACGCGCCGCAAAGAATCCCGAGCGGCACGCCGATCAGCGACGAGATGAAAAACCCCCAGAAGATGATCTGGATGCTGTGCCACAGGCTTTCGTGCAGCCATTGGCCGTCGCGGCTCTGAGGCGGCGTGGTGAAGGCCCTATAGAACGCGGAAATCACCTCGTGCGGGGCGGGCAGGTAGATCGGGTTGGTCGGCACGCCTTGCGGCTCGGCCTTCTGCGACTCCTTGGCTTCTGATGCCGCCAAGGCGAACGCGGCCTTGTCCATCCGCATGCCGGGCTGGAGGTAGTCCACCGACCCTGCTTCCGTGATCAGGATCTGCGGATGCCACACGAACGGCACGTAACTCACCACGCACCACAGCAGCACAGGCAGCACGAAGGACAGGACGCCCAATACGACACTCGCCTGTGGCGAAAGCGGTCTGCCGACCTGAAACCACTTCCGTCGGCGCTGCATGGAGCGCCTTATTTGCCGTTGGTCAGCGACGCATCGATGTAGGAGTCGACGTTCTGCGCTTCCTTGTAGACGTCGTATTTGATGTTGAAATCATCGGCGATCTTGGACGAGCCGTGGAGCGAGCCGAAGCCGTTCGCCTTGACGAAGACCTTCTTGCCTTCTTCCAGCGTCAGCAGCTTTGTGCCGGCGAGAAACGGCTTGTAGGCTTCGGGCGCCACGCCGACGCGCGCCGCCATGATCTTCACCGCATCGTCGACCGTTTTCGGATCGTTGATGTATTTCACCACCCGATCCCAAATCATGACGACCTTCACCCAGTCGGCCCGGCGGGTCGCAACGCTATTTGGATTGACCGCGATCACATCGTAAATCAGCCCGGGCGCCTGCGCGGAGGTGTAGATCGGGCGCGCGCCGGGCACCGCCTTCATAGCCGCGCCGGAATTCGGCTGCCACGCGCCGATCGCTGCCACCTGACCCGACGCCAGCACTTGCGGCGTCTCGTTGGTCTTCACGTTCACCAGCTCGACGTCGGTCTCCTTCATGCCCGCCTTCTCGAGCCCGTTGAGCAGCAGGAGGTGCTCCACGAAACCGACCTCGAGGCCGATCTTTTGCCCCTTGAGGTCGGCCAGCGTCCTGATGTTCGGTTTGGCCACGATCATGTCGTTGCCGTTGGAATAGTCGGTGATCAGGATCATGACGCTTTTCGCGCCCGCGGCACCCGTGACCAGCGCATCGCCGTTGGTCATCGTGACGGCATCGACCTTGCCGGCGGAGAACGCGTCCATCGACGGCACGTAGTCGAACCATTCGAACTGCGCGTTGACGCCGGCTTCCTTCAGCCATCCCTTGTCGATCGCAACCTGCCACGCCACCCAGCCGGGCCAATCGCTATAGGCGATCCTGAGCGGCGCCGTCGGTGCAGGAGCCGCTGCGGAATAGGCAGCACCTAAGGCCACGGCAAGTGAGACGGTGAGGCTCAACAAGAAACGCAAAGGGGTCTTGGCGACGCTCATGTCGTTCTCCGTGCAATCGGTCGAGAACGACGAATTGCAACGGACGTGCCACGGCAGAAATTTCGTTTTTCAGTTCAAAATCATGAGCTTATGTGACCGGCAAACAGCTGCCTTACCGCACTGCACACAAACTAGGCGGTGCCCGCCAAATTTGTCGGCAGCGGGACGCGCGGCCTACAGCACCGCCAGCATTCCACCCACCAGCGGGTGGCGCACGATGTCGGCGTCCGTGAGGCGGATGACCGAGATGCCTTCGACCCGCTCGAGCCTGTCGGCGATGTCTTTCAGCCCGGTCAGTCCCGGCAGCAGGTCCGTCTGATCGGGGTCGCCCGTGAGCACCATGGTCGAACGCCAGCCCAGCCTCGTGAGGAGCATCTTGATCTGGCCATAGGTGCAGTTCTGCGCTTCGTCGATCACGATGAAGGCGTCGTTCAAGGTCCGCCCGCGCATATAGGCGACGGGTGCCACTTCGATGACGCCCTCGGCCAGCAGCATCTTGAGCCGCTTGGTTCCGAGGCGTTCGGTCAACGCGTCGTAGAGGGGGCGGAGATAGGGCGCGAGCTTCTCGCCCACGTCGCCGGGCAGGAAGCCGAGATTCTCGCCCGCTTCGACCGCGGGCCGCGACAGCACGATCCGCGTGGCGCGTCCCCGCTCCAGGGCATCGACCGCCTTGGCGATGGCGAGATAGGTCTTGCCGGTTCCCGCGGGCCCCAGCGCAACCACCACGGAATGAGCGTCCATGGCATCGATCAGCGTCTGCTGCAGCGGACTCATGGCGCGAACGTTCTTCACATATTTGCGGTCGCGCTCATCGGCCTCCCTCGGATTCCAGCCGACCGACGGAAACAACGCCTGCACGGTTCCAGAGTCTTCGTAATCACGATCGCGGAGTTTGTTCCGCGCGGCGCGCTTGGCCATCGTTACCCCTCGAATCATAACAACATGGGTGGGACGGTGGCAGGGAGCGGGAGCGGACGGGCGCCTGACGCAGACCGGACTTGATCGGTTCGTCTTGTCATCGCCGCCGGCACGGATACCTCGCGACTCAACTGCCGAATCAGAGCCTAACCGCTTTCTCGAAATCCGTCC
>Ga0137432_1000536_pt1 | contig 19217 bp, 36 predicted proteins | sample EasRivERMZT820_2_FD_102337 | JGI IMG/M metagenome (GOLD analysis project Ga0137432, IMG submission 102337) | Soil microbial communities from meander-bound floodplain in the East River, Colorado, USA - East River MetaG ERMZT820_2 | ecosystem: Environmental > Terrestrial > Soil > Floodplain ... | reverse complement strand
TGGAAGACGCACCCCCACCCGCACCCCCGCACACATACATAACACTATGATGATTGATATACATATACGGCTATTAGTGCGGTTCGGGCTGAATAGCGTAAGAATTGGACAGAAAAGCGATGTTACCCCTTGACATATAACTAGCGTTGTGTTATTATACATATAGATTGATAGAGATAACAAGCAATCGAGTACAGGCATATAAGCCATTATCACTCAACCGCTTGCAAACAACTACCAGCCTACGAAATAGCCAAGAGTGAGCCCATGACTGCACGTTATGAACGACAGGAATGAGCCCACACAAGGCACAAACCGCCTTATATTGAGGCACAAGGGCAAGTTTTCGGGGTCGTGTCTCCCTGGGCTTGCGTACCAAATACGAACGGAAAGACACAAAAAACCTTAGTTACAAACTAGATTGGAGGTGTAAATATATGACAGAAGCACAAAGCAAAAAGATAGCCGAAATTTTAGAGGGTATTGATATAGACATCGTGCCCGAGGACTTGAAAGAGTTGGAAAGTGTGGACGATGTAGAGGAATACTTGCAAGATAACGGCTTTTTTGATGTAGAGATTATCTACTACACGAAAGCAATGGACTACTTGCACGAACATGACAACAGCCTACAAATTAGCTTGGGGCTTGCCTCTGATATGGGCTACACACTCGACAAGGTAAATAGTGAGCTATTAGCCTCACTCTTGGCAAGTGAAAACCTGCGGGAAGAGTTTGGCGAAATCAGGGACGAAATCGAGGAGGCACTAGCCTAGGGCTTTTTAGCCTTGGGCTTGCGTGATAGTTCGATAGCCTCAGCCAACAACTCAGGCGACACATTGAAAGTGTTGTTCTGGGTTAGTTGTGTAGGCTTTTCTTGTAAGCCGTGGTCAGCCTTCAAAAGTAGCCCCGTGAGTTTGCTATCAGTCAAACCGAGCAAGCCATTTTCCCGCAAGTATTTTTCCTCTATGTCTCTGATAAAGTCCAGAATTTCCCGAACCTCTGAATTTTCTGCGGTTGTGAGTTCCCACTGTAACAGGGCTTTTTTTGATATTCCAGCGTATAACGAGGCGGAAACAATGGAGGGAATGAGCGTTTTTTCTTTGGGGTCATTGAGTAGTGAAATATACCCCCGCAATTTTTCCAGCGTTTCCGTGCGGTCTTTTGTCTTTGATACTGCTATTTTGTATCTGGTGGTGGTTGTTAGTGCTTTGCCTTTGGTACTCATAAAAATGGGGGCTTATCTGTGTAATACATTGATAATGTGTAATCATTGCACAAATGAGCTTTTCTATACTTCTATTATAGCCTATACCGCACAAGAATGTAATACTAACCCCTTGACAAATAACTAGCGATGTGTTACTATGTATTCATACCAAATAAAAAGGAGGTGAACAAATATGACAAACAAACAACTAGCCGAAAGGTTCGCAAATAGCGACAAGGAAGGGAAAGCCAATAGCATGTTCATTGAGAACAATACAATTTTCTCATACGGCTACCATTTCCCAATAGCTCGAAAAATGGATAAAACCGATGAAAACGGCAAAACCATTGTACTTTTTACAAATCGAGGCTATAGCAACACAACCGCCAAGCATAAAAACAATGTTTGGGGAGCTCTCTATCAAGCAGGGTACAGAATTATCACTTGTGATGTATCACGGGGGATAGTAACAACCGAATTGCTCGAAGACCTCAATAAAGAGATTGACGAGCTACACGGCAAAGAAAAGAGAGCCCGCAAGGACTGGAGCCGAGAAAGCTACTACAACCAAGCGGAAAAACTCAACGAAGACGTGACCACCTTGAGACAGGCTTATAGTCTCTAGCTTATAGGGAGGGTGTAAAGCAATTTATACCCTCAAATAAGCCAACAGGCTTAGAAAGGAAAAAATTATGGAACACACAACAGTTTGCGACAAATGTTATCGAAAGACTTGGTATGAGGTCGAAATGCCTTGCCAAGTTGCAGGATGCACGGGAACGCTCAAAGTGATTGATAAAAGCGAGCTCAACCCAAGAGCAACACAATTCTACAAATCAGGCGAGCGAGTGGAGATTATCTACTCAGACGGTGAGAAAACCCGTTGTTATATTGGCAAGAGTACAGGCTGGAAGCCCGTATATCTCGAGGTCAAAAAGTCAAATAGCATGGGAGGCGGTGCCCTATACCTTCCAGAAAATGCAACTATTCGAGGCGTGGGGAGGTACCGAGCATGAAATACATAATTTGGTTTTTGATTATCATTACAGCATTTTTTCTCTTGGCAAAGCTCACACGCTATGAAGAGAGAATGAAAGCTCAAAACAAACACATGTGTGCAGTTTATGGATATTACGAGGACTGCAAAACACCATTGAGAGAGGAGGATAAACTGAAATAACCGCAGAAAACCTGTTGACAAATAACTAGCGGTATGCTAATATCAATTTATTAAAGGAGGTGAAAATATATGAGTCATTTTACATGTCTAATCATAACAAAAGACCAGCAAGACCCAGAGGAATTGCTAACCCCATTTGACGAGAACACTCGAGTGGATGAGTACGAAGAGGATTGTTACTGTGCTCGCCACGAACTCAACATGAAGGTGCGAGAAACGCTTGAAAAAGAGTTTGGAGGCACATTTGACGAGGTTCTCAGGCAGAAGTATCACGCCATCACTCCAGAGCTACGAATAGCATGGAAGGATTTTATTGCCCCATGGCAAAAGCGTGAAACGGAATTGGAGGCAGAACTCAAGCCAACAATAAAACCAAAAGAAAGTTGCGAGGACTGTCACGGCACAGGCAAATCAAAAACGACCTACAATCCACAATCAAAATGGGATTGGTACGAGTTGGGTGGTCGATGGCTAGGGAATTTCATGCTCAAAAAGGGCAAAAAAGGTGCTCTTGGCAGGGCTGGAGTTGGCGACAACAAACCAGACAAAGGCTACACGGCAGACCAAGCAAAATTTGGTGATATTGACTGGGAGGCAATGAAAGCCGAGAAGATTGCCAAGCGTACAAAGTTGTGGGACGAGGCACATGCCAAGCTCAAGAAAGGAGAAATCAAACACGATGACCTTGATTGGAAATATGGCATCGAAAGCGGTCAAACAAAAGAACAGTACGTTGGTACTGGTGAGTTTACCCCATTCTCGATTATCACATCAGACGGCGTGTGGCACGAAAAAGGCGACATGGGCTGGTGGGGTATGGTGAGTGACGAGAAAAAGCCAGAGGACTGGGAAGCCATGTGCAGGGCTATTCTCGAGAAATGTGAGCCTACAGATACATTGAGCGTGTACGATTTACACATCTAAAAAGTAGGCAAATTATAAAAAGTAGGGAGGTGAAAATATATGCAAGCAACAGATAAACGTGGCGAGTTACGCCGAGGAGCTTTTTACTGGATGGATGGCAAACCCATGCTCTCAGTAACAGAAATCCTGAAAGTCATTGACAAGCCAGCACTACGGTATTGGTTTGGACAAGAGGTCTACTATGCGATGCTCAAAGACCCAAGTCTCAAAGAGGCGGAAGCTCTTGCAGCACCATATCAGACCAGCAAAAGTGCAGCCAACCGTGGTACGACTGTCCACTCCATTGTGGAGGCGTACAAGCGAACAGGTGCAGTGCTTGATGGTATTCCAGAAGAGTTTCAGGGTTTCGCAACCGCTTTTTACAAGTGGGTGAATGATGTGAAGCCAGAAATTATCGAACAGGAGAAATCCGTGTTTGATGATACCAACAAGGTTGCAGGTACGCTCGATATGTATGCCAAGATTGGTGACAAGTTTTATGTCATTGATATAAAAACTGGCAAAGATATTTATGCAGAGAGTGAAATCCAGCTCTCAGCGTATGCACACATGCTTCGTGCAGAGGGTAAACCAGTAGACGGGATTGCGGTTTGTTTACTTGAAATTGGCGATGACAAGATGCCAACGAGTAATTACAAATGGGCGATTAGAACAGAAAACCATGCGGTTTTCTTGAACACAAAAGCTCTCTATGAGTGGATAAATAGAGACAAACTCATTAAAGCAGGTTACCTGAGTTAATGCTCATGGGGAGGCAACTCCCCGTGTGTAATCATTACACATTGTCCAGGGCTACCATATGGTCGGCAGCCGATAGACAGCCCAGGCTAAGTGTGCTCACGGGAGCTAACAGTGTGTGATGATTAGACAGGAGCAAATCCTATGGCAGAAATAAAATGTGGGGAGTGTGGAGCACCCATGCGACTCATTGAAGGACAATTTGGAAAATTCTATGGGTGCGTGAGATACCCCGTGTGCAAAGGGGTTCACTCAGCTCATCAAAACAGTGGTAAACCGATGGGAATACCAGCAAATAGGGAAACGATTGAGTGGAGGAAAAAAGCCCACGCAAAGTTTGACCCCTATGTGAAACAGTGGTTCCGCAACAGGCGGGAGGGGTACTTGTTCCTACAAAACGTGATGGGACTACCAGCCAAGGATGCACACATCTCACATTTCAATATCGAACAGTGCCAAAAATTATTACAAATACTTGATAAAAAATGATTAAAGCTCACAGGTTCAACGATTATGATTATGTGTTCATTTGCGACAAGGAGAGCATAAAAGAATGGCTCACCTCGAAGGGATGGGCTGAGTTGCATGAGACCTCAAAACAAAGTGGTGACCATGTACCAATGGAAAAAATCTTTGAGAACATCGACAAGTGTGAAGCGGTGGCACTCTACACTAAAAACGTCCACGAAAACCACAGGCTCACCTTGATGATGGAAAACATGGATATTCTCTACTACAACGTGCTCGAGGTTCCAAGAAGTGAGATTGATGAATATGTGATTGAAAAGCCCTACTGCACCCGATGTAAAGCCATCAGGCAAAAAGGCGGAGGACAGACTGGCTGCACTCCAAACTGGGACAACTCACACGACATGGAGTGGAATTTGCTCAACAAGAAAAATGAACCTTATTTTGAAACCCATGAATGGAACCGAGACTATGAAAAATATGAATAGGAAACGAGCACTGGAAGATTTTCTCAATGATACCGTTGAGCAGAAGGCTCTAGGGCTCTATTTATGGCGTGAGAGATACTACGAGGTGCTCACCACCAAGCAGACACTCAGAAGGCACAACTGGAGCCAGTTCGTGACGATTGGGAATGGTTACAAAATGAGAGAGGCAAATGAATACATCATCAAAACATATTATCCAAAGGTATTGACAAATAACTAGCACTGTGTTAATATAACATTATGAAAATAAAAGTTACACCAGAAGGCAGAGAAGACATCTACATCCCTGATAATGAAAGTTTGAAGGAGTGGATAAAATTCAAAGGCTTCAAACAAATCCACAATTTTATTCCAGGTGGCATGATGTTCATTGGAGCCGACCACAGCGTTGAGTCAGTCCTTGAAGACATCGACAATGCCGAGAGAGTAGCACTGGTAACAGGCAAACACTCAGGACAAAACATTGGTCACGAGTTGGCAATCATCCGCAACAACAAACTCGAAGTCTACGATATTGGCAAAATTACAAAAGACGATTTGGAAATACTATGAAACTACGCAACTACCAAGAAACATCAGTACAAAAAATGCTCTGGGGAATAACCCTGGACGGACACGGACTCATTGTGGTTCCGACAGGCGGAGGGAAAACCCACATCATTGCCGAATTCACCAACCGACTGGGAAAACCAGTGTTGATTTTGGTGCCATCAAAAGAACTGCTTGAGCAAGACTACGCAAAACTATCCAAAGTGGTAGACCCTAAAGAGATTGGTATTTACTCAGCCTCCATGAATTCCAAAGAAGTGAAGAGATACACGCTGGCAACTATCCAGAGTGCCTACAAACACCCCGAACAATTTGCTCACTACGAAGTTGTGCTCATTGATGAGGCGGATTTGGTGAACCCTAAAAACCTTGAAGGAATGTACAACGGGTTTTTCCGAGCGATTGGCAACCCACGCATCATTGGTTTGACCGCCACACCATTCAGAATGGACAGCTTCTACAGACGATGGGGCAAGGCGACCTGGCAAGTGGAGACCGTGACGACTGTGAAGTTTCTCACGAGGTACCAACAGAAGTTTTGGCAGCGAGTATTGCATGTGGTACAACCACAGGAGCTCATTGACCAGGGCTTTTTGACCCCGCTCACCTACCATGACAAAACGATGATACCCCAGGACAAATTACGGTTCAATAAAAGCAAAAGTGAGTTCAACCTGGAAGATTTTGAAGAAAAGTACACACCATTTGTTGACCAGACAGCCAACCTCATTTCAAACATGAGTGAGAAGTCAGTATTGGTGTTCTGTGCCACTATTTCCCAGGCAGAGATGCTGCAAAAACGTATCCCTGGCTCTGAGTTGGTAACAGGAACCACACCCAAAAAGGAGCGAGAACGCATCATTGGAGCGTTCCGACAAGGCACTCTAAAAGTGGCACTCAATGTAGGGGTATTGCTAGTAGGGTTTGATAAACCAGACCTTGAAGCGATTGTCATTGCACGACCAACACGCAGTTTGAGGCTTCATAGTCAGCTTCTTGGACGTGGCATGAGAATTCATCCTGGTAAAACAACGTGTAATATATATGACCTTGTGGGGAATGTTGCCATCATGGGGAAAGCTGAAAGTCTGAAAGTGGAAAAATTGCCGAGCAAAACAGGGAGTCAGTTGTGGAATATCACCAGTGACACCAAGCCCGATGGTTGGCACTATGCTGAATTGTATACACATCAGTTACACAAACCACCAGTACAAGAGGAGGTGCTCGATGCTAAAACTGAATGGCTTAACAAATAAAGACATTGGAAGAACCGTCTGGTATATCCCGAGTTTCGGGGAACCAGAAGTCGGAGTGTTGAAGTCGTGGAATGACAAATATGTATTTGTTGTGTATCCAGGCAACAATGACGATAAGTGGGCGAACTGGAAAAACTACACTGCTGCTGCAACCAAACCCGAAGAACTTACATTTGACAAACCCGAGGAGTAATATGAGTGTATGGAGCACTCAGAGACCGAGTGTGAGGAACAACCAGAGGGTTTTCCCTGCATTTGCGACCACATAAAAGAGCGAAGAATTATTGAAACATCTTCATCCAATCAAGAAGCTGTTTGTGGTACAGAGCTGTGTCATTCTCCCCAGGAGGAGCATACCGATTGAGCATGTCCCCAATGTCCTCAGTTTCCCTGAATTTCTTGTAATAGTGAGAAGAGTTTGACTCATCAGACCCGAGAGCTTTTGCCACCGAACGGATAACTTTGTCGGGGTCGGACTCTTGGTAGTCATCATTGTGGACTCCCCAGTTAAACCAGTTCTTTTGATTTGGTGCCTTGCCTCCCGAGGTTTCTTTCATTGCCATAGCAGGGAGAAGTCCTGGGTGTTTTTTGAGCACTGGGTATTGATTGGCAACCTCAGCGAACGTGGCAGACATGGTGGCTGCGGGTGCGTTCCCATCACCGTACTTATCCCAACCCCTGCGGATTTGCTCCTCAGTAACATCAGGAGTTGTTTGAGCTCCCAAAACTTGACGCTGTGGTGCCTGTGTTGGTTGCTGCTGTGGAAATTGATACCCTTCGGGAATTGGAGAGATGAGTTTTTGTGGCTGGAAAAGCCCACCGATGGTATTTTTTATGCTCGATAATATGCTCTGGAAGTTCATACTTATAAGTATAAATGATACCAGGGCAAAAAGTATTATTTTGGCAGGACTACAATGGTTTCGTTGGCGACTACGCCGAGCGAATGTTCTCCCTCGTCCTCTGGCAGGTTGCGGATGAGTTTGCATTGGTTAGTTAATTCTCGGAACATCTCCTCCATGTTCACATCCAGTATACGGGTTTGTGAGCTTCCATACCAATTAAAATTAGCGTCCATTTTCTCGTCACCTGGTAAAACATCAGAGTGGTTTGGCACGAGTGTGCAATGATTACACACTTTCAGAGCCTTTTTCATATTGGCAACAAATGTGTTGGTTATTACACAACGCTCTGTGATGACGAGCCCACACTCTTGTTTGTTTTCCTTCATGGACTCAATGCCACGCTGGATTGCTTCCTTGGTGTCAATATCGGGTGCTGTCTCCACAAAGATGAAGCAACGGGTAGAACCATAGAGGGCTGCTATTTTGACCCCTGAGAGGTCTTTGGTCATGTCGATGATGTAGATGTCGTCATCGGGATGTAACTGGGGCTGTAGACTTACTAGGAGCTGTGAGAGCCCATGTTTATTGCCTTGGTATGGAATGATTACTGTCATCATAATTTTAGTGTGTGGTTTTGCCTCGCCAACCGAGAGTAGCAGAGCTGCCTGATTTGGTAACGCTTGCCACAGTAAAGATAATAACACAACGCTAGACACTTGACAACCGCAGAAAATCTGCTACAATACTTGTATTATGCTCTGGTGAAATTCCAGCATCCCTAGCGAAGAGGGGTATGTCAGAACGAAATCAATCAAACGTGTTTTTGAAACTGCGGAGGTTACTCTTCGCAGAGTGGTTGAACTTTCGTTCCGACACTCCGCAGTTTTAAGGACACGTTTTTTTATGGCAAAAACATTCAACATACAATACTTAGTCCTCCCAGATTTCGTTTTCAATAACGAAAAGTTGAGTTTGATTTCAATGAAGGTGTATGCCTTCATCCACAACTACCGTATGCCAGAGTTCTTTTATGGCAACGAAAGACTCGCAGAGCTTTTTGACTGTAGCGAGTCATCCATCACCAAAGCCATTTCTCAACTAAAAGCAGAGGGGTACATCACAACCACATTTGATGGTCGTAAACGCTTCATTGAAGATTTGTATGTTACGCACAGAGTAGTAAAATTCTCCGACTCTGAGTCGGAAGGTATTACTATGGAGCCCCAGGCTGGAGAGTCGGAAGGTATTACTACTCTCAACCAGGCTAGTACCGCAGGAGCTAATAAGAATAATTTAATAAAAAAGTCTATGGAAAATTTGGTGGATGAAGAAGAATATGCTGATAAAGGATGGTTGGAAGCGAAGCGTAATAGGAAAGAGAACAAAGGTCGGGGTGTCTTCCAAGGTCGGGGTTTTCCACCCAAGCCTGGTTTTACACCTCGTTATGAGAAAAAAGAAAGGACGGGAGTTCACGCCGAAGATGTGGTCTAGCGACCAGCCTGGCAATGTCCCCGCAAAATTATGGAACAAAAACCGCCAAAAATAGCATACGAATGGCTCCTCACCATGAGCAAGGGTGATGACATTCTCTTGACCGAAAACCAGTACAAAGTCTACAAGGACAATTACAAGGAGGGCAAGATTTTCTTTGCCGACATCGAGGTCAACCCAGCGTTTGTGATGAACGCCCGCAAGCGTCCCGCAACCAACTGGCTCAAAGACAAATACCCCTGCAAGCCCTGTTACAGCTCGGGTCGCAAACCAGACAATACCGACTGGTGCGAAAATTGTGGAGGGTCAGGAGTACAACTACCATGAAACAACTATCTGCCATCATCAAAACCATTGACGAAGCCAAGAAGAATATCGAAATTCTTCCCACAGGTCTCAAAGCCATTGACGCATTTTTAGAGGGCGGGTTCCTAAAAAAAGAGTTGGTCGTCCTGGGTGGAGCAACGGGCGGTGGAAAGTCACTCTTTGGTGGCACCATCTTTTACAACATCGCCAGCAAGGGTTTCAAGTCTGCCTATTTCTCACTAGAAATCTCAAATGAAATGCTCGTGTCCCGCTTGCTCGGAGCCGAGACTAACATCTCACCGACCAAAATTATGATAAAAATGCTCCAAGAAAAAGAGGAAGAGGAGAAGCAGGATGCTGAGGTCAAAATGTCAGTGTATGAGGACTTCATGTTTTTCTACGATGACCTGTATTTACTCACCGCCATTGAAAAGGAAATCCGCACCAATAAGTATGACTTCGTGGTCATCGACTTTATCCAGAACATCATGGTCAATGGCAAGTCTGATGAGTACGAGCGGTTGAGTATGGTTGCTCTCCAGCTCCAGAAAATTGCCAAGGAAACCAACTGCTGCATCCTGGCACTTTCCCAGCTCTCAAACCAACTGGTACGGGATAAGCGAAACACCGACCTGGTTGAATACAAGGGTTCGGGCTCCATCGGAACCGTCTGCGACCTTGGGTTCTTTATTGAGAAAACCGAGGTTATGGGAAGCTCTATGATAAGGCTTCGCAAGAACCGCCGTGGAGTATCTGGCTCGACATTCAATTTTAGTATTAGACAGCCAGGTGGACTCATTTTTGACGCAGTATGAGTGGAGTAATGATTATGATAAATGATAAGGTCGAAAGACCAAAACCAACAGCCCAGCAACGCAGGTTCTTTTTAGGACTCTCTGGAAAACTCACCGATTTGTACGACCAGGAAGGTGAATACTTCTGGAAGGAACGTCCCTGGATGGAGGACAAGACCTACCCAAAGCCATGGGGTATTGTGCAAAACCCAGAGTGGGATTTGGAACGCAAGCTCCTCAAAAAGAAGATACTGAAAATTCACGAAGAACTTGATAAACTGATGAAACAAATGTACCCACCTGATATTTACCCAGAAATGTACGGCGAAGTTGAACAGCCCTCTTTGATAGAAGGGGTTGAGCCACAGAAGTTCAATACTCCCAAACCAGAACCCAAAACCGTTGAAGAAATGTCCATGAAAGATTTGGAGGAAGTCTTTGGTGCTCGCAAGTCTCCACCCGAAATTGTTGCCAAAACTACTGCTGGAGCTGAGATACTCAAAAAGTTTGAAGAGCAGCGTAACCGCAGGAAGGGGTATTGACAAAATACCAGCGTTTTGCTATACTGTGGTTAATCAGTTACACAAAAGGAAAATTATATGCCAGTACAATCATTAGGTTTCGGACAAAAACTACCATCAACAGGAAACTCATTTTTACGCCTCAAAGGTAAAGGTGAAAAGGTTCAATTCAAAATTGCACAAGAGCCTGTGTATGATGGTAAACACTTCATGCAACTTTCAGACCCCGATACCCAAGAGGTAAAGTGGGAAGTCACTGAATGTTCTCGCATCGCCTCTGGTGATGAGTGCAACTACTGTGAGCAATACTTCGAGCTCATGGCAATGATAAAGAAATTCAAAGCTGCTGAAAAAGTAGAAGACGATAATCCAGAAGTAAAACGCATGAGACAAGATGCCCGCAAATATGCTGTGGCAATCTCTCACTACTTCCCAATCCTGAACCGTGGCGATGGTAAGTTCGCAATTCTCCAAATTACCAATGGTGTCAAAAACAAGTTCAACGCACAGTTTGAGAATGGTATTGATGTCATGGCAAAAGAATGGATACTTTCAAACACTGGAAGTACCAGCCCAGCCGAGCGATATTCTCTTTCGTTAGTTGATAGTGCAGACGTAAAACCTCTGACCCCCGAGGAAGAGGAAGAGTTCGCCAAGGCAAAAGCCTATGACCTCTCCCAAATCTCTCAAAACAGCAACAACGAAGCTGCTGACGAATAAGGATAATGATTATGGATAATACTGATTTATCGGTGTACAAACCAAACCCGAGCGTAGCTGCTGCTTTCGATGTTGATGAAACAATGTCGGACGCTGACCTCACGTTTGATGCCTTCAAAAAGCTAGTATTAGCCCGCAAGACCCAAGACTTTGTTTTTCTCTCCATCGGTAAAATGTTGAAAATCTTCCGTGATAGGAAGCTCTACAAAAACCTCGACTTTGATAATTTCTCCCAGTTCCTTGCCTCTGAGGAAATCTCTTTTAGTAGGGAAAAAGCCTACCTGTATATCCGCACCTATGAGCTCTACATTGAAAAGCTCGGCATGAACCCCGATGAAATTGGGAAGTTGGGCGTTGTTCGTTTGATGATGATGGCTCCCGTTATCAAAGACATGTCCCGTGAGGATGCAATCAAAGAGATGGAAGGCAAAAAGGAAATGCGGTACGGGGATTTTGTCCGAGAAGTTAAACAACTCTCCAACCGTGATGGTAAGCCAACAGTCTACTTCTCTGATGAATATGGTAAATGGGTAATCAACTACTTTGAAAACACCACAACGATGGTTAGCTTGGGTCAGTTTGAAAAGAAGGAGGAGAATGAATAACCCGTACAGCATTGAGATGTGTTACAAGTCTGGTGAGAAGTTCTACACTGGAAAAGTTATCGGTGACATCTTCTACAAAAACTTCAAACTCAACAAAGCAATCCTCTGGAGCAAGCAACAGTTTGGTATCAATGTGGAGATTTTTGACCACTTGCTCAGTAAAGGGGTGCAGCAAATTGTCTACATCGACACCACCACCAAAAAGGATGCCTGGGCTATTTCCCTGGGTGACTTCGATGAGCACAAAGAGATGAAACAGTTCCGCTATGGCAGACAGTTTTTTGTCGGCACTGAGTTTGCACACAAGTTAGATGAGGTTCCTTTTGTTCCGTTCATCAACAACACGGTACAAATTCACGAAGAATAATTTATGAGAATAAACAGAGCTACAGATAAAAACGACCACCGTATGTGGATTTGGTTCGGCGAAGGTAACGATGTTATCACTCTAGAACGAGGTCGCCTGTTCTCTTGGTCTTTTGGTTTCAGGCTCAATGTTGAGATGGAAGACATCACCCTCGGACTCGATTTAGGAGTAATTGATGTGTATATTAGTCTTCGCTGGAAACCCATCACCCGCTTTTTAGGAGCTCACCCAAACTACACATTCAAACACACCATGCCTGGTGGCAAGGTTGAAAAGGGTGCCTACTGGGAAGAACGCAGTGTTGGTGTAAAGCTCGACCTGAGAGAAATGCTCGTGCAGGGTGAGTTTTGGACAAATATGAATAACCAACCCCGCAACCGCTTTTTCTACATTCACATCATGGACGTAATTTTGGGTCGCAGAGAGTACAGTGAAAAGGTATTGCAAGAGGGTGGAGTGGACATCGACATGCCAGAAGGTGTGTACAAAGCCACATTCAAACGCTTTATTTCCTACTGGAAGAGACCACGCTGGTTTGGTGTGCAATCATTACACAGAATTTCCATGGATATTCCCGTTGGTATTCCCCACGAAGGCAAGGGTGAAAACTCCTGGGACATGGGTATGGATGCCACTTTTGGTGTCACAATGCCAGCCGATGAGAATGAGAGTATTTACGACATCGCAAAACGCTTCGCCATGAGTTGTCTCAAAACCCGCCAGAAATATGGAAGTCTCCATTCCCCTGACTATGCCAAGTGGAAGATGGAGGGTGAGGTTCGCCTTGAAAGCAAGACTGAAACACCAGATATTGTCGGAGCATCGGAGGTAAAAAATGACACAAGCAAAGCCAACTAAACTACAACAATTAGTCGATGAAGCCAATAAAGAGTGGGGTGCTGGAACGCTGCTCATTCCTGAACTTGGTGGGTCGATGATAAACGAACACCCAGAGGTTGTTTCTACGGGCTGTGATGCAGTAGATAAGGCTCTTGGTATTGGTGGCTTCCCATACGGCAGAATTGTCGAAGTAATGGGTCAGGAAGCCTCTGGTAAGACCACATTGGTGCTTCATGCCATTGCCAACGCTCAGAAGGCTGGGAAACGCTGTGCCTTCATTGATGTAGAACACGCATTGGATACTGATAGGGCAAAAGCAATCGGAGTGGATTTTGAGAAGCTGGCTATCTCACAACCCGACTCTGGTGAACAGGCATTGGAGCTCTTGGAGTTCCTCATCCGCAGTGGACAGTTTGGTATCATCGCCATAGACAGTGTTGCAGCCCTCATCCCAAAGGCTGAAATTGAAGGGGAAATGACCGATGCCAACATTGGTTCCCAAGCCCGCATGATGGGGAAGATTATGAGAAAAATAACCGCACCCGCCAATAAAATGAAGGTGCTCGTCATCTTCACCAACCAGGTTCGAGCCAAACTCGGAGGCTTTGGGTTCATCCCACAGACAACGACTCCTGGTGGCAACGCCCTGAAATTCTACGCCTCCCAGAGACTCGACATGGTTCGTACTGGGAACAAGAAAAACTCCAAAGGTGAGTTGCAGTGGACGACCCACAAGGTTACAGTGAAAAAGAATAAACTCGCACCGCCAGCCCGCATTGCAGAGCTTCGGATAAACGAGAACGGTATTATGAAAGAAGAAATAAAATCGGATGTCGTATGAGTTCTGCCTACTTTGCCAAAGCCATCACTAAAACAAAAGCCAAAAAACAGGCATGGGAAGCATTTTCCATTTACATGCGTACCCTCTGGAATAAAGGCAAAGTCTTCGTTCCTTGCTACACCTGTGATGCACAGACATTTCTTAAAGCCCCACGCCCAGGACTCCGCACCACAGTTGGTCATTGGTGGGAGGGGCACGGCGACATCTCGTATGTAAATGAAGTGTATGTCCGACCCCAGTGCTATCGCTGTAATATGATGCTTGGCGGTAACCAGGGAGAGTTTCGAGACCGTATCCGCAAAGAACTCGGGGACGCTGAGGTTGACCGACTCATTTTTGAGGCTAAAAATGCCAAATCCGACATGACCGCCCAGGACTACCTCCAAAAGAAGGCATACTACAAAGAACAATTAGCACTCCTCCTCACCTCTTGACAAATAACTAGCCCTGTGTTAATATATAGGCTATGACTATGAAGAAACCAATTACACCAGAAGTTCGTGAGTATTTCCGTGAGATAGGTCGGAAGCGTGGCAATGCCCTCAAAGCAAAGTTCGGCTCTGACTATTTCAAGGAGATTGCTGCAAAACGCAAAACCTTCGGACGCAAACCAATGCCAGGGAGCACCAGTGCTCTTGCTGCTCGTTTTGGCGTGTCCCGACAGAGGATTGCTCAAATCCTTTCCTCAAACGGTGGGAAGTTCAACAAGAACGCCTACACCAATGAGTCCCTGTGGAAGGAAGCAGTTGTTGTGGACTTTTTTGCTAACAAAACCGCAGTAAAACCCATTGACAAATAATTAGCACTGTGTTAAATTATATTTATGAACGAACTACACACATTCACCATCACCTACCTAAAAAACGGGAAGGTAGTTACTGAAACTTTTGACAACATTGTTCACTACACATTCATCAACGCAGGTCTTTTCTGGATGAGAGAAAAAGGCAAGCTCACCGACAACAAAGACACTGGCAAATGGACTGAAAAACAGCACTGGTTCAACGCCAAGGACATCATCAGAGTTGAGTCCGAAGGTGGTCGCCACTTCAACACCAAAAAAGAGATTATGGAATTCAAACGTGATAATTTGATTGAAAGCTAATATGGCACGAAAAAACCCTATCATTGAAACTCTCAAAGAAGACCTCCGCATTGCTAGGCGTGAGCGAGAAAATGAAAAGGAATTGAAGCTCAGGGCTCAGGGTAAACTCGAAAAGTACGAGGAAGCCGAAGAGCATGAGAACCGAATGGTTCGTGACATGCGAAACAGAGAACAGGAGTACGTCCAACGCCTCGAAAGCGATGTAGCATGGATGCGTAGACTCGTTGAGTTTCTCTGTGTACCAGCCGACAAAATAGAGGCAATTCAGAAGTTCAAAGAAGAAATTACGATGTCTGGAGACCCAGGTTTCCCGCCAAGGAGATATTAAAATGGTAAAAACATACAAGAAAAAACCAGTAGAAATTCAAGCCCTCGAATGGACAGGTGTGAACCAGGACGAGTTGTATAACTTTGTCCCAGCACATATCCGCCGTGAAGAGGCAGACGGTCTTTACCTCACCACATTGGAGGGTGACCACAAAGCCAACATTGGAGATTTCATCATCCGTGGTGTCAAAGGCGAATTTTACCCTTGTAAACCAGACATTTTTGCACTGACCTATGATGAGGTCGAAGAGGAGGCACATGAATAACCAAGTCGTTATTGAAGTCCACGCTGAGAGTGCCGAAGTAAAAGCCCTGAAGTCTGTTGCCCTCAGAGCACTGGAGAAAATCGGTGAACTGAAAGACAAAAAGAAATTACTCGCAGAGAAGAAAAAAGCCCTATTTGACAGCAATAGTGCAGTCGCAGAAGCCGAGAGACAAGCCGAGGAATATGTCGAAGCCGTGAAGGTCGCCAAGGAGCATGTAAAAGCCACCAACGATTTCGCTCAGGTAGAGGCAGAACTCAAAGACCTGTCCTCAGAGCTCAAAGAGTACGGGGAAACCGTCAATGGACACTTGTTTGAATACTCCCGCATGACGGGTAAAAACGAGATTGTCGATGAGAGCGGTAAAACACTGAAAATCAAACACCAAGTCCAGGTGAAAAGTGGACAGTTACGACTATTTTAAGGAGACATTATGAACACAATAACTTTTTTACCAATCATACTCATGGTCATTTTCGTAGTTTTCATGTTCAGTACACTGTTTGCTGGGACATTCATCCGCTACTTCCACCTCATTGATAAGAGAGGTTTGGTAACTGCTGAGTCCTGGGAGAAGGTCAATGCCATGGCTGCTAGTGGCGATTTCAGTCTCCGAGCCAGTGATGGGTATGAAGGCAAACGCTACAACTACCTCTCTGTTGGGTATGAAAAATCCAAAGGTGAGAGTGTCAGTAAAACCTTTATGGGTGAAGACATCAATAAAATGGTCAACGAGGCTTTTGACTGGGCTCAGAAGGAAGGCTACCTAGAAACACCACATGAGAAACAAAATTGAAATCGACTGGTTCTTCCTGGCTATTATCGTGTTCATCGTTGTGAACGGGATTGTTGAAATCTTCAAAGCTGTCTACAAGTAATTCCTCTTGCCAATTCTTTTCGTGATGCTCCGCAGCCTGTAACCTACGGGTATTAGCAGCCTTGCCATCATGGTGGCAGCTATCTACTTTCCCTCTGATAAATTTCTCTATTGCCATAAAAGAAAACAGGGTCGAGATTTTACCCCCACCCTGCGTAGTGTAATCATTACACATTTACTGCGTAAATTGCAATGTATTACTGGTTTCCAATTTTTTCACCAACACGGTATAGACCTGATGATGCGAGACCTGCCAAAAAGCCAGCCTCTAGTGTCGTAAGACCAAACCAACCCAAGAAACCAAAGAGCATACCTGCTGCCATGGCTAAAAGAAAGAAGGCAAAGCCCCAATAAGTCTTTGGTGAAGAGTCCATTCCCTCTTTCAAGAGTCTGAAACCGTTGACCAAACCGATAATTGCTAGTCCTGCTGTTAGATTATCCATATACTCACCTCCTTGTTTAGCTTGATAATACGCTGTTTTCTATACATAGGGTCAATGTGGCACTGTTAGAGCTTGTCTGCTAACTCTCTGACCTGTTTTCGACATCGCTCATTCTCTGCTTTGACCGCATTGGTCTTGTCCAGAGCTGCATCCTCTTTGAATTTCTTGAACGCTTCCTTGGTTTGTGTATGTTCTTGCACTTCTTGGTTGTATTTTGCCTCCCAGTCCGTTGCAGGTGGCTCTGGAGTAGGTGGTTGTGGTGCGGGAGTGTATGGAATTCTGTTGATGATACGGTCTCTCATGTCTCCACCGCCCCAAGAGGAGCCAGGACATGCCGTAGCTTGCTGGTCTTTGTGACCCCCCAGTTGGCTCCAGCCAGTGAGAGTTGGAAGACTTGGTGTTTGGAAGAAAAAGAATTTGCACAGTTCGTGAGCTGAGATAATTTGTTCGTCAGAAGGGAGGTGTTTGGTGAAATCACCAACCATAACAATGCCGAGGAACTTCTCATTCTTGTTCAAAACATGGGCTCTTGCTGTAGAAATATCACCGACATAGTGAACCATGCCGTCTTTAGTAATGACGAAGTGATACCCGATACCAGCCCAACCCCTTGCTTTGTGCAGAAGTGCGATGTCATCAGGAGTTGCTTCGTGCTTGGTTACTGAGTGATGAATAAGAAGACCTTGTAGTTGTGACCAGGGACGTACCCAAGACCAGTTGAAGGAGTCTCCCCAGATACCCTGGCGGTAGTCATGCCATTTCCCCATTTCGATGAGTTTTTGTGGTGAAAGAGGTGTGTTTGCCATTATTCCCCCTCTCCTTGCTCACCCGTAGGGGTGGGATTTGCCATTGTTTTGGTGATGCTTTCAGGGAGGTTATCCTCAGTATCGACATTATAAATGTCTCTGAGGCGAGCCTGTTCTTCGGGAGTTAGTTGGTTCCAGTTTTTGAGTTCTGTTACTTTCATATTTTAATAGTATCAGATTTTCGCAGAGAATGTTATGCCTTCTTGCGAAGTACGTTACCCTCTTCTTTGGCTGTAGCCTCTCCGACATCCGATAAAAACTTATTGTTTTCTGTTGAATTTTTGTTTAGTTTTTCCATGAAGGTGCGGATTTCACCAAGAACCTTGATAGTGTCAGTCATATACTTTTGAGACTGTGCTGTCACCTCATTGCTGTTCGCTGCTGCTTTGGTGAGTAGCTCCATGAACGCTTGCTGTGCTGGGTCACGTCCCTGCAAAATTGCCAGGTATTCTTTCTTACTTTGCTCTGAGGCTTCATATAAACCTTGGAGTTTTCCAATCTTCTCCGTGAGCTGATTTATTTGTGTTTGGTGGGAGTCAACCAGTGTCACTTTTTCTGTTGCCAACCGAGCAGCTTTTTCTCTCTCAACCACTGCTGTTTCTTTTAGAGTGTCAATCAAGTCGTCTTTAGCTTTGTCTCCACCTGACTTGAACTGAGCATAGGAAAAACCAATACCAGCAATCAGGACTCCGAGTCCTGTAAAGACACCAACAATTAGTGAGATGAGTTCTAGGTCTATCATAGTAATAACATTACGGCTCCTGCTGCCGTTTGCGATAATAGTGTTTTATCCTGTCTCGAGTGAATTGTTGGGGTTGTAGACCCTGAAACATTGTTTGCGTAGTCAACATGGAAGCGACCCTCAGAAGCAGCTCCGCCATCTCCACCCTGTGCAGGTGCTCCACCAACGGCTCCAGCAGCGTTACAGTTTGAACCGACATCGACATTGACACCGACAAATCGTCCGTCACCTGCTGCTCCTGCTCCTCCGCCACCACCCCTAGCTGCACTGACCGCTCCTGCTTGAGCTGAAATGAGCACTCCACCAGTCATTGTGATGTATGGGAAAACAATGAGTGCGAGACCAGCTCCGTGACCACCATCGGCACCAGCAGTGTTTTGCCAGTTTCCACCAGCTCCTCCACCGCCACCCAAGTGCATGGCTTTGAGGTCAGCATCGGTACAGTTAGCATCAGCACCGCCTCCGCCTCCTCCACCAGTTCTACCTGCTCCGCCTTGTCCTGCTCCACCAG
>Ga0137432_1000535_pt1 | contig 19229 bp, 20 predicted proteins | sample EasRivERMZT820_2_FD_102337 | JGI IMG/M metagenome (GOLD analysis project Ga0137432, IMG submission 102337) | Soil microbial communities from meander-bound floodplain in the East River, Colorado, USA - East River MetaG ERMZT820_2 | ecosystem: Environmental > Terrestrial > Soil > Floodplain ... | reverse complement strand
TTCGGCGGCATCACGCGCGGCGACGACGTGGCGAACGGGATCGTGCAGGCCACGCGCGAGTTCCCGCTCAAGGTGCCGATCGTGATCCGTCTGACCGGGACGAACGAGCGGGAAGGCATCGAGATTCTGAAGCAGGCCGGGTTTTCGGCGCTCAACGACATGGACGACGCTGTCAAAAAAGCGGTGGAGCTGGCATGAGTGTCTTCATCGATCAATCCACCCGGCTCGTGGTCCAGGGCATCACCGGCCGCGACGGCTCGTTCCACGCCAAGCAGATGCTGGCGTACGGAACCAAGGTCGTGGCGGGCGTCACGCCAGGGAAGGGCGGCCAGCAGTTCGAGAACGCGGTTCCCGTGTTCAATACGGTGGCCGAGGCCGTGCGCGCGACCGAAGCGAACGCCGCGGTCATTTACGTTCCCGCGGCGGTCGCGGCGTCTGCGATCTTCGAGGCGGCCGATGCCGGGATCGCGTTGATCGTGTGCATCACCGAGGGCATTCCGGTTCTCGACATGACCAGGGTGCTGCCATACGTGCGCGAGCGGGGCGCGCGCCTGGTCGGGCCCAACTGTCCCGGCCTCATTTCGCCCGGCAAGAGCAAGGTCGGGATCATCCCCGGCAACATCTGCCAGGCAGGACGGATCGGCATCGTGTCGCGCAGCGGCACGCTCACCTACGAGATCATCCATCAGCTGTCGACGCACGGCTTCGGCCAATCCACCTGCGTGGGCATCGGCGGCGATCCGCTGATCGGCACGAACTTCATTCACTGCCTCGCGGCGTTCGAGGCGGATGCCGAGACCGATGCCATCGTCATGGTCGGCGAGATCGGCGGCACCGACGAGCAGGAGGCGGCGGAGTTCGCGAAGGAGAACGTGAAGAAGCCGGTGGTGGGGTTCATCGCCGGTCAGACGGCGCCACCAGGCCGCCGCATGGGCCACGCGGGGGCCATCATTTCGGGATCTTCGGGGACGGCGGCCGAGAAGATGGCGGCCTTCGAGCAGGCCGGCATCGCCGTGATGAAGCGGCCCGCCGATGTCGTCCCGTTACTGAAGGAGAAACTGTAGCGATGTTGACCCTAGCCATCATCAAACCCGACGCGGTGGCGGCGGGCCACAGCGGAAAAATCATCGCCCACCTCGAGGCCGAAGGATTCCGGATCCGTGAGGCGCAGATGGTGCAGCTGTCGCAGGTGCGGGCGGAGTCGTTCTACGAGGTGCACAAGGAGCGTCCGTTCTACCGGTCGCTCGTCTCGTTCATGACATCCGGTCCAGCCCTCGCCATGGCGCTCGAGCGCGAGGACGCCGTTGCCCACCTGCGAAAGGTCATTGGAGCGACCGACCCCGCCCAGGCCGAGCCGGGGACGATTCGAAAGCTGTACGCGCAGTCCAAGGAGAAAAACGCGATTCACGCCTCCGATTCGCCGGACAACGCGGCCCGGGAAGTGGCGTTTTTCTTCCCGGCGCAATCCCGTTGACGCAAGCGCCACAACGTTTTAGCTTCGCTCACCATGTTGCGAGTCGATCTGCGCGAGCTGGCCCGGGGTCCAGTCGAAACGAGGGGCGAGCTGAGGCAGGACGACCCGGCCCTGGAAGGGTTGGACGTCACCCTGCGGGAACCGGTTCTGGTGAGCGGGCGGTTGCAATCCATCGGCACGGGGCGGTTTTACTGGCAGGGCAAGGCGACCACCGCCATTCAGGGCGAATGCCGGCGGTGCCTCACTCCAGTCTCGGTCCCGCTCAGCCTGGAGATCGGCGCCCTGTTCACCCAGGACGCCGAAGCCCTCGACGACCCCGATTCGTACGCCGTCGCTCCGGATGCAATGGACATCGATGTCACCCTGGCCGTCCGCGAGGAGCTGTTGCTCGAGGCGCCGCGGTACGCGGTGTGCCGTGAGGATTGTAAAGGCCTGTGCCCGCAGTGTGGCAAGGATTTGAACGCCGGCCCGTGCGGATGCGCGCCCGCCATCGAAGCTCGCTGGCAGCCGCTCAGGGCTCTGAAAGACAAGCTCAGCTCTAACTAAAGGACGAGTGTCATGGCCGTACCCAAGCGCAGAACCTCCAAGCGCAAGAAGCGCGCGCGCCGCACGCACTACAAGGCGGTCCGTCCCACGCTGCAGCCCTGTCCGCGCTGCGGTGACCAGAAGCAGCCCCACCGCGTCTGCCCGACCTGCGGCTATTACAACGGCGAGCAGCGGATTACCGTCGAGGATTGATGTTCCGCATCGCGTTGGACGCGATGGGAAGTGACGAGGCCCCCCAGGTCGAAGTCGAGGGGGCCGCGCAGGCCATCAAGGAGCTGCCCCCGGACTTCGTCGTCCAGCTCGTCGGGCGCAAAGCCGAGATCGAGGCGGCGCTGGCGCGCGTGCCCGGGGTCGACCCCAAGCGCATCGAGATCGTTGATGCCCCGGAGGTCGTGGGCATGGGCGACAAGCCGCTCGCCGCGATCCGCGGCAAGCCGCGCTCTTCGATTGCCGTGGGGCTCGACCTCCAAAAGAAGCACAAATCCGACGCGTTCATTTCCGCAGGCAATACGGGCGCCGTGATGGCCGCCAGCACCCTGCTGCTGCGGCTGCACCCGGGCGTGCAGCGCGCCGCGATCGGCGCGCTGTTCCCGAGCGCCGGGGAGCCGGTGCTCGTCGTCGATGGCGGCGCCAACGTGGACGTCGACGCGCGCGAGATCGTCGGGTTCGCGCACCTCGGCTCCGTCTACGCGCGCGACGTGCTCGGCCGCCAGAATCCCACCGTCGGGCTGATCAACATCGGCGAAGAAGACGAGAAGGGAAACGCCGTCGTCAAGGAAGCGCATCAGCTGCTCAAGCAGACGACCGGCATCAATTACATCGGCAACGTCGAAGGGCGCGACATCCCGGTGGGCGTAGCACGCGGCCAGCGGCTCGACGTGGTGGCGTGCGACGGGTTCGTCGGCAACGTCGTGCTGAAGTTCTACGAGTCGGCGGGACGCGTGTTCGTTGCGCTCATCAAGCGCGAAGCACCCGACGTGCTGGAGCGGCCGGAAATGGCGAACGTGCTGAACGTGCTCGACTACGCCACGTATGGCGGGGCGCCGCTGCTCGGCGTGCGGGGGGTCGTGATCATCTGTCACGGCGCGTCCCCGGCGAAGGCGATCAAGAACGCTATCCGCGTCGCCGTGCAAGCGGTCCGCAGCCATCTCTCCGACGACATCGCCGCCGAGTTCGCCGTGGGCAAGGTGCCCGCATGAAGCGTCCGTTCGCGGAGCTGTGGGGCACGGGCAGTTACGCGCCGCCGCGCGTCATGAAGAACGAGGAGTTCTCCACGTTCCTGGACACGTCGGATCAGTGGATCCAGGAGCGCACGGGGATCAAAGAGCGCCGCGTCTCCACCAAAGCCGAGACCAACGCCTGCATGGGGAAGGCGGCGGCGCTGCAGGTGCTCGAGGAAACCGGCCTCACCCCGCTCGATATCGACGCGATCGTGTATGCGACGGCCTCGCCGGACCGGCTGCTGCCCTCGCAGGCGTGCGACCTCCAGGCCACGCTCGGCGCCAAGAACGCCGCCGCATTCGACATCGGCGCCGCGTGCTCGGGCTTTGTGTTCGCGCTGACGACGGCCGAAGGGATGATCGCGGCCGAGCAGGCGAACCACGTGCTGGTGATCGCCGCCGAGAAGCTCACCAGCATCATGGACTGGAGCGACCGCACGACGGCGGTGTTATTCGGGGACGGCGCGGGCGCGACCATTGTGCGCCGGAGCACGAATGGACGCGGGATTCTCTCGAACTACCTGAAATCCGACGGCACGCTGGCCGAGCTGCTGTATCGGCCCGGTGGCGGCGCGACGCATCCCCCCAGCGACGAGCTGCTCAAGGATCACAGCTACTACATCAAGATGGCCGGCCGCGAAGTGTTCAAGGCGGCCGTGCTGTCGATGGCGGACGCCTGCGATCACGCGCTCGAGCGCGCAGGAATGACCGCCGCACAAATCGATCTGCTCATCCCCCACCAGGCCAACATCCGCATCATCGAAGCCACCGCGAAGCACGCCGGCATGCCGATGGACAAGGTATACGTGAACGTCGACCGGTTCGGCAACACATCGGCTGCGTCGATCGCGATCGCGCTCGACGAAGCGGTGACGAGCGGCCGGATCACGCCGGGCATGACGGTGATGTTCTGCGCATTCGGCGCCGGCTTCACGTGGGGCAGCATGGTGGTGCGGTGGTAAGCACCATCTGGCTCTGCCCCGGCCAGGGCGCCCAAAAGGTCGGCATGGGAAGAGATCTCGCGGACCGCTTTCCGGAGGCCCGTGACACCTTCGCTGCGATCGATGAAGCCCTCGGCCTCGCACTCTCGCAAATCATGTTTCAGGGTCCTGAAGAAGAGCTCACCGCGACGCAGAACGCGCAGCCGGCGATCCTCGCGCACAGCGCGGCCGTGTTCGCCATCGTGGGCGAGAAAATCGCGGGCACGCCCGTCGCCGCCGCGGGCCATTCGCTCGGCGAGTATTCCGCCTACATCACGGCCGGCGCGCTCAAGCCCGAGGCCGGCGCCAAGCTGGTGCGCCGCCGGGGCGAGCTGATGCAGAAGGCGGGCGAGGAGCGGCCGGGGACGATGGCCGCGGTGCTCGGCCTGCCGACCAAAGAGGTCGAGGCCGCGTGCGCGGAAGCATCGCAGCAGGCGAGCGTCGCGGTTGCCGCGAACATCAACGCGCCCGATCAGACCGTGATCTCGGGCGATCCCGAGGCGATCACGCGCGCGGCCGAAGCGCTCAAGAAGCGCGGCGCCAAGCGGGTAATCCTGCTCAAGGTAAGCGGCGCGTTTCATTCGCCGCTGATGGCACCCGCGCGAAATCATCTGCAGCTCGCGCTCGAGCGCGCCGAGTTCTCCGATCCCGCCTTCCCCATCATCGCCAACGCCACCGCCGAAACGGTGAAGGACGCCAGCCGAGCTCGGCGGCTGCTGGCCGACCAGCTCACGGCGCCGGTCCGCTGGGTAGAATGCATGCAGCACGCGGCGCGCGTCGGGGGGGGGGGCGACGGCGCACGGTTCATCGAAATCGGCCCGGGCGCGGTGCTCGCGGGCCTCTTGAAGCGAATTGTCCCTGAGGCGAACGTGGTTAGCCTGGGAACGGCCGATGAGGTGACCCGGTTCATGGAAGCAGCGTGACTATGGCTCGACGGGCGGTAATCGACCCCGCGGGGCAGAGCGGGAATCGGATGCAGATCGATTTGACGGGAAAGGTTGCGCTCGTGACCGGCGGGACGCGCGGGATTGGACACGACATCTGTCGCGCGTTGCTCGACGCCGGCGCGAAGGTCGCGCTCTGCTCCCGCGACGGCGCCGCGGCGGAACAGACGGCGAACGCCTTTGGCGACGGCACGCGCGGCTACGCGTGCGATGTCGGCGTGAGCAGCCAGGTGGAAGCGTTCGCCAAGGCGGTCGAAAAGGACTTCGGCCAGATCGACGTCCTCGTCAACAATGCGGGGTTCACCAAGGACAACCTGCTGTTTCTGCTGAGCGAGGCCGACTGGGACTCGGTGATCGATACGAACCTGAAGGGCGCGTTCCTGATGACCAAGTATGCGGCCCGCGGGATGATCAAGCGGCGCTGGGGGCGGGTCATCAACATTACGAGCGTCGTCGGGCTGAACGGCAACAAGGGACAATCGAATTACTCCGCGTCGAAGGCGGGGATCGTCGGGTTCACCAAGTCCGTGGCCAAAGAGCTGGCCTCCCGCAACGTCTTGGTGAACGCGATCGCTCCCGGCTACGTCGAAACGGAGCTGACGCAGGGCATCTCCCCGGAAGCCAAGAAGTACTTCCTGGACAACATTCCGCTGGGACGGCTCGGACTGGGCTCCGACATCGCGGCTGCCGTCCTCTTTCTCGCCTCCGACTTGGCCAGCTACATTACGGGACAGGTACTGGTCGTCGACGGCGGGATGGTGATGTGATCCCCTTTTCCCTTCGCTGAGGGTTATCCATGGCAATGGACATGAAGCAGCTCGAGGAGAAAGTCAAAGACATTATCGTCGAAGAGCTTGGGGTCGAGCGCGACAAGCTCACCAACGACGCGAGCTTCATGGAAGACCTGGGCGCCGACAGTCTCGACACGGTCGAGCTGGTCATGGCGTTCGAGAAGGAGTTCGACATCGACATCCCGGACGAGGAAGCGGAGAAGCTCCGCACCGTCGGGGCGGCGATGAGCTATCTCCACGACAAGATGGGGAAAGGCAAGTAAGTGACTCGCCGGGTGGCGGTCACGGGGATGGGACTCGTGACGCCGGTTGGAAACGACGTCGCGAGCACCTGGGCCGCCCTCGTTGCTGGAGAATCGGGGGCGGGTCCCATCACCCGCTTCGACCACAGCCTGCTCCAGGTGCACTTCGCCTGCGAAGTGAAGGGGTTCGACCCGCTCCAGTACATCGATAAGAAGGAAGCGCGCCGCTACGACCTGTTCTCCCAGTTCGCGATGGGAGCGGCGGTGCAGGCGGTGCGTGACTCCTGCCTCGAGAAGAGCCCGCTCGATCCCAAACGCATCGGCGTCATCATCGGCACCGGCACGGGCGGGATCGCGACGTTCGAAGAGAACATGCGCACGTTCATCGAGAAGGGGCCGAGCCGCGTCTCGCCGTTCTTCGTTCCCATGTTCATGGCGAACGTGGCGTCGGCGATCGTCTCGATGCGCTACGGGTTCCAGGGACCGAACTACGGGACCGTGTCGGCGTGCGCCTCCTCCGGCCACGCACTCGGCGATGCATTCGATCTGATTCGCGAGGACAAGGCGGACGTCATGGTCGCGGGCGGCTCCGAGGCCGCGATCACGCCGCTCGCGCTCGCGAGCTTCGCAAACATGAAGGCGCTGTCGGAGCGCAACGACGATCCCAAGACGGCGAGCCGGCCCTTCGACAAGGACCGCGACGGCTTCGTCATGGGCGACGGCGCCGCGGTCGTGATTCTCGAAGAGTGGGAGCGCGCCAAGGCGCGCGGCGCGAAGATCGTCGCCGAGCTGGTGGGCTACGGGGCGACGGCCGATGCGCATCACATCACTGCGCCGGCGCCCGACGGCTCCGGCGCGCAGGAAGCGATGCGGCTCGCGATGAAGGGCGGCGGTATCCGTCCCGAGGACATCGGCTATATCAACGCGCACGGCACGTCGACACCCCATGGCGATGCGGCCGAGACCAATGCGGTGAAGGCCGTGTTCGGCGACCACGCGCGCAAGCTGATCTTCGGCTCGACCAAATCGATGACGGGACACCTGCTGGGTGCGGCGGGCGCGTTCGAGTTCGCGATCTGCGCCCTGGCACTCAAGAACGGCGTGATCCCGCCCACGATCAATCAGTTCACTCCCGATCCCGCGTGCGATCTCGATTCGGCGCCCAACAAGGCCGTCGAGCGACAGATCGACGTGGCGCTGTCGAATTCGTTCGGCTTCGGCGGCCACAATGTGACGCTGGCGGTGCGGAGAGTGACGTGACGCTCCGAACTATCGCGGACAAAGTCGAACGGGGCAAACGGCTCACGCGCGAGGACGGCCTCGCGCTTTTTGCATCTAGCGACCTTCTGACGATCGGCCGCCTCGCCGATCTGGCGAACCAGCGCAAGAACGGCAGCCGTGTCTACTTCGCTGCGAACCAGCACATCAACCCGACCAACGTCTGCATCCTGCGCAACACGTGCGTGTTCTGCTCCTTTGCGCGGATGCCCAAAGAAGACGGCGCCTACACGCGCAGCCTCGAGGAAGTCTTCGCCGAGGCGGGCGCGGCAAGCGACAATCCCACGCGCGAGTTCCACATCGTGGGCGGGCTGCATCCCAAGCTGAAGCTGTCGTACTACACGGACATGTTTCGCGGGCTGAAGCAGCGGCACCCCGACGTGATGATCAAAGCACTCACCGCGGTTGAAGTTGCGCATTTAGCGCGCATTGAAGGGATGACGACTCGGGAAGTGTTGCAGGCCATGAAGGAAGCCGGCGTCAGCACGCTGCCGGGCGGCGGCGCGGAGGTCTTTTCACCCGCCGCGCGGGCCACGATTGCCGATCGCAAATTGACCGGCGAGGAATGGCTCGCCGTGCACCGCGAAGCGCACCAGCTCGGCATCCCGTCCAACTGCACCATGCTCTACGGGCACGTCGAAACGCTCGAGGACCGCGTCGATCACCTGCTGGCGCTGCGCGCGCTCCAGGACGAGACCGGCGGCTTCCTCACCTACATCCCGCTCGCCTACCATCCCGACCACAACGAGCTCGGCGAGACACTCGGACGGACCGGGACGGCCACGACGGGCTTTGATGATCTCAAGAACATCGCCGTCGGGCGACTGTTGCTCGACAACATTCCGCACGTGAAGACGCACTGGCCGATGGTGACGCCGTTCATTTCCCAAGTGGCGCTCACGTTCGGCTGCGACGATCTCGAAGGCACCGTGGTGTTCGAGCGCGTCTATCACGAAGCCGGCGCGCCGACGCCGATGTGGCTGTCGTACGATGAGATCGTGACGCTGATCCGCGGGGCGGGGAAAGAGCCGGTCGAGCGCGACTCGCTCTATCAGACCGTCAGGACGTTCGAGGACTACGTGCCAAAAACCAACGGCGCCCAGGTACCGGCGGCCGGCCCGGCCCCGCAGGGTGCGCTGTTCCAGATCGGCCATCGAAAGCCGAAAATGGCGGCGACCGCTGTGGATGGTGCCGAATGATTCAACGCGTATGAGAATCGGGCGCATCGGCTACATCAATTGCGCGCCGGTCTACGGGGCGATCGACCGCGGCGTGGTCGCGCTGCCCGCCGGCGCTGAGCTCGTCACCGGCACGCCCGCCGAGCTGAACGACTTACTGGTTGCGGGCGAGCTGGATGTCAGTGTGATCAGTGCCATCGAGTACGCGCGCCATGCCAACGAGCTCGTGCTGCTGCCCGATCTCGCGATCTCGTGCGATGGGCCGGTGCGGAGTGTGGCGCTCTTTAGTCGTCGGACGGTCGGACAGTTGGACGGTCGGACCGTGCTACTCTCGGCTTCTTCGCGTACATCCGTGGCGCTGCTGGAACTGCTGTGCCGCGACGTGTGGAAGATCAAGCCCAGGTTCGCGGAAGCGCGTGCCGAGGCTCAGGATCTGGAGGCGCTGGCCTCGCTGCCGCACGAAGCGGTCCTGGTCATCGGTGATGCAGCGCTCCAACTCGCCGCCGCCGGTACCTATCCGCACCGCTACGATCTGGGCGAAGAATGGAAGCGCTGGACCGGGCTACCATTTGTGTTCGCCGTGTGGGCCGGTCGACGGGTAGCAAGCCCCGCCGCCGTGCAGCGGGGCCATGAAGCACTGCTCGCGTCACGGGCTTGGGGTTTGGAGCACCTGGACGACCTGGCTGCAGAGGCGGCCCGAACCACGCAGCTGCCCATGGCTGTCTGCCGTCAGTACTTGAGCGGCCTCGATTACGCATTCACGGAGCGGCATCGTTCCGCGCTGAGCGATTTCCTCCGGCGCGCTGACGCGCCGCAATACATTCAGGTGGCATGATGGTCGATCGCACGAGCGCCGAGTTCCGTTCGTACCTCGAGCTGTACGAGCAGACGCCGCTGCTCGAGCTGGGCCGGCTTGCCGACGAGGTCCGGTGGAAGCTGCACCCCGAGAACGTCGTCACGTACATCATCGACCGGAACATCAACTACACGAACGTGTGCGTGGCCGACTGCAAATTCTGCGCGTTCTACCGCCGTCCCAAGCATCCGGAAGGCTATCTGCTGTCGTACGAAGAGATCGGCCGGAAAATCGACGAGCTGAAAGCGATCGGCGGCGTGCAGATCTTGATGCAGGGCGGGCACAACCCTTACATCCCGTTCGAGTGGTATCTCGATCTGCTGCGCTACATCAAGCGCCATCATCCGATTCACATCCATGGCTTCTCGCCATCCGAGGTGGATTTCTTCGCCGGCCGCTTCGGCATGACGATCGAGGAAGTGATCAGGGAGCTGATGGCGGCCGGTCTCGATTCGATCCCGGGCGGTGGCGGAGAGATCCTGGTGCAGAGCATTCGCGACCAGGTCGCCCGCAAGAAGGCCGGCGCCGATCGCTGGCTCGAGGTCATGGAAGTCGCGCACACCCTCGGCCTGCGCACATCGGTCACGATGATGTACGGCCTGGGCGAATCGAATGCCGATCGGATCGAGCACCTGTTCCGCGTGCGCGAGGTGCAGCGCCGCACGCGCGGGTTCACCGCGTTCATCTGCTGGCCGCTCCAGCCCGAGAACTCCGAGCTCGCGCATCTGCCCAAAACCGACGCGGTGACCTATCTCAAGACGCAGGCGATCGCGCGCATCGTGCTTCCGGACGTACCCAACATCCAGGCCTCCTGGGTCACGATGGGCATGAAGATCGGCCAGGTCGCCCTGCGGTTCGGCGCGAATGACTTCGGGTCATTGATGATGGAGGAGAACGTCGTCTCCGCGGCGAACACCACCAATCGAACCACGTTGAGTGAAATGCAGCGGCTCATTGCCGATGCGGGCTACACCCCGAAGAAGCGTAGGCAGGACTACACAATCCTCGAGGATGCTGCGTAGTGCCTGACGTGCTGATTCTCGTCGGATCCGAATCCGACAAGCCGCGCATCGAGCCTGCCTTCGAGATCCTCACCAAGGCCGGCTTTTCGTATGAGTTCTACGCCTCATCCGCGCATCGCCAACCGGAGCAGACCGGCGACCTGGTGAAAAACGCGCGCAAGAAAGGCTTCAAAGTCGTCATCGCCGGTGCGGGGCTCTCGGCGGCGCTGCCGGGCTTCGCGGCCTCGCTGACCGATCTCCCGGTGATCGGTGTGCCGTTTGCCGTGGGGCCGCTGAACGGGCTGGACGCGCTCCTCGCCACGGTGCAGGTGCCCCCGGGCGTGCCCGTCGCGACGGTTGGCATCGACAACGCGAAGAACGCCGCTCACCTCGCGATCCGCATCCTGAAAGGCTGATATGCGAGTCGGTATCGGCTACGACTCGCACCCGTTCGCCAAAGGCCGCAAGCTCATCCTGGGGGGCATCGAGATCCCTCATGATCGCGGGCTCGCCGGCCACTCCGACGCCGATGCGGTGGCCCACGCCCTCACCGACGCGATCCTGGGCGCCGCCGGCCTCGGCGACATCGGCCGCATGTTTCCCGATACCGATCCGCAGTGGAAGGGCGCCAACTCGATCGACCTGCTGAACAAAGCCTTCCTGAAGGTGGTAGAAGCCGGGTTCCAGTTCGTGCACGCCGACCTCACCGTGATCCTGGAGAAGCCCAAGCTGGCTCCGCATCTCGACGCCATGAAGGAGAAGCTCGCCGAAGCACTGCTTTCAGGGGCGGCGCACGTCTCCGTGAAAGCGAAGACGAACGAAGGCATGGGATGGATCGGGCACGGGGAGGGGATTGCGGTGTTTGCCGTGGCGACATTGAGCGGAGGCGACAGAGCCCCCTGACGGATTTCGTCGCGTTTCTCGAGCAGCTCCCGCCCGGGCCCCTCTACGTCATCATCGCGGTGCTCGCCGGCGTCGAAAACATTTTCCCGCCCGTGCCCGCCGACGTGGGCGTGGCGCTCGGCGCGTTCCTGTCGGGCCGCGGCGTCATGAACCCGTGGCTCGTCTTCGGATTGACCTGGAGCATGAACGTCTCTTCGGCCGCCGGCGTGTATGCGCTGGCCCGGCGCCACGGCGACGTGGTCACGCGCGGCTTTCTGGGCCGCCACATCTTCACGCCGAACACGGTCAAGCAGATCGAGGAGCAGTACCGGCGGCACGGCACGTACGGGATTTTCCTGTCGCGCCTGTTGCCGGTGTGGCGGGCGGTGGTGATGCCGTTCGCCGGCATGGCCAAGGTACCGGCGTGGAAGGCATTGCCGCCGATGGCGCTCGCGTCCGCCTTGTACTATGGCGCGCTGACCTACATCGTGATGCGGCTGGGCACCGACTTCGATGCCGTGATCGGCGCCATCAAGCAGGCCAACACCGCCATGGCTATTGTGGCGGGGATCGTCACTGTAATAATTGTCGTATGGATCGTACGCCGCCGCCGTCGCAGGAACCCCAGCTAGCCGCGAGCTTTCAGCTCGAGCGCTTCCGGGACTACCTCGCGCTCGAAGCGGGCAACAGCCGCCACACCGTCGACAACTACCTCCGCGACATCACGCGCCTCGCCGAGTACGCGACCGGGAAGGGCATCAAGCAGCCGCAGCAGTTGTCCGCGGCGCAGCTGCGCGACTTCATCTACTTTCTGAAGGACCTCGGCCTCGCTCCCACGACGATCCGCCGGCAGATCTCCGCGATCCGCACCTACTTCAAGTTCCTGGTTGGGGAGGGCATCGCGACGCGCGATCCGAGCGAGCGGATCGAGTCGCCCAAGCGCTGGCGCACGCTGCCCGCGGTGCTGTCGGTCGTTGAAATCAAGAAGCTGCTCGCCGCTCCCAACACCGATCAGCCCCTCGCCATCCGCGACCGGGCGCTGCTCGAGTTCGCCTACGCGACCGGTGTGCGCGTGTCGGAGCTGGTCGGGCTGAAGATGCAGGACATCTCGTTTGCCGAGCGCGTGGTGCGCGTGTTCGGGAAGGGCGGGAAGGAGCGTCTGATTCCATTCGGCCGGCAGGCGCTGGGGGCGCTGTCGACGTATGCGCGGGAGATCCGCCCCGCGCTGGACCGGGGCAACGCGCGCGGCGTCCTGTTCCTCAACGCCCGCGGCACGCCGCTGTCGCGCGTCGGCGCGTGGGGTGTGATCAAGGCGACGGCGCGCCGGGCCGGACTCCAGAAGCGGGTGACGCCGCACACGCTGCGGCACTCATTCGCGACGCATCTCCTGGAGGGCGGCGCCGACTTGCGCGCGGTGCAGGAGATGCTGGGGCATGCCGATCTCTCCACGACGCAGCTCTACACGCACGTCGACCGCGACTACCTACGATCGGTGCACAAGAGCTATCACCCGAGAGCGTAAGCGTGCGGCGTGCGGCGTGCGGCGCACCTACCTAGCTACAAACGTCGCGGTCAAGACACCGAACATGAATCCGTCGCCCTTTCCCTCCGGATTCGTAAACACCAAATAGACGTCCCGCACTCCCGTGGTCGAGTTGAGCGACACGCGGAGCTGGACCGGCATCTGATTGTCGGTGGGCCGGATCGGTTCGCTTGCTCCAAGCAATGCGCCCGTCGCGGAATCGGAACGCACTTCGATCTTCCCGCCCTTCGCCTGATACTGAGCAGGCGCGACCACCATGAATGTCACCGCGCCGACGCCCGTCAGATCGATCTGCTTGACGGCAACCGACGAGCCGGATCGACTCACGACCGTGATCGGAACCGGGAGGCCCTCGGCGCGCTGCTGTGACACGCCTTCCGACATCGCGCCATCCGCCATGACGACGGTGGGCGAGCGCAGCACGAGCGTCTGCTCGGAGGTGATCGCCGGCATGCCGTTGGCGCCGCGGTCGGTGTACTCGGCGCGCAGTGCCACCACACCTTGCGGCGCATCGGCCGAGCCCGCGGGCGGTGTGTAGGACCCACTCACTGGCAGCGACGGGGGGGGGGCGGGCGGCGTCGTGTCGGCGAGACTCCTGATGTACGCAGCCATCGCGGCTGCCTGCTCGTCGGTGAGCGCCGGATGCGCGGGCATCGCCACGGGCCCCCACACACCGGCTCCGCCTTCACGAATCTTCTTGGCGAGACGCGCCATCGCCGTCGTGTCGTTGCGGTATTTGCGCGCGACATCGTTGAACATCGGTCCGATCGATTGCCGATTGACCTGGTGGCAGGCGAGGCAGTCGCCCGCTTCGACCAATTGGCGCCCCTGCGCAACGGCACCCCTGTTCGGGGCTGCGGACGTCGCCCCCTGCGGAGGTCCGTCCTTGAAATACTGAGCGCTCACGACCACTCGCTCGGCCGGGATGCGGCCGCTCTCGAGCGTGCCGTCTTCGCGATCGCTCACGCGCACCGCGTAGGGTACTGGCACACCCGGGAAGAAGAACGAGCTATTGCCGCCGGTAGCAGCGACTTCGACACTCGGCGGCTGATTGCCGGCGACAATCGCGATCGGTGCCGCGCTGGTCGAGGCGTCACGGGCGTCGGTCACCGTCAGCGTCGCCGTGTACGTCCCGGCGCGCGTGAAGGTGAAAGGCGGATTCGGCTGACGTAGCCGCTGCAGCACGGTGCCACCCCGTCTGATCGTCCACTCGTAGCGCAGTGAGTCTTCGTCGAAGTCCAGCGTGCCATCAGAGGAGAATGCGACGCGCAGCGGGAGAGCACCCTTGGGGGTATCGACCTTCGCCGCCACGACGGGCGCGCGATTGCCGGCGTTGTACTCGATGCGCACCAACCGCGCGTCATCGTTGCCCTGGAACCAGATCGTGCCGTACTCGAGGACGTACAGATCGCCACTCGGCCCGAATTCCATTTCGATCGGCGCGCTGAACTTCGCACTCGGCATGAAGCGCTCGATCGACACCAGGTCGCCGCGGGTATTCATGGTGACTGCCATGATCCAATGCCGCATGAATTCGTAGATGAACAGCTTGCCGTCGTAGTACGCTGGGAAGGCCCTTGCCGCGTTCGCAAAGTCCGCGCGATAAAAAACCGGACCGGCCTCGGCGGTCCGCCCGCCGCTGCCGGCGATGGGGAAATCGGGTGACGGCCCGTAGGGATACCAGATGAACGCGCTGCGTGCCGGCGGCAGCGTGGCGAGGCCGGTGTTATTCGGTGACTTGTTGACCACATATGCCGGATTGAATTGCGGGCCGCCTTCGGTGTGCGCGGAATCGATGACTTTCGTTTTGAAATAGGCCCGGTTGTTGCCCACGAAGTACGGCCAGCCGTAGTTGCCCGCGCTGCGCGCCTGTCCGATCTCATCGTAGCCACGCGGTCCGCGGCCCGCCGAGTCGACGTCGGCGTCGGGACCGACATCGCCCCAGTAGAGGAAGCCGGTGTGCTTGTCAACCGAGATCCGATAGGGATTGCGGTGGCCCATCGTGTAGATCTCCGACCGCGTTTTCTCGGAGCCGGGCGGGAAGAGGTTGCCGGTGGGGATCGTGTACGTGCCGTCCGGCTCCGGGTGGATCCGAATGATCTTGCCGCGCAGGTCATTCGTGTTCCCGGACGACTTCTGCGCGTCCCATGGCTCGCGGCCCGGGCGCTCGTCGATCGGGGCGTAGCCCGAGGCGAACGGATTCGAATTGTCGCCGGTGGACAGGTACAGATTGCCCGCGCGGTCGAAGGTGATCGACCCACCGGTGTGGCAGCAGGCGCGTCGCTGGACGGGGATCTCGAGAATCACTTTCTGCGATGTGAGGTCGAGTGAGTCGCCGCTCATGGTGAAGCGCGCGAGCACGTTCTTCGCGTCGGGTCCCGCCGGCGAGAAGAACATGTAGATCCAGCCGTTGGTCGCGAAGTTGGGATCGGCGGCGAGGCCGAGCAGGCCGTCTTCGGCCTGGCTCGAGTCGGCGTATTTGGTGCTGACCGGAATCGTCGCGATGCGATGCACGGTACGATCTGACGGCGTGTACAGGTTCACGTAGCCGCGGCGCTCGACGAACAGCACGCGCTCGCCCGGCAGCACTGCCAGCTCGATCGGTTCCTCCAGCTTCTCGGCGAGCACCACTCTCGTGAAACGATTCTCCTCCGGGCGCGCGCGCCCAAAGTCGATCTTCCCGGTGCCCATCGCGTAGCGCAGGCCGCCGAGCAGGTGTTGCAGGAACTGCGGCTCGGTGTAGGTCGCTTCGGTGTGCCCCATGTTGGTGTACCACGCGCGGCCGCCGTCGAAATCGTGGTACCAGCTCATCGGGTGGTGTTCGCCGTTCGTCCCGCCTTCGTAGCTCGTTTCGTCGATCTCGACGAGCACGTGGATGGTCGGATCGATCGACTTGAAGTTGTAGAACTCGTCCTCGCGCTCGAAGCGGGCGGGGAAGCCTTTGGTCGACACATGCGTGGTGTCGAGCGTGCGATAGCTGCCTTTGCGCACGTTGGGATTGTTGGGATGGCTCGTGAAGTAGGCGCCAGCCAGCCGGCCGTACCACGGCCAGTCGTACTCGGTGTCGGTCGCCGAATGCAGGCCGACGTAGCCGCCCCCGGCCTGGAGGTAGCGCTCGAAGTCGTCCTGCTGTGCCGCATCGAGCACATCGCCCGTCGTGTTCAGGAACACGACCGCGCTGTAGCGTCGCAGGTTCTTCTGCGTGAACGCGCCGGCATCCTCCGTGGCGTCGACGGCGAAGCCATTCTCCTGGCCGAGCTTCTGGATCGCGGCGATGCCGTTGGCGATGGAGCTGTGGCGATAGCCGGCGGTTTTGGAGAAGACGAGCACCCGCGGTTGCTGGGCGTGTGCGGCGACGGTGATCGAGACGAGGAGCGCGAGCGAGGCGATGTGTCGTAGCATGCGAATCCGCGTGCGAGGGTTGACGTCAACCGTGTCGAGCAGTGAATCTGAAGCATGTATCGTCGTTTGACCATCTGGATTGCCAGCGTGGTGGTGGCGCTGGGTTGTTCTAACCCTCTCACGCCTGCCGAGGTCGTCGGCACGTACACGCTCGCGACGATCGACGACCGGTTGCCTCCCCGATTGCTTGGCGCGACGATCGAATGTGACGATTTGTTGGCAGGCGGAGAGCTCGAGTTGCTTCCCGCACCCGACTGGTCAGTGCTGACTTTCGCGCGCGAGCACGACTGCACTCGCGCCGGTGGAGGCGTATCCTCTGATACGCTGCGTTATCTCGGCCGCTTTAGGCTGCGAGATGCGACGCTGACATTCGAGACTGAGCTGAGCCTCGAAGACACGCTGCGGTTCTCGGGTCCGGCGAGGTTGGGCAGTGTGACCCTTGTCGTACGCGACACGATTCGCGGTCTGGGCGGCCCTATGTCGATCCGGTTCGATCGATAAATCCCGACGAGCGCCCGGTTGTATCAGGAGGCCTGAGGCGCTGCCTCGTCGCGTTTTTTTGAACCGCACAGCAACCGTCTCCGATTTATCATCAGACCATGACCGCGACTGCACCCGCACCGTCCTTGCTGACCCAAGTCCGTGATGCGATTCGAGTCCGCCATTACAGTCGCCGAACCGAGGAAGCGTACGTCCAGTGGATCCGTCGCTTCATTAGGTATTGCCGGATGCGTCATCCGCGCGAGCTGGGGGCGGCCGAGGTCTCGAGTTTCCTGTCGAGTCTGGCGGTGGAGGGTCATGTCAGCGCGTCGACGCAGAACCAGGCGCTGGCCGCGCTCCTGTTTCTCTATCGCGATGTGCTGAGAATGCCGGTCGGCTGGCTCAACACGTTGGTCCGAGCCAAGCGTCCCGCGCGGGTTCCGGTCGTGTTGACGCGTGAGGAGGTGCGCCGAGTGTTGGCGCGTCTCAAGGGCCGGCCGACGGCACTGATTGCCGGCGTCCTGTATGGGACCGGGATGCGTCTGCTCGAAGCGTTGCAGCTGCGGGTCAAGGACATCGATTTCGGCGCGAATCAGATCACCGTGCGGGGTGGCAAGGGCGATCGCGATCGTCGGACGATGTTGCCCGAGCGTCTCAAGGGACCGTTACTGCAGCATCTCGCCGAGGTCCGGACCCAGCACGAGCGCGATCTCGAGCAAGGTGCCGGTTGGGTCGAGCTGCCGGGCGCGTTGGGGCTCAAGTATCCGCAGGCCGGCCGAGAGTGGGGATGGCAGTGGGTGTTTCCGGCGGGGCGTGGCTATGTCGAGCCGCGCAGCGGCCAGCGGCGTCGCCATCATCTTCACGAGTCGGCGATGCAGCGGGCGTTTAAGGAAGCCGTGCGCGCGTCGCGGATCGCCAAGCCGGCGAGCTGCCACACGCTGCGCCACTCGTTCGCGACCCATTTGCTCGACTCGGGTTACGACATTCGGACGGTGCAGGAGCTCCTGGGACACCGGAACGTGGAGACGACGATGATCTACACCCACGTTCTGAACCGTGGCGGCCTCGGCGTAAAGAGTCCCGCCGACTCGCTGTAATAAGCATTTTAGACTGACCAGCCTAACGTGGTCGGCCGTGCTCAAAAGACGTTGTTATGCTGCAGAGGAGGAGCGGTGCAGGTATGTTAGACAGGTATGTCTAATCCTCGTTAGGCAGCGCCGAGTGACCCCACCACTATTTCCAGGGTAGTAAGCTCTAGATGCAACGCACTGGCCTTCTCTTCGCGATAGCCTCCATGGTCGTTGTCAGCGCCTGCGACTTGGTTTCGGATGTCTGTACCCTCGAGCTCCGACCTCAATACGCGCCAGCCGACACCACTATTCTCGTTGGCCAAGCCTTTACCGCGTCTGTTCGGCTTTCATCCTGCGGAGGTTCTCGTATCCTGTCGGACGTGTTTACCTGGCAGTCCCAGGATTCGTTGATAGCACGGGTCGATTCACGAACGGCTCGCGTAGTCGCTCGAGCACCGGGGGAGACTGTCATCACGGCGAGCGGCGAGAAGTACGGTAGCGTCGGTGGGTTGCGCGTGACGGTTACCGATCAGGGCCGGTGAGATTGGCTCGGCGCTGCCTAACAAGCGCGTGAAGCTGGCGGCGCCGTCTTTCTGAGGTAGTCTTTCATTTGTGAAATCCCTAAGCTCGCGCCGCAGCTTACGCGCATTCCGTTAGGCCGCAACCGAGACCGCCGCTCTGATAGCCAAGGTTCAGGACATCAAGGAGCTACTTGCCAGAGGGCGTATCGACCCGGGAGCCGTGTTTCGAGAGATCAGGGCCCTGGCCGCCAGCGACCATTGGCAGACGCGAGAGGTTGCTGCCACGGCGCTCGTGGAGATCGGCAAGCGCCATTCGGCTGCAGTCTTGCGCCAAACTCGTCTTTGGGCCAAGGACAAGAACAGCAATATTCGGCGTGCCGCGAGCGAGGGCCTACGCGGCATCGTGAAGGTAGATCCAGAAGCAGTTCGACCAATCATCGAGATCCTTCGTGCCGACCCGGAACTGTACGTGCAGAAGTCTGTTGCGAATGTGCTTCGCAACGCCAGCGCGAAGCACGCGGAGTTCGTGCTTGGTGTCTGTCGGCAATGGGCGCGCTCGCGGAGCCCGCATACCCGGTGGATCGTGAAGGATGGGCTGCGCAAGCTCAAGACTTCACGGCCCCGCGAGGTAGCAGCTGTCCTTGCGTTGTGAGACGCTGTCTCGTTGAGGCGATTGGATCGCTGCTCGCGATGTGGTTGCGGTTTGATATCAACTTTGAACTGCAACACTGAGTCTCATCGCGCATAGCATTCCTCCGGAGTCCGATAGCCGAGCCGCTTCCGTGGCCGGCGGTTCAGCTTCGTAGCGATCCGATTGCAAT
>Ga0137432_1000532_pt1 | contig 19289 bp, 25 predicted proteins | sample EasRivERMZT820_2_FD_102337 | JGI IMG/M metagenome (GOLD analysis project Ga0137432, IMG submission 102337) | Soil microbial communities from meander-bound floodplain in the East River, Colorado, USA - East River MetaG ERMZT820_2 | ecosystem: Environmental > Terrestrial > Soil > Floodplain ... | reverse complement strand
TACTGTTTTTTCAAAGGGTCCTGGTGCCGGAACGATGGAACGAGTCCCGCGTCGATACTCTAGAATCTGCGCGATAGCCACAGCGCGCCGGTGACCGCGTTCTGGCCGCGCACATGGTTGGCGTCGATGCTGTAGGCGATGCTCGTCGTCAGGTCCCAATCCGCCAGAGCAAAGCGGTAGGCGGTTTCGAAATCGATCTCGCGCCCCGACGGTGCGAGCGAGGATTGCGCGGGGGCCATGATCACCGCACCGGTGGTCCGATCGCTCGCGACACCGGTCATCAGCATCACCGGCGCCGCTTCGACCTTGAGCGGCTGTCCGACGACGAAGGCCAACGCGTCGCCGAACGCGAACAGGTCCTTGCCGGCGACGCCGAACGAGAAACTCGTCGCATAGACCGGGCCGAGCGATGCGATAAGGCTGGAGCCGGGATGCTGCACGCCGGCAGCCGCAACGGTCAGAGATGCCTTCAGCGCCCAATGCTCGTCGAGCGCGGTTTGCGACGTCGCGCTGGCCCAGACGGTTGCCGCCTGCTCGCTCAACTTCAGTCCCCCCGCGGCGAGCGTGCCGAGAACGCCGCCGTCCTCCATGAGGCCGCCCAACTCGAACTCGAAACGCGAACGCCCGGTCTCATGGTCCAGCCGCAGTGCCGCCGAGTGGCTCCATGAATCCGGCGCAAACCCCGCGCCCGCATAATTTTCGCGCACCTGCTCCTCGGCGATGCCGAGGGAGAGGCCGGTGTCGTCGCCGAGCTCGACGCGGGCGGTTGCGAACGCGCCGCGCCCAACGCCGATCATCGGGTAGAAGGCACCCGTGAGCGACGCGGCGGTGAACGGATCGTCCACGCTTCGCGGCGACAACGCATCGCGCAGCGACAGGCCCGTGCCGGCGCTCCAGCTCGTCCGATCGCTCGTGCCGGAGAACTGGAACACGGTCTCGTGCGACTGGACGTCCTCGGCGCCGTTGAGCGCGCGGACGGCGTTGATGCCGTCGGCCCGGTTTTCGCGCACCGTGTAGGAGAACTGCGCGCCATTTCCGATCTCGTAGCGCGTGCCGTGCCAGCGGAATCTCTGCTCCATCACGCCGAACAGATCGGGGACGTTGGGGCGCGAGTACACGGCGCGCGAGGCATCCGTCGTGAAATCGCGGCCGAAGCCATCGAGGATCGTCACTTGCGAGAGTGCGGCGCGAAACGCGAACGCGTCGCCGAAGGCCGGCGACAGCACCATGCCCGTCGCGTACACCGCCGGCGCCGTGCCGTTCGCGACGGCAACACTGCTCGCGCCCATGGGCTGAAGTGCGGCTTCGACATTGAGCAGGCCGTGTCCGTAAACCGTATCGACGCCGGCCGCTCCGAGATCGGTTGCCGACTGGAACAGAATGTCCGCGACCTGGCGTCCGGTCAGACTCGGCCAGCGGTCCAAGATCAGCGCCGCTGCGCCGGAAACGAGCGGCGCCGAAAACGAGGTGCCCGAACCGATGGCGAGCCCGCCCATCCAGAGGACCGTGAGGTCTTCGCCCGGCGCAACCATGTAGTGGTCCCGGGCGTTCCCCGCGCGATTGGAAAACGCCGAGATCTGATTGTTCCCGTTGACCGAGCCGGCAATGATCAGGGCGCCGGGACCGTTCGTCAGGCTGTTCAGCGACGCGAGCTCGTCGATGAGGTCCTGGTTCGACAGCGCCGGGTTCGGGCCGCCGGCGTTGCCGGCGGATGACACGAGGACCGCGCCGTTGACGACGGCCAGCGCCGGAGACGCGGTCACATAGGCTTCGTCCACCTCCGGAGGATTGGGAATGATATCGCCCGTGTCATAGCCGAACGACATGTTGATGATCTTCGATCCGCGGGCGGTGATGTAGGTCCAGGGGTCGGACACATGGTACAGCACGCCCCCCTGAGAGACCTGCGTTTCGTTCACATTCGAGAAGTAGTCGACCGCGAGCACCTGCGCATCGAAGGCGATTCCGTGGACCAGGCCATCGTTCTTCTTCGCCGCGGCCAGGCCCGCGACGGCGTGGCCATGCGGATCGCTGTCCACCGTGCTGCCGGTCTGCGCCTCATAGAGGGCGATCGCCTGCGCATTCGGGCCGATGCTCGCCGGGTGATAGTTGACCTCGTCGGTGGCGTTGAAGCGAAAATTGAAATCCACCACGCCGACGATGACGCCGGCACCGGTATAGCCGAGCGCGTAGGCCTCGGCTGCATGCACCGCGTCCAAGGCGCCCATGCGATTGTATTCCGTGGTGCGGAAACTGTCGGCTGTTGGAGCCGGAGGTGGGGGAGGGGGTGGTGGCGGGGGAAGCGGCCCCGGCGGATCGACTTGCGGCATGCCGCCGCCACCGCCTCCGCCGCAACCAAGCAGCGTGACGGCGATCGCGACAGTCCCCAGCGCCGATCTCAATCTCATAGCTGTCTTCAGCGCGAAACGGCAGGGAAGCCGCGCCCGGACAAGCTGAGCGCCGCAGTGCCGTTCCGGCTCCCCTCGGTCAGAACGCTCGCTATGTTAACCGGACAATTGTTGCTTGCGTACGAAGCGGCAAACGAAAATTTGAGGGTCCCCGGCCGGCGCCGCAGGCCTGCTTGCGCATCCGGGGCTGGATCGCCTATAAGCCCGGCCTCCGTCGAAAGGGCCTGCCGCCATGAAAAAGGGCATTCATCCCGACTATCACTTCGTCAACGTGGTGCTGAACGACGGCACGAGCTACCGCACGCGCACCACATGGGGCGAGCCGGACGCGAAGCTCACGCTCGACATCGACCCGACGACCCACCCGGCGTGGACCGGCGGCCAGCAGAGCCTGCTGGATCGAGGTGGGCGCCTGACGAGATTCAACAAGAAATTCAAAGACTTCGTCAAAGGCCGCACGCCGGAATAACGCAGCTTACCGGGTCTCGGCTTTGCCGAAGGCCGCTGCCAGCATCGCGAATTGCGACTTTAGGCCATCGGCGGGCTGGTCCTGGCGGAACAACACATCGTCCAGCCTCGCGACGCGGCGATAGAGACTGTCGCTGCGCTCGAGCAGTTCGATGAGTTTCTTCGGCAGCAGATCGACGCCGTCTTCGCGCTTGCCGAGACAGATTTCGCGTGCCCCCAGGCGATAGCGGTCCGACGAGGCGTCTTCGACCGTCATGTCGCCTTCGTGCACCGCGCGCTGAATGAGCAGCCAACTCGCCGCCTGCATCAACCGCGTCGTGACGCGCATGGACTCGCCCGCGTAAACGAGCGCGATCTTCCGCGGCAGCGCTCGCGATTCATCGCGGCCCCGTCCGTCGAGATAGCGCGCGCATTCCTCGACCAGTTCCATGCCTTCATCGAAGGTGCGCTCGAACAGCGCCGAGGCCGCGAAGGTTTGCAGCGGCACGCCTTTCAACGCATCGTAGTCCGGTAACTCGGCGCTCATGATGTTCCCCTTGTGACCGCAAGCTAGCAAGTCGAGGGGAGCTCCGCAAAGCGCCGACCGCAAGACTCTCAAATCAAGGTTACTACCGTTAATTCCAGGATTATCGCTTGAAGAACGCATCGGCTGCGTTCTTCGTCGCAGAGCGGGAGCGCAGGGCTTCGCGCGAGCGGACGATCTCCGCTTCGAGCGCGGCGATGCGGGCTTCAAGCTCGTGTGCCGACATCGCCGAGAGGTCTTCGCCGAGCACGCTCTGGGGCTTCGGCTTGCGCGGTGCGAGTTCATCGAGATCGATGGCCATGGCATGTTCCTTGGCTTTGCTGCATTAATCTTGGCATACCCCGACACGAGCGGAAAGAATCGAGCCATGACTCTGCCGAAGACAATGACCGCCATCGCGATCGAACGGATGCCCAACGGCGCCAAGCTGTTTCCCTCCGATATTGCCGTGCCGACGCCAGGACCCGGGCAGATCCTGATCAAGGTCAAATCCGCGGGCGTCAACCGCGCCGATCTGCTTCAAGTCCAAGGGCACCATCCGCCGCCGCCCGGCGCGCCGTCGACGCCGGGTCTCGAGGCTGCCGGAACCGTTGCCGCGCTTGGCACGGGCGTTTCGGGCTGGAAGGTGGGTGACGAGATCTGCGCGCTCCTCCCCGGCGGCGGCTATGCCGAGTACGCGATCGCCACCGAGCCTTGCTGTCTCCCCGTGCCTGAGGGCGTGTCGCTCCTCGACGCCGGCGGCCTGCCGGAAGTGTATTTCACCGTCTGGAGCAATGTGTTCGATACCGCTCGCCTGAAACCGGGCGAAAGCTTTCTCGTCCATGGCGGATCGAGCGGCATCGGCACGGCTGCGATCCAACTGATGGCCGCGCGGGGTCATCGCGTCTTTGCGACCGCCGGCAGCGCCGAGAAATGCGAAGCCTGCGTCAAGCTCGGCGCCACGCGCGCCATCAACTACCGGACAGAAGATTTCGTAGAGATCATCAAAAGCGAAACAAACGGCAAGGGCGTGGATGTCATCCTCGACATGGTCGGCGGCGATTATGTGATGCGCAATGTCAATTCGCTCGCCCGGCGCGGCCGCGTCGTCAACATCGCCTATCAGAAGGGCGCAAAGGTGGAAGTCGATTTCCGTATCGTCCAAAACCGCCTGCTGAGCCTGTCAGCGACGGGGCTGCGCGGGCGCCCCGAGACGGAGAAAGCCGAAATCCGCGATGCTCTGCGCCGCGAGGTCTGGCCGCTGCTCGACCAGGGTAAGCTTCGCCCGGTCACCGACCGCGTCCTTCCCCTCGCCGAGGCTGAGGCTGCGCACCGGTTAATGCAGGAAAGCAGCCATATCGGCAAGATTCTGCTCGCCCCCTAGATTGGGCTTTTCCTTAACGCCGTTCCCGATTAGAAGGGACGCCTTCCTCGAAAGGATGATACTTTTGAGAGCGGGGTAAGGCGCTGAACAGCCTGCCCGGAAAAGGAAACACTATGTCCGACAAGCCCTTGATGCCCAAGGCCACAGCCGTGTGGCTGATCGAGAACACTTCGCTCACCTTCGAGCAGATTGCCGATTTCTGCGGCATCCACCCCCTCGAAGTGAAGGGCATCGCCGACGAAGACGTGGCCAAAGGGATCAAGGGCATCGATCCGATCGCGACCGGTCAGCTCACGCACGACCAGATCGAACGGGCGGAGAAGGATCCTGAGATCAAGCTCTCAATGGCGCCGCCGAAATACCGCATGCCGCACGTCAAGGCCAAGAAGACGCCGCGTTATACGCCGGTCTCCAAGCGCCAGGACAAGCCCGACGCGATCTATTGGCTGCTGCGCAACCACGCGGAGCTGACCGATGCCGACATCATGAAGCTGATCGGCACCACCAAGGCGACCATCGCCAAGATCCGCGAACGCGGTCATTGGAACTCGCAGAACATCAAGGCGGTGGACCCGGTGACGCTCGGCCTCTGCACGCAGATCGAGCTCGATTTCATCGTCGCGCGCGCGGCCAACCGCAAGCCTCGCGTATCGCGCAAGCCGGGCGAGGCGCTGAAGCCGGTGGAGGAAACCACCGCCGGCATGGCCTCCTCGGCGGATGACGGCGAGCGGTAATCGGGCCTCGCTCTACAGGACGAACGCCGCCAGCACGAAGCCGAAGATGATCGTGGCGAAGGCCACGAAGATCATCAGCTCCAGCCGCTTCTCGATGAAGTCGCGGATCGGCTCGCCATAGAGATAGAGCAGCACCGCCCATAACGTGAAGCGCGCGCCCCGCGTGATCGCCGAGAGCAGCACGAACATGGGGAAGCTGTAGCCCGCAAAGCCCGACATGATGGTCACGAGCTTGTAGGGGATCGGGCTCACGCCCTTGATGAGGATCACCCACGATCCCCATTCGGCGTAGAAGGCGCGGAATTCCTCGACCCGCTCGCCATAGCCGTAGAGCGCGATCAGCCACTGGCCGATCGAATCGTAGAGGAAGGCGCCGATCGCATAGCCGAGCATGCCGCCGAGCACCGAAGCCAGCGTGCACCACGCCGCCATCAGGAACGCGCGCTTGCGGTCCGCCAGCACCATCGGAATCAGCATGACGTCGGGAGCGATCGGAAAGAATGAGCTCTCCGCAAACGATACGCCGAACAGCGCCGCCCAGGCGTAGCGGCCCGACGCGTTCGCCATCACCCAATCATAGAGGCCGCGCATGAAGCCGCGGCGTTTCACAGTTCCGGCGTCGTTGGACATCATCGCCTTCTAGCAGTCGCGCAGCGGATCGCAAACGCCGATCCCCTTGCCGTCCCAGGCCGATCCTGCCAAAATTTCACTCGTGAAGTGCTAACGGGAACGGACTTGCGCGCCGCGCCGTTCAGCCGCCGGCCTGCTCGGGACCCCGCGGGTCGAGTTGCAACGCTGCGGGCGAGCCTTGCGGCGCGGGCGTGAACACGTCGCGCGTCTCCGCCGGTGCGGGTTCGCGCAGACGGATGCGGGTAAAGGCGTAGAACGCCATGGCGGCGTGCGCGAGCGCGGTGAACAGGAACAGCGCGTTCGGCCCCGCTGCCGCCATCACAAAGGCGGCCAATACCGGTCCCGGGATCGATGTCGCGGCATTTATCATCAAGAGGCCTGCGGCCGCTTCGACGAATTCCGCCCGCGGCAGGCGGTCATTCGCATGGGCAACCGACAGCGAATAGAGCGGCAGCGCGGCAGCGCCGAATATGAACACGATGAAATAGAACAGCGTGGGGATTTCGATCAGGACTTGTCCCGCGCTGCCGAGCACGAGCCCGCACGCCGCGGCCGCGGTGCAGGTCATTGCAATGATCCAGCGCCTGTCCATGCCGTCCGACAGTCGTCCGAGCGGCCACTGCACGATCGCGCCGCCCGCGATGAACACGCTCATGAAGAGTGCGAGTTCCCGCGTGGAGAATCCGAGCGCCTGCGCATAGACCGGGGCGAGCGTCCAGAATGCGCCATTGGCGAGGCCCACGGTCAGGCATCCCACGGCGCCCACGGGCGCAGCCCTGAAGATGCGCTCGAGATTCAGCTGCGGTACCGGCCGGGCCTGCGGCGCCGGCAGACGCGTGAGGCCGATCGGCACCAGGCAGAGGCAGTAGAGCATCGCGCTGATGCTGAAGAGCTCGAACGACGACGGCAGGCCTAAAAGCAGCATCCACTGACCGATCAGAAGCGCGCTGAGATTGACGCCGATGTAGAGCGCAAGGATGCGGCCGCGGGTCTCGTTGGTGGCGCGATCGTTCAGCCAGCTTTCTATCGCCATGAAAAGGATCGCCGTGCACAGCCCCATCAGTCCGCGCAGCACGAACCAGGATGCCTGGCTTGCCCATAACGGCATCATCATGATGGAGGCGGCGATCAACGCGGATGCGACGGCGAAGGACCGGATATGTCCCACGCGGGAGAGCAGACGCGGGCCCCCGTAACAGCCGGCGACAAAGCCCGCGAAGTACCAGGCGCCCAACGCGCCGATCGAAATGCTGGAAAATCCCTCGATGCTCGCGCGCAGCGGAATCAAGTTTCCGACCAGCCCGTTGCCCATCAGGAAAATGATGGTTGAGAGCAGAAGGGCCGTGATGCCGCGAATTTGGGATTGCATGATTTAACCTGGGGGCGGGTCCTTTAGCCCATTCTCATCTGGGGTCAAAGGACGGAATGAATCGTTACCGTGGCGGACCCGCTTCCATAGCAGATGAACGTGATCTAGGTTTCGCGCGCTTTCCAGGATTGTTTCAGGCAGGATTGTCCAGGCGGATGGCGCGGAAAAAATCTCGAACGGCGCGGACAAAGGCCGGGCGCGTGAAGCGCCGTGCCACAGCGAAGACGGCCAAGCCCAAGGCCGCCGGCACAAGCGCCGTCAAGGCGCGCCGGAAGAGCGCGAGCGGCAGCGCCAAACAGCCCGCGTTGAAGCCGATGCCGCGTCCGCTTCGCGCGCCCAAACCGCCCCCCGCCTTACGCCGCGGGCGGCGTCGTCCCGCCGGGCCCCAGCCGCGGCTGACCCCAGGACATGTGGCCACCCCCAAACAGATGGCCGCCAGTCCGTACGACACCGACCTGGACCGCACACCGGCCAATTATCAGCCGCTGACGCCGCTCAGCTTCCTCGCGCGCACGGCAGCCGCGCATCCCGATGTCGTCGCCATCATCCATGGCAAAAGCCGCATCAGCTATGCCGAGTTCTACGCACGCTCGCGGCGCCTTGCCTCGGCGCTGGCGAACGAAGGGATCGGAAGGAACGACACCGTCTCGGCATTGCTCGCCAATACGCCGCCCATGCTTGAAGCCCATCACGGCGTCGCCATGGCGGGCGGGGTGCTGAACGCGCTCAACACGCGGCTCGATGCCGCGTCGATCGCCTTCATGCTCGATCATGCCGAGGCGAAGGTCTTCATCGTCGACAGGGAGTTCGCCAAGACCGTGCAATCAGCCCTGGCCTTGGCGAAGGTCAAACCGCTCCTCATCCTCTATGACGACCGCGAATTTCCCCAAACGGGTTCACTTGCGGGAGCGATCGACTATGAAGAGTTCGTCTCCGGCGGCGATCCGGAGTTCGCCTGGACGATGCCGCGCGATGAGTGGGATGCGATCTCGCTGAACTACACGTCGGGGACGACGGGGAATCCGAAAGGTGTCGTCTGTCATCATCGCGGCGCAGCTCTGATGGGGTACGCCAACATCCTCGCCTGCCGTATGAGCGAGCGGCCCATCTACCTCTGGACGCTGCCGATGTTCCATTGCAACGGCTGGTGCTTCCCCTGGACGCTGGCGCTGCTCGCCGGCACGCATGTCTGCCTGCGCTGGGTCCGCGCCAAGGACATGTATGCCGCGATCGCCGAGCACAAGGTGACGCATCTCTGCGGCGCGCCCACCGTCATGGCGGCCCTTCTGAACGCGAAGCCCGAGGAGCGCCGCCCGTTCGCACACGCCGTCAATTTCGTGCATGCCGCCGCACCACCCCCGGAAGCGATTCTGATGGCGATGCTGAAGGCGGGATTCGGATTGACCCATGTTTACGGCCTGACCGAGACCTACGGTCCGGCGACCGTCAACGAATGGCATGCGGAGTGGAACGCTCTTGCGGCGTCCGAGCAGGGCGCCAAGCGCATCCGCCAGGGCGTGCCCTACCCGGCGCTCGAAGGGTTGACCGTGCTCGATCCCGCCACGATGGAGCCTTGTCCCGCCGACGGAATGACACTCGGCGAGGTCATGTTCCGCGGCAACATCGTGATGAAGGGCTATTTGAAGAATCCCAAAGCCACGCGCGACGCGCTCAAAGGCGGCTGGTTTCATTCCGGCGATCTCGGCGTGCTGCACCCCGACGGCTACATCCAGCTCAAGGACCGTTCGAAAGACATCATCATCTCGGGCGGCGAGAATATTTCCTCCATCGAAGTGGAAGACGTGCTGTACCGCCATCCCGCCGTGATGTTCGCCGCCGTTGTGGCCAAGCCCGACGAGAAATGGGGCGAGACACCGTGCGCTTTCGTCGAGAAGAAGCCCGGCCACGACGCGGTCGGCGAGGCCGACCTATTGGCGTATTGCCGCGAGAATCTCGCGCACTTCAAATGTCCCAAGACCGTGATCTTCGCCGAACTGCCGAAGACGACGACCGGCAAGATCCAGAAATTCCGGCTGCGCGAACAGGCAAAGACGCTCGCCTGACGCTGTCGCGCCCTTCAGTCCTCAGAACGCCGCGATGCGGGAGCCTAGTGCTCCTGCGTGCGTAATCGTTCAAGTTCGTCCTTCAAGCGGAGCTTTTCTTTCTTGAGCGCGGCGATACGCATCTCGTCCCATCCTGAGTGCGCCATTTCCGCGTCGATCTGCTCCTGCAACTTTTGATGTTTATCCGCGAGTTCTCTGATGTGACCCTCTACGGCCATCATGCTAACCTCACTGTTCAGCACGCCCAAATTAGATCACTCATCGCCCCTTTTGTCACCCCTTTCCGATGGTCCGCCGATGGTGCGGCGCCAAGCGTGCGTTTCCGCTGACCTTTTCAAGCCGCTTGGCGAAGTGATCCCGTCATCCTACAACGCGGGCCACGCGGCACGGCCGCTCGGGCCATCGGGCCGATGCAATGACGGACGAAGAAGAACAGAATTTGCGCGCCAGGCTGGCGCAGCTTCGGCAGGAGCATGGCGATCTCGATGCCGCGATCGCGGCCATGACCGAGTCGGCCAACTGCGATCAGCTTCAGCTGACGAGGCTCAAGAAGCGCAAGCTTCAGCTCAAGGATCAGATCGCGCGTATCGAGGACAGTCTGCTTCCCGACATCACGGCCTGACGGCCGCTACGTCACCGAGCGTTTTTGCGCGTACATCGCGCGGTCGGCCTGTTGCAGGATCGTGTCCGGCGTATCGCCGGCGCGCAGCTCGTAGACGCCATAGGAAAACGACAACGCGACAGGCCGGCCGTCGACGAGCGGGGGATGATCGCGCAGCGCTTGCGCCAGGCTCGCGCCTTTGTGTTGGGCCTGCTCGGCCGTCACATGCGCCAGGATCACGCCGAACTCGTCACCCCCGAGCCGCGCCAGCACGTCGGTGTCGCGGATCTGGCCGAGGATCAAATCGCAGATATGGCGCAGAGCCGCGTCGCCCGCCGCATGGCCGTGGGCGTCGTTCACCGCCTTGAAATTGTCGAGGTCGAGATAGACGACGCTCGAAGGCGTGCCGTAGCGCTCGGCGAACGAGGTGAAGCGCGTGATCTCCCGCACGAACGCCCGGCGGTTGAGGATCGGCAGCAGCATGTCCTGGTCGGCCGCGCGCGCCATGTCCTCCAGTTTCTCGCGGGCTTGCTCCACCTCCCGACGCAGCCGGCCGACCTCGTGCGTCAGGGTTGTGATCGCGTCCTGAGCGCGGGGTGTCAACTCGGCTTCAGGGATGCCGAGCACGGGAGCCGAGACCGTCGGCGCCTCATCTCCCACCACGCCTGGATTCTCGGCCGCGTGCTCGGTCCGTCCCGGACGGTTGCCCCTATCGGTCTCCATGCATGCCCGTCATGTCCATGTCGGGCGCAAATTGGCACCAAATGACCGGCGCGCAAAGCTTAACGCCCTTTAAACCGCTTTCCTCCGGCCCGCGCGGCCCTATAATCGGTTGCTTCCCCTTGTCGCCCTCGAACGGCGATTCCACGCGAAGCTCAAGCCCTCCGAATGCCCGCCAAGCCATCTGCGCCTCTCATTGGCATCATCATGGGAAGCAAGTCCGATTGGCCCACCTTGAAGCATGCGGCGGACGTGCTGGACGAGCTCGGCATCCGCTACGAGGCCCGTGTCGTGTCCGCTCATCGCACGCCTGAGCGGCTCTACGATTACGCCAGGTCTGCCAAGCCGCGCGGCCTCAAGGCGATCATCGCCGGCGCCGGCGGCGCCGCGCATCTGCCCGGAATGACCGCGTCGATGACCGTACTCCCCGTCCTCGGGGTCCCTGTCGAAAGCCGGGCGCTGAAGGGGCTCGACAGCCTTTTGTCGATCGCGCAGATGCCCGGCGGGGTGCCGGTCGCAACCTTCGCCATCGGTGAGGCCGGCGCGAAGAACGCGGGCCTGTTCGCGGCCGCTTTGCTCGCACTGGAAAACGGCGCGCTCGGCAGACGCCTGGAGTCCTGGCGCGCCCGCCAGACGCGATCCGTCGTGCTTTCGCCGGACGCCGTCCCCAAGAAGAGACGCGCGAAGCCGTGAGCCGATCCACCTCGCTTTCCGCTCCTCTCGCGCCGGGGGCAAGGATCGGCATTCTCGGCGGCGGCCAGCTTGGCCGGATGCTTGCGCTCGCCGCCGCGCGCCTCGGATTGAAGTCGCATGTCTTTTCCGACGAGACCGAATCCTGCGCGTTCTATGTCGCGGACGCGACGACGCGGGCGCAATACAGCGACAAGCGCGCTCTGGAAAAATTCGCGTCCGCTTGCGACGTCGTCACCTTCGAGTTCGAGAACGTGCCGGACGCGACCGCGCACTTTCTTGCCGACCATGTCCCCGTGGCGCCCAACGCGCGTTCTCTCGCCATCGCCCAGGACCGCTTCCTCGAGAAGAGTTTCATCGCCGAGCTTGGCATCGCGACCGCGGGCTTCCGGCATGTCGTCAATGAGGTCGAGGCCTCCATGGCCTACCGGGCGCTCGTGGGACCGGCCGCGGGGCCGCGGGCGGTCTTGAAGACTCAGCGCCTGGGTTATGACGGCAAAGGCCAGCGCATCGTGAGGAGCGAAGCGGAAGCGGTCGCGGCCTTCGCCGAATTCGGCCGCGTTCCGTGCATTCTCGAAAGCTTCGTCGAGTTCGCCTTCGAGGCCTCGGTGATCGGTGCGCGTGGGCGCGACGGCAGTTCCGCAGCCTACGATCCGCCCCGGAACGAGCACGAGAACCACATCCTGCGCCGTTCCACTGTCCCCGCGCCGCTCTCGCCCGAGAAGGTCAAGGAAGCGGTTGCGATCGCCTCGCGCATTGCCGAGAAGCTCGATTATGTCGGCGTGCTCGGCGTCGAGCTCTTCGTCACGAACGAGCAGACGCTGATCGTCAACGAGATCGCCCCGCGCGTCCACAATTCGGGACATTGGACGATCGACGCCTGCGTGACCAGCCAGTTCGAGCAGCATGTTCGCGCCGTCGCCGGCTGGCCATTGGGCGATCCGGCCCGGCATTCGGATGCGGTGATGGAAAACATCATCGGCGAGGAAGCCTATCAGTGGCGGGCACTCGCGCAGCAGAAGGCAGGGCTGCACATCTATGGCAAGCGCGTGGCGCGGCCGGGCCGCAAGATGGGGCACATCACGCGGCTCGCGCCTCTCGGATCGGCGAAGCCGTAATCCTCAAGAGTGGCCGCCGCCGCTTCCCTTTCCGAAAATGCCGAGCGGATCGGGCAGCGTTGCCACCCACTCCCGCGCCGCGCCGCGCAACTTCTCGATCTGCATCACGTCGTCGATGCGGCTGTCGAGAAAGGTCCAGGTGTCCGCGTGGCCCTCGCTCGAATCCGAGAGCCAGTGGATCAGCGTCGTGCCGTAGACCCCGCCGAGCAGCGCCCGTTTGGTGTAGTAGGAGAAATCGCTGGAGCGATCGCCCGCCGCGCGCCACATCAGATCGACGCTGCGCATCATCAGGCTTGCCGCGAGCGGCGCGTTTTGCGGGAGCGCGAGGAACGCGGCCGTGCGTCGCGCTGCATCCTTGTGGGGCGCAAGGACATCGAGCCGCGCCTTTACCGCATGAGCCACGCGTTCCCGGGTGCGTTCCGCGGGATCGTCGCGCAAGCGTTCTGCCATGCGCTCATCGGCCCAATGCGAGAAGGCTTCGGCCAGCGAGGCGGCGCCGTTCGGGAACGCGGCCTTCAGCTCGGCCGCGTTGACGCCCGCTTTCTCCGCCGCCGCTTTCAGCGCCGCATCCGAAAACCCGTGTTCGGAAATTTCCGCAAGCGCATGAGGGAGAACCGCGTCGCGCACCCGCGTGCTCATTGCGCCGCGTCCGCGTCCTCGAGCTCGCGTTTCTCCAGCCAATGCTGGATCTCGCTCTCGAACAGCAGCTTCTTCAGATCCTTCATCCGTTGGGGATAGAGGATGCCGTCGAGATGGTCGCATTCGTGGCTGACCACGCGGGCGTGGAAGCCCTTCGCCGCGCGCACGATCCGCTTTCCGTCGGTGTCGTAGCCGGTGTAGCGGATGTGCCGCGCCCTCTCGACCCAACCGCGCAGGCCCGGCACCGAAAGGCAGCCTTCCCAGCCCCCCTCCGTCGCCGGATCGACCACCTCGATCACCGGGTTGATCAGCACGGTCAAGGGCGCGGTCTCGTCGAAGGCCTCGCTTTCGTCGAGCCCCCCCTTGCTGCGTTCGCCGGGCGCCTGGAACACCACGACGCGTAGGGGCACATGCACCTGGGGCGCTGCCAGGCCTGCGCCCTGCGCGTCTTCCATGGTCTCGATCATGTCGGCGACGAGGCGCCTGATTTCGGGCGCGGTCGGATCCTTGACCGGCGCGGCGATGCGGGACAGCACCGGGTGACCCATGCGGGCGATCTTCAGGATGGCCATGGCGGCAAATATGGAGCTAGAGGCCCAGCGCGACAATGCCGGCCAGAGCGACCTGTTCGTCCTCGTTGCTCTGCACGCCGGACACGCCCACTGCACCGATCACCTCGCCTTGGTGAACGATCGGAACGCCGCCGGTGACCGGGAACGCGTCCGGAAATGCAATCACCCCCGGGCGGGTCTTCACCGTCTCCTCCCAGACCTTGCCGGGCCTGTGCGTCACCGCTGCCGACTTGGCCTTCTTGTGAGCGATTTCGGCGGTCTGAGGCCGGGCGCTGTCCATCCGCTCCAGCAGCAGCAGGCGTCCGGCGTCGTCAACCACGGCGATGGTCACGCCCCATTTCTGCTTGTCGGCCTCGACCTTGGCCGCCGCGAGCATTTTCTGGGCATCCGCGAGAGTCAGGGTGGATTTGGCGCGCATATCATTCCTCCTCAAGCACTTTCCCGGTGTTTCCGCGTTCACTGCTTGGCGCTTGCGTCACTTTTCGTCAACCGTTCTCGTCTGAGGTGGACAGCATATTACCGTTCTGATAGAAACGCGCGCCGCAACCCTAGAAGGAGCCTCGCTTGCAGATCATCGTTCGCGACAACAACATAGATCAAGCGCTCAAAGCGCTGAAAAAGAAGATGCAAAGGGAAGGCATCTTTCGCGAGATGAAACTCCGGGGCCACTACGAAAAACCATCCGAGAAGCGTGCACGCGAACGTGCGGAAGCCATCCGCCGTTACCGCAAGCTCCAGCGCAAGCGCCTCCAGCGCGAAGGCCTGCTGCCGAAGTAACCTCGTTCTCGGACTGAGTCTGTCGCGAAGGCCGCTACTCAGCGGCCTTTGTCGTTTGAGGGGGTACGCACTCCTCGCACACGGCCACTTCGATCGTGACGTGCGAGAGGCCGCCGTGCCGGCTGCGCAGCTCGTTCTTGATCTCTTCGGCCGTGCAGGGCGACGCGCTGATCAGCGAAACGATCAGGCCGCGATGCCCGGGGCCGAGCCGCCAGAGGTGCAAATCGGCGACTTGAAGGCGGAGATCGTCCTCCAGTGTCTTGCGGATGTCGCCCGCCAACCCCGGATCGTCCTCCACGTCCAGCAGCACGAGGCTCGTCTGCTGCAGCAACTGCACCGCCCAGCGGGCAATGACGATCGCGCCCAGAATTCCGACCACAGGGTCGAGCGCGCGCCAGCCGAAGGCGGCGCCGAAGCCGAGCGCGGCGAGTGCGAGCAGCGACGTCGCGGCATCCGCGAGGACGTGCACATAGGCGGCGCGCAGATTGTGATCGTGGTGGCCGCTCTCGTGCTCGTGCCCGTCATCGTGCAGCATCAGGGCGCTTGCGATGTTCACGCCGAGACCCAGCGCAGCGACGATCATGGCCTCCAAATACTGGATCGGAACCGGCTGATAGAGCCGCATCACCGACTCGACGCCGACGCCCAGCGCGACGACACCGAGGATGAGCGCGCTCGCAAAGCCCGCGAGGTCGCCGAACTTGCCGGAACCGAACGAGAAGCGGCGGTTCTTCGCGTGGCGCCTCGCCATCCAATAGGCCCACGCCGCAAGCCCGAGCGCACCGACATGGGTCGCCATATGCACGCCGTCGGCCAGCAGCGCCATGGAACCGAAAACCAGCCCGGCCACGATCTCGACCACCATGAAGGCGGCGGTGAGATAGACCACGAACCGCGTCCTCGCCTCGGCGCGGCTATGGCCTTCGCCGAGATAGACGTGATCCTGCGTCCAGGCGTGGTTGTGACGCTCGTTCATGACCTGAAATATAGGGCGCTCCCGCCGGCAGCGCCACGCACGTTCACAGGCGCTTCTCGTGGCGGACGACGAAATGCTCGCCCACCTGGATCGGGGCGGAGTCGACGGCGCGATAACCGGCGTCCCGGTACAGCGCCAACAGCTTGGCGCGAGGCTCGCAATCGAGTCGCAGGAAGGTCCGGCCCTTCTCGCGCGCCTCGTCCGCCGCCCATTCCAGCATGGCATGGGCATAGCCGCGCCCGGCGAAGTTTCGCGCCACCGCGAGCCGGTGGATGTAGAACGCCTCGCCCGGACGTACCTGCGGCCAGAACACCCGGTCCTCGTCGTGCAGGAACATGCAGCTCGCGAGCTCGTCCTCGACGCGTCCGATCACAAGCTCGCCCGAACGGGCCACGCGCATGAGCTCGTCACGCGATGTCTCGTTGGGTCCCCACAGCTTCTCGCCTTTGCTGATGAGCCACTCGGCCGTCGCGCGGATCAGCCCATCCGCTTCGGCTACGTCAGCGAGCGTACCGCGCGCGATCGAAAGCGTCATCGCAGATATTTTCTCAGCAGCGTCACGTAGTCTTCAAACCCGGCGCCGCGATACACCCCATGGGCCCGAGCGTTGCGCGCGAGCACTCCGATCAACATCACGTTCAGTCCGCGGCCTCTGGCCCAATCCTCGCAAGCGGCAATCAATGCGCGGCCAACGCCCCGACCGCGCACGTCATCGATGACATACAGCTCCGCGATGCACCCGAGCGTCCGCTCCTCGGCGACGACATAGATTTCCTGTGTGTCCTTGAGCGCTACCGCCCACCCCAGAGCGGTTCCGCTCGCCGCCTCGGCGATCAGGATGCGTCCGTTGTTTTTGGCGACGCGCTCGATGATGGATGCGTAGGTATCTTCCGCGACATCGGGATCAATCCGGCGGTCGGCTTCAAGCGCCTTCTCGAAACGCTGTATGCCCATGATGAAGCCGAGGATCGCCGGCTTGTCTTCCGGCAGCCGCGCGGCCCGGATAAGAAATGCGGCGGCCCCAGTCATGCCTAGCGCATCGTCGGCATGACGAAGCCGGCGTCGTCCCGCAGGCCTTTGGGCCAGCGCGCCGTCACCGTCTTGACCTTGGTATAGAAGCGCACGCCTTCGGGTCCGTGCTGGTTCATGTCGCCGAAGGCCGAGCGCTTCCAGCCGCCGAAGCTGTAGTAGGCGAGCGGCACCGGGATCGGCACGTTGATGCCGACCATGCCGACATCGACGCGCGAGGCGAGCTCGCGCGCCGCGTCACCGTCGCGCGTGAAGATCGCAACACCGTTGCCGTATTGATGCTTGGAGGGAAGAGCGAGCGCCTCTTCGAAATCGGCCGCCCGCGCGATCTGAAGCACGGGCCCGAAGATCTCCTCCCGATAGGACTTCATCTCCGGCGTCACCCGGTCGAACAGTGAGCCGCCGAGATAGAAGCCGTTCTCGTAGCCTTGCATCTTGAAGCCGCGGCCGTCGACCACCAACTCGGCGCCTTCCCTGATGCCGAGGTCGATGTAATCGAGCACGCGCTTCCTGTGCGCACCGGTGATCAGCGGGCCATATGAAGCCTCCGCATCGGTCGGCAGACCGACCTTGAGCGACTCGACGCGAGACCTCAGCCGGCTCAGCAGCGCGTCCGCGGTCTTCTCCGTCACCGGGACCACGACGGAAATCGCCATGCAGCGTTCGCCCGCGGAGCCGAAGCCCGCGCCCATGATCTCGTTGGCGGCCTGGTCGAGATCGGCGTCCGGCATCACGATGGCGTGGTTCTTGGCCCCGCCCATCGCCTGCACGCGCTTTCCCGCCTTAGCGCCGCGCGCATAGACATATTCGGCGACCGACGACGAGCCGACAAAGCTGACGGCCTGGATGCCGGGATGATCGAGGATCGCATCGACGGTCTCCTTGTCGCCGTTGACGACCTGCAGCACGCCCGCCGGAGCACCGGCCTCGTGCAGCAATTCGGCGAGCCGCTGCGGCACGCCCGGCGCCTTCTCGCTCGGCTTCAGGATAAAGCAATTGCCGCAGGCGACCGCGATACCGAACATCCACATCGGAATCATGGCGGGAAAATTGAACGGCGTGATGCCGGCGACGACGCCCAAGGGCTGACGCAGCGAATAGACGTCGATCCCCGGACCCGCGCCCGGCGTGAACTCGCCCTTCATCAGATGCGGCATGCCGCAGGCGAACTCGATCACCTCGAGGCCGCGCTGGATGTCACCTTTGGAATCGGCGATGACCTTGCCGTGCTCGCTCGACAGTCTCTGTGCGAGCGCGTCGAAGTTCTTTTCGACCAGTGTTTTGAAATTGAACATCACGCGGGCACGCCGCTGCGGGTTCAACCCCGACCATTCCGGAAACGCGCGCTGTGCATCGGCAACCGCGTGCGATACTTCCTCGCGCGAGGCGAAAGGCACGCGCGACTGCACCTCGCCCGTTGCCGGATTGAACACATCGCCGAACCGGCCGCTCGTACCGGCGATGTGCCGTCCGCCGATGAAATGGGTCAGTTCCTTCATGATGGTCTCACGTCCCCGGTCTAGGACTTTTTCAACGCACGAAGCCGTACTTGTCTCGGCTCAACGACAAGAATGTGGTCTTGAATCACGTCTCCTAACGAGTCGATGACTTCGACCACTCGCCTTGCGCGAGCCGTACGCTGGATCAAGTGCAATCGGAGCAGGATGATGCCTGGAGGGTGTTCGCCCTCAAGTTCAGCCATCCGGCCAAAATCGAGGTCGCTGCTGAGGAGGATGCGGTTCTGCTGGCGAGCCGAGCGGAACAGCTCAACGTCACTTTGTCCTTTTTCATCGTCAGCGACATATGCGACGTCATGCCCGGCTTGGCGCAGGGCTAAGACCCAAAGCCTGTCACAGTTCTCATCTGCGAGGATTCGCATTACTCGACGTCAAGCAGAATCCGCTCTTCCGCGAGCCGGGCCGCTGCGTAAGAGCAAGCGGCGCGAACATCTTCCGCCGTGAGCCGCGGATATGCATCCAATAACTCAGCAGGAGTCATACCGCCGGCTAGTTCGCGCATGATGTGCTCGACCGTGATGCGCGTGCCCTTGATGACCGGCTTGCCTACCATCACCTTAGGGTTAAGTGTGATGCGCTTGAGAAGATCGTCCATCGCTGTGCCTCCGATCTCTGCATCATAGCACAGCCGGCCCGGTATGCTTACCCCAACGCTTTGACGATTTCTTCGGTCATCTTCTTGGCGTCGGCGAACAGCATCATCGTGTTGTCGCGGAAGAACAGCTCGTTCTCGATCCCGGCATAGCCCGAGCCCATGCCGCGCTTGACGAACAGCACCGTCTTCGCCTTCTCGACGTCGAGCACCGGCATGCCGTAGATCGGCGATTGCGGATTGTTCTTCGCCGCCGGATTGGTGACGTCGTTGGCGCCGATCACATAGGCGACGTCGGCCTGGGCGAATTGCGAATTGATGTCGTCCAGCTCGAACACTTCGTCATAGGGAACGTTGGCCTCCGCGAGCAGCACGTTCATGTGGCCGGGCATGCGTCCCGCCACCGGATGGATGGCGTAGGAGACCTTCACGCCTTCCTTCTTCAGCCGGTCGGCCATTTCGCGCAGGGCGTGCTGCGCCTGGGCGACTGCCATGCCGTA
>Ga0137432_1000530_pt1 | contig 19401 bp, 17 predicted proteins | sample EasRivERMZT820_2_FD_102337 | JGI IMG/M metagenome (GOLD analysis project Ga0137432, IMG submission 102337) | Soil microbial communities from meander-bound floodplain in the East River, Colorado, USA - East River MetaG ERMZT820_2 | ecosystem: Environmental > Terrestrial > Soil > Floodplain ... | reverse complement strand
TCGTGCCCGAATGCGCCGAGCGCAGCGAGCCCCCCGTTCATCTTTGGTCTGGGGCGAGCGTGTCCCGTCCATCGAGCCTTTTTCCCCTCCGCCCCTCGACCCGCCCTCGCCCGTCGCGCGTTCAACCACCAATCCCTGCTCCCCGCGCCCTCTTCACCCGCGTTCTCGACGTCCGCTCAGTTGACAAGCCGCGCGCGCTGGTCCTGCAGCACGTCCTCGATCATGCGCGCCAACGCGATGCGCGGCCGGAAGCCGGTACACTCCTCGAGGCGGCGCACGTCGGGGACGCGCCGCGCCATGTCCTCGAAGCCCGCGGCGTACGCCTCGTCGTAGGGGACGTGCACGATCGGGCTGTCGCTCTGCGCCGCCTCCTTCACGCGCTGCGCGAGGTCGTCGATCGTCGTCTCCTCGTCGCTGCCGACGTTGAAGACGCGGCCGACCGCCGCCGGCGCGTCGATCAGCCGCACCAGCGCCTCGACCGCGTCGGCGACGTGGCCGAAGCAGCGCGACTGGCGGCCGCTCCCGTGGACGGTGATCGGCTCGCCGCGCAGCGCCTGGCGCGCGAAGGTCGGCAGCACCATGCCGTAGCGGCCGGTCTGGCGCGGCCCGACCGTGTTGAAGAGGCGCGCCACGACGACCGGCAGGCGGCGCTCGCTCGCGTACGCGAACGCGAGCCATTCGTCGAGCGCCTTGCTGCACGCGTAGGCCCAGCGCGACTTCACCGTCGCGCCGAGCGTCAGGTCGTCGTCCTCGTGGAACGGGACGCGGCTCCCCTTGCCGTAGACCTCCGACGTCGACGCGAGCAGCACCTTGGTGGAGCGCTTCGCCGCGGCGGCGAGCACCACCTCGGTCGCGCGCACGTTGGTCTCGATGGTGCGCACCGGCCGCTCGACGATGAGGCGCACGCCGACGGCGGCGGCGAGGTGGACCGCGACGTCGCAGCCGGCGAGCGCCTCCGCGACCAGGCGCGGGTCGTCGGCCGATCCGACGCGGACGGAGAAGCGCGGCTGCGCGCGCGCCGCGGTGAGGTTCTCGAGCGAGCCGGTCGAGAGGTCGTCGACCGCGACCACCGCGTCGCCGCGCGCGAGCAGCCGGTCGGCGAGGTGCGAGCCGATGAAGCCGGCGCCGCCGGTGATCAGGACGTTCATGTCGCCGGTCTTAGCGACCGGTGGGCGAACCCGGGCGCCGGTCAGCCCGGCGCTCACGGGCGTCAGCCCGGCGCGGCGTGGCGCTGGAGCGCCTGGTAGTCGATCTTGTCGGTCGAGGTGCGCGGCAGCGCGTCGTGGATCACGAAGAAGTCGGGGCTCATCGCCACCGGCAGCGCGGCCGAGCAGAAGCGCTTGAGCGCGACGAGCGAGAGCTCGCTCCCCTTGCGGGCGCTCACGTGGGCGCGGATCTTGACGCCCGTCTGCGGGTCGCCGAGCACGATGACCGCCGCCTCGCGCAGCGCCGGGTTGCGCTGCAGCGCGACCTCGATCTCGGCGAGCTCGATGCGCAGGCCGCGCCGCTTCACCATGCGGTCCTTGCGACCGACGAAGACGTAGCCGTCGCGCGGGTCCTCGCGCACCACGTCGCCCGTGTCGTACCAGCGCTTGCCGTGGCGCTCGAGGAAGGCGCGCGCGTCGAGCTCGGGCCGGTTCCAGTAGCCGCGGAAGACCGACGGCCCGGCGACCCAGAGCGTGCCCTCGCTGCCGCGCGTCACCTCCTCGCGCTTCTCGTCGAGCACCATCCCCTCGCAGTGGGTGCACGGGTGGCCGATCGGGAACGGCTGCGCGCGCTCGTCGGGGATCGGCAACGGGACCTGGAAGAACGTGCAGACGTTGGTCTCGGTCGGCCCGTAGAGGTTGAAGTAGGCCGCGTCCGGGATCTGGCGCGTGAGGCGGCGCAGCGCCGGGATCGGGAAGACCTCGCCCGCGAAGCAGACGGAGCGCAGCGCCGAGAGGTCGTGCATCTCGAGCGCCCCGAACTCGACCAGCATCGCGAGCACGGAGGGCGTCGAGTACCACATCGTGATGCGCTGCTGCGCGATGAAGCGCGCCAGCGCCTTCGGGTCCTTGCCGAGCTCCTCGCCGATCAGCACCAGCGTCGCGCCGTGCCGCAGGGCGACGTGGACGTCGAGGACCGAGAGGTCGAAGTGGAACGGCGCGTGGCTCGAGACGCGGTCGGCCGGGCTCGGGCCGAGCGCCGCGCTGCACCACTCCACGAACGCGACCGCGTTCTCCTGCGTGAGCGTCACGCCCTTGGGGACGCCGGTCGAGCCCGACGTGTAGAGGATGTAGGCGACGTCGGTACGCCGGCGCGTGCGCGCGTCGGCCTTGAGCGGCGCGTGCGCGACCACGTCGGCGAACGCGACCGCGCCGCTGCGCCACCAGACGCCCGGGTCGACCGCGCTGCCGGTGACCGACGCGCCGGTCGCGCTCCGCGGCACGCGCACGAGCGTCTTGGGGAGGCCGCCGGTCCACTCGCGCAGCACGTCGGAGCGCTCCTCGCCGAGGAAGAGCGCCGCGAGCCCGCAGTCGGTGAGGATCGTGCGGTTGCGCGCGGCCGGTCCCTGCCAGTCGACCGGCACGTAGGCGGCGCGCGCCTTCATCGCGCCGAGCATCACCGCGAGGCTCGCCGTCCCCTTGGGCAGGCAGAAGCCGACGCGGTCGCCCGGGGCGACGCCGCGGGCGCGCAGGAAGCCGGCGACGCGGTCGGCGCGGTCGTTCAGCTCGGCGTAGGTGAGCGTCGAGCCGTCGGGGGCGACGACCGCCGTGCGGTCGGCGTTGGCGCGCACGCTCGCCTCGAAGAAGTCACAAAGGCTCGTCACATCGCGATCGGCCACGGTTGAACTCCCCAATGCCGAGGCACCTCTATCACGACAAACGCCGCGGCGAAGCGCGACGAGAACCGATTTCGCAGGTGCAGGGTCGCAATCACAGGCCGAGTGCACGGGAGAGGATGTTGCGCTGGATCTCCGACGTCCCGGAGTAGAGCGTCCCGCCGATCGCGTCGCGCAGCTCGCGCTCGAGCTCGTATTCGGCGGTGTAGCCGTAGCCGCCGAAGACCTGCACCGCGTCGAGACCGCTCTTCACGAACGAGTCGCTCACGTGGAGCTTGGCGAGCGCCGCCTCCGCGGTCGCGTCCTCGCCGCGGTCCTTCTTCGCGCCGAGGCGGTAGACGAGCAGGCGCGACGTCTCGAGCCGCAGCTGCATGTCGACGATGCGCGAAGCGACCGCCTGGAACTTCCCGATCGGCTGGCCGAACTGGCGGCGCGTCCGGGCGTGGGCGACGCAGCGCTCGAGCTGGCGGCGCATCACGCCGAGGCAGCTCGCGAGGATGCAGCCGCGCTCCCACTCCATGCTCGACTCGAACACCTCGACGCCGCGGCCTTCCCGGCCGAGGCGATGGGTCGCGGGCACCTCGACGCCGTCGAAGACCACCTCGGCCATCGGCGAGGTGCGCAGCCCCATCTTCTCGATCGGTTTTCCGACCGCGACGCCGCGCCGGCCGCGCTCGACCACGAAGGAGGTCACGCCGAGCGGCCCGAGCGCGGGATCGACGGTGGCGTAGGCGACGATCAGGTCGGCGACCGGCGCGTTGGTGACGAAGGTCTTGGTGCCGTCGAGGACGTAGCCGTCGCCGCGCCGCATCGCGGTGGTGCGCAGCGCGAAGACGTCGCTGCCGGCGTCGGGCTCGGTCGCGGCGTTCGCGCCGATCAGCGTTCCGTCGCACAACCCGGGCAGCCAGCGCCGCTTCTGCTCCTCGTCACCGTGCAGCACGAGCGGGATCGTGTTGGTCCAGAGGTGCGCGTTGACGCTGAAGAGGAGGCCGGCGTCCTTGCCGCCGTAGCCGAGCCCCTCCATCACCGCGAGGACGTCGGTGAGCGCGAGCCCGAGCCCGCCGTACTCCTTCGGCACCGGCATGCCGAGCAGCCCGAACTTCGCGCACTGCGTGAAGCCCTCGCGATCGAAGCGCTGTTCGCGGTCGCGCGCGATCGGGTCGGTGCAGAGGTGGCGCCGGGCGAACTCGACGGCGGCGTCGTGCCACGCGCGCTGCTCGGTCGTGAGCTCGAAGTCCAAGCGCCGCTCCCACTCTTCCGTCGCCGTCCGGGGCGTCGAACATATCGGAGGCGGCACGGAGGCGGCACGATTGACGCGGCGCGGACCGGGACGGAGCATCGCCCGGGCGCAAAGGTCCGAGGAAACGACGGGAGCACGCCGATGGTGCGCAGCAGTGCGGCGACGATCCTCGCTTCGGCCGGGGCGGCGGCGGTCGCGACGACCGTCGCCCTCTTCGTGGGCCAGTCAGCCCCAGGTCCGCAGTTCGACGGCGATTCCAGCGTCGAGGTCGCCGCGCTGCGTCGCCAGGTCGTCCAGCTCGAAGGCGAAGTCGCGGCGCTGCGGACGATGGCGAGCACGCCGGCGGAAGGGGCGCCCGAGCCGGTGCGGACGGTCGACGTCGAGGAGGGGCGCCTCCGCGACGAGTTGTCGGCTCGCTGCGACGAGCTGACGGCGCAGTGCGCCGACCTTTCGGCCCGCTGCGAAGCGCTCGAGCAGCGGCTCACCTTCGCGCCCGACGGCGCTTCGCTCGCGACGCTCTTCGCGGCCCGGACGCAGCGGGCTTCACGGGTTCGGACCGACCTCGCCGCCTTGACCCTCGTCTACGGCGCGAACGGAAACGGAATCGAGCAGCGGCGCGGTCAATCGGCGAGCGTCGGCGAGGCGCTGCCGTATTTGATGGCGATCCGCGCGCTCGGACGCGCAGCGCAGAACGGCGACGCGGCAGAAGTTCCGGCCGACGTTCAGGAGCCGGCCGCCGACGACGAACGGTGAGCCGCGATTGCCACGCGGCTCCCGCCGATCACTTGTCAGCGATGTCCTCGCTGCCGTAGGGCAGCCGCGACTGGACGTCGTCGAGGTCGAGATCGAGCTCCTTCTCAGCCTCCGGCGCAGGCTTGCGCCCCATCGGCAGCGTCGCGTCGAAGCGGCGCGGCGGCGCGCTCTTCGGCGCCTCTTCCTTCGGGCTCTTGTCGTCCTTCGGATTCATCGACCTCTCCCTGCGTTCGAACTCGGGCTCAGCGCTCCTGGCCCACGAAGCCTTCCTTCAACCGCTCGGGCAGCTTGATCTCCTCGACCTCGAGGTCGAGGTCGGCCGCCACCGGCGGAGCCGGGTTGCTCCATTGCGCCGCTGCGCCTGCCGGCGCGGCCGGCGAGGCGCCGCTCGCCGCCTTCGCGTCCCCGGTCGGATCGTTCGGTGCTTTCCCGTTCATCGGCGTCCCTCTCAGCCGGGCGACGGCTTGCAGTAGAGGTGGATCGTCTCGGCGGCGCGCGCCCGCTGGTCGGCGGCGGCGGAGATCGCGAGGTCCTCCGCCGACGCGTGGCGCTTCGCCGCGGAGGCTGGCGCGGCCACGCGCCGCGCGGCGCGCGCCGACCCGGAAGCGGTGAGGAGGCCGCGTGTGAAGAGGTCGCGCAGGAAGCGCTCGACTTTCGGACGCTGCGCCTCGGAGAAGTCGGCGAGGATCGCCGCGACCGTGCGCGAGCCGTCGGTCGCGCGCATTAGCCGCGCCGCGTCCTTGCCGACCTGCAGCAGGTCGCACGAGCGCGCGCGGTAGACCGCGTGGCAGAGCGAGGGCGGCGCCTCGGGCACGCGCGGCGCCATCTCCTCGAAGAGCTTCTCCTTGAAGTTGCCCGACTGGTACCGCGGCTTCAGGACGGCGCACTCCGCGTCGTTCAGCGTCTCCGAGATGGTGCGCAGGTCGTAGGGCAGGTCGATCACCGCGTTGCCGTCGGGCAGGCGCGGCCGCGCCTCCAGGAAGTCGTCGGGCGGCGCCTCGCCGACCGCGACCGCCTGCTTGTCGCGCAGGAAGTCGAGGTTCCCGAAGCGGCAGAGGTAGAGGAAGTAGTGGCTCTTCAGCTCGAAGAGCAGCAGGTTGTCGCCGCGGAACAGCGGGAACTCCTCGCGCAGCGTCTTCATGAACTCGAAGAAGAGGTCGCGCGCCTCCTTGCGGTCCATTCCGCTGCCCGGGATCCAGTCGTAGTAGACCTGCAGGTCCTTGCGCGGGTCGAGCAGCAGCTGCTTCACGTCGTAGTGGTCGGGGTGCTCGAAGACTTTCGACAGGTGGTCGACGTAGAAGATGCGCAGGCTCACCTCGTCGACCACGTCCTTGTGCTCGCGCAGCCACTGGAGGGTGAGGCGCGCCTCGTCGACGGTCTCGGTCGGGAAGCCGATCATCGTGTAGAGCGTGTTCGAGATGCCGGCCTTGGCGAGGCGGCGCAGGATGCCGTCGGCCTCGTCGATGCTCGTCCCCTTCTCCATCAGGTCGAGCAGGCGCTGCGACGCGCTCTCGAAGCCGAAGGCGATGCGGCGGCAGCCCGACGCTTGGAGGTCGCGGCAGAGCTCGTCGGTGAAGAGGTTCCGCTCGAGGCGCGCGTCGGTCCACCACTTGACCGAGATGCCGCGCGCCTTCAGGGCCGCGGGCAGCTGCTTGAAGAGCGGCGGCGGCATGTCCTCGACCACGAAGTAGATGACGTCGGACTTCCAGCGCTTCGTCACCGCCTCGATGTCGTCCATCACCTGCTCGAGCGTGCGCTGGCGGAAGCCCGGGCCGATCACCTTGTAGAGCGTGCAGAAGGCGCATTTCTCCCAGTAGCAGCCGCGCGTGATCGCGAGCGGGAGCGCGAGCTGCGGCGAGAGGTAGCGGTCCATCGGCATGCCGTCGAACTCGGGCGTCGGCAGCGTCTCGATCGAGAGCGGGCTGGCCGGCGGGTTCACGACGACGCGCTCGCCGTCCTTCCAGATGCAGTTGCCGATCCCGTCGGCCGGCTTCTCCTTCCCCGCCGCGACGTTCTTCGCGAGCTCGTGCAGAGGGCCCTCGCCCTCGAGCACGATGACGGAGTCGACGACGGAGAAGACCTTGCCGCTGCGCGACATCTTCTCGCCGATGTAGGCGAGCAGCCCGCCGCCGACCGTGATGTGGATCGAGGGTCGCGCCTGCTTGACCATGCGCGCGAGCGCGAGCCCCGGGATCACCTGGCTCGTGTAGGTGAGCGAGATGCCGAGCAGGTCGGGCGCGAGCGCGAGGATCTCGGGCAGCGCCTTCTCCCGGAAGTACTCGCAGAAGAAGTTCGCCTCCTCGTCGAAGACGGCGGCGAGCACCTCGGCCTCGCGCTCGATCGAGTGCTTCAACGTGTAGTTGTGCGGCGTGAGCGAGGAGGGGTAGTGCTCCGCCGAGATCAGGCGGAAGGCGCGGTCGAGCAGCTTCACGGCGGCGAGGTAGCCGTCGTAGTCGTAGAAGAGCTCCTCCTCCCGCAGGGTCCGCAGCGCGAGCTCGATCCCCTCTACCACGCCGTCCGCCGACGCCGCCGCCTCGGCGAGCACCCGGAAGCGGTCCATCTGGGGAAGCGGGAGCGGCTTCTCCCGCGGCAGCGCCGCGAAGGCCTCCCGCACACGGTCGCGGCTCCGGGCGAGGCGCTCCTTCCTCAGGAAGTACTCGTGCGCCTCGAGGTTCAGGTCGCGCTGGTGGGTATCGGGGAAGCCGTTCGCCCGGAGGTAGGCGGTGAGGGCCGGCAGGCAGAGGAACGGCTGGGTCGGGTGCGCTTGCGGCGGATAGACGAGAAGCGTCCTCATCCCGGCGGCTCCATCGGGTCGGAGAGCCGATTGTACGCCGGTCCGAAGGGCGCGCGTCACGGTCGGCCGGAGCGACCATGAGCACGTCCCGCTTCGTCCACGTCGTCGAGGATGCGGTGCCGGACCGCCGCGCGCTGATCGCGCAGAGCCCCTCGATGCAGCAGCTCCTGCTGCGCCTGCCGCGTCTCGCGGAGGCGGGCGGCGCCGTGCTGCGGCGCGGAGAGCGCGGCACCGGCAAGGAGAGGATCGCGCGCGCGCTCCACCGGCTCGGCCCCGGGGCCGGCGGACCCTTCGTGGTGGTCGCCGCGGCGCCCCCCGCGGCAGGGCGGGCACCGGCCCCGCCGCCGCCGATCCTCTCGGCGCGCGCGCTCGCCCTCTTGGTCGACCACCCCTGGCCCGGCAACGTGCGCGAGCTCGAGAGCCTCGCGCGCCTCCTCGCCGTCGCCGTCGAGCGCCGCCACATCCTCGCCGTCTACGAGCACACGGGCCGCAACAAGCGGCGCGCCGCCGACCTGCTCGGCATCTCGCTGCGCACGCTCTACGACAAGCTGACCGAGTACCGCATGCACGGCGCGACGGCGCCGGCGGCTCCGGCGGTTTCCACGAACGGCGCGGGCGCGCTCAGCCGCTAGCGACCGCGCGCAGCCACTCGACGATCGCCTTGCGGTGGTCGTCGCTCATGTCGAGGTCCTGCGCCGACGGCATGTCGATGTCGGGCTTGATCTTCTTGGGGTCGAGCAGGAAGCGCTCGAGCCAGTCGGAGTCGTGCTTTCCTGCCGCCTTCTCGAAGGGCGGCGCGTCGCCGCCGTTGCCGGTCGTGTTGCCCTCGCCGCGGAGCGTGTGGCATCCGAGGCAGTCGTAGGCGTGGATCAGCGTCTCGCCGAACGTGACCGTCGCCGTCCGGCCATCATTGGAAAGCGCGGCCCCGCCGTTTTTTTCGTCGGGCGCGGTGATCGGCGGCTCGATCGGCGGGCTCGGCGGCGGCACATAACTTCCGTCGCCGACGTGCAGCCGCGGCGGCGGCGGCAGATGCGAACCCGGGTCGCGCGCGCCGGCGATCGTGAGCGCGCCGAAGCCGACGATCAGCAGCACCCCCGCCGCGATCGCCACCGGCCGCCGCGCCGCCCTTCGCTCCGGGTTGCGGTCGAGCCACGGCAGGAGGGCCACGAGCGCGGCGATCAGGCCGGGCAGGAGCACCGTTCCGATGAGCATGGTGCGCCCCTCGAAGATCTTGAGCAGCTGGAAGAGGCCGAGGAAGTACCACTCGGGGCGCGGCTCGTAGCCCTCCGCTTCGCGGCTCGCCGGCGCCTCGAGCGGCGGACCGAGCTTCCACGCCAGCGCGACGACGACCGCGAGCGCGAGCGCCGCGACCAGCAGCTCCTTCACGACGTGGCCGGGGAAGAACGGCTCGCTCTTCACCTCCGGCTCGCCGACGCGCGCGCCGGGCGGCGTGATGCCGAGCAGGTGCACGAGCAGCAGGTGGAGCCCCGCGAGCGGCAGCAGCGTCGCCGGCAGGAAGAGGACGTGCAGCGCGTACATGCGCGCCAGCGTCGGCGCGCCGATCTCCGGCCCGCCGCGCAGCAGGTCGGCGAGCGGCCGGCCCACGAGCGGCACCGATGAGACGATGTTGACGCCGACGTCGGTCGCCCAGAACGCCTTCATGTCCCACGGCAGCAGGTAGCCGGTGAAGCCGAAGCCGAGGAGCACGCCGAAGATCGCGACGCCGACCAGCCAGAGGAGCTGGCGCGGCCGCTTGTAGGCCCCGGTGAAGTAGACGCGCGCCAGGTGGAGGAAGGCGAGCACCATGACGGCCGACGCGCCCCAATGGTGCAGCCCGCGCAGCAGCCGCCCGCCCGCGTAGTCCTCGTCGATCGACCGGATCGCGTCGTAGGCGTGGTCGGGCGACGGGACGTAGGCGAGCGCGAGGAACATCCCCGTCACCCCCTGCGCGACCAGCACGACCAGCAGCGCCGTCCCGAGCGCGCGCAGGAAGCCGCAGCCGGCGGGCACCTTCTTGTCGAAGACCCACGCGTCCAGCACCTTGCGCAGGGGACCGCGTATCGTCGGGGTCGGCGCGCTCACGCCTTCTCCACCTCGACCAGGTCGCCGGCGACGCGGCTCGGGAGGACTTCGAGCCCCCGCGGCGGCGGCCCGCCCGCCACCTGCCCGGCCCCGTCGAAGACGCCGCCGTGGCAGGGGCACTTGAAGGTGCCGCTCTTGGGCTTCCAGGTGACCTGGCAGCCGAGATGGGTGCAGCGCCGCGAGAGGACGACCGGCGCGCCGCGCGCGTCCCGCGTCACGTAGACCTGGCGCGTCACCTTCTCGAGATACCACCCCTCGAGCCGGACGAAGGAGAAGGACCGGGCGAGCGGCTCGCCCTCCTTCAGCTCGCCGACCTTGCAGAGCGCCGCCCAGTCCTTGGCGGTCCGCACCGGCCAGCGCGAGGTGGCGCGCGCGAAGACGCCGCCGAGGCCGGCGAGGCCGGCGGCGATCGAACCGCCGAGCGCGGCGACCGCCGCCGTGAGCAAGCTGCGTCGGTGCATGGCGCGCCCTTATAGTCCCTGGTCCGCCGGTGGTTCCCGGGTCTGGCACCGGTCGTCGCGAAGCTTTAGTTTCGTACGACTTTTCGTGGCACAGGAGCGCGTGCAACCCGACCGGCCCCCGCCGGCGAAGCGAGCGAAACCCCCTCCATGAACCCTCCGGAAACCCTGACGCGTCCCCAGGCCCAGAAGGAAACGCGCGTGACCGTGAACGACCTCTCGATCGAGGTCGCGACGGTCAACGGCACGGGCAGCCAGTCGGCGAACAACATCTTCGCCAAGTCGCTGTTCCGCATGGGCATCCCGATCAGCGCGAAGAACCTCTTCCCCTCCAACATCCAGGGGCTGCCGACCTGGTTCACGATCCGCGTGAACAAGAACGGCTACACGGCGCGCAAGAAGGAGCTCGACTGGCTGGTCGGGATGAACCTCGCGACGTGGGAGAAGGACGTCGCGAACTTGCGCTCCGGCGCGGTGGTGATGTGGAACTCGAACGAGCTGCCGGAGGCGCCCGTGAAGGCGCGCGGCGACCTCATCGCCTACCCGATCCCGATGGCCGAGCTGCTCAAGCCGGTCCAGGCCGACGCCAAGCTCAAGAAGATGCTGATCAACATGGTCTACGTGGGCGCGTGCGCCCAGCTCCTCGGCATCGAGGAGGCGACCGTGCTGCAGGCCATCAAGGACAACTTCAAGAGCAAGCAGAAGGCGGTCGACGTCAACGTCCAGTGCTTCCACGCCGGGATGAACTACGCCAAGGAGAAGCTCGAGAAGCGGGACCCCTGGCGCGTCGAGCGCATGGACGCGAACGGGAGCAAGGTCCTGATCGAGGGCAACACGATCGCGGCGCTCGGCGCGCTGATGGGCGGCGCGACCGTCGTCGGCTGGTACCCGATCACGCCGAGCTCCTCGCTCGCCGAGGCGCTGATCGCCTTCGCGAAGAAGTACCGCGTGAACGCCGACGGGACGGTGCGCTTCGTCGACGTGCAGTGCGAGGACGAGCTCGCGTCGATCGGCATGGTGCTCGGCGCCGGCTGGGCGGGCGCGCGCGCCATGACGACGACCGCCGGCCCCGGCATCAGCCTCATGTCGGAGTTCATCGGCTTCGGGTACTACGCCGAGATCCCCGCCGTGATCTTCGACGTGCAGCGCGTCGGGCCGTCGACCGGCCTGCCGACGCGCACCGCGCAGGGCGACGTGCGCATGGCCGCGTGGTGCTCGCACGGCGACACGCAGCACCTCGTGCTCCACCCCGGCGGGCCGGAGGAGTGCTTCGACTTCGCGCGCATCAGCTTCGACCTCGCCGAGCAGTTCCAGACGCCGGTCTTCGTGATGCTCGACCTCGACCTCGGGATGAACTTCTGGATGGCCGAGCCGCCGGCCTACCCGACGGACGCGTTCAAGCGGGGCAAGGTGCTGACGCCCGAGAAGCTCGACCAGATCAAGGGGGCCGGCAAGAAGTGGGGCCGCTACCTCGACGCCGACGGCGACGGCGTGCCGTGGAGAGCGCTGCCCGGCAACCCCCACCCCGACGCCGCCTACTTCACGCGCGGCTCGGGCCACGACGAGTACGCCCGCTACACCGAGGACCCCGAGGCGTACCGCCTCAACATGGACCGCCTGAAGAAGAAGACCGAGACGGCGCGCCAGTCGCTGCCGCGCCCGGTCCTCGAGACGGTCCCCGGCGCCCGGATCGGGATCATCGCCTACGGCTCGACCAACAACGCGATGCGCGAGGCGCGCGACCAGCTGATCGAGCACGGCATCAAGACCGACTACCTGCGGCTGCGCGCGACGCCGCTGCCGATGGCGGAGCTCGAGGCGTTCCTCAAGTCGCACGACCGCGTCTACGTGGTCGAGCAGAACCGCGACGGGCAGATGGAGACGCTGATCCGCGCCGAGGTGAGGACGCCGGGGCTGACGGAGAAGCTGCGAGGCGTCCGCTACTACACCGGATACCCGATCGACGCGCGCTCGATCAGCGACGGCATCAGGAACCAGGAGCGCGGCGCGTAGACGGCCGGAGGCCGGCGCGGAGCAGGACGACGCCCCACGAAGGAATCGGGACGACCGAGACGACCATGAGCACGACGACGACCGAGAAGACCAACCGCCAAGGCTTCAAGTGGAGCGACTACCAGGGCCTCCCCTCGACGCTCTGCAAGGGTTGCGGCCACGACAACATCACGCGCAACATCATCCAGGCCTACTTCGAGCTCGGCGTCGTGCCGAGCAACGTCGTCAAGACGTCGGGCATCGGCTGCAGCAGCAAGACGCCGGCCTACTTCGTGCACCGCGGCTACGGCGTGAACGCCGTGCACGGCCGCATGCCGTCGATCACTCTCGGCGCGAAGCTCGCCAACTCCAAGCTCGAGGTGATCGGCGTCTCGGGCGACGGCGACTCCGCCTCGATCGGCATGGGCCAGTTCTGTCACGCGATCCGCCGCAATCTCGACATGGTCTACGTGGTCGAGAACAACGGCGTGTACGGCCTCACCAAGGGGCAGTTCTCCGCGACCGCCGAGCGCGGCGCGAAGAGCAAGACGGGCGAGGAGAACGCGCTCTCCGACATCGACCTGTGCGCGCTCGCCATCACGCTCGGCGGGACGTTCGTCGCCCGCGGCTTCAGCAACGACCCCAAGCAGATGCTCGCGCTCGTCAAGGCGAGCGTCGCTCACAAGGGCACGTCGATGCTCGACGTCATCTCGCCGTGCGTCACCTTCAACAACCACGAAGCGTCGACCAAGTCGATCCATTACGTGATGGAGCACGACATCCACCTGAACGATCTCGGCTTCGTCGCGTCGTGGGAGCAGCCGGTCACCGACATCAAGCCGGGCGAGGCGATCGACATCCCGCTCCCCGACGGCAGCCACATCGTCGTGCGCGCGGTCGGCAAGGCGTTCGACCCGCACGACAAGTTCGCGGCGCTCCAGGTCCTCGAGGAGTCGCGCCGCAAGGGCGAGATCCTGACCGGGCTGATCTACATCGCGGAGAAGGAGCCCGACTTCAACACCGCGACGAAGGTCCCGACCGACCGGCCGCTCACCACGATGAACGAGGCCGACTGCCGCATGCCGCGCGAGGCGTTCGAGAAGACCTTCGCGAGCTTCCGCTGACCCAGGCCGCGCGAGGGGGCGTCCTCGGATCCGGGCTTCGTTCCGAGCCGTCCGGGCAGAAAGACGAGGAGCGGACGTCGAGGACGGAGGTGTAGAGGCCGCGGGTCGAAGACCTTGTCCCGAGAAGGGGACCACTACGCCGCCCAATCCCAATCGAACGGGGGCGGCTGCGTTCGGCTGTGCACGGCCAATGGGACCGTTCAAGCAATCGAATCAGTGGTTCGTCGGCCGTGCGAGCCCCATTCGGGACAAGGTCTTCGCCCCGCGGCCTCTTCGCACCGTTCTCGAGCGACGTCCGACATCGTTGCTGCGCCGCGGGCGTGGAACGGTGCACGGCTCGCCGGTCACTCCTCTTCGTTGGACCCGCCCCTGAATCGAGCAAGCGTCACATCTTCGGCTTGGCCCGACTTCCACAAGCTCGGACCGTCTTCGCAGTCCGACGACGGACGCCGGATCGTTTCGTCGACTTCCGATGAGCTCGCAAGCGTTCCGGTGAGATCGCAGGCGTTCCGAAGCCTCGATGACCGATGACGACGTTTCGAAGCTCTCACGGCGGTTTCTTGCGTCGAGTCGCGTCGCAGCGAGATGACGCTGCCTGTCAAAGCGGACTCGAGAGCCCTTACGAATTCCACTCGACCGCGATGCAATGCCGCCCGGCGTACCGCCCCGATCCTGCCGGCGCGGTTCCACGTCCACAGCGCAGCAATGACGTCGGACGTCGTCCGAGGACCGTTCGAAGAAGGACGCGGGGAGAAGGCTTCGTGGCGAGAGGGGCTTCAAGCGGCCGTCTTCTCGCGTTCAGATGAAATCGACGGTCCCATAGGCCGCGCAGACCGCCGGAGCCGCCTCTCGTCAGTTGGTTTTGGCGGCGGAGGGCACCCCGATCCGCCACGAAGCCTTGCTCCCCGCGGCCTTCTTCACCCGCGTCCTCGACGTCCGCTCCTCTTCCTCCGCTCCTCGACGTCGCCCCGCCCGCGCGATCTCCCGATCCGCCCCCGTCAGCGCCTCCAGAGCTCCTCGGGCTCGCCGCACTGCTTCGCCGCGAAGCGCGCCAGCACGAACAGGAAGTCGCTCAGCCGGTTCAGGTAGGCGAGCGTCGCCGCGTCGACCGGCTCGCGCTGCGCGAGCGCGACCGCGACGCGCTCGGCCCGCCTGCAGATGGTCCGCGCCAGATGGATCTGCGACCCGAGCATCCCGCCGCCCGGCAGGATGAACTCGGTCAGCGGTCCGAGCGTCTCGTTCATCGAATCGATGCGCTGCTCGAGCCGCGTCGCCTCGGCCGCCCCCACCACCTTCATCTGCGCCGGACGCTTGGCCAGGACGCTCGCCAGATCGCTCCCGACCAGGAAGAGTTCGTTCTGGACGTCGCGCAGCCACTCGTCGATCACGTCGCGCCCCGGCGCCGACGATGGAGATTGGGGCGGCCGCGCCCGGTTCATCGCGCGCGCGACCCCGAGCGCCGAGTTGAGCTCGTCGACGTCGCCGTAGGCGGCGATGCGCAGGTCGGCCTTGCTCACGCGCTCGCCCGTGACGAGTCCGGTCTCGCCCGCGTCGCCCGTGCGCGTGTAGATCCGGGTCAGTCGGAACCGTTCGGCGGCCATGGTCGGGATCCTGCGCGCGGCCCTTGCCTATGATCCCCGCTCCCGCCGCCGCGGCGGGACGGGAGCCGTCCATGGTACGCACGCTGCGCGATCTCTCGCTGCGCCTCGCGCCGCTCCTGCTCCTGCTCGCCGCGCACCAGGCGGCGCCGCCGGCTGCTCCGGCGCGCGAGAACGCCGAGCGCCGCGCCTACGACTTCTCCGCCGAGTCGCAGCTCGGCGATTTCGAGCCGCGCTCCGGCTCGTGGCTCGTCGCGTCGGGCACGCTCTGGTGCACCAGCAAGGGGACGCACGAGGAGCTGCGCTGGAGGCGGCCGCTCTCCGCGCGCGGGTCGCTGAAGGTCACGCTCACGGGCGCCGGCTGCTTCGCGCTCGAGCTCGGCGGGGGCGAGCGGGTCGTCGCGCTGCGGGTCGACCGCTCGAGCCGGCGCTGGCACGTCGAGGCGGACGGCCGCCCCGTGCTGGAGCGCGCCTTCGAGCCGCCGACCTCCGGACCGCTGGTCATCGCGCTGCGCTGGTCGCCGAGCGCGCTCGATGTCCGCGTCGGCGACGACGAGGAGGTGCGCGCCGCGCTGCCGCCCGAGGCGAGCGCGCCGTTCACGACGCTCTCGCTCGTCTCGGTGCGCTCGCAGCCGCGCCTCGACGACCTCACGATCGAGCGGATCGCGACGGGGAGCGACGCGACCGCCGCGCCCGGCGCGGTCGCGAGCGAGGACCAGCAGATCGCGCTCGAGCAGGCGGCGCGCCGGCTCGAGGCGGGCGACGCGGCCGGCGCGCTCGAGCGCATCGCCGACCAGCTCCCGCCGCCGCGCGACGGCGCCGCCACGCCGCTGCCGCCGCAGCTCGCGCACCTCCTGCAGCGCATCGGCGCGCGCGACGAGAAGCTCCGTGAGAAGGAGCCGCTCAAGTCGCGCTACGCCGCCCGCGTGGTGAAAGCGCAGGACGGCAGCGCGTCGCTCGTGCTGCCGCTCGACGCGAACGTCCAGGTCGAGGCGGTCGAGATCCACCGCACCGATGGCCGCGTGCTCGCGCTCGAGTCGAAGGCGCCGGCCTGGAAGCTCGAGGTCGTGCGCTACGACAGCAAGCTCCAGTACTGGTTCGGCCGCGACCCGCGCCTCGTCTACTGCTCGGGCGGCGGCGGTCCGACGCTCGCGCGCGCCCGCGCCGACGAGCAGAAGGAGTTCACGCCGAAGAGCGAGTGGAAGCGCGACGTCGCCAAGGCGGGCCGGCCGCTCGACGGCGAGTCGGCCTGGGCCTACGAGCTGCTCCGACCCGACGCCGCGCGTGAAGGGGGCAAGAGCGAGCTGCACGAGACCTTCGCGCTCCACCGCGGCGACACGTGGCGCGTCACCGTCGAGGGCGACTCCAACGCGCTCGAGCAGGCCGCCGAACACCTCGCCTTCCTCCTCGCGACGTTCCGCTTCGGCGGGAAGCAGGGCGGCGGATGACGGCGCGGCGACGCGCGGCGCGGGGCGGCGGGCTCGCGCTGCCGGTCGCACTGGCCGTCGTGCTCGGCGGCTGCGCCGACGCCTCGCCGATACGTGAACGAGACGACGACGAGACGAGCTCTCCGCGCCACGGAACCGCGCTCGCCGCGCGCACGACGCGCTCCGAGCCGGGCGCGCCGGCACGCGCGCCGGCGCGGACGGCGACCCGAACCGTCCCGCGCGACGGCGCGCTCCTCTCGCCGTGGGGCGATGCGATCGACGCGGCGCCGCTCCTCTTCGACGAACGCACGCCGGAGGGGCGCGCGCTCGCGTGGTTCGTCGTCGGCGACGGCCCCGACACGCTCCTGATCCTCGGCGGGATCCACGGCGACGAGGCGAGCTCGGCGCGCCTGGCGTGGCGCTTCCTCGCATGGGCGGCCGGCCGCCCCGCGCTCCTCGGCGCGCGGCGCGTCGTCGTCGCGCCGGCGGTGAACCCCGACGGACTCGCGGCCGCGACGCGCCTGAACGCGCGCGGCGTCGACCTGAACCGCAACTTCCCAGCGGCCAACTGGCGCGCGGCCGACGCGCGGAACCGCGGGCCCGGACCGCAGCCGGCGTCGGAGCCCGAGACGCGCTTCGTGCTCGCGCTCCTCGAGCGCTACCGGCCGGCGCGCGTCGTCTCGATCCACGCCGCCGCGGCGTGCGTCAACTACGACGGCCCGGCCGCCGCGCTCGCCCACTTCATGGGGCGCGCGTGCGGGCTCCCGCCGAAGGCGTCGATCGGCTACGCGACGCCGGGCTCGCTCGGGAGCTGGCTCGGCGTCGATCGCGCCGTCCCGACCGTCACGCTCGAGCTGACGACGCGGTCGGCGCAGATGCCGCCGCGACCGTGCGACCTGCAGGCGCTCTCGGCCGCGCTCTTCCATCCCGGCCTGCCGCCGACCGACGCCGACGACTTCGGAGCACCGCCGCGTGCGGAGCCAGCCGGCGCTCCGGAGGTCGTCGCGCGATGACGCGGCGCGAGCGGAGCCGCGCGTGAGCTCGATCGAGCTGCGCCTGCATCGGCCCGGCGACGACGACGGGATCCTCGCCCTCAAGTGCGCCGTCTTCCCCGGCCTGATCGCCGCCAACGAGCGCCGGCGCTGGGAGTGGGAGTTCGACCTGAATCCCGCGCCGCCGCCGCCGTTCCCGCGCGCGTTCGTGCTCGAGCGCGCCGGCGCGATCGTCGGCGCCTTCGTCTTCCTCCCCTACCGCGTGCAGCTCGGAGACGACGTGGTGGTCGGCGCGTCGGGCATCGATCTCTGCATCGCGCCCGACGCGCGCGGCGGCGGCCGCGTCCACGAGATGGTGCGCCGCTGGCTCGAGCCGGGCTTCTCCGCCTTTCCATTTGCTGTTGCATTGAATGACGCGTCGCGCCACCTCTTCACCAAGCACGGCGCCGTGCTCCTCGGCGGGCTCGGCGAGAGCATCGCGTGGGGGCGCTTCCTGGCGCAGCCGTTCGAGCCTACGGCGCGCGAGCTCCTCGACGTCGAGACGATCTCCGATCTGCCGGTCGACACCGACGTCCTGTGGGAGAAGGTGCGGCGCGACCACCGGCTGCTGCTCGTCAAGGACGCCGCCTACCTGCGCTGGCGCTGGCGCGACTTCCCGTTCGGCGGCGTGACGATGCTGCGCGCGGCCGGCCCGCGCGGCGAGACGCGCGGCCTCGCGATGGTGCAGGACGATCCCAAGGCGCAGGACGCCTACGTCGCCGAGCTGCTGCACGCGGCGGGCGACGACGCGGCGCAGCGCAGCCTCCTGCGGCGCGCGGTGGAGGTCGCGCGTGCAGTCGAGCGGCGCGTGCTCTGGGCGTCGACGCGCGACGCGCGCCAGCTCCCCGTGCTTCGCGACGAGGGGTTCGCGCTCGTGCCGGCGCCCGTCCCGACGTTCTGCGCGCGCATCCACGCCCCGCCGCGCGGCGGCGCGGTCGCCGTCACCGAGTGGGCGACCGCGATCGGGGATGGCGACCAGCTCTTCGCCTGCAACGAACCGCGTGGCGCGGCGGCAGGAGAGCGCTGACGTGGACGGCGCCCGCGACGCCGCCGCGCGCGCGACCGCGGCGCTGATCCGCGAGGAGCAGCGCCGCCTCGAGACCTTCCTCGCGCGGCGCATCGTTCCGTTCCCGCCGGCGACCCGCGTCGCGATGGTCGCGCCCCATCCCGACGACAACCTCTTCGGGCCGGGCGGGACGGCGCTCAAGTACGTCGCGGCCGGGATCCCGGTGCACTGGTGCTGCGTGACCGACGGGCGGGCGTGCGTCGCCGCGCGCAGCGAGCGCGCGCGCATGGCCGGGCGGCGCGCCGCCGAGGAGCGGGCGGTCGCGCGCTTCCTCGGCGTCGGCGAGCCGGAGCTCTACGCGATCCCGGAGGACGAGCTCGCGCGGCCGCAGCGTCAGGACGAGGCGGTCGCGCGCCTCGCGGCCACGCTCGCGCGCGAGCGGCCCGACGCGCTCTTCGTCCCCTGGTTCCTCGACCTCCACCCGCTCCACCGCCTCGTCTGCCACCTCGCGGCGCGCGCGCTCGAACGCACGGACTCGGACCTCCTGGTCTGCTCGTGGGCGCTCGGCGCGTTCCCGCCGCCGACCTTCGTCGTCGACGTCGCAGCCGAGCTGCCGCGCAAGCGCGAGGCGGCGCGCCTCTACGAATCGCAGCAGGCGCTGCGCGACTACGTCGCCGACGTGACCTTCGCCGCCTCGTTCCACGCGCGCGCCTACGGGCCGCCGGAGGCGTCGGCGTGCGAGATCTTCTTCGCGCAGCCGCGCGCCGCGTTCGTCGCGGACGTCGTGGCGCGCGCGCTCGAATCCCCCGAGGCGCTCGCCGCCGGAGCGCAGCCGCTGCTCCCCGAGGACCCGGCGCGCTGAGAGCCTGTTCCAGCAGGCCGGACGCGCCGCGGCTGGAAACTGGAGCGGACGTCGAGAACGGGGGTGAAGAGGGCGCGGGGAGGGAGGCGTCGTGGTTGAACGCGCGACGGGCGGGGGCGGGTCGAGAGGGCGGAGGGGAAAAAGGCTCGATGGACGGGACACGCTCGCCCCAAACCAAAAGTTGAACGGGGGGCTCGCTGCGCTCGGCGCATT
>Ga0137432_1000525_pt1 | contig 19521 bp, 18 predicted proteins | sample EasRivERMZT820_2_FD_102337 | JGI IMG/M metagenome (GOLD analysis project Ga0137432, IMG submission 102337) | Soil microbial communities from meander-bound floodplain in the East River, Colorado, USA - East River MetaG ERMZT820_2 | ecosystem: Environmental > Terrestrial > Soil > Floodplain ... | reverse complement strand
CCCATAGGTCGCGCAGTCCGCCGAGGCCGCCTCTGTTCAGCTGGGTCTTGCGGCCGAGGGCAGCCCTCATCGAAACGAGGTCTTCTCCCGCGGCCTCTTCACCCCCGCCCTCGACGTCCGCTCCTCGTCGCCATCCCACTTTCGCGGTCCCGCCCCGCCGATCGACCCCCCGGCCCGCCGGCTAGCGCTTCGCCGCCGCCTCGTCGCCGAGCTCGAGCTGCCGCTGCGCGTCGATCTCCTCGCGGTTGACGCGCTCGAAGATCCGCTCGAACTGCTCGACGAGCGCCTTCTCCCCCGCGAACACCTTCTTCATCTGCCGCACCAGCTGCAGCACGAGCCGCAGCGTGCGCACCAGATCGCCGTGCGAGGCGTTGGTGAGCTGGCCGATCTCCTCGAAGGTCGCGCCCTCCCACCAGGCGAGCATCACGGCGCCGATCTTGAAGTCGAGGCGGCGCGTCTGCGGATGGATGCCGAGGTCGCGCTCGCGCGCGGCGATCCGCTCGACGATCTGCTCGGCGTCGGCCTTGAACGGCCCGAGCACCTGCGGCGCGAGGCGCTGGAAGAGGTCGCTCTTCCTCTCCTCGAAGACCACGGCGGCGAGCAGGATCGCGATCTGCACGTCGTCGAGCGCGCGCAGCAGCCCCGAGGAGACCAGCTCGACGATCGGCATCTCGTAGCCGTTGATGCGGCGCGCGAAGTGGCCCTTCGCGAGGACGCCGGTCGCGTCGACGTAGCCGAGCTCCTCGAGCAGGCTCAGCCGTTTCGCGATGGAGTCGCGCTGCTTCTGCTCGTTCTGCTCGCGCTTCTTCTTCGCCATCCGCGCCCACTGGTAGTTGTTGAACGACTTCTCCCACGCCTCGAAGAGGCGGTCGCCCAGCGTGTGGCGCAGGTTCAGGATCGTCGCGTAGGAGAGGTTGAAGCGGCTGCGGATCGGCTCCACCTGGCCGAAGATCGTGCGGCGCAGGTCGTCGAGGCGGTCGCGCTCGTCGACGATCGAGAAGACGAGCCCCTCTTCGTCGATGCCCTGCCGCCCCGCGCGCCCCGCCATCTGCTGGTACTCGCGGGTCATCAGGCGGTCGAAGCCGACGCCGTCGAACTTGCGCAGCGACGAGAAGACCACCGTGCGCGCCGGCATGTTGATCCCGAGCGCGAACGTCTCGGTCGTGAAGAGCAGCCTGAGCAGCGAGGAGGTGAAGAGCCGCTCGACCAGTTCCTTGTGGAGGGGGAGGAGCCCGGCGTGGTGGAAGCTCACGCCCGACAGCGCGAGCGCGCGCAGCTCGTCGAGCGCGCCGTCGGCGCGGATCTCGAAGCGGTCGCAGATCTCGTCGAAGAGCTTCTCGATGCGCTCGCGGTCCGTCGCGTCGAGCAGCCGGCGGCGCGCGCTCTCCCGCGCGCGCGCCTCGACCTCGCGCCGGCTGAAGCAAAAGAAGAGCACCGGCATGAGGTGGTCGCGCTCGAGGCGGTCGAGCAGCTCGTCCGCGCCGGCGCCGCGGCCGCTTCCGCCGGACGTGCCGCGACCGCCACGCGGTCCGCCATGTCCGCCGCGGCCGCCCGGTTGGCCGCGACCACCATGTTGGCCGCGGCCGAAGGCAGTCGGACGGTGCAGCCGCGGCAGCTGCTTGACCTTGTCGGCGCGCTTGGGGCCGAGGCCGGGCAGGTGCAGGTAATGGAGGAGGGGGACCGGCCGGTCGGTGCTCACCACGGTCGCCATCTCGCGGCCGCGCACCTGGCTCACCCACTCGCCGAACTGCGCGAGGTTGCTCACCGTGGCCGACAGCGCGAGGAGCCGCGCCGACCCGGGGAGGAAGATGATCGACTCCTCCCAGACGGTCCCGCGCTCGGGATCGTCCATGTAGTGGACCTCGTCGAAGACGATCAGCCCGAGGTCGAGGAGCTCCGGCCCGCGCTCGAAGATCGAATTCCGGAAGATCTCGGTCGTCATGATCACGAGGGGGGCGGTCGCCCGCATCGTGACGTCGCCGGTCATGATCCCGACCTCGAACTCCTTCAGCGCCCGGAAGTCGCGGAACTTCTGGTTGGAGAGCGCCTTGATCGGGGCGGTGTAGATGGCCCGGCGGCCGCTCTGGATGCAGTGCTCGATCGCGTACTCGGCGACGAGGGTCTTGCCGGCGCCGGTCGGCGCCGAGACGAGGACGTCCCGGTCTGCCCGGATCGCCGCGATCGCGGCGCGCTGGAACGGGTTGAGGATGTAACCGCGCCAGTGGGCGACCTCGTCGGGGAGGTCGCCGGTCGGAGTCGGAGGATGGGCCGAGGCCAAGGTGGGGAAAGGTTGTTCGTGGATTGTTGGGGGAGCGGTCGCGCGGATCTTGGCGAGGAAAGTCGGGTGCCGCGGACGTCCCGGTCGCGATTAAGATCGCCGCTCGGCGGCCACGTCATTCTGGGGAGAGTCCGGGGGAGGGATCCGACGGCGCTGCGCGTGCGCGCGGCCCGTCCCGAAACCTCCCGCTCCGCCTTCGGCGCGGCCATTGAAACCGGCGAACGGGGCCGAATCCAGCAGGAGGATTTCGAGAGATGGAAAAGGCGAGCAGTCTGAAGGGTGGTTCCGAGGTCGTGCGCCGCGTGGCGCCGCTCAAGCTGATGATCGGCCTGCTCTACCGCGAGCTCGACGCCGCGAAGAGCGACGCCGCGGTCAGCGTCGATCGCGCGCTGTTCGAGTCGGTCCTGACGACGCTCGAGTGCGTCGTCGAGGACGTCGAGACGCGCGCGGGCGGGAAGCTCGAGGAGCGCCGCGTCGTCGAGCCGGCGACCGCCTCCCGCATCGCCGCCGCGCCGCGCGTCTGACGTCGCGATCGGCGGCCGGCGCCGGCGCGCGTTGCGCGTCCGGCGCCGGCCGATATTTCGGGATCTCCATCGGGCGGGATTTCCGTAGGCGCGAGAGGTCCGCAGGGAGGGTTCCGTGGCGGGAACGTCGGGACGGGGAGCGGGCGCGTTCGCGCTCGCGCGGCGGGTCTTCCTGCCGCTCACGGCGGTCGGCGTCGCGACGGTGATCTTCGGATTGCCGCACGTGCGCGCCATCGAGGCGCAGCAGTCGTCGGCGTACGTCGCCGATCCGGAGCAGTGCGAGCTCGAGCGCGCGCCGGCCTGGTTCGGCGCCGACGTCGAGGCGGACGTGCGCGCCGCGCTGGCGGCGCTGCCGCCGCAGACCCTGCGCGACGACGCGGCGGTCGAGGCGTTCGCCGCCACGCTCGCGCGCTCGTGCGGCTGGATCAAGTCGGTCGACCGCGCCGCCAAGCGCTACCCCAACCGCCTCGAGCTCGGGCTCACGCTGCGCCGGCCGGTCGCGCTGGTGGAGGGGGTCGAGCAGCTCTGGCTCGCCGACGCCGAGGGCGTCGTCGTCGCGCCGGTCGCGCAGGCGGCCGACTACGTGAAGGAGCACGACCTGCCGATCGTCCACTCCGCGGGCAAGCTCGCGGGCTGCGTCGCGGGCCGGCAGCTCGAGGATCGCGCGGTGCTCGACGGCCTCGCCGTCGCGCAGGAGATCGCGCCGTTCCGCGACGAGCTGCACGGGCGTGACCTCGAAGTCGTGATCATCGACGTCGCCGGACCGCGCCGCGCCGGCGCGACCGCGCTGTCGGAGGTCGACCTCTACACGCGCTCGGGCCTCGCCATCGAGTGGGGGCGCGCGCGCTCGGGCGGCCGGCTCGGCAAGCTCGAACCCGCCCCCGACGCGAAGATCCGCGGCCTGCTGAGCGTCGCCGCGAGCCGCAGCGGGATCGCCGGGATCCGCTGCGTCCGCCTGCAGTTCACCCCGCCGGCGGTCGTGAACGAGGACCCGAACGGGCCCGAGGCGACGCTCCTCTCGCGCCTGCGCGAAGAGAACTGATCCGCCCGACCCCGCGGGGCGTCCTTGACCTCCGAGGGGGCGCCTATAGACTCCTCCGCCTCTTTTCCGGCGGCGGAGCTGCGCGCAGTCGCATGAAGACCACGTATCCGAAGGAAGCCGACGTCCCGCGCGGCTGGCACCTCGTGAACGCCGAGGGCCAGGTGCTCGGACGCATGGCGACCCGCATCGCCACGATCCTGATGGGCAAGCACCGGCCGATCTACTCGCCGCAGCTCGACACGGGCGAGTTCGTCGTGGTCATCAACGCGAAGAGCGTGAAGCTGACCGGAACCAAGCTGCAGAACCGGCTGGTGCGCCACCACACCGGCTGGATCGGCCACCTGCGCGAGATCCCGGCCGCGCGCGTGATGAAGGACCGGCCCGAGGAGCTCGTCACGCTCGCGGTGCGGCGCATGCTGCCCAAGACGAAGCTCGGCCGCCGCATGCTGACCAAGCTCAAGATCTACCCCGGCGCGGAGCATCCCCACGCCGCGCAGAACCCGGCGCCGCTCGACCTCGCCAAGCGCTGACGAGCGCGCGCCCACCCGTCCGAACTCCCCGAGGATGGTCCGAGTCCATGAGTGACGATCGCACGCCTCCCCTGGATCCCGCCGCCGCTCCCGTCGAAGAGGCGCCCGTGCGCGCCGTGCCGCGCCTGCGCGGCAAGAAGCTGAACGGCTACTTCTGGGGCACCGGCCGCCGCAAGACGGCGGTGGCGCGCGTGCGCGTGCGCGAGGGCTCGGGCACGTTCCTCGTGAACGAGCTCGAAGCGAAGAAGTACTTCAAGACGGTCGGCGAGCACATCGACGTCTTCGCGCCGCTCGCCGCGATCTCGGGCGAGAAGAAGTGGGACGTCTTCGTCACCGTCAACGGCGGCGGCCGCGTCGGCGCCTCCGGCGCGGTGCGCATGGGCCTGGCGCGCGCGCTCTGCAACGCCGACGAGACGCTCGAGCCGGCGCTGCGCGACGCGGGCTTCCTCACGCGCGACAGCCGCATGAAGGAGCGCAAGAAGTACGGCCAGCGCGGCGCGCGTCGCCGCTTCCAGTTCTCCAAGCGCTGAGCGACGATCCCGCGCTCGCGCCGCTCGCGGGGGGCCCGGACGTGGCCGGCCACAGCCACTGGTCGAAGATCAAGCGCCAGAAGGGCGCGACCGACGCGAAGAAGGGCAAGGTCTTCTCCAAGCACGCGCGCCTCATCCAGACGGCGGCGCGGCTCGGCGGCGGCGATCCCGACATGAACGCGCGCCTGCGCCTGGCCATCGACAAGGCCAAGGCCGACGGGATGCCCAAGGACAACGTCGAGCGCGCCGTGAAGAAAGGCTCCGGCGAGACCGGAGGCGCGGCCTTCGAGGCGGCCGTCTACGAGGGCTACCTCGCGGGCGGCGTGGCGATCCTGGTCGACGCGCTCACCGACAACCGGACGCGCACCGTGGCGTCGGTGCGCAACGTCCTCGAGCGCCACGGCGGCAACCTCGCCTCGACCGGTGCCGTCCTGTGGGCCTTCGAGCAGCGCGCGCTGTTCCGCTTCGCCGCCGGGGCGGCGAGCGAGGAGCGGCTGATGGAGGTGGCGCTCGACGCCGGCGCCGAGGACCTCCGCAACATCGGCGACGAGCTCGAGGTGGTCGCTCCGCCGCAGCAGTTCGCGAACGTCCGCGCCGCCCTCGCCAAGGCGGGTCTCGCGCCCCGGACGGCCGAGATCACCTGGCTCCCCAGATCCACGGTCGAGGTGAAGGACGTCGAGGTGGGGCGGAGCATCGTCGCCGCCCTCGAGGAGCTCGACGACGACGACGACGTGCAGTCGACGGTGACCAACTTCGAGATGAGCGACGCGGTCGTGCGCGCGCTCGGCGGCTGAGCGGCCGCGCGCCTCCCGCCAGGTTCCGCGCGCCACGCCACCCCCCGCCGCAGCGCGGCGGCGACCCCGTTCGCCGGGCGCAGAACTTTTTTCTACGGTTTCGCGCGCCGCCGTCCGATCGACGGAGGCGGGTCGCGGGCGCGCCAGCCGGCGCGTTCGAGACCCGTCGTGCGCCGCGCCCGCGGCGCGGCCGACCGCCGCGTCCGCCGCGCGGGAAGGAGACGATCGTGCCGGTTCCATCGCGCGTCCTGCTGGCGCATTTCGACGCCGCCGAGCGAGAGCGCCTCGCCCGCTTCCTCCGGGACGGCGGCGCCGAGGTCTTCGTCGCCTCCGACGGCGCGCAGGCGCGCGCCCTGGCGGCGCAGCACGCGCCGACGCTCGCGCTGCTCACCTGCATGCTGCCCGGCGTCTCGGGCTTCGAGCTCTGCCGCGGCCTCGGCGAGGTCGAGGCGGGCGTCCCGCCCGTCCCGGTCGTGCTGCTCTCCGACGCCGAGGATCCCTACGTGCGCGCGCGTGCGCGCCACGTCGGCGCGAAGCGCGTCGTCTTCGGCAGCGTCTCGTCGACGCAGGTGAAGGAGCTGCTGGGCGAGGAGTTCGCCGGCTCCGATCCGCTCGACGTCGCGGCGCGCTCGACCGGCAAGGGCCGCGAGGACCACCTCTTCGACGACCTGCTGAGCGCGCGCAAACCGGTGAGCGGGGAGAGCCTGCTCGCGCGCGTCACCGATCCGCTGACGGGCCTCGTGAACGCCGAGTACCTCTCGCTCAAGGTCGAGGAGGAGTGCAAGCGCGCGGCGCGCTACGGCCAGACGCTGAGCCTCGTCCTGATCGAGGTGAAGGGCTTCGACCAGCTCGTCGAGAGCCACGGCCGCAGCGCGGGCGACGAGGCGCTGCTCGAGATCGCGGGCGTGCTGCTCTGCGAGTCGCGCGACGTCGACGTCGCCGGCCGCGTCGGCGCGGCGCGCTTCCACCTGCTGCTGCCGAACACGCCGGCCGAGGGGGCGCGCGTCGTCGCGCGCCGCATCGCCGAGAACCTGCGCCAGCGCCGCGTCGCGGTCGAGGGCGCGGAGCTCTCGATCGCCGTCCGCATGGGGCTCGCGGCCGTCGATCGCGACGGCGCGCGCGCGGGCGCCGCGGAATTCGTGCGGCGCGCGGAGGCGGACCTCGCCTCGGCGCAGCTCGCCTCCGACGGGCAGGGCGTCGCGCTGCGCGGCGAGGCGCCGGTCGAGCCGATCGAGAGGCCCGCCGCGCCGCGCGACGCCGCGCTGCCCGCGAAGGCCGGGAAGCCGGCGCGCTCCCCGAAGAAGAGCCGCATCGACTGAGCCGCGCGCCAGCGTCAGCGCAGCGTGAACGGAGGCTCGGGGTCGAGCCCGCGGCGCGCCCGCTCGGCGCGGATCGCCGCGCGCAGCCGCTCGAAACGCGGCACGAGGGCCATGTCGAGCGGCGGCGCCGTCCCCTCGCCCGCTCGGTCGCGCAGCCGCTCCGCCTCGTCCGCCTCCTCGAGCAGCCGGCCGCATCGAACCGCGAGTTCCCGCGCATCGATGCCGAGCGACTCGCCGTCCACCGCCTCGCAGTGCTCGCGCGCCCGCGCGAGCAGCGTGCGCGCGCCCGCGAGGTTGCCGTTGCGCCGGTGGTGCAGCGCGACCACGACCTGGATCAGCGCCTGCAGCACGCGCCGCGGCGCGCCGGTCTCGCCGTCCCACAGCTCCTCGAGCGCCTCGTGCGCCTCGTGGAACTCGTCGCGGTCGGAGAGCGTGAGCCCCTCGAGCAGCCGCGCGTCGATCGCGGTCGGCGTCCCCTCCGGGTCCATCAGCGCAGGCGCACCAGCGCGGTGCGCTCCTCGGCGGTGAGCGCGTCGCCGAGCTCGTCGAGCCAGCGGCGCGCGTCGAGCGGGTAGCCGGCGGTCGGCCGCACGCCCGGCCGGCGCGGCGCGAAGTGGCGGTTGAGCCGGTCGACGAAGAGCTCGCGCACGTACTTCGCGACCACGCTCGCGAGCGCGATCTCGAGGTGGGCGCCGTCGCCCCCGACCTCGAAGGAGACGTGGATCGTGCGCGCGCCGTCGCGGATCTCGTAGCGCGACACCGTCTCGCTCTCCTGCACGATCGCGAGCGGCCGCAGCGGGAAGATGGAACGCAGCAGCGGCGCGTAGAACTTGCGGCCACCGAGCCGGTCGACGCGGATCTCGCAGTCGCACGACGGGTCGAGCGCGGCCGCGCGCGCGAGCAGCGGAGCGACGCGCGCGAGCACCGCCTCCGCCTTGTTCAGCCCGCGCTGCAGCGACTCGTTGAACTCGTCCTCGAGGACCGGCCGCACCAGGCAGGCGAGCGGCTCGACGTCGACGCGCGCGAGCTCCGCGAGCCAGCGCTCGCGCCACGCCGCGACGTGCGCCTCCTCCGCCGCCACCGGCAGGCGCGGATGGTCGCCGCCGTACCAGCGCGGCCAGCGGCCGGCGTCGCCGCCCGCCAGCTCCTCGAGCGTGGTCGGCCGCGGCGTGCGCGGCGCGCAGGTCGCGAGCGCGGCGAGCTCGAGCGCGGCGAGGTTCGCGCGGCCGGCGAAGAGGCGTTTGCTGTCGTCGATGGCGAGGCGCTCCGGCGCCGCCTCGGGCTCGCGCGCGACGAACCCCTCGCACCGCCCGAACAGCCGGCGCCCGGCGTCGGGGGCGCGGAAGGCCGCCAGCCCGAAGCAGAGCGGCCCCAGCGTCGGCCCCAGGCCGGCCTCGTCGATTCCGGCCACGACTTTCATCCGGGCGCCCCTCCGGCCGATAGAGACGCGGGAGTGCACCCGGGGCGCGTCGCGCGCCGCACGGGGAAACCGGGGAGAGGCGCGATGCGACTGCTGCTGGTGATCGGGAACTCGCTGCTGCGCGACCAGGTGCGCGTCGGCCTGCAGGCGTTCGGCGACATCGTGATCGAGGAGGCGGACGGCCAGCTCGCGCCCGACAAGCTGCGGCGCCACGAGATCGACGCGCTGCTGGTCAGCCTCGATCCGGCGACGCCGGAGAACGAGGAGCTCCTCGAGCAGCTGCGCACCGAGGCGCGCCCGACCGAGGTCGTCGTCTTCGGCCACGAGGCGATCGCCGACAAGATGCGCGAGGAGCGGCTGCGCGGCCGGATCTTCTCGTTCTTCCTGTCGCCGCTCGACCCGGTCGAGTTCTTCCGGACCATCAACCGGCTGCGGCAGAAGCGGTCGCCCGCGCGCTCGCGCTGAACGCGGCGCGGCGTTCCGACCGGACGCCCTCCTCTCCCGCCTGAGCCGGATCTGCCCACGCGGAGAGATTGCCCGCGCCGCGCCCGCCGTGGAAGCGTCGGTTGCGTCCGCGCGCGCCCGGCGGCATGACCTTTGAGATCGCGGCCGCCCGTTCCCGAGGTTTCGGCCGGCCGCTTCCGGAGCAGGATGCCGGCTCCCGCCGGATCCGGGATTCGGATGCGGGAGCGGGGCGGGCGTCGGGCTCGCCCCGCTTCATTCGTTCCCGGCCGCGCGGCGCGCGCGGCTCAGCGGTCCGGCAGCACCATGCCGGTGATCACCGCCTCGAAGACGAGCTTCCCGTCGACGAAGCCCTGCGTCTCGAAGATGCCGAGGTTGGAGCGCATCTTCTTCGCCTTCGCCATCAGGAGCAGCCGGTCGCCCGGCTCGACCGTCCCGCGGAAGCGCACCTCATCGACGCCGCCGAACGCGAAGAAGCGCTTCTCCTCCTGGGCGCGGCAGAAGACGTAGCAGCAGAGCTGCGCCGCGCTCTCGATCATCAGGACGCCGGGGAAGAGCGGCTGGCCGGGGATGTGGCCGCGCACCCAGAAGTCGGCGGGCGAGATCTCCTTGAACGCGACGCCGACCATCGCCTTCTCGTCGAAGTGGAGGATGCCGTCGAGCATCTCGAACTCGTGACGCTGGGGCACCCATTCGCGGATCGCGTCGCGCCCGGCGAGCACCCGCTCGCAGTCGATGGCGCCCGGATCCACGATCGGCTCGTTCCCTGGCATCGAGCGCTCTCCCGCGTCGGAGGAGGGACGTCAGCGTCCCGGCTTCTGCGCCACCTCGAGCTGCACGGCCACCTCGCGGAAGGCGTCGCCCGAATTGACGCCGACCTCCTGCTCCCACGTCTCGAACCCCTGCAGCACGACGCGCAGCTTGTAGGTGCCGTCGCGCACGAAGTCGAGCCGCGCGATGCCGCGCAGGTCGGTGTAGCCCATGCGGACCGTGCGCTCGCGGCCGTCGCGCTCGACCACCAGCTGCACGCGCGCGCGCGTGACCGGCTGGTCGGCGACGTTCTTCACCGTCACCTTGAGCCCGCCCAGCCGCTGCAGCGAGACGTCGCGGATCACCGTCGCGCCGGGGTCGACGCGGAAATCGGGCTCGCTCGCGAGCTCGTCGCTCATGAGCGTCGCCTTGAGCCCGTAGACGCCGGTCGGGATCTTGTTGAAGGAGTAGCGGCCCATCTTGTCGGTCTTGCACAGCCGCTGCATCGGCGGGTCGGCGCCGCCGTCGAGCCGCGTGGTGTCGACGACGAGCTGCATGTCGATCCCTTCGAGCGGCGTCTGGGTCGCGTCGGTGACGGTGCCGGTGATGGAGGTGCCGCGCTTGAGCCGGATGCGGAAGTTGCCGTCGTAGGGAATCTTGATCTGCCCCTTCCACGGGTCGTGCTCGCGGCTCTCGCAGAGCACGTTGTAGAGGCCGGCCGGCTGGCGCTCGAGCGCGAACTGCCCGTTCCGGAAGCGGCTCGGCGTCCAGCCCTTCGCCGCCTCGACCACGTCGCCGCGCTCGGGCGGGATCAGATAGATCCAGAAGAAGTAGACCGGCTCGTTGCTGTCGGCGTCGACGGCCTCGCCCTTCAGCGGATAGGTGTCGATGACCGTCTTGGTCTTCTTCTTGGCGTTGTAGACGTCGATCTTCTGGAGGCCGTCGGCGCGGCGTTGCCACTCGGGGTCGCGCTCGGCCTCCGGGACAATCTCGACGCGCGGATTGGCGCTCTCCACGTCCTTCGGCTCGGAAGCCGGCGCTTCGCTCGTCGCTTCGGGCTCGGTCGGCGGCGGCGCCGGCGGCGCGGCCGAGCCGAACAGCATCCAGCCGACGATGCCGCCGACCGCGACCAGCACGAAGAGCAGCGCGACGAGGAGGGCCGGCGACGACGCGCCGCGCGCGCGACCGGACGGACGGTTCGGACGGTGCTTCACGAGCTTGGGGGACGTTTCCATGGGAGGTGGCGCGCGGCGCCGGCCCGATGAGCGGCGCTCTTCGCGATCCTTGTTGGGCAACCAGGCGCGGCCGCCGGAATCTCGGCGCAGGACACTAGCCGGGGCGTCGAATCGTCGCAACGCGAAGCCCGGGGCCGGTTTCCGTGCGTCGCCCCTACAATGCCGGCCCGACAACGTGTGAAGGAGCGCGCGTGCAGGAAGGGGACGACGGCCGCGAACCGTCACAAGGCGGGTCGCGCGGCGCAACGGACGGCGCGAGCGACGGCGTCAGCGCACCCACTCCAGTCGAGGTCGTGACGGAGCCGGCCGAGACGTCGGCGGACGCCGCGGACCTGGTGCGGCGCGGCGACCGCTTCCCGCCGAACCTATTCGTGCTCGCGCTGCCGGGCACGGTCGTCTTCCCCGACTTCACCCTGCCGCTCGTGCTGCGCTCGCCGTGGGCCGAGCGCACCGTCACCCAGGCGGCGAGCCAGTCGGAGTACCTCGGCGTCGCCGTCCTGAAGTCGGCCGACGTGAAGCCGACCGCGCCGGGCCCGGCCGAGCTCCATCCCTACGGCTGCCTCGTCCGCATCCTGCGCTCGCTGCAGATGCCCGACGGCACGCGCACGCTCCTCGTCCAGGGGATCCGCCGCTTCAAGATCGAGCGCTTCCTGCGGACCGAGCCCTACCTGATCGCGAAAGTCTCCTACCCCGAGGAGGTGCTCGCGCGCGGCGACGAGATCGAGGCGCTCACGCGCAACGTCCGCCAGCTCCTGCGCCAGATCATCGAGAGCTCGACCGGCGGCGAGGCGCAGCAGGAGATGGGCGTCGCCGTCCTGAACATCGAGCGCAAGAGCGCGCTCGCCGACTTCGCCGCCTCCTTCCTGGTCAAGTCCTACGACGTCCGCTGCGAGCTGCTCGCCGAGCTCGAGATCCAGAAGCGGCTGATGCGCGTCGCCGAGGAGCTGACGCGCGAGCTGCAGATGGTCACGCTCGGCAACCGGATCCAGGAGGAGATCCGCAAGAAGATCGAGGAGCGCCAGCAGGAGTTCTTCCTGCGCGAGCAGCTCAAGGCGATCCGCAAGGAGCTCGGCGAGGACCAGGACGAGCGCGAGCTCGAAGTCGAAGAGCTGAAGAAGCGGATGAAGGAGCTGCCGCTGCCGCCGGCCGCCAAGGAGAAGGCGCAGGAGGACCTGCGCCGCCTCGCGTCGCTCTCTTCCGACTCGCCCGAGGCATCGGTGCTGCGCGGCTACCTCGACTGGCTCTTCGCGCTGCCGTTCGGGAAGGAGACGCCCGACACGCACGACCTCGCGGCGGCGCGCAAGATCCTCGATCGCGACCACTACGGCCTCGACGAGATCAAGGAGCGGATGGTCGAGTTCCTCGCGGTGCGCCAGCGGCTGCCCGCGCACAAGGGGCCGATCCTCTGCCTGCTCGGCCCGCCCGGCGTCGGCAAGACGTCGCTCGGCCGCTCGATCGCGGAGGCGCTCGGCCGCAAGTTCGTGCGCGTCTCGCTCGGCGGAGTGCGCGACGAAGCGGAGATCCGCGGCCACCGCCGCACCTACGTCGGCGCGCAGCCCGGCCGCATCGTGCGCGGCATGCGGACCGCGGGCTCGATGAACCCGGTCTTCATGCTCGACGAGATCGACAAGCTCGGCAACGACTTCCGCGGCGACCCCGGCTCGGCGCTGCTCGAGGCGCTCGACCCCGAGCAGAACAACAGCTTCTCCGACCACTACCTCGAGGCGCCGCTCGACCTCTCCAAGGTCTTCTTCATCTCGACCGCGAACGAGATCGACCCGATCCCCGCCGCGCTGCGCGACCGCCTCGAGGTGATCGAGCTCGCGGGCTACGTGACCGAGGAGAAGGTCGCGATCGCCGCCGACTTCCTCCTGCCGCGCCAGCGCGCCAACCACGGCCTCGCCGCGAAGGACGTGAGGATCACGCGCGGCGCGCTCGCGGCGATCATCCGCCAGCACACGCGCGAGGCGGGCGTGCGCGGGCTCGAGAAGCAGATCGCGCGCGTCTGCCGGAAGGTCGCGCGCGAGCTCGGAGAGAAGGTGCGCCGGCGCGGGCGGGCGGGCACGCCGGTCGTCGTCGACGTCGAGGACCTCCCGAAGTACCTCGGCGCCCCGCGCTTCCCGCCCGACCGGCTCGACCAGCAGCGCCCGCCGGGCGTCGCGATCGGGCTGGCCTGGACGCCGGTCGGCGGCGAGGTGCTCGAGATCCAGGCGATGCTGATCCCCGACGCGAGGAAGGGCCTCGAGATCACCGGCATGCTCGGCGACGTCATGAACGAGTCGGCGCGCATCGCCGTCTCCTACGTGCTCGCCCACCACGCCGAGTTCGGCATCAACGAGCCGGTCCCGAAGGACAAGGGACTCCACCTGCACGTGCCGTCGGGCGCGGTGCGAAAAGACGGCCCCTCCGCGGGCGTGACGATGGTGACCGCCCTTGTCTCGCTCCTTTCCTACCGGCCGGTGCGGCCGACCCTCGCCATGACCGGCGAGATCACCCTCACCGGGCAGGTCCTGGCGGTGGGGGGCATCCGCGACAAGGTGCTCGCCGCCAAACGGCTGGGAATCCGGGAAGTCGTCGTGCCCGCGGACAATCGGAAGGACGTCGACGAGATCCGGCCGCAGCTGCGCGCCGGCATGAAGTTCCACTTCGTCTCGAAGTACCCGGAGCTCCTCGCGCTCGCGTTCCGCGGCGCGGCGGCGCGGGGGGCGGCGGCGAACGCGCGGGAGGCGCGGACGAAACGATGAACCGAACGAACCGATCCGCAGCGGCGCGGGCGCGAGCCTGCGCGGCGCTCCCGCTCGCCGCGGCGCTGCTCGCCGCCTGTTCCTCCGAGCCGAAGGCGCCGCCGGCGCCGCCCGCGCAGGCGGCGGCCAAACCGGCGAAGCCGCCGCAGGAAGCGCCGTCGTCGAAGGAGCTGCCGCGTTCCCCCTCCGATCGCAAGCAACGCATGCTCTTCGCGATGGAGCTCGCGGCGCGGCAGGCGATGCGCGACGCGCGCCGCGACGTGACGAGCATCCGCAAGGATTTCAACGACCGCGTCGACCTGCTGCCGCTCCCCTCGATGCTGAGCGTGACCGACGACTCGCTCGGCATCTTCGGCCAGGCCGACCGCGACGCGCGCGCCAAGGCGGTCCTCGCCGCGCAGGCCGAGACCGTGGCGCGCCTGAAGGGCCTCCTCGCGCACTACGAGAAGGCGCTCTGGACCCTCGCGACCGAGGCGGGCCGGCTCGAGTCGGGCCAGGAGCTCGGCACGCGCTCGGGCTACCAGGAGCTCGACGACAAGGTCGAGGCGGCGATGCTGCAGATCGCGCGCCTCGCCGACGTCGAGGGGATCGAGCAGCTCGCGACGCTGCGCACCTACGACCACGTCGGCCTCGACCGCGAGGTCCGCGAGGAGCTCGCCGGCAAGGGGATCCTCTCCCTCTACAAGTCGCAGCCGGTGAACGGGCTGTTCGAGCGGGGCCAGGAGGGTCAGGCGGTCGTGCTCGTCTTCCAGCGCGACGGCCTCGAGCCGACCGTCCCGCTCGCGTGGGTGCAGGCGGTGCGCCACGTCGTGCAGCGCGCCGGCATCGTGGTCGCCTCGACGCCGTGGGCGATCGACCCCGACACCCCGAAGAAGGACGGCATCGTCGGCGTCGCGACCGAGGTCGTCTCCACCAAGTACTTCGTGAGCGTCGAGGCGCGCCCGGCCGTCGACCGCGGCGCTCCCGGCTTCGAGAACCTGCACGACCACGTCGTCCTGACCGAGTACCGGACCGCGCTGCGGCGCGAGGACACGAAGGAGACGATCGCGACGCTGGGCTGGCAGGTGCGCTGGATCGTCGACTTCCAGGGCACGATGCGCGTCCTGGTCGAGCGCAGCGACCTGATGCTCGTCGACGATCCGGTCCTGCCCGGACTGCTGAAGAAGCCGGCGGCTCAGCGCACCGGCTCGTGACCGCCCGTGCCGGCCGGCGCCGGCGCCGCGAGCAGCCGCGCCGCCGCCTCGAAGACGTGGCCGACGCCGATCTCTTCCATGCAGAGGACGTCGGGGCAGGTGCGCCGCGTGCAGGGGCTGCACGGCAGCCAGACGTGGACGAGGCGGCGCGGTGCGAAGCGCGGCCCGTAGATCTCCGGGTCCTTGGGACCGTAGAGGCCGACGACCGGGACGCCGAGGAAGGCGGCGAGGTGGAGCGCCGCCGAGTCGCTCGCGACGACGACGCGCGCGCCCTCCTGCAGCGCCGCGAGGTCGGCGAGGCTGCCGAGCCGCGGCGTCGCCGCGCCGCCCGCTTCCTTCATCCCGGCGGCGATCGAGCGCGCGAGCTCCTCCTCGCCCGGTCCCCACGTCACCAGCACGCGCAGCCCCAGCCGCTTCCGCAGCAGGTCGGCGAGGTGGGAGAAGCGGTCGGGGCGCCAGCGCTTGATGCTGCCGAACTTCGACGTGCCGGGGTGGAGGATGGCGTACGGCTCGCTCCCGAAGCCGAGCTCGGCGCGGACGCCCTCCGCGAAGGCGCGGCTCGCGGGCGGGATCGCGAGCGGCGGGCAGGGCGCCTCGTCGGGCAGCGACGGCTCGACGGCGCGCGCCAGCGCGAGCGCGCGGTCGATGCGGTGGCGCGCGTCGGCGGGGAGGCGCACCGTCTCGTGGACGAAGAGATCGCTCCCCTCGCGCCGGTGCGAACGGTGGTAGCCGATCTTGCGGGCCCCGCGGGAGAGCCACGCGTGCAGCCCCGACTTCCAGTTGCCGTGGAAGTCGAGCACGAAGTCGTAGCGCTCGCGCCGCAGCGCACCGAGGTGGCGCGCCGCCGCCGCCGCGGCCCGCGGCCAGCGCAGCGGCCGGCGGCCGTCGCGCGCGAGCCCGGCCCGCTCCCAGACGACCACGCGCCGCAGCCCGCCGTACATCCCGAGCAGGGCGGCGGCGCGCTCCTCGACGAGCCAGTCGATCTCGGCGTCGGGGTGGGCGAGCTTGAGCGCGTGCACCGCAGGCAGGGTGAAGAGCACGTCGCCGAGCGCGCTCAGGCGGATGACGAGGATCTTCGCGTGCGCCATCATGGGCCGCCGCAGGCTAACCCGGATCATTCACGAACCCCTACTGCGGCTTGGTCGGTTCGCCCAGGACGAGAACGCGTGCAGGCCTGCTTCGCAGCCTGCACGACGTCGGAAACGCGCGTTCCTTCCTCAGCGGGTCTTCAGACCCGCATCGTCGGAGCCGCGCATTCCCTCCTCGTCCCGGACGAACATCCCGGCGCCTCGCTACGGGGCTCGTGAATGATCCGGGTCCACCGACCGGGAGAGGCATGAGCGAGCGGCGTTCGCAGGACGGGCGGGTGCGGCTGGTCGCCGACGAGGCGCGGCTCGACGCGCTCGCCGGCCTCGGCCTGCTCGACGACGTCCCGATCGAGCGCGTGCGCGGCGCGACGCCGGCGGAGTTCGGCGGGAGCGGCCGCGGCGGCGCGGTGAGGCTCGCGCTCGGCGACGCGACCGTCGTGGTGAAGACGCTGCGGCGCGGCGGGCTCCCGGGCCGGCTGCTCGGCGCGGGGCTCGGCGCGTGGTTCTTCGGCGCGCGCCGCGTGCTCGACGCGGTCGCGCTCGCGCAGCGCCTCCTCGAACGCGGCGCGACGACGGCGCGCCCCGCCTTCGCGCGCATCCGCCGCGGCGCGCTGCCGGGCTTCCGCCGGCTCGAGCTCGCGACCGACGAGGTCGCGGGGGCGCGCGACGCCGCGGCGTTCTTTGCGTCGGCGCCGCCGCCCGCGGCGCGGAGGGCGGCGCTCCGCGCGTGCGGCGCCGCCGTCCACGCGCTCCACGAGGCGGGCGTGCGCCACGCCGACCTGAACCTCGGCAACCTGCTCGTCGCGGACGGGCGCGCCCTCGTGATCGACCTCGAGCGCTCGACGACGCCGGCGCCGCTCACGCCGGACGACCGCGTCGCGAACCTCGCGCGGCTGCTGCGCTCGGCGGAGAAGCTCGGCCTGCTCGGGACGGCGCTCTCGCGCAGCGACCTGCTGCGCTTCCTGCACGCCTACGAGGGCGGCGCGCGCCGCGAGCTCTACGCGGCGGTCGCGCGGCGCCGCCGCGCCGGCGCCTGGCACCGCCTCGGCTGGCGGCTGTTCGGCCGCGGCTGAGCGGGCCCGCCGTCAGGGGCCGCGCACGCGCTGCGGGTTGTTCTCGTTCGTGTCCCACCACGCGCGCCACTCGACGTAGTCCTTCTTCGACTCGCCGGTGAGCCGCATGAGCGAGCGCTGGCACTCGAAGAAGAGCAGGTAGTGGTTGACGTGGAGCCCCTCGATCAGGGCGTCGATCGCGTCCCAGTTGCCGATGCGGCCGAGCTCCATCGCGGCGCACGCCTGTACCAGCGGCATCGGGTCCTTGCGCAGGATGTTGAGCAGCGCCGGCTGCGTGTTGGGGTCGTGCACGCGCACCAGCGCCTTGATCGCGTGGAGGCGCACCTTGTGGCTCGGGTCGGAGAGCGCCGAGTAGAGCGGCCCGACCACCAGCGGCGCGTCGGCCTCGGTCACGATCGCGGCGAGCGCGAGCGCCGCGTTCGCGCGCACGTCCTCGGCGTGGTGCGTCACCATCAGCTCGACGAGCACGTCGCGCGGCGTCTCGGGCGACGCGATGCGGCCGATCGAGAGCAGCGCGTTCATGACGATCTGGTCGTTGCCCGAGTCGAGCGCCGCGAGCAGCGGCGCGACCGCACGCGAATGGAGGACGGGATAGTTCGGGTTGCCGCCCGGCTCGTCGGGCGCGGGGATGCGGGAGAAGCCGAGCGCCGCCGCCGCGACGATCTTGTGCTCGGGGTCCCGGCCGTGCTCGAGCTCGTCGAGGATCGCGTCGAAGTTGATGTAGACCTGCCGCGTCAGCGCCTGCTCGATGCTGTCGCGCTGCGAGATGTCGCCGACCTCGGTCGAAGTGGTGAGCCGCCGCCACGTGCGCAGGTTCTGGTCGAGCGACATGAACAGCGTGCCGCGCTCCGCGATCTTCCCGGCGTTGGGGTCGGACTTCTTGAGCCAGGCGTGCTCCTGCTGCTCCTTGGGGGTGAGCGGCACGGTGTCGGGCCCTTGGCAGCCGGCGAGCGCGACGGCGGCGACGGCCGCGACGGAAACGCGGAGCGGGCCGGCGCGGCCGGCGGCGGCGCGGGCGCTGCGGCGGTCGGACTTCGACAACACGGTTCTCCTGACGGGCCGGGGACGTAGAGACGGCCGCGCGCGCAGCGTCTTCCCGGCGGCGGACGGGGGAGCCTACCCGCCGCGCCCCGAGCCGGGACGCGACGGATAAACTCCCCGCACCTCGTCCCGACCCGCGCCCCGCCGAGGATGTCGTTCCCGTGGCCCCGTCCGCAGACCGCGTCGCTCACCTCTCCGGCGAGTTCGAGGAGATCACCTACCTCGCCGACCCGCGCTCGGGGCTGCGCGCGATCCTCGCCGTGCACGACACGTCGCTCGGCCCGGCGCTCGGCGGCATCCGCTGCTGCGCCTACGAGGACGAGGCGGCGGCGCTCGCCGACGTGCTCGACCTCGCGCGCGACATGACCGCGAAGGTGATGCTCGCCGAGCTGCCGGCCGGCGGCGGCAAGTGCGTCGTGCTCGACCATCCCGGGCTCGTCCGCAAAGAGGCGTTCTCCCGACTCGGCGACCACATCGAGGCGATGGACGGCCGCTTCTTCACCGCCGCCGATCTCGGCACCACCGTGCACGACCTGAAGCAGGTGAGCCGGCGCACGCGCTTCGTCGCGACCCCCGAACACGGCGTGAACGAGGACCTCGCCGGCCGCGCCGCCGAGGGCGTCTTCCTCGCCGCGGGCACTGCGCTCGACGTGCTCGGGCAGGCGGAGTGGAACGGCTGCCGGATCGCGATCCAGGGGCTCGGCGCGATCGGGCTCAAGCTCGCGATGCTGGCGCTGCGCGCGGGGGCGCGCGTCATCGCGAGCGACGTCAACGCCGAGCACGCGGGGCGCGCCGCCGACAACATGCCGATCACGCTGGTCGAGCCCGACTGCATCTTCGACGCCGACTGCGACGTCTTCGCGCCGTGCGCGCGCAGCCACGTCCTCGACGAGACGACGATCCCGCGCCTGCGCGCGCGCGTCGTCTGCGGCGCCGCGAACCGCCAGCTCGAGCGCGCCGAGTACGGCGACCTGCTCGCGCGGCGCGGCATCGTCTACGCCCCCGACGTCCTGGTGAACGCAGGCGCCGTGATCGCGGGGTGCGGGCCGGCGCTCGCCGGCTTCGACCGGCCGCGCGACCTCTCCGGCATCGGCCACCGGCTGCGCACCGTCCTGGTCGAGTCCATGTCGACCGGCGTGCCGCCGCACCGCATCGTGCAGGCGCGCGCGCGGCAGCTCCTGGCGGACGCGCGCTCACGCGGCGTCGGAGCGAGTGCCTGAGAGCCCAACCCAGCTGGACGGACCGAGTCGTTCCGAGCACGGCACCCGCAGCGCGTGGCGGCTCGGGAACTGGAGCGGACGTCGAGAACGCGGGTGAAGAGGCCGCGGGGAGCGAGGCGGCGTGCTCGAACGCGCGACGGGCGAGGGCGGGTCGAAGGGCGGAGGAGAAAAAGGCTCGATGGACGGGACACGCTCGCCCCAAACCAACGATGAACGGGGGGCTCGCTGCGCTCGGCGCATTCGAATACGACTCGCAGCAGCTCCGTGGTCGACCGCCT
>Ga0137432_1000516_pt1 | contig 19898 bp, 18 predicted proteins | sample EasRivERMZT820_2_FD_102337 | JGI IMG/M metagenome (GOLD analysis project Ga0137432, IMG submission 102337) | Soil microbial communities from meander-bound floodplain in the East River, Colorado, USA - East River MetaG ERMZT820_2 | ecosystem: Environmental > Terrestrial > Soil > Floodplain ... | reverse complement strand
GAGGTGGGGCTCCTGGTTGTCTACGAAGCCGCCATCGACGTACTCGGAGCCGTCGGTCCAGAGGGGGGAGTCGGGAGTGTCGAAGGGGGCGGGCATTACATGGAGCCAGAGTAGTAGTCGTCGGACTCGTCCGAGCTGAATGGCAGGTTGGGTTGGATCTGGTTCCAGGGCTCGTCGAAGTTGCGGTCCTTGTGGGCCTCGGCGGCGATGAGCTTGTTGGCCTTGGCCTCCATGGCGAGTTGCTTCTGGACTTGCTGTTGCTCGCCCCAGTGGAGGGAGGCGGCCATGCTGACGACGAAGTCGTCCTTGACGGCGGGGTGCGGGGCTTGCTCGGTGGTGCGGAGGAGCGGGATGCGGGAGCGGTAGCGGAGCTCGAGGGACTTCGTGGTGTCGGGGATTGGGAAGAGCTTCAGGCGCTTGAAGCGGGACTCGGTGTCGGTGGGGCCCATGTAGGCGACGGGCTGGACGTCGGCCCCGGCGTCGAAGAAGAAGAAGGCGCCGCGCGAGTCGGTGGACTTGGAGATGGAGATAATCTTGGTGAACAAAGTCGAAAGCGTGATCGGGGAGGTGCCGGTAGCCGTGATGGCCAGCTCTTTGTAGGTTTGCTCAAGCGGGCCGGAGGCGCCCGAGGTGGCGGCGAGGCCGGTGACGTAGACGGCGTGGACGTCGCTCGCGTGGTCGGAGCGGAACCAGAGGGCGCTGACGGGGCTGCGGATGACGGCGACGTCGCCGGCTTTCTCGTAGGCGAATACGCGGCCGGCGGTGCCTTGGACGTAGTCGGCGGTGTCGCGGCGGTCGAAGTCGCCTTCGCGATCGACGACGTTGGTGTCAGAGAAGTTGACGAGGCCGACGACGGTGTCAACGTAGTGCGGGAGAACGAGGTATTCGGCGCCGGCCAGCGCTTGAAGGGTGACTTTGTCTTCGAGGCCCTGCCACGGCTGGAGGCGGGCGAATTCGCGCACGGCCTCGTTGATGAAGGAGATCCAGCGGGGGGTGTAGGCGGAGTCGCGGTAGCCGGTCCGGAATTCACAGGACTCTATAAGTTGGCCCAGGTTCATGGTTTATGCGACCAAATGATGGCTTCCGGTCCGCGGACGGAGCCGTGAAGTTCGAGGTTGTCGAGGAGGAGGCCGGAGGAGAGGACGGCAGCGCGGAGCTTGTCGAGGTCGGCGGGATGCAGACCCAGAATCTCCCGAGCCGTGTGAACCTCGGGCATGGAGCCCGGGTCTGGGTAGGGGACGATGGCGCGGAAGACGCCGCCGGGAGAGAGGACGCGGACGCACTCCTTCATGACGCCAACTGGGTCGAGTGCGTGCTCGAGGGTGTGGGCGGAGAGGACGGCGGTGGCACTGCTGTCCTGGAAGGGGATCTTGTGCATGTCGGCTTTGATGACGGGCAGGCCGACGGTGAGGGCGCGGGCGAGCTTGTGGTCGGCGAAGTCGAGGCCGAGGACGCAGAGGCCGGCGGCCTTGAAGAGCTTGAGGCTGGTGCCGTCTCCGCAACCCAGCTCCAGGATGCGGTCGAGAGGCGTCAGGCCGACAGAGAGCTTGGCAACGTATTCGGCGACGCCGGCCGAGTAGACGTCGTGGTCGCCTTCAAACTGGGTGTTGACGAGCTGCGCGCGGACGTATTCGTCGTAGGTCACGGGGAGGGTGCGGAGGGGGCGGGTGGCTCGGGCGCTGTCTCGGTCTCGGTACATTCGGGCTCCGGCGGCGGGTCCGGGGTGCGGCGGAAAGCGGCGGCCCAGTCTTCGTCGGAGATCGAAGGCGAGCCGGCGGGGACGGTGAAGCAGCGGTTGAGGTACTTCACGGCTCCTCGGGCTCGTCCGGCGGCGCCTGGAAGAGGCGCTGGAGTTGGTTGGACTGGGCTTCGATCATTTCGCGCTGGAACGCAATCGCCTCGCGGTTGCCGCGGGCTTGGAAGTCGGCGAGCTTGTCGGCCGCGATTATGAAGGAGAGGCCGAGGACGAGGGCGCGGAGGGTTCGGGAGAGTTCTGACATGTGAAGGTGATCCCTGCGTTGGGGAGAGGGGTGTAGGTTGTTTGGGGTTCTTGCCAGGTGTGCCAGGGCCACGGCATGTACGGTCGTCCGCAACACGGACACCGCGGCGCGCAGTTGGGACAATGCCCTGGTGGGTAGTACCAGTTCGGGAAGTCGCCGATCATGCGAGGATCTCCAGCCACTCGGCGGCGAGGGCGTCGAAGTCGTAGCGGGTGAGGATGTCCTTAGACATAGTTTCGCGGTGGGTGTCGAGGTCGGAGCCTTTGGAGAAGACCCCGTGTACGGCGGAGACGTAGGCGTCCTCTTTGGCGTCGATTGGGATCTGGATGCCGTGGCGGTTGGACTCCTTGAGGGCCCCCATGTCGCTCGTGATCGGGATGCAGCCGGCGGCCTGGGCTTCGAGGACCGCCATGCAGGAGATCTCGGGGAAGCGGGTGGGGTAGAGGAGGACGGAGGAGGACTGGAGCTCCTTGGCCAGGGCGGCGTGGCCGATGCGGCCGTGGAAGCTGGCGCCCAGTCGGCCGCCGAGCTCGAAGCACTCCTCGGCGTAGTCGAGCATGTGGCGCTCGGCCTGGCAGTCGCCGAAGTACTGGTACTCCTGGGAGGCGGCCTTGGTCAGATAGAGCGGCGTGAAGCCGTAGTAGATGTCGAGGGAGGCGTCGGGGTGGAGGGCTTTGACGCGGGCGAAGATGCGGAGCGCGGACTGGAGGCCGCGGTCGGCGGAGGAGGCGTAGATGAGGCGCTTGTGGTTGCGGTCGGGGCCCGGGGCCTTCTCGGACATCTCGCCTGAGTAGCCAAAGTGGTTGGGGTCCACGCCGTTGCGTAGAACCTTGGCCTTATGGAGTAGGTTCGGGGGTATGTGGTCAGCGACCGGCAGGAGATGGAAAACAGACTTGAAGACGGCGGCCGTGAGCTTGGCGAGCCGGGCGTCGGTGTAGTCGGCCGGATTCTGCACATCGTGCAGATCCATAACGATAGACTTCGCGCGGAGCGGGAGGTCGAGGTAGCCCCAGTTGCGCCAGATGATGAGGTGGCCGCGCTCGAGGAGGGGGTTGAAGGCCTGGGAGGGGCGGTAGGTGACGCCGTCGAAGGTCTTGTAGCGGTTCTCGGGCTTGGGGTTGCCATAGACTTCGACTCTGTTGCCGCGGGCGGCGAAGCGGCGAGCGAGCTGGATGACCATCTTCTCGCTGCCTCCGATGCCGTCTTGCTCGGATGTCGGGTCCCACGGCTCTTGTGTTAGCCCACAGAGAAAGGTGATGGACTTTTTCGGCGACGTGCAGAACGTCTCAACTTGCAGCTCGGGAATATGTGCCCGGATCTCGGGCTTGACGGCCTGGATGACGTCGATGGCGCCCTGCTCGGAGAAGGCGGCGCTCGTGACGAGCTGGACGGCGTGCTTGAGCTGCTCCTGCTGGGCCCAGGTGGTGAGGTCGCGGACGATCTCCTGGGAGGCCGGGAGGTCGGGGCGGAGGGCGGCGGCCTCGTGGGCGGAGCGGAGGGCGGCTTCGACTTGGCCGGCTTCCTTGAGGGCGAGGGCCTCGATGGCGCCGGGGTAGTAGTCGAAGTGGTTCGGATCGACCGAGGTGATGGTGTCGGGCGTGCCGAGGGAGCGGCCGAGCTGGGTGAAGAGGAGGACTTTCTCGTAGCTCTTGAGGTCGAAGTAGGCGCGGGCGATGCCGAAGTAGGCGCGGGGCTCGCGCGGGTCGATCTTGATGGCCTGGAAGAACCAGTCGATCGCGCGCCAGGAGCGGCCGAGGAGGATGTGGCAGTAGGCGATGTTGAGGGCGGCGGAAAGGCGGTCGTCGCGGGAGCCGGAGCGCTGGAGGACCAGACAATACCAGTTTATGCAATCTTGCCAGCGGGAGAGGCCGCGGCAGGCATTACCCAAGTAAAACTGCCACCGAGGATCCCGCCACTCGGCCTTCTCGTGAGCCTCGAGAAGGATGGCGTAGTTGCGCACATCGGAGTAAATGTGGTTGCGGCCGTGCTTGTGGACGATCTTAGCGGCGTTCTCGGGAACGCGGCCGACGGCGCCGGGGTTGCCTGAGTTCGGGATGAGCGACTCGTGGCAAACCCCCGCCCAGTGGTAGAGGTCCTTGCGGACGATGCGCTCGCGCCACAGAACCGTGCTGCACTTGCCGTCCGGGTCGAACGAGTAATCGTACGACAGGAACACACAAGAGTGCGCTGGCTCCGCGAAGTATTCAATGACGTACTGGCGCAGTGCCTTGCCTCCGACGAGAATGTCGTCGGAGTCGATCCAGCCGATCAGTTCGTTTTTGGCGTATGAGGCCGCGAGCTGCCGGGCGGCGGCGAAGTCAGCGAGGAAGCCGTCCTGAAACTGGGCGTCTTCCTGGCATTTCTCCGCGTAATCCGGCAAATGCTTTTTGACCAGATCCAACATGCCGGCCGAGTTGAGTTCCGGGTGCCGGAAGACGCGGGCTCCTGTCTGCTCCGCGATGAGCGGCGTGTCGTCTTGGCTGCCGGTATCTACCACAACGACTTCATCGCCCAGGTCGGGGCGGAGGAAGTCTTGTAGGGAGGCGAGGCATTCCTTTAGTGGGGCCGCGCAGTTCTTCGTAATGAGCGTCCAGCTAACCCCGGGCGGCTGCCCGGCAGACTCCGACGCTGTGCTCACTTCTTCTTGGGCTTGCTCTTGGTGAAGGGGTTCCCGCCGCCGGACGACGGCTTCGGCTTCTTCTTGGACGGCATGTATCCTGGTCGGGGCATGGATCAGTCCTTTGTGGTGGTGGTCTCTTTGACCTGGAAGTCAGAGGGCTTGACGCGGAAGATCTGGGTGGCCTTGCGTCGGGTCTGGAGTTCGGACCAGACCTTCAGGGCGAGGCGGTAGTTCTTGAGGTCGGAGAAGAAGTCGGGGATGCCGTGATACTTCCGCATCACCTGCTTGGTGAACGGGTAGATGATTCCGGGGAAGCGGGCGAGGTCCATGAGGTGGCCCTCTTTGGACATGCCGCTTGATTTGGTCAGGGCGCCGGACGCTTCGTTGACGAGGGCCATGAAGGAGACGTACTCCGACGGGCACATGGTCCGGTAGGCGTCGGCGATCTCTTCGAGGGTGCGCTCCAGCGCTTGGTTCTTGATGATTATTTGCAAGGGAAAAAGGCTCGCCGGGCCCGTTGAAGTTCTCAATCAACCGGGCCCGGCTTACCTTCCTACGACGGTCGTTTACGCGATGATGTTGCTCACGTACCCGAGACCGGCGACTCCGCCGTTGGCGGAACGCACGATGAGGGTGGCCTCACCGCACAGGTACCGGCGGTCGCGGTCGCCATCGAGACCCAGGGTGTACTCCTGGAGCGGGCGGAGCCAGCCCACCTGGAAGTAGTCGGGGTCGATGACCACGAAGCTATTTCCCTGCGTGCTGGGAGCCGCGGAGAGCTGGTAACGGGACTTGAAGAGGGCGAGGATGCCCTGCTCAGACTCGTAAACCTCGATGGGATTGATCTGCCGGCGGTCGCCCGCAGCGATGTAGCGCGTGACGCTGGACGTGAAGCCGTTGATGGTGCGCTTCACGGGCATGTTCGCGTAGACTTCGCGCGGGTTCACGTTGAAGTTGTACAGCGACGTGACGATGTCGTTGAACACCCGCTCCGTGAGGGTCGTACCGCTGGACGCGGTCGAAGTGACGGCGTTTAGGAGACCCGCGAGCTTCGGGGCGACGGACGTGGTGCCCGACGTCGCGCTCCCGCGGTGGAGCGACAGCTCGATGTCCGTCTTGAGGATCTTCGCGTTCTTGACGGCCTGGTAGCCGAGCATCGAAGACATGCCAGCATGACGGACGGCCTGCTGGCGCTTGGAGACATGGTAGTGGGCCTGGAAGATCTGCACGATGCTGGCGCGTCGGGCAGGCGTGGCAAGCGTCTGGTCGGTCGCGGCGGCGCCTTCGACGAAGGCGTTCTCCGTAGCCGCCCGGAGCGAGTCCTCAAGGTACTCCGTGAAACCGGCGTTGACCTTGATTTGGCCCAGGTTGTTGTACAGCGGCGTGTCCTGCGGGGAGATGTTCTCGATGAAGTCGAGCAAGTCCTCGCGAATCGAACCCGCGCTCTTCTGTACGCCAGAGCCGAGTTCGTCAAAAGTGAGAAGAGGCATGTGCCCCTCCTTTCAGACTATGCCTGGCCGAGCTGGATCAGCCGCGCGCGGACGAAATCTTCCGGGCGTTGCGTGCTCCTGGCGTAGGCCATGGCATCTTGGTAGCGTTGGGCTCGGTCAGCGGGTGGGCCGTTACCTTCGGCCACGGAAACCCCGGCGCCCGAGAGCGCTGCTTTTCGCACGTCCGCGACAGCGGCAGCCGCGGCGACTTCACGGCTTTCGGAGACCGAGAACCCGCGAGCCATCAGCGCGGCCTTATACGGGCCTTTCGGGTCCCTTTGCAGGAAGGAATCCGAGGCGAGTATCTGGTCCGCGGCGGCCCGGAGTTCGGGGTTGCCGAAAACGTCTGGAAAGTCCGTGAAGGCTTCGGCGCGGGCCGCGTCGTGCGAACGGAGCAGGTCGAATGCCTGCCCTGCCAGCGACCGCTCCCGGTCCAAGGCGGCCTGCATCTCCGCGCGCGACACAAAGTCACCTGCGGGCGGAGGACCGTCGGACGGGGCGCCGAATCCAGAGGAAGAATACTGGTTGGTGTAGGGTGGGGAGGGAGCCGCGGGGCGGCCGGCCTCGCGGTTGACGAGTGAGTCGAGCCGGCGGTTGGTCTCGGAGAGCTGCGCCGCGAGCTGGGCGGCGTACTCCTGGGCCTCCATCTTCTGGCCGTAGAGCTTGTTGATGCGCGCGTTGACCTGGCGCGGGTAGGCGTCGGAGACCGGGGCGCCTGGGACGGCAGCGGCCGGAGCCGGCGGGGCGGCCGGGACGGGGATCGCGGCCTGCGCGACCGGGACAGGCACGGCGACTGGGGCCGGGGCCGTGGCCGGTGCGAAGGCGACGTCGGCCGGGGCGGAGACAGCACCGCCCTGGTAGGCGGCGGCCTGCTCCTTGGACATGGCGCGGTCGGCCGGCGAGATGCGGCGGCGCAGAACTTGCGCCTGGGAGAGGTCCAGAAACTCCTTGTCTGCGGGCGGGAGGCCGGCCATCTCTGCGTCTGAGGGGGTGGACAAAATGGACTCCGGTTTAGATGAGGTGCTCGTCGTCCGGGAGCGATTCGTCGTCCTCGGCACCTGAGCTGTAATCTGCGGTCTGGGGGTCGAAGGTCGCGGCGGCGTGGGCCGTGGCGAGGAGGCGCTGGCAGGCTACTACTTGGCCGGCTGCGTGGGCGCGCTCGTAGGGGTCGGCGCGGGGGGAGAGGAGGGCGACTCGGGCCTGGGCTTCGATCTCGCGGAGGGCGAGCTGAAGGGCTTCCCACTGCTCAGTTCCTACGAGGAGGACCCAGAGCTCGTGGAGGACGGTGTCACATTCGGCCGGCGTCTTGCCGGCGAGGCGGTTGGCGAGGGCCATTACGGTTCTGGGATCATCTCCGTGTTGGGTTCGGGTTCAGGAGGGGCGCCGCCGGAGGCGCCGGAGAGGAGGCCGGGGTTCTGCTGGAGGGCCGCGGCGGCCTGCTTGAGGGCTTTGATGTAGGCGGCCTGCTCGGGGCCGAGGACGATGCGGCGGGCTTGGCGGGCATCGAGGAGGCCAAAGTACCAGTTGCGAATCTCGCGTTCGTTGATGAAGCCGGTCTGGTCGTTGGCGAAGAAGGTGAGGGCTTCCTTGGCCTTGGCGAGTTCGAGCGCGTGGTTGGTGTTGGCAATGGTGCCGGTGGGGAAGAGCTTGAACTTCTTGTTGACTTCGGACTTCTTGATCGTGACGAGCTGGGCCTCGCCCGTCTGCTCGTTCTCGCCGTTGATCTTGATCGAGACTTCCTTAGGGCCGAGGTCCATCCAGAGCTCCCAGATCATGGAGTGGAGCTCCTGCATGGAGAGCTGGAAGAGGATGGCGTCCATCGAGGCTGTGGCCGCCGTCATCTGGACGATGGCGTTGATCTCGGTGGCGGTGCGGTTCTCGACGCCGCCGCGGGCGCCTTGGAGGGCCTGGTCGAAGGTGCCGACGTAGGACTCCGCGAGCGAGCGGAGCATGTTCTCTTCGTTGACTTGCTCGGGGACGGCGCCGCGGTCGTGGAGGAGGGGCTCCATGCGCCCGCCGCCCGGCATCTCCAAAACCGTGCCCGGGACAGCGCGGAAGTTGCGGGCCTTGAAGCCGGCGAGAACGGGGGTCTGGTAGACCGGCGCGTTCCGCAGCGTCATGGCGTCGAGGCGCTGGTTGTGCTGGGTGTTGACGCCGCGCTGGAGGTGCTCGAGCATGGCCGAGATGCCGCGCGGGGAGTGGTAGCGGCGGCTCGTGCGCTCGAAGGCGAACTGGACGAAGGGCCAGCGGCGGAATGGGTAGGGGTAGGGCCGGGTGCCGCAGTCGGTGCCGGAGCGCGGGTGGAGCCAGGAGACGACGCGGTCGGCCATGCCGTCGCCGTCGTGGTCAAACCAGTGGTAGGTTTCCCAGAGCAGGATGTTGTCGTCGTCCTCGATGCCCCAGATACGCTCGCGCTCGTCGTCGAGGGATTGCTCGGAGGAGAGGCTGGGGGAGTCGATGACGCCGTTCTCGCCGAGGCGCTGGTTGCTCGCGGTCTTGCGGTCGTCGATGATCTTCTTGATGGTGCCGGACTTGAAGAAGCCGTCGGCCTCCATCTGCTTCAGGCGGCGCAGGGAGAGGACGTGCTGGACGGTGATGTGCTCGCAGTTGGCGTAGTCGGTGGTGCGAGGAGGGACGATGACCTGGACGGGGTCGCGGTCCCAGATGGCGGGGCGGTCGAGGACGACGCGCTTGAAGGCGAGCTTGACGAAGGCATCGCCCGCAGCGATTCTCTCCACCGCCTTAACCAGCGCGCCGAGCACACGAGGGTCACGCAGATCAACGTCGTACTCAGCAGCGAGAAGAGGCACAAGCTGAGCGGGATCAGGAGGCTGAGCCGGATCAAGCTTCTGAGAAAGCAGGAAATCGGGGACATTGAGCACTCGGCATTCGTACTCGGTCTGGTAGTCCCAACCGACCTGGGTGATTCCGTAGCCCCGGTGGAGGAGCGTGTCGATGAGGTAGGCCATCGGCTCCAGGGCCCGCATGTGGGTCTTAAAGAGCCAGTTGTACTCGGACTCGGCGCGGCGCTCGGCGCTCACGGCCTCGGGGTCCTCGCCGACGAATTCGACGACGGGGTCGGGCTCGACTACCAGCTTCATCAGGAAGGGGCGGTAGCGCCGGATGAGCGGATCGATGAGGGGGACGGAGAGGTTGGAGGCGCCGCGCCATGGGAACGTCTTGGGCCTGCGGATGCCGAAGCGTAGCTTGGTGAGGGCCTGCTGGCGATCGAGCCAGCCCTTGCGCGCGTTGTCAGCGGAGAGGACCTGGTCGATGAGCGCGCGGACGTTGCGCTTCTCGTCGGCCTCAGTTTGTCCTAACTGGACCGGGCCCAGGACGTCGAGCGAAAATAAGTATGGTCGATCCGGCATTGTTCAGTCCAGAGTGATTGCACCCGCCTCTAATCCGCGATGACAATTCGCGCACAGGAGGATGCATTTATCTGCCTCGACAAGAGCGTCTTCCGCTGAGAGTTGGCGGAAACCGATTTCCGTCCGGAGGCGAGGATTCTTTTTCGATCGATCTACGTGGTGGAATTCGAGGGCCTCGGCGAAGCCGTCGAAGCCGCAGCGGCAGCAGGCGCCGCCCAGGTGGTCGATCAGGCGGGCCTTGAGAGCTCGGCGGTGGCGCGCTTGCCAGCGGCGCTTGTAGGTTCTACGGGCCTCTGGGTTCTTCAGCGGCAAAGGGATTCTTCCAGTCGCCGTAGGCGGCGTCATAGTCCAGCGGGAATTCGTGGAGGGGGCCCGGGGAGAGCAGGGCGCCCGTGAAAGAATCGACTTTGCCGGCGGCGGCGTAAGCGTCGTAGACGGCGCGGCGGTCGGCGAGGGTGAACCCTCCAACCTCAAACAACGGCGTCCGGAGCTGGCCGGTGCGGCCCGAGATGATGGCGGAGTCGTGTAGGGCGTCCGGCATGGAGAGCATTCGCTTGTCCAGGTGCCGGAAGCCGCGGTCGTGTCGGAAGAGGCGGATGGAGTTGTGGACGCGGCGGGGGTTGAACTTGTTGGGCGCGTCTTGGAGGAAGAGGACCCGGCAGAACCAGGCGTCCACATTCCTGCTTGTAAGAGCTGTCGGCAGTTCCGCGGTAATGCCGACAGACTCGAACGCAAAGTCGTCGTCCGCGACGTAGATCCAGTCGGGGTTGTAGAGCTGCTCGAGGCGGTCGAGCTGGAGGTTCTGGGCGCGGAGGAAGTTTTCCTTGCCTTGCTCCAGCAGCGGAAACGGCGAGAGCTCCCAGTGGAGTTCGGGTGTGGCGACGCTCTTGAGTAGGGCCTCGACTTCGGGCGCGGGGCGGTCCGCGAGGACGTGGGCGAAGACGCGGATGCCGGGGAAGGTGCCGTACCGCTTCAGCTCGGCCAGGACTACTTTGAGAGACTCCAGTCTCCGGTGCGCGCGGAGCGCGACGCCGAGGACTACGTCAGGCACGCTTCAGCTTCCCGCGCTTCAGGTACCACTCGAGCTGCTGCGCCAAAGGGAGCTTTGGGTCGGGGCCGCGGTCGGGCTCCGCTTGGAGCGGGATCGATTCCCGGTCGCGGGGGAACATAGGGACGATTATCATCGCCGTGTTCTGGAGGTGTCGCTCGAGTACTTCGATGTGGCGGGGCAAGGCGGACAAGGCCGAGAGTACCCAGCACGCGACACCCACAACCAGGACAGCGAGCAGCGTACGAATCGTCCGCGCGAAACATCGTCGCACAGCCGGAGCACCGGCGAGCAACGAGAAGGGGAGGCAGAGGCATCTGGGCGGCATTACTTCCGGAAGAGGGAGAAAATGTTGCCGAACGTGCGGACGAGCCAACCGGCGGCGGGAGAGCCGGCCCACTTGGCGACGGAGACCGCCTGGCGGCCGAAGAAGCCGGCGACGAAGGTGGCCACGAGAACCGCGAGGCCCTGCGGCGTGAAGGCTTTCGAGGGGTCGGCCGCGACGGCGCCGACGGCGTCACCCGCCGCGCCGACGGCGTTGCTGCCGGATTCCTTGAGCTCTTGCGCGGTGCAGCCGGCGAAGAAGAGGATAGCGCCGAGGGCGCCGGAGCCGAAGCAGATGGAGTAGAAGATGCGGTCGAAGGTGGAGGGTTTCATCTGTGTTTTTCCTGTTTCATTAGATGTACAATGGTGCGAAGCGCTCGGGTGAAAAGGGGCTTTCTCAGTCTTCGATCCGGCCGCGAAACGCGAAGCCAGGATCGCGCTAAAACAAATTGCCGGGCTTGCGTGGCTTTCTGTTTGAGCCAAGGTAAAAGGGATATCATTACCCGCTCAGACTGCGGACCCGTGAGCACCCAACTCCAGCAACCATTCGTCATCTTCAGCCGCCGCCCGCCGAATAGTGCAATAAGTTCGTCGATGGGTTCCGGCTTCTTTTGCGTGAGCTGTACTCGATACGAAAACCGGCCAGGTTCGCGGCGGCGTTCATAAATACTCACACAGCCCTCGCCATCAAAAAAGCCCGCCCAATAGGCTTTTTGAGAATCCGTCATTCTTGATAACCTTCTGTAGGAAATGAATCATCCGAATCAAATCCGTATCCGCCCCAACTATCCTCAACCGCCGCCAACTTAATAAGATCTGAGACCGCGAAATATCTTAAAATATCACTGCCGTCTTTATATGTTTCATCGCGGCCGGTCTCGTCTACGAAGCCCTCGGTGTTGGGCTTGGGCTTCGCGGTGTAGAAGGAAGCGGAGGCGATGAGGTTGGGGCAGTCGTCGGTGATGAAGAGGCGCGGGGAGTTGGTGGCGGAAACTGGTTGGGATTCGTCGTAGGAGAGGAGGCGGCGTACACAGCCTTCGCCGTACTCGAGGTCGTCGTTGATCCGGTGGTTGAAGTGGACGCCGCGGCTCGCAAAGTAGGAGATGATCGACTGGATGGGGAGCCCGGTGGCGCGGTCAACGTCGGTGCGCGGGCCGAAGTTTGGGTCGATGATCCGGTGCGAGACGCGGAGGTCTTTCTCGAGCTTGAGGAAGAGCTCGAGGTAGTCGTCGTAGCCCTTGGGGTCGCGGCGGATGCGGGTGAAGTCGCCGGGCGGCCACTCGCGGAAGAAGAAGGCGCGACCGCGCGGGTCGAGGGTGACGTAGCCGATGAACCAGGGGCGGATCGTGTGGGGGTCAACAATCTGGATCGTGAACCAGCCCTCCGGCGGGACGAAACCATCGACGACGTGGACTTCGTCGTTGAAGTTCGGGAAGATCCGGTCGATGAGGTGTTTGAAGCGACCGTAGAGGCGCGCTTCCTTTTCCACATCCGGGATAGTCGGATCGTCCGCAAAATCGCGTACCGCTTCCGGCGGGAGGTATGGATTATCGAAAATTGAAAGGGTCGTGACATGGATCTTGTCCTGGTCAGGCCGGAGACCGGGGGTGTAGAGGTCTTTGAAGATCCAGGCCGCGTGGTTGCCCAGCGGCGTGAATGTCATCCAGATCGGGGCGAAATGATCGACCGCGCCGCGGCGGAGGGCCGTGAAGGAGGAGCGGCGGATCGGTTCGTCGATTGCATAGCCGTGGTAGCAGGTTCCCTCGTGACTCAGGCCGCGTTGTTCGTCGGAGCTAAACAAAACCCGTGAGCCGTTTTTGAGAGTAAACTCCGCGGGGACGCCGGCGTGTTGGATCTTCTCGTCTACAATCAGCGGCCCAAGCAGGGCTCGCAGTTTGGGGGCGTAAACTTCTCCGATGCCTTTTTTGGCAGCAAGGCCGCTAAGCACCAGCACCGTATTTGGGACCGGGACTCGAATGCCTGCGCCGTTGAAGCACAAGGCTTCTGCTGGCAGGTTCGCAGGCCTCTCCCAAGGCTTCTCGGGCGGCGGCAGTCCTTTTTCTCGAATCACCCAGGGCCGGTAGCCTAACAACCAAGCCGCAGTTTCCGCGGCGCCGGAGTGGGACTTACCAGAACGGTTGCCTCCGGCCAAAATCCGAACTGGAGACCGAGCCTGATGAAAAGGAACGATCTTCGGGACCGGGCGATAAAAATAGAGTGGAAACTCTTTCGCTCTGCGCTCCAGCTCCACCAAGGCCGCCGCCTGCTGCTCTAAGCGACGTCGATCTTGGTCCACTGTAATACCTGCCGGAGCCAGCCCGCTCCTTTTAGTTCAATGCGTCCGACCAACTTGTTACAGTCATCACAAAGTGGCCCGCGGAACTTTCCTGTTTTGTGGTCGTGATCCGCGACTATGCGCCCGCTGCTTTCTGGACATAACGAACAGCGCTGTGTGCGGACGGCCCGGTACTCGTCCAGCGTAATGCCTATTTGCTTCGCTCTGTATTTATGCTTCGCCTTGAGAACGACTGCGCGATAGTGCGGGTCTTTCCGGCGCCGGGCCGAGCGCACCCGTGCCCGTTCGCGTTCACGGCTCCGCTGGTCGGCGTCTCTGTTTACCGCCCGCCAAAATGCGGTATAGTTAGGTTTCGCTGGACTGTCCCAGCCCAGCCCGCCGAGATTTAATTTTAACAAACTGCTCCAGTTCCGTCGGCGACATCTGAATTATCGTAGCAAATTCCGCATTTACTGAGTTGTCCACCGGCCCGGACTCTTTCTTGAAGCCGTCATCAAATCTGCGCATGAAGAGCTCGATGGCTTGTGGCGAGCGGGAAGTCATCGCGAGGCGGAATAATCTGGAGTAAATGGCGCCGAGGCTGGCCTTGGCGACGCCGGCGATCTGCTCAGTGAGCCAGAGGCAAGCTGCCGGGTCCTTCGCAATTCTCCAAAGCGTGGTCCGCCCGATGCCGGCTTTCTCAGCGAGCTCACTCCACGTGGAAACGTCTCCCTCGAGTAAGGCAACGGAAAGCTTTCGGTGGGACTCGTCGGGCTGGAAGTCGGCGGCGGCGGGGGTGGCGTCGGCGGCGCGCTGGATGATGGCGCTCTTGGGATCAAGCGGCTCAGCTTTCGCAGGCGCTCGAGGAATTGGTCCCACGAGATCGTTTGGGGTGGGTCCAGGTCCGGCGCGCGGGCCAGGATCGTCAGCTTGCGTTTGTGGCGGTGGAGGCAAGCGTGGAGTTCTCCGGGGTTCCGGGCGGCTTCCTGAAAGCCTTTCTCGAGATCATGAGGATTGGCGGTGGCCTTGAGCTGTAGAATGGCGGGGAGGACGTACCGAGATTCAGGGTGAGATGGAGAGAGCCGAAACGTCTCGTAGATCTCGAGGTCCTGGCCGTGCGAGAAGCCGTCGTACTCGAGGATGCGGCGAACCTGGAATCCCGCCGCACGTAGCTTCCGAGCCACAGCACGCTCGAAACGAATACCCCGGTCACGAGAAGACTTTCCGCGAGCTCGAGCGTCATTCATAGCACCTTGAGGCAGGTTCGGGCCGCGTCCTGGACTTGGCCGGCGGTGAGGGGGTGCGCGGTGTCGCGGAAACAGATGACCTGGTCTGCTGGCTTCTCGAGCGAGGAGCCGTAGAACAAGTGACGGCCGATGTGCGGGTAGCGGACGCCATAAGAAAGAGGGCGGTCGTCCTTTGCGCGCAGGAGATCGACTTCCGCGATGGTGCAGAAGCCGGACTCGAGGCAGCGCTGGAGGGCGAGATTGGCGGCGTCGTTGAAGGGCCCGGCGGCGGCCAGCCAGTTGTCGGGCGGCTCGGGGCGGCCGTCGAGGCGGACGGACAGGAGCCAGGGGCCGATGAGGGGGACGCCGTCGGGGAGTTCGTGCTTGTGGAGCTTGCCTTCGGCGTCGGGAATACGTGTGACGTAGTTCACCCCCACGAAGGGGACGTCTATCTCAGCGAGGCGGACGAGGCCCTGGCGGCGCGGGATGAAGTCGATCTCGGACAGGACGAAGTGCCGGTCGTCGTCGTCCCTGGCTTCGCACCACAGTCGCTCGAGCAGCATGCCGTGAGTCTCGGAGCGGCGGGCCTGGTAGAAGACCAGGTCAGCGCCCGCGTACTTCGCGGCGAGGGTCCAGCACTTTTTCAGCTCCGCCTCGAGCCGGCCGCAGCCGGCGTGAGGCACCGTCACCCAACACTTCAACCACTCCTCCCAAAAATGCTTGTACGGGGACCGGGGCGTCGATCTATTGAGAGCTGGCCCGGGATTTCACTCAGCTCCCGTCCCGGCTTGCGCGCGCGCCCGCGTGGCGGGCCCCGTAACCAAGCAAGCCTCTTGATTCAAGTCAAATTGCCGGGCTTTGCGGCGGAACCGGCGGCGCGACGCGGCCTCGATGTGAGGTCCGCGATTTGGTTCTTCTGTCTTCTTCTCTACATTCGACCTTGCTGGACAGAAGTGGATTTGTCAAGGGGGCTGGGCCCGCAAATTTGTCGGGTGGAGCAGCGGAACTTCCGGCTCGTTCAGGCCTTCAAAAAGATCGGTGGCTAAACGACTTACGGCCGCCGAGCGAGGAAGCCAACCTTGGATGTAGCACTGGTGATTCAGCACCCCGACGCCGGCCTCCCGCAGAGCCCGGACAGATTTCTGTTCGGCCTGGTCAAGAACGGCCCGGGACGCGGACCAGGCATGAAGCAGCACGGGTCCAGCTCCGCGGAGGACCCGGTGAATCCGGTGCGGCGAGCCGGCTCTTGCCGCTGCGCAGTGGTTCGAGAATCGTTTCAGCGGGGGCTGGGTGGTGGCTCCTACGTAACTCCCATCCATCGTGGATATTAGGTAAAGATGGCTCATGCCGCCGACTCCAGCTCGCCCGACCAGCGAGTCATTGGACCGGTGATCCCCACTCTAACTGCAATGTCTGGGCAGACTTCCGAGAGCCCCTGGACCATGCAATCGTTCAGCAGCGCCTTGGCGCGGGCCGCGTCCTCAAGCCGGCACGAGATCAACACGGAGTCGTGAATCCCGGCCACGGGCTCGAAGAAGGGGTCGTCGCACCAGGCCTTATAGAGGCGCCAGAGAGAGAGCTTGAAGCCGTCGGCAACAAGTCCCTGGAAGGGGGTGTTGTGGGCGGCGCCGAAGGTGGCCCGGCCGCGGACCCGGCCCGTGAGCGTGCGGGTGGGCTCGACGAAGAGGTCCCACGCGCGCCGGAAGCCCGGTGGCTCGGGGATCTCGAAGCGGTCGGCGCCGGTGGCCCAGGCCCGGAGCCGGGTGAAGGCGAGCCGGAGATGGATCTCGCCTGCCTCCTCGTCGCGCCAGGCCTGGAGGCGCGTGATTAGGTCTTCAAAGGTGGTGTTGAGGTTGCTGGCGGCCCGGCGCAGGAGCTCCATCTGGTTGCCCTCGGCGAGGTAGGTGTGGAGTGCGGGGTCCGCATTGATGATGGCGTGTCGCAACGCACCGGCCTCCTCGTCGGACAGGCGGGTGCCGGCCTTCGCGTTCAGCTTGCGGGCGAAGGACTTGCGGCCGAGGCCGCCCGGGATGCCGTAGGCGCCCAGCTTGTAGATCTGCCGGAGCAGCTTCCGACGGTCGGGCGTGCAGGTGGCCCACTCGCTCTTGAAGGTCAGCGCCGCCCCGTCCGCCAGGACGTCGAGGTCGGCATTGATCGACGTTTCCAGGTGCGAGCCGCCAAACATGACGTGGTAGATCTGGGCAAGTGCGACCAGCTCGGCGCTCTTGAAGTCGGCCTCGACGATGACCCGGCCGGCCGGCGCGACGAATAGGCTCCGCACGAGCTCGCCGACTTCACCGTGCTTGGGCACCTGCTGGGCGTTAGGGCGGACGCAGGAGACGCGGCCGGTCCGGGCACCGAGATTGTAGTAGGAAGCGAAGTGGGAGGGGCCGTTGCAATAGACGTTCAGGTAGGTGGTCAGGATTTTGCGGAGCTGGTGATACCGCAGCCAGACCGCCGCCTGCTCCTCGACCGTCACCGCGCCGGAAGGCTCGGCCAAGAGCTTCGGTGCTCCTTGTTTGATGTAGTCCTTCCAGAATTCATAGGTGAGTCCCACGAGCCCCGTGGTCGAGTAGAGTGGCGTGAAGGCGCGCTCGCGGGCGTAATCGCCGAAGACCCGCCGGAGCGTCTTGTGGGATAGTGAAAACTTGCCGTTCTTGGGGCCGCGTTTGGCCCACTTGAACGAGACAAGCGCGTCTTCCAGTCGCCGGCACTCGGCGTCGAAGGACTTTCGGATTTCCTCGAGCCGGGTGAGGTCCACGCGGAGCGGATAGTCTTCGAGCCACCGCAGCGCGATAGAGCCCTTTACTTGGACGGTCTCGCTGAGGAGCCCGAAGCGCTCGCGTGCGCTGGGGAAGAGCGGGTACCGACAGTTCGGCACGTCCGCGAGGAGCTCGGCCTCTCGGTGGAGGGACCAGTGGACTTTGTGGGTGGCCTCGGCGTCCCGTGCAGCGTAGACCAGGTATTCTTCTGGGATTGGCACGGCCGGGTCCAGGAACTGCTCAAAGTTGACCCGGATGTCGTGGGCTTTGTCGAGGTCGATGCCGGCCCGGCGAGCGGCCAGTTCCTTCAACGACACGAGCTTCAGGACTTTCGCATCGACCGTCTGCGAGCCCTTCGCGATCGTGACGAGCTGGGCGAGGATCTGCGTATCGTGGAGCCGGCCCTCTTCGATCGCTTTGTGTAGCAGCGCCCGCAGGTGCGGTGCTGCTCGACAGAGGACTCGGTAGTCAAACGGCAGGTTGTGGAAGACCAGGTGCTCGCCGGCTTCCAGCGTCTCCTCAACGCGTGCAACGAGGTCCGGGCCGCGGAGAACCGACACGGTCTGGTCTCTGGCGATGGAGCCAAGGACGAGATCTACGGGTCCCTGCGGCGAGAGTCGCGTCCGCTTCAGCGCATCGAACTGCGCGTCTGTCCAGCGGGTTGTTTCGGTGTCTACGGCGGCGACGGGAAACCCAAGAGCGGGCAGCTCCACTGCCCTCTCATACAGGCTCACGCCGCCGCTTCCTCGATGATGAAGGTGTAGAGGGCCGCCGTCTTGCCTCTCGGACGGACGCAGCGCAGCGTGACCTTCTGCTGCTCGACGGGGATAGTCTGGTCTACGTTGCGGGCGAGCAGGCTGCCGGCCTTGCCACGCACGGAGGCGTCGGAGCCCTTGAACTCCTGCGATAGTGCCTGGAACTTCTCGCCGAGCGTCCTGGCGGTGGCCACGAGGTCCGAAGCCACGAACTGCTTCGGCAGGTTGCCGACCGTCGCCAGCTCGTAGAGCTCCTGCGTGAGGTCGTCCAGGGCGCGGGCTGTGTGGAGCTGAAGCTGGCCATAGATGGGCTCGATGATCGGAGCCACGAAGTTCAGCCATCGGCGGAACCTGAAGTCTGTGCCCGCTGGTGCTGACTGTCCGACCTGGTAACGCATGGCGAGGCCCAGGAGCTCGCCGTAGATCTCGTTCCGGAACCTCCTGGCGTAGTCAATCGGGTAGGGATTGAGGGGCGTGCCGACGTCCTTGGACAGCTCAACCGCAAGGGTGCGGTCGGCGAGGTCGGAGGACAGCTTGCCGTGGTTGATAGTGACGGCGAACATCGCACCCCGCATCCCGATCGACGTGTTCGTGCCGAGAAGCCGAATCTCCTGGCTGCCGGACTGGGTCAGCAGGGCCGCCAGGCTCGAGGACTCGAAAGAGACTTTCGGCGACACATTGTCAATGAGCACGAACCGGCTCTGGCGCTTGAACTTGGACGCCACTTCCTTTATGAGCTCCTCGGACTTGGAGGAGGTCACGGACGACTGCTCGGTGCCTTCCAGTATGATGCCGGCGGCGGAGACGCTGGTGGTCTTGCCGATACCGCGCTGCTGGGCGTTGACCACGAGCAGCGGATAGGTCATGAGGGGGTCAATGACGACGCCCGAAAGCAGCCACGCCACGAAGTTCGCCCGATCACGGGGCGATGCGAAGGGGATGTCCGAAAAGCAGCGGTCCAGGTGCTCCGTACCGTCCCGTGGCTCGATGGCGCGGACCAGCCCGTCGGCGTTCCGGGGCGGGATATAGAGGCAACAGGTTTCGCCGGCCGCTGAGTATCCCGCCGCGGTGAGCACCGGGCCGGCGGGGCCCAGAGTGACCCGGGGCGACCGGAGCACGAAGTGAACCTCGTGCAGGAGCGCCTGCGCACTGAAGGCTGTCCGCAGGATGTCCACCTGCTCTTTCCGTAGCATAGAGCGCGGGTAGAACTCCCGCTGGTCGGTCTCGACGACGCGCCGGACATCGGCCGCGCGCATGAATGCACCCAGGAACTCGAAGGAGTGGGTGAGCTTGAGCGTCTGGTCGTCGTCCACATAGAGCAAACCGCCACTGCCGTCCCGGTAGAGCCGCCCGCCCTCCGCAGCGGCTTTGAAGAACTCCAACGCCCAAGCCTCGTTCGACTCGTGTGCGTTGGTGACAAACTGCACCAACATCGATCCGTGCTGCCTCCTTTTACCCTAAGCCCAAGACAAACGCCGCCCTCGACGGCGAAAGCTCAAAGCTACCATCTCCCTAACCTGAAGTCAAGGGGGCGGTGGCGCTGGGGACCGCCACCAGTGCCTATCCCCCGACCCCGGTGCACGTTACGGCCGATTCGGTGGCGGTCCCGCCCGTCGAACCGCCCGCCATACACACACCCCCTCGGGAGAGAGGAGAGGAGTGTATTCTCAGATCAGCAAACCACCGTCTACACCGTCACCACCCCTATTTCTATAGCACCTACGAGGGGGGGCGGTGGTGTTTTTGGACCGCAACCGACCGCCACCCGGTCCGGCATGTTTCGTTCGCGTTCCGCGGGGGGAAACTCGGCTCCAGTTTCCTAACCCCGGGGGGAAACTTGACTTACGTCAAGTGACTTTTCTTCCCCTTCTACTCGCCTTGACACTATCAATAGGGCGCACGCGTCCGGGGGTGGGCCGGGGGTGCTCAACCGGGTGGTCAAGCGCCCTGCCCCGCGCGCGAGCATAAGTCCAAGCCGCGCAAGGGCCAGCGACAGATAGGGCTATCTGTCCCCGCGCGCATGGTTG
>Ga0137432_1000513_pt1 | contig 19972 bp, 16 predicted proteins | sample EasRivERMZT820_2_FD_102337 | JGI IMG/M metagenome (GOLD analysis project Ga0137432, IMG submission 102337) | Soil microbial communities from meander-bound floodplain in the East River, Colorado, USA - East River MetaG ERMZT820_2 | ecosystem: Environmental > Terrestrial > Soil > Floodplain ... | reverse complement strand
GAAATCGGGCAAGCCGGTTAAATCGGACCGGGAAAGGAGGCGGCGATGAGCACGGCGGGAGCGCTCGATCGAACCATGGTGGGAGGCAAACCGCTCATCGAAGGGGTGAAGATGAAGCCCCTCAGCGTCATCCCCGACGAGCGCGGCCGCCTGATGGAGATGCTGCGCTGCGACGACGAGATCTTCGTGAAGTTCGGCCAGGCCTACATCACGACCGCCTATCCGGGGGTGGTGAAGGGATGGCACTATCACAAGGTCCAGGTGGATCACTTCGTGGTGCTGAAGGGAATGATGAAGGTCGTGCTCTTCGACACGCGCGAGGAGTCGCCGACGCACGGTGTGATCAACGAGTTCTTCATGGGAGAGCACAACCCGATCCTGCTCCAGATCCCGACATGGGTCTGCCACGGCATCAAGTGCATCGGCGAGCAGGAGGCGATCCTCCTGAATCTCCCCACGGAGCCTTTCCGCTACGATGAGCCCGATGAGTACCGGATCGCTCCGCACGACCCCGCCATCCCGTACGACTGGTCCCGCCAGGACCGCTGAGGCGGCGCTCCCGCGATGAAGCTGCTCGTCACCGGGGGATGCGGCTTCATCGGCTCCAACTTCGTGCGGTGGATGCTGCGCCGGCACGCCGGCCTCACGGTCGTCAATCTCGACAAGCTCACCTACGCGGGGAACGCCGAGAACCTGCACGAGGTCGTGACCGATCCAGGCTTTGGTCCGCGCTACCGCTTCGAGCGCGGCGACATCGCCGACCCGGCCGCGGTCGCGCGGCTGATGATGGACGGCGGGTTCGACGCGGTGGTCAATTTCGCCGCGGAGTCGCACGTGGACCGCAGCATCGAGGAGGCGGCCCCCTTCGTGCGCACGAACGTCACGGGGACGCAGGTGCTGCTTGACGCCGCGCGCGCCGCCTCGGTTCCGCGCTTCCTCCAGGTCTCCACCGACGAGGTCTACGGAGCCCTGGCGTTGGACGCCCCCGACAGGTTCACGGAGGACACGGCCCTCGCGCCCCGCTCGCCCTACGCGGCCAGCAAGGCCGCGGCCGATCTGCTGGCACGCGCCGCGTTCGTGACGCACGGCCAGGCGGTGATCGTGACGCGCTGCTCGAACAACTACGGTCCGTTCCAGTTCCCCGAGAAGTTCCTCCCGCAGATGATCCTCAACGCGCTGCAAGGGGAGCCCCTGCCGATCTACGGCGACGGACTCTACGTGCGCGACTGGCTGCACGTGGAGGACCATTGCGCCGCGCTGGAGGCGGTGCTCGTGCGGGGGACGCCGGGAGAGATCTACAACATCGGCGGCGACTGCGAGCTGCCCAACATCGACGTCGCGCGCCGGGTGTTGGCGTTGACCGGGCGCCCCGAGACCCTCCTCAAGCGGGTCGCCGATCGCCCCGCCCACGACCGTCGTTACGCCATCGATGCCGCGCGGATTCAGCGCGCGCTGGGCTGGACGCCCCGGTGGAGCTTCGAGGCCGGGCTCCGCGCCACGCTCGACTGGTACAGGACGCACGAAACGTGGTGGGGCCGGATCCTCTCCGGCGACTACCTCGTCGACCGCAAAGAGGCCCAGGCGCGGCACTGAGCTCGGCCCTTACCGGCCCCGGACGGGCCAAGGGCCATCGGCGCGCTAGCGCCCCTCCATCGCGATAATCCCCCCTCCCTCCCCACAAACGTCCCGGAAACCCAAGGCAGTCAGCCGATTTGGGGTTATTCCGAATCGCACCGGATGTGCCAATTTGACTTCGAGTCATTTGAATATAAATTCCAATTAGTTTCGAATATATTAAAACGTCACAAACGCATAGCGAGGAACCGATGCTCAGGAGATTTGCAGCGAGCCTGGTTGTGGCGGCGGCCGGAAGCGTGTCGCTGGGTCTCTGCCTGGAGCTGACCCAGGTGGTCCCCGTGGGGGCGCACCCCCGCCACATCGTCAGCACCGATCTGAACGGCGATGGCGCGGTCGACCTGGTCATCACCGAGCGCGATGCCGATCGTCTCTCGATCCTGAAGGGGGATCATGTCGGGCACTTCGCCGCGCCCTACAACGTCGGAGTCGGCGTGAAGCCGGAGGCCACCGCGGCGGCCGATCTCGATCGCGACGGGGACGTGGATCTCGCCGTTGCCAACGGCAAGAGCAACACGATATCGGTCCTGATGAACGATGGGACGGGGCTCTTCCCCACGATGACCACCTACGCCGTGAAGAAGAACCCGCTCTGGATCGGCGCCGGAGATCTGAACGGTGACGCGTGGCCCGACCTCGTCGTGATTTGTTCCGTCGACAGCAAGATGGTCCTGCTGATGGGGACCGGGGCGGGGGCCTTCGCTGCGCCGATCGATCGCAACACGGGGACCAATCCGTCTTCGGGGGCCCTGCGAGACCTCGACGGCGACGGCGCTCTCGACGTCGTGGTCGTCTCTTTCGCGACCGACAGTGTCGCGGTCCACTACGGCGACGGCTCGGGAGGATTCGAGCAGATCGATACCTATGGCGCGGGGGATGAGCCGGAGGATGTGTCGGTGCTCGACCTCGATCGCGACGGCCAGCTGGATCTTGCCATCGCGGCCGTGCGCGACAACGCGATCGTCGTGCTGTGGGGGAATGGACCGCGGCTCTTCTCGCCGCCGACATCCTCGAATCATTTCTTCACGACGGGCGGTGAGCCGCAGAGCCTCGTGACCCTCGACATCGACGGAGACTGCGAACCGGACGCCGTCGCGGCGAGCCCCGAGACGGGGGAGGTGCACTATCTTCCCGGCGATGGCCAGGGGGGCTTCGGAGCGCCCCAGGTGATCCTGAACGCCAACCGGCCGCAGCGGCTGGTCGTGAACGACTTCAACCGCGACCTGCGCCCCGACCTTGCGGTGGTCGACCGCGCCGCCAACAACGTCACGATTCTCATGGGCGAAAACCCCGCCTGCGGCGTCTTCGCGCTGCGCCGCTCGACCGACCCGGCGACGGTGGCTTCGAGCCAGCCGTACCGGCTGATCGGCCTCGGCCCGTTCGACGACGACGAGGGCACGCTGAGCGACGGGAGCTTCTACTACTACACGCTCGAGCACGTTGGAGGACTTGCCGCCCCTCTGTCCGTTCACCCGAACATGGTCCTCGACGCGGTGCGCATCGGCTACAACGACGGAGACCCCCTCTCGGCGCATCCCGATGACCAACTCTCGAAGGTGACGGCGGTGGTGGAGGAGCTCGAAACCGGCGGTGTGGCGGCGATGGTGACGGTCGTGCCGCGCGACCTCAACGGGACCGGCGTGGGGCTTGGATGCGACATCTCGATCGACACCAACGCCCTCTACCCCGGGACGCTCGACGGACCGGTGCAGGATCTCGGCAACGGCATCTACGAGTTCCGCGTCCTGCTCCCTGCACCGGGCGGGGCGCTCGTGAAGGTGACCGTGGAAGGCATGACGCTGGCCGACCAGCCGCTCATCGCGTACTGACCCGCAAAGAGAAAGGGGCGCCCCGGCCCCGCCGGCCGGAGCGCCCCCCCGGGGGGGAGGAGTCCCGGTTCACCGCATTGACGGTCATCGGTGAACCGGGAAGCCCACCTTGGACTTCTGCTGCCTACTGCATCCCTGGGACTACGGACACTTCGAGTCGATCTCCACGTTTCCGGTGTTGCCGTCGATGATCTCGACCCCGAGCGGGCAGTCGTCGTCGCACCGCTCGCAGTTGTGCACGCGTCGCAGGCTGACCAGGTCGGCCCTGCTCACCCAGTCGGGAACCGCGACGACGAAGACGGCGCTCCCCTTGAAGACGTCGGTGCAGACACAACCACACCCCGGGAAGTGCTCGGCGATGACCGCCTCGACCGCGCCGATGACGGTGGTGGGGGTCAAGGCGTGCTGCACGCAGAGGAACTCGGTCTCGCGGCAGCCGTTGGCGCGGGGGCGGCCGATGATGACGAGGTAGCGACGCATCGTGATCGATCGCGTGTCGAACATGCGGGAATCGTTGGTGGTGGGCCCGATGCCCAGGCGATTCAGGATCCGGCGCAGCTCGTCCTTGTTCTTCGCGAGCAGCACCTGCGACGGGACCTCTAAGTCGGTCTGCGCCCTGAAGAGCAGCCGGTGAGGGGCAGGCCGGTCGCAGACGGCCAGCGGCTCGCCGGCGATCAGGAACGATGCCGCGGCCAACGCGGCCGCCGCGCCAAGAGTTCTCATCTTCATGGGTCCGCCTCCTCTAATCTGTCGTGAACGCCTTGAACGGTCGATGCCAGCCCTGACAGCTTCCGTCGATGCACCACAGTCGCGGAAAGGGAGGGGGCGGTTCCCGCCACCCCGGCGGGGGCGTCGGATCTGTCCAGAATCCTGAACACCGCCGATGAGCGATAATCCGCCATCCGGTCCCTGACGGACTTGCGGAAGGAGGTCCCCATCATGGTTCATGAATCCTCATCGAGACATCGGGCCAGCTTTCTCCGGGCCCTGCTGGTTGCCGCCCTCTTCGCGCTCCCCGCGGCGTCAGCCGTGGCGGCGCCCGAGACTTTTGAGATCGATCGCGAGCACACCGCCATCACGTTCAAGGTCAGGCACCTGTTCAGCAAGGTGCCGGGGCGGTTCACGGACTTCTCCGGTACCCTCTGGCTCGACCGGGCCAACTACGCCGCCAGCCGCGTGGAGGTCACGATCCAGGCGGCCAGCGTCGACACCGACCAGGATCAGCGCGACAACCACCTCAGAAGCGACGCGTTTTTCGATGTCGCCAATCACCCGACCCTGACGTTCAAGTCCACCGCCGTGCGACCCCAAGGCGACAAGAAGCTGGCGATCGACGGCGACCTCACGATCCGCGGAGTCACCAAGCGGGTCACGCTCGACGTGGACATCCTGGGATCCGCGACGTACTACAACGTCGAGCGGGTGGGGTTCGAGGCACGCGTCACCATCGACAGGACCGAGTTCGGCGTCTCCTGGAACGATGCGGTGGAGGGGGGCGGCTACGTCCTCGGGCACGAGGTGGAGATCACGCTCAACGTGGAGGCCAAGAAGAAGGACCAGCCCGCGTCGGCGAAGTGAGCGCCCGGCAAGTCGTGTAGAATCATCGCGGTCGAGTGCAAGGTGTGCGGGAGGTTGTGAAATGCGAGCGCGGTGGTCGCGAACCATGTCTCTGGCTCTCTCGCTGAGCCTGGCCTGGGTGGGCGTCCAGGCGGCCGGTCAACCGGACATCCGCCCTTCGCTGCTGGTGGACCTCACGCATCCGTTCAACGCGCAGACCGTCTACTGGCCGACGTCCCCCAGCTCGTTCCAGATGCAGCAGCTTTCGCACGGGCTCGTGGCGGGCGGCTGGTTCTACGCCGCCAACACCTTCTGTGCCCCCGAGCACGGGGGGACGCACCTGGACGCGCCCATCCATTTTGCCGAGGGAGGTCTGTCCGTGGACCAGCTGCCGATGGAGAACCTCGTGGGCCGCGCGGTGGTCCTCGACATCTCGGCCCAGGCATCGCGCGATCCGGACTATCGTCTTACCTCGGATGACATCGAGGCCTTCGAGCGCAAGCACGGCCGCATCCAGGCCGGAACCCTGGTGCTGCTGCGCACCGGGTGGAGCCGCCGGTGGCCCGACCGCAAGAGCTATCTGGGTGACGACACTCCCGGAGACGACTCGAAGCTGCACTTCCCCAGCTTCGGCGAGCCGGCCGCGAGGCTCCTGGTGGAGGATCGGAAGGTCGCCGCGCTGGGCGCCGACGTGGCTTCCATCGACTACGGGCAATCGAAGGACTTCGTGGTGCACCGCGTGATGGCCGCCCGCAACGTTCCCGGCCTCGAGAACCTGACCAACCTGGAGCGGCTGCCCCCCACGGGCGCGATCGTCATCGCCCTGCCGATGAAGATCGAAGGTGGCTCGGGCGGCCCCTTGCGCGTCGTGGCCCTTCTGCCGGGGGAGTGACGCCGGAGACACCGATCCAGGACGACCAGCAGGTCGGCTAAAATCACCGCGGTCGGGGCGTGGCGCAGCCTGGTAGCGCATCTGCTTTGGGAGCAGAGGGTCGGAGGTTCGAATCCTCTCGCCCCGACCAGCTTTTCCAGCGACCCGCCGGTGACCCCTGTCGTGGGAACGCGGGAGCGGGCCGGCTCGTAGAACCACCCGCATGCTGCGCCTCATCCTCGCGGCCGTCGCAGCCGCCTGTTCGTTGACCGTTCTGGCAGATGTGTGCCTGGCCGCGCCTCGCCCCACCGCGATGCGCAAGGTGACGCTCGATATTCCCGGCCCTCCCGCCCGAGTCCTCCCTGTCGACGTGAACGGCGATGGCCGTATCGACCTGGTGATGGCTCTGGCCTGGTCGGAGTTCGAGAGCGTGGAGTTCGAGCGGCTGGAGGGGTTCGTGCAGATGACGACGATCGTGCCGGCCTTGTTCGACCGGCGCGAGATACGGGTCTATCTGCAGCAGCCCGACGGCCAGTACCTGCTGGCCGGCCCCGCGCTGATGCTGCCCGCCTCGGTGCTGGCTCTGGACAGCGGCCCGGGCCCCACCCCTGTGGTGGCGTTGACCGACGAGGGGGTCGCCGCACTGAAGCTGGAAGGAGAGGCCCCTTACGCGGCGCTGACATTCAGTCCGCTCATCGCCGATCCGCCGGTGCTGGCGGGCGCGGGGACCCTGATGTCCAGCCTGCGGCTGCGCTTCGATCTGGATGGTGACGCGCACCCCGACCTGATGTTCCCCGCCGAGGACGGCATGGCGCTGTATCGCGGCGGGACTGACGGGCCGTCGCCGCGGTCGGTCACACGGCTGCCGCTGCCCGACGACCGGCGCGGTCGTGACACCGCCCCCTGGCGGCGCTACTCGATGCCGCGGCTGGAGGACCTGGACTCCGATCGTCTCCCCGATCTGTTCGTCGTGACCGGGAGCGACTCCAACCCCATCGTGCACGTGTTCAGGGGGGAGGGGGAGGGGCGATTTGCGTCGGCGCGCGTCCTGACGCCGTTGTGCGACATGGGGCAGACCGGCGCGACGGGCGAGCACGGGGGCTGGGGAGAGCTGGCCCATTTCGGCGACATCACCGGCGACGGGCTGGCCGAGGTGGTCACCAGCACGGAGAAGAGCGGCGATGACGACGGCCTCGATGAAGCCCGCGAGCCGCACTTCACCTACCGCTTCTATCACGCGAGGAAGGACCTGACCGTCGATCCGAAGCCCTACCTCGAGATGGAAGTGCTGGGCCATCCCTTCGGCGCGGGGGTGTTTTCGATGATGGGCGGCAGCCCGTTCGTTGACCTCGATCACGACGGGCGCAAGGAGATCCTGACCATCACCCTGGACTTTTCTCTCTGGCAGGCGATACGGGTCCTGACCACCAAGCGCTTCGGGATGGGGCTGGACTTCCAGCTCTGGTCGCAGGGGGCCGGCGGAGGGTTCACGAAGATCACCGGACTGGACCTGTCGGAGAAGCTGCTGCTGGACTTCAACGACTTGAAGATGCCCCGCTTCGGCCACTTCTCCGGCGACTTCAACGGCGACGGGATCAAGGACTTCGTCCATCTTGGGCGCGGCAAGGAGGTCACCATCCACTACGGCAAGCCCGGATCCCATTACCCCCCCAAGCCCGACGTGACGCTGGACATCGGCACGGAGATCCAGGACGTGGCGCTGGCCCGCATCGCGGACCTGGACGGCGATGGGCGTTCGGATCTCTCGATCACCCGCATGATCCCCTCCGATGAAGCCGGCGTCACCGGACGGGCGCGGCTGGAGCTGTACCTCAGCTCGAAGGCGGCGCCATGAAGAACGTGGCGGCCATGAGAACCAGGTTCGCCTGCGGGTTCGCCGCCTGCGCGCTGGCACTGCCTGCGCTCACCGGGACGGCGCGCGCCGAGGAGCCGGAGCGGCCATACGTCAGGAGCGTGCAAGGAGAAGGCGCGCGGCTGGTCATCGGGAGGCCGGCGGGGAGGCTGCTGGATGCCGCGCTGCCGCGCACGGCAGCAGGCGGGCGCGAGGTCCTGCTGCTGGTGCGCCCGGAGCCACCACCGAAGCCTCGCACCGCCGAGGGAGACGCGCTCGAGCCCGACTGCGATCAGCTTCGGGCCGATGCCGTCCCCGACACCAAGCCGCGTCAGCTGATCAGGATGGACCTGGCCGGGGAGGGCTCCTTCGCGACGCTGCGGGACGATCTTCCGCCCGACGCGGAGTCGCTGGCCCCGGTGGATCTGGACGGCGATGGCGCCGATGAGCTGCTGGTCGGCGGGCGCGGCAGCGTTTCAGTGATGACCGCCACCGGCCTGCGCCCGCTGGTGTCGCAGCCCGATCTTTCGCTGGACGGATCGCTGGCGGCGCTGGCGTCGATGCCGGGAGGCGCCGGGCGGCTGCTCATCCCGTCGCTGCACGGGCTGTCGCTGTTCGCGCCGGAGGCTGCCGGCGAAGCCTGGGCCTCCTCGGGGAGCGTCATCATCCCGGTGGAAGCATCGATCCTGGGCGCCGAGATCCTCGTGCACGCGGTGCCGCTCGAGCGCGTTCGTGGCGCCGCCCGCGACGCGCCGCTGCTCTACGCGGCCGGCCCGCGCGAATACGGGAGCCAGCGCCTCCAGACACTGGTGGTGCATCCCACCGCCGCGGGCACCGACTCCGATCCGCTCGTGACCGAGAGCTGGTCGCTGCTCCCCGAGCCGGAGGAGATCGTGGAGAGCTCCTACTTGATGCTGGATGGCAAGGTGGCGCTGCTGGCGATCACGCGGCCCGGCGACAAGCTGAGCATCACGGGCGAAAAGCTGCTGCGCCTGTTCGTGCTGCAGCCCGATCGCAGCCGCACCGGCCGTCCGCCGCTCTTCGCTGCACAGAGCCGGATGAACCTGTGGCAGCTGGCACACCCCGTGCTGGCCGATGTCAACGGTGACGGCAACGCCGATCTGGTGATCGGTTACTGGAAGGGGCTCAAGGACAGCACGGTGGTGCTCGACGCCTACCTGCGCGGCGCAGACGGAAGATTCGCGACATCCCCGCGCTCCACCGAGTTCGACGTGGAGGACGGCGACCGAGGCATGCTGGAGTACGGCCACGACGTGACCGGAGACGGCCTGGCCGACCTGCTGGTGCGCAGCCTCAATACGATGGTCGTCTACTCTGGTGAAGCCTCGCGCGACGGCAAGGCGCTGGTGTCGCGCGACGCCTCCCGTTCGGTGACGGGGGAAGGGATGCGCTTCAGCGAACAGGACGACTTCGACATCAGCTTCGGGCCGCGAGAGGGGAGCGAGGGGGAGGGGTCCCGCATGCGCGTCCGGCGCGTCACCTCGCGCGATCCGCGGTTCGTGGATCTGGATGGCGACGGCGCCGCGGAGGTTGTGGTCGTGAACACCGGCGCCTTCGATAATTGCGCGGTGAACGTGATCCGGTTCCATCGCCCGGGGCGCCTGGCGGCTGGTGCCGCAGGCAGGTAGCGCGCGCGGCTCCGCGAGCGGGATGGGCAGGTGGGATTCTCGCCCGAGTTGGGTCAGAATGGCCGCCTGAAGAACGATGAGCGCGGTGGGCGCCTCATCGCTCCTGTCGATGCCCGTGGAGCCTGACGGTTGAGCCATCTCGGCCGCGCGATCGTCGTGCTGGTGGTCGTCGTGCTGGGGCTGTGGCTCCCCACGCTCTTCTTCGACGACGCCTACATCACCTTCCGCTACGCGGCGAACATCGCGCGCGGCGACGGCTTCACCTGGAATCCCCCCGAGCGCGTGCTGGGCGCCACGACGCCGCTCTTCACGCTCATGCTGGCGGGGGCCGCGTGGCTCGGCTTCGACATCGAGGACGCGGCGCTGGTCCTGGGTGTCGGCGGGCACGCGCTGCTCTGTTTGCTGGTTTTCGCGGCGGTGCCGATGGTCGTCACGGGGTGGCCGAAGCCGGTGAGCGTCTGGGTGCGCACGGCTGCCGCGCTCGCCTGCGCACTGCATCCTCACATGGCGTTCACATCGGTCGGCGGGATGGAGACCCCGCTCTACTGCGCGCTGATCGCAGGGACTCTGCTTGCGGCTGCGCGTGGGCGCGAGCTGGCGGCGGGCGCCCTGCTCGGAGCGGCCCTGGTGATGCGCCCCGACGCGATCGCACTGGCGCCGGTGGCCCTGTGGCTCGTCTGGACGGCGGCGGAGGGGCCGCACACGCTCCCCGTCATGCGCGCGGCCCTTCTGTCCGGCGCGATCGCCGGGAGCTGGGTCGGGTTCGCCATCTGGTACTTCGGCTCGCCGATCCCAAGCTCGATTCCGGCGAAGATGCTCATCCATCCGGCGACTCCGGCGCAGGTGCTCGGGGACTTCGCCGCGTTCCTCAGGGACGACGTGATCCTGCTGGTTGCGCTGCCGCTCGCCCTCGCCGGCATGTGGCTGCAGCGCAAGCGCCCCATCGCGGTCGCGATGACCTCCTTTGGCGTGCTCTACCTTGGCGCCTGCGCGTTCAGCGGCGTGGAGCCGTTCCCCTGGTACGTGAATCCGCTGATTCCGATCGTGCTGCTCCTCGCGACGGCGGGGCTCGCGGCCATCCTCGAGACGATGCGCGCCAGCCGCCCCGCCATCTGGGCCTGCGTGACGATTCTTGTCGTCGTGACGGGAGGCGCATGGATCATCGGGCAGGTCGATGACCTCAGCGCGGATTGGGAGGCGTGGGAGGGGGCTTACGAGATCGCGGCGCGCTGGATCATGGAGCACTCGCAGCCGGGGGACCGGGTCTATGTCGGTGAGACGGGGGTCATCGGGTATCTGCTCGAAGGGCGCGTCGTCATCGATTCGTCGGGGATCAACTCGCCCGATGTCTTGAGCCGCCGGAAAGGGTTTCCCGAGACCGACCCGGAGTGGAGCCGCAGGATCATCCGCGACCTCGCTCCCGATTTCATCACCACCTCGCCGCACTATCTGAACATCGGGAGGATCGCGGCGGAGCCGTGGTTCGAAGCGCTCTACGAGAGGGTCTCCCCGCCGCTGCTGGAGGAGCAGGGGCAGCTCATCTACAGGAGGCGTTCCGGCCGTGGATGAGCGGGACGCCGCGGTCGAGGAGTCGCTGGACGACGGGCTCAGACACCGTCACGGACAGCACTTCACCAAGGACGACCCGGCGGATCTGATGATCGCGCTCTGCGTGCGCCATCCGATGGCGGCGGTGCTCGACCCGGCGTGCGGCACGGGCGCCCTCCTGCTGCGCGCCGCAACGAGACTGGCTTTCCTTCGTGGTGCTGCGGGGATGGGGAGCGGGCACCTGACGGGGATCGAGGTCGACCCGCGACTGGCGCGCGCGGCGCAGGCCCGGGTTCCGGGCGCGACCATCATCAACGACGACTTCCTGGACCACGGACTTGGCGTCAATGGCGGGCCGGAGGCCCGCGCACCCAGTCCGGGGTCGAGCGCGGTGCGGGTACGCGGACCTCTGGTCCGCAAATCAAATGCCGTGTCCGGGACGGCGCCCGCGCTCCCGCGGGATTTTGACGCCATCGTGGGGAACCCCCCCTATGTCCGGCAGGAGCTGATCGACCCAGCGCGCAAGCGGATGGCGCCGCCCGCGGGCCCCGCGCTCTCGGGGCGCAGCGACCTGCACGCCCGCTTCTGGTCACCGTCTCTTGCGTTGCTGCGGCCCGGCGGACGCCTGGGCTTCATCACGAGTGGTGCCTGGCTGGACGCAGGCTACGGCGCCGCGCTGCGCGACTGGCTCACCACTTCGCATCGTCTCGTCGCGATGGTCGAGTCTTCGGTTGAGTCGTGGTTCGACCGGGCGCGCGTCAGGACGGTCATCGCCATCGTGCAGCGCGATCCCCCCGACGCGTCGCGCCCCGCGCGCTTCGTCTCCCTGCGCGTCCCGCTGGCGACGCTCGTGCCGGCCGGGCTCCCCCTGGAGGAGCGGCTGGCGCGCTTCGATCGGATGGCCCGGGCGATCGAAGACGGCGCGGATGCCGGGGATGCGCTCGTCGTCCGGAGTGTCCCGTCGCTGGCTCTCGGCGGGCGCACGTGGGGGCCGCTGCTGCGGCTTCCCGAGCTCTACTTCGCGATTGCCGCGCGGGGCGCTTCGCGCCTGGTCCCCCTGTCGGAAGTCGCGACCGTGCGCTGGGGGATCAAGACGGGGGACGACGCGGTGTTCTGCCCGCCGCGGGATCGCGAGCCGCCGGTGGAGGAGAGGTTCCTGTCGCCGCTGGTCTTCACCCTGATGGAGCTGGACCGCCTGGTCGTGACGCGCGATCAGCTCAGGCGGAACGTGCTGCTGGTGGAGCGGGGCCGCGAAAATGCCGCGGGCCGCGAGGATGCTGCGAGCCGCGAAGATGCTGCGGGCCTGCGGGCATGGATTGCCCGCGCCGAGCGCGACGGAGCCCATCTCAGGCCAACCTGCGCCGCGCGGGCGCGCGCGGGTCGCGCCTGGTACGAGCTGAGGCCGGCACCTTCGGGCGCGATCCTCTGGTCGATCATGCACCAGTACCGCCATCTCGCGCCGATCAACCCGGAGGGGTTTCCGGTCAACGACAACCTGCTCCAGATCGATCCGAAGCCGGGGATCTCAACCCGGCTGCTCGCGGCGATCCTCAACTCCCACGTCACGGCGCTCATCAAGCACGCTCATGGCCGCCAGCGCAACGAAGGGATGCTCAAGACCCAGGCCGGCGATCTGAGAGGGATGCCGATCCTCGATCCGCGAGCGATCGGCGCCGATGAGGCGGGCGCCCTCGTCGCGGCGTTCGATGCGATCGCATCGCGCCGGATCGGGACGGTGCCTCAGGAGTGCGGACGCGCCGACCGACGCGCGCTCGATCGGCTGGTGCTCGAAGCGCTCGGCTGGACGTCGCGCGAAGCCGAGGCCGAAGCCGGGCGCCTGTCGTCCTGCCTGACGGATCTCTACGCGGGGGAGCGGCTCTGGGAAGTGGACGCGGTCCGACGCCGGCGGAAACGATCGGGAGTCATGGCTGCGCCTTGAGCATCGCCGCCAGCGCCGCGAGATCGGGGACGACCGCGTCGGCCTGAGCCACCGAGGGGGGCGTGGCTCCGTGTCCGGGGCGTCCGCCTCTGCGGTCGATCCGCACGGTCCTCAGGCCGAGGCTCTGGGCCGGGGAGATGTCGTGGTAGAGGCTCTGCGCCGCGTGCAGGATCGAGGCGCGCGGCAGGCCGATCCTCTCGAGCGCCGTCTCGAAGATCGCGCGCGCCGGCTTGTAGGCGCGCGCCTGCTGCGCCGTGATCACCCAGTCGAAGTCCACGCCCAGATGCCGCGACGTCGCCGCGAAGAGATCGTCGTCGACGTTGGAGATGATCCCGAGACGGAAGCGGCTCTTGAGATCCGCGAGCGCCTGCACCGTGTCGGGGAAGGGGGTCCAGCCCGGCAGTGATTCCGCGATCCAGAGACGCTCGTGGGGCTGCGGCGCGAACCCCACCCACTTCCCCAGACCGTCCACAACGCGCCCGAGGACCTCGCGGTAGGGGACCCAGGGCCCCTTCTCGGCCTGCGACTCCAGCGACGCGTAGAGCTCCAGCATCGCGTCGTCCTTCAGCGTCAGGTTGTGCCGCGCCAGCAGCGGGCGCAGCGCGCGCACCAACCCCGACTCCCAGTCGATCAGGGTGCCGTAGCAGTCGAAGGTGATGGCCTCGATGCGTTCACGCTCCATGGCATCTCCCGTACATCTACGGCGCGGCTGCCGCGCCCGCGGACCATCCGAGGATGAGCCGGAAGGGGGTCTCGCGGTGCTCCGCCGGGAGCGTCGTCGCGAGAAAGCGCGTGTGATCGGAGAATGGAGCGAACGCGTTGATGCCGCGGGGCGCCGTGAAGAGGACTTCGGGAAGAGCGGGGGAGAGCTCCGCCCCCTGAGGATTCACCTGAACGGCGACGAGCGACTGCCCGCTGCGTGAGGGAAGCTGCGAACCGACCGAGATGCGTACGCCGATGAGGCCGCGCCGGAAGACGATCTCGCGCCCGTCCGCGCGCCAGGAAGGCTCGGCCCCTCCCTGCCGCGAGATCTGCCACTTGCGATCCAGCGCAGGGAAGGGACGGACGTACACCTCGTTCTGCCCCGACTCGTCCGAGACGTAGGTGAGCCACCGCCCGTCGGGGGAGAGACGTCCCCCTGCGAGCGTGACACCAGCCTCGGAGAGCAGCGGCCCCGCTTTTCCGGTGGCCAGATCGAGGCTCCAGATCTCCCATCGCCGTGCACCGCTCTTGCTGACCGCGTCGAATATCAACATGCGGCCATCGGGAGACCAGTCGGTCACGGTCGTGTCGACCGTCGTGGCGCTGTAGACCCGCTCGGGGATGCCGGCCCCATCGGCACGAATGACGAAGATGTCCTCGTCTCCCGAGTCGCGGTTGCAGTAGGCGATCCGTTTCCCGTCCCTCGACCAGCGCGGTGAATGGGAATCGTTGGAGCCGCGCGTGAGCGGTACGAGCGTGCCGCGGGCGAACTCGCCGATCCAGAGATCGTCCGGTCCGGTTCGCGGCGGTGGGACGAGCAGGACGAAACGCCCGCCGTCGGGGGAGACGTCGAGATCGCCTTGGGAGGAGATGCGACGGTCGAGGGCGGGACGTGCCTCCCCCTTCCGGTCGAACCAGACCAGGTCCAGCTCCTGCTCGAAGCTGCTCTGCCCCGCGGAAAAGACGATGTCACCCGCCCGCGAGGCCGAGGCGGCGAGGATTCCGGCGGCCTGGACGAACTGGACTTGAGGAGCCACGGGGACGGCCTCGCCGCTCATCTTGAATGTGCGCGAGTCGAAGGGGATGGCGATGAGCTTCCCCTGGCGGTGCACGAGGAGCGCCCCTGGCAGGAGCACGGCCGGAGAGGGGTCGCTCAGAACGCGCTCGAACGGCCCACCGTCGGTCGAGGCGAGGAAGATTCCGCCGTCTTTTGCCAGCGCCTCGGGATTGTTGCTGAAGACAGTGAGGAGGAAATGTTTGCCGTCAGGCAGATGGACCGGAAAGCGGTGCGAGCCATCCGCAAGGGCTGCGTCCACCGTGGTGATCTGTTTTGCCGTCCCGCCCCCCGCGGGGACCGAGAAGATGCCGGTATTGGGGTTCGGCGCGAAAAGGATGTTGCCGTCCTCGCCCCAGCTCGCGCCGCGCCCCCAGGGAGCATCGGCGCAGATCGTCTGCGGTGTTCGCGACGCGAGATCGAAGCGACGCAACTCGCCGTTCATGAAGAAGCCGACGTGCCGCGAGTCTGGGGACCAGAACGGGAAGGTGGCCCCTTCCGTCCCCGGTACCTGCACGGCGTCGAACGAATCGAGCGACCGCACCCAGATGCGCGCCGGCTCATCCGCCGCCGCGCCGGCGAAGGCCAGCCAGCGCCCATCGGGAGAGATGGCGGGTGGGGCTTCCTGGGTCAGCGCCACTCCCTCCGGGAGTGCCAGCTCCATGGCGAGCGATCGCTCAGCGGCTGGCGCCGCAGGGCGGAGCCAGAGCGCGGCGCCGAGTGCGATGCCCAGCGCCGCGACGAGGATCCAAGGGAGAAACCGGCCCATCCCCACCGCCGGCGCAACAACGGCAGCGGCTGGGAGGGAATCGGCCGTTTCGCCCCCCGCGATCGATCGCTCCAGCGAGATGCGCGCCTCACCGATATCGCGCAGCCTCTGGCGCGGATCGCGCTCGAGGCAGCGCGCGAGAATGCGGCGCACCCCCTGTGGGACGGCGCGCGGGAGTGCTGTGAGTTCGATCTCCTGCCGGAAGATGGCGCCGAATGTCTCCGGCACCGTCTCGCCTTCGAACAGCCGCCGGCCCGTGAGGCATTCCCACAGCAGCACACCGAAGGCCCAGACATCGGCGCGACGATCCACCGGCTTTCCCTTCGCCTGCTCCGGAGACATGTAGGCCGCGGTCCCCATGATCACTCCGGCCTGTGTCGCCGCCGCCGTCACCGTCGGCGACATGGTCGGCGATTGCGCGGGGTTCTGCCCCGAGCCCCCGCTTTGCCCCGCCATCGGGTCGAGCGCCTTCGCGAGACCGAAGTCGAGCAGCTTGGCCTTTCCTTCCGGCGTCAGCTTGACATTCGCCGGCTTCAGATCGCGGTGGATGACGCCGTGCTCGTGCGCGTACTCCAGAGCCTCGACGATCTGAAGGAAGATGGGCAGGCACTCTTCCCACGGCATGGCGCCGCGCGCCAGACGCTCCGACAGCGTCTCCCCCTCGACCAGCTCCATCACCAGAGCGCGCGTCCCTTCCTTTTCCTCCACTCCGTGGATCGTCGCGATGTTGGGGTGGTTCAACGACGCCAGCACCCTGGCTTCGCGGTCGAAGCGCGCCAGGCGCTCGGCATCGGCCGCGAACCCCTCGGGGAGCACCTTGATGGCGACCTCGCGGCCCAGGCGGGCGTCCCTGGCGCGATAGACCACGCCCATCCCGCCCGAACCGAGCGAGCCGACGATCTCGTAGGGGCCGAGCCGTGAGCCGATCAAGGAAGCCTCCAGGGGCGCGCCATCGGGGGCGGTATCGTCCGCGGTTTCGCGGCGCCGAGTCTATCACCCAAGTATGCATTGGCATGGCGGCGCCATGGCGGTATGATGCGGCTACAGAGCTGCAAGACGGTCCCATGAAAACACGACGCCATATCATCACCGCCATCATCTTTTCCCTCTCCCTCGAATGTTTCGCCATTGTTGCGCCGACCCTCGCCCAGACCTCGCCCCCGGAGAGAGTGCCCTACGCCCTGCGACGCGACAGCGCAATGGAAGAGGGGTGCTTCGGCCCATGCGACTGCCCGGTCCTGATGCGCGGGCCGCTGCTGGGACGGTTCCGGCTCACCTTCCTCCACTCCGACGGGCTGTTCGATCACTACGCGGTCGAAGACGTCAGATGGAAGGTGAAGGACCTGTCCCAGTCGTTCCTGATCACCGGCTCGGGCACCTACAGGATCGGCGGAGAGTTCGCAAGATTGCACCAGCTCGTCCTCGACCTTCAGGTGGGGGAGGATCCGGTGCAGCGCTTCGACAGCGGTCTGGTGCAGCCGACGACCGACTTCCCCTCCATCGACGCGAGGATCTCTCTCTACTTCGAACAGCAGTGCCGGGACACGGTCTTCGATCTGCACGCAAGGCCGGTGCGCTCGATCAACGTCGATGCGTCGTCGATCTGGTGGAGCGCGTCGCCATCGGCCGATGCCCACGACGTCGTGCGCGGCTCGGTCACCGCGTTGCGGGAGAGCGGCGGCGACCTGGGACGCGCGGTGCAGGTCTGCGTCGCCGATGATGCGACGGCTGCATCGGTCCTGCTCGCCGAGGATCCCCCTGCCGGTGAGGCCTGGTTCTTCCTGCTGCGGGACGTCGAGGACGGTATCGCGGGGAGCTACGATTCCGGTTCGCCCGCCGAGACCATCTTCCCCGACGACGCGATCGACGGCTCCTCCGCCGCCTGCCCCTGAGCGGTCGTCCCCTTCCTCCATCGCCGACTAAACGTCCGTTCGGTGCGGGCTGCCGCGTTCGTTATAGAATGAGACCGGCGCAGAACTGCCGGCCGAGCCGTATTGTGAGGAGGGACCCGTGGCCATCGATATCAAGAAAAAAGGAGCCGTCAACATTTTCGCGCTCTCAGGGAGGCTGACTCTAGGCCCGCCCACGATCGAGCTTCGCGACAAGTTCAAGGAGATCCTCGACACGGGGGCAACGTCCTTCGTGTTCGATCTCACGAAGGTCCCGTTCATCGACTCGACCAGCCTCGGCGAGCTGGTGGCGTGCGCCAAGCGGGCCCGCGAGCGCGGTGGGGACATCAAGCTGGTCCTCCAGCCCAAAGGGAAGGTCTGGGAGGTCATGACCATGACCTTCCTCCACAAGTCCTTCGACATCGAGGAGTCGCTCGACGACGCCCTGGCGGCCTTCACGAAGTGATCGGGCTCACGAAGTGAGCCCCCGGGTCAGCCAGGTCGCCAGCGTTCCCATGTCCTGGTTGCCACCGCTGAGCACCGCGACGATCGTGGACCCCGGCGCCACGGGAACGAGGCCATTCAGGGTCGCGGCGACCCCGGCCGCTCCGGCGGCCTCGGTGAGCAGCTTGCATCGGGTGAGCAGCGCGACGATCGCCTCCAGCATCGATTCCTCGGAGACGAGCAGCACGTCCTCCACGTGACGCCGGCAGATCCCGAGCGTCTCCGCGAAGACCGAGCGCCCCGCCATGCCATCGGCGATCGAGCGGGCCGTCTCCAGCGTCACGAGCTTCCCTTCGTCCATGCTGCGCTTCATGGCCGGAGCGGTCGCCGGCTCCACGCCGAAGACGCGCACGCGCGGCGCGAGCGCCTTCACGGCGGTCGCGATGCCGGAGATCAGCCCCCCGCCGCCGATCGGCACCACGATCGCGTCCACCTCGGGGCAGTCCTCCAGAATCTCCAGGCCGATCGTCCCCGCGCCGCTCAGCACGTCCGGGTCGATGCAGGGATGGACGAAGGTCATCCCCGTCTCGTCGCGGATCGCCAGCGCGCGCACCAGGGCGTCGTCGAAGATCTCACCGTGCAGGATGACCTGCGCCCCCATACCGCGCGTCGCGTCGATCTTCGCCTGCTGCGCCATGGCGGGCATCACCACGGTCACCGGCACCCCCTGCGCCACGGCGGCCCAGGCAAGACCCTGCGAATGATTCCCCGCGGACGCCGCGAGGACGCCGCGCGCCCGCTCGTCGGCGGTGAGACGCCGGATCCGGTTGAACGCTCCGCGGGGCTTGAAGCTGCCGGTCTTCTGCAGGTTCTCCGCCTTCATGAGGAGGCGATGGCCGGAGCGCGCCGACAGTGTTTGCGACGAAAGCAGCGGAGTGCGGTGGACCTTCCCGCGCAGGGCGCCGGCGGCGTCGCGGATCGAGTCGAGGCTGAGTCCCTGGATCGTCATGCCTGGCTCATGGTCTGATGCGCGTGATCGGGGCCGTCCCGCCGGGCTTCAATTGACATGCCGGAGGGGCACCACTAGAATTCGGCTCCCATAGATACAAAGCGGTGCGCCTGTAGCTCAGCTGGATAGAGCGGCAGATTCCGGATCTGTAGGCCGGGGGTTCGAATCCCTCCAGGCGTACCAGCCAGGCAAAAGGCTCACCGTGTGGTGAGTTGGAACGAATGTGGTGAGTGTAGCTCAGTCGGTAGAGCTCCGGATTGTGGTTCCGGCTGTCGAGGGTTCGAGTCCCTTCACTCACCCCAACATCTTCTCTCATAGGCCAACGCCCGGCGTCGGGAGGTCGTCATGCCCCCTTCCATTGGGTCAGACCCGGCCCGGGTCGCCGACGAGCCCTCGAACACCATCCGGCGCATCGGCCACATCTTCTACCGCCAGAGACAGGCGCTGTCGATGGCGCTGCTCGCCGTCTCCATCATCGTCGCGCGGCCGCTGACGTCGCGCCCCGCGATCGATCGCGCCCTCGAAGTTCTCGCGTTCCTGCTCGTGCTCGCCGGTGGCACGGTGCGCTCCTGGGCGATGGGGTACCACGTGTGGCGCCGGCGGCATGGCGCCGAGGGGAACCGCAGCCTCATCACCGCGGGCCCCTATGCGCTGGTGCGCAACCCGCTCTATCTCGGGACCCTGCTGATCTCGGCGGGCGTGGCGCTCATGTCCGGCTCGATCTGGGTGATCGTCGTCTACGCCGTCGTGTTCATCGGCGGCTACTGGGCGATCATCCAGTGGGAAGAGTCGCGCCTCATTCGTCAATTCGAAGATCAGTACCGCGGATACTTCGCGAGCGTGCCGCGTCTCGTCCCGGCATTCCGTGTCTGGAGACAGCAGGAAGGGACCTTCAGCTTCGACACCATGATGCGCTGCATGGAGCCGGTCAAGACCGCGGGCTTTCTCGTTGCCCTCGTCCTGATGCTCTACCTCAAGTCACGGCGCCCCGCGCCATAGAGAGTCGTTTCCCGAGAAGGCCCGCCCCCGCCGAGCGATTCCGGGCGGGGCGTCGCGTTTCCGGGGCCCGGCGCGCCCACCTGTTTTTTCGTGACATCGCGGGGCGAGTTGTGGTCGAATACCTGCCCAGAGGTGTCCAGGGCATGGAATCAGGTCGTATCAAGAAAGTGATGCGGGACCGGGGCTTCGGCTTCATCGCGACCAACGATGGCAAGGAGGTTTTCTT
>Ga0137432_1000509_pt1 | contig 20051 bp, 20 predicted proteins | sample EasRivERMZT820_2_FD_102337 | JGI IMG/M metagenome (GOLD analysis project Ga0137432, IMG submission 102337) | Soil microbial communities from meander-bound floodplain in the East River, Colorado, USA - East River MetaG ERMZT820_2 | ecosystem: Environmental > Terrestrial > Soil > Floodplain ... | reverse complement strand
GGCATCGAAGTGCGCGGCCGTGTGCCGATCACGATGAGCACGGCGGAGGTGTGGCTGCATCCGACCGCGCCGTGCGCCTACCTCTCCACGATCGCCGACCGCGTGTACGCGATCGACATCAGCGACGTGACGAAACCCAGAATCGTCGATTCGATGATGACGAACGCGCGGATCGTGAACGACGTCATGACCACCGAGGACGGGAAGTACGGCGTGTTCTCGCGCGAGGGCGCGTCCGATCGCAAGAACGGCATCGTGGTGTTCGATGCGAGCAACCCGTGTCATCCGAAACCGGTCTCGGAGTACACGCAGACCGTGTCGGGTGGCGTGCACAGCTCGTACGTCTATAAGGGTCACGCGTACATCACCGACGACGCGACCGGGTCGATGCGGGTGATCGACATTCAGGACCCGCTCCATCCGAAGGAGGTCGCGCGCTGGCAGACCGAGCAGACGGAGGCGGGACGCTACCTGCATGACGTGATGGTGGTCGATGGGCTCGCCTATCTCGCGTACTGGAATGACGGCCTGATCATTCTCGACGTCGGCAACGGGATGAAGGGAGGCAGCCCCACGAATCCGCAGCTCGTCTCACAGCTCAAGTACGATCTGAACGCGGTCTATGCGCGTGTCTCGCAGCTGTGGGGGCCGGGCTTTGTGCGCGGCACGCATACCGCGTGGCGGCAGGGCAAGTACGTGTTCGTCGGCGACGAGGTGTACGCCGGACGTCCGTACAAAGGACTGCAGGACGGGAACAACCTGACGTTCGGGCGGCTGCACGTGATCGACGTGTCCGACATCAAGAACCCGAAGGAAGTCGCCTGGTATGAGCCGACGGACGGCGGCGTGCACAACGTCTGGGTAGTCGGCGATACGCTGTACCTCGGGAACTATCAGGGCGGTGCGCGCGCGCTCGATGTCTCGGGCGAGCTGAAGGGCGATCTCCTGCGTCAGGGCCGGGAGATGAGCTGGATCCTGACGGTCGATTCGCTCGGACACCGGCGGGCACCGTTTGCCTGGGGGGCGGTGGTACGCGATGGCAACATCTTCGTTCCCGACATCAATACGGGACTTTGGATTCTGAGACTGGAGCCGAAACAGCAAGCAACACCGTAACAACAAGACGCCAAGACGCCAAGTGGTTGTAAGTCAACCACTTGGCGTCTTGCACTTGGCGTCTTGGTCTTACTGCTGGCTTACTGTCTTTGTGCTGTCCGTCTTGTTCGCGGCTTGCGCATTCCGGAACGCAAGCAGCGCGTCGTCGTATGCCTTGAGCCGCGCGGTCAACGTGGTCGACACCGTAGCCGGATCACGGCCGGCGGTCTTCTCGCAGGTCGACGCGGCGTTCGAGAGCGAATCGAGCCGGGTCGTGAGCTGTTTGGCCAGAATGCGCAGCGAGTCGGCGTATGCCGCGGCCTGCATCTTGGGCCGGCCGCTCGAGATGAAGGACCGCCCGCTGCCGCACAGTCCGCCCAGGCGCCGGGCTGCGCCTTTGCGAGTCGATGAGTCGGCCGACTGCGTCCGGACGACGCGATTCAGGCCGTCACGAATCTGGGCGATGCCACGCGTAGCGGTCTTCAACCCTTCCATGTACCGGATCTGCTCGATCGTCGGCTCCGGAGGGGGCGGGGGCAGCGTAGGCACGGCTGGAGCCGGCGGCTGGGCAGGGACCGCCACCGGCGGCACCGAATCCCGGTTCGTCACCGTATCCTGCTGCAATGTCACAGCGGTGATCAGCATCACGAATCCAACAAGCATCACGGACAGCTCCTCTAACAGTTGAATTAGTGCTCCGTTATTATCCTCGGATGGCTGCTCCCGCAACCTCCCGCATCATGCGGACATTCGAGGATCGCGCCGACGCGCTCGCGCATTTCTTTCAGCGTGCCGGCGAAGCGCCGCGTCTGATCGCTTACGACGACGCCGTCGGTTTGCCGCTCGACCAGGCTCTCGCAGCGCTCGAGTGGACCGCACAGATCGGCATTCTCGCCGCAGAAGATCTCGTGCATGCGGCGCGCCTCAGTCCTGATTCTGCCGCGATTGTCGTCGAGCGTCGCGAAGGCGACAACCGCCTGTTCGTCTACTTCGGCCCGCGCATGGATGCGCCACCCGCGGACCCTTACGAAGGTACCCTGCTGTATGATGAGCCGGGAGTCCGCTCGTACATTTTTGCGCAGCGCGGGCACGCGATCGCCCACTTCCTAAGAGCTACGCACGGTTTGGGCGCGGCGCTGAGTTTGTTATCACGTCGCGCGCCGGAGCTGCGTCACATCCGTCGCTGGACGCAGGCGTTGTTCGCCGAACCCGCGGTCGGTCGTTCGACACAACTTCTCGCCGGCTGGTTTGCGACGAGCGGGGCCGGATTTCTATTCGTTCCCGCCGAGTCAGACCAGCCGTTTGCCTACTGCGAGGTGGCAATAGAGGGGTAAATACCCCAATGTGGGAACGTGCGCACTGTTGATTCACAACTCCACATCGTGTGGATGAAGTCCGGAACAGCTTGCAAGCTTGCGGTTTACTCTCCACAAATGATTCACATCGAAGTGAGCTAACCCGAAGAAACATCGGCACTTGCGCGTTTTTGAGTGCCCCCTATATTCACCTCACGCGCGATGGAGGGAAGGGTTGGGACCTGGCGTCCTAACAACGCCTTCAAAGCGAGTCCGAACGGAAATTCCGGGGAGGGCGCCGATGCAACCAAGGGCTCAGGCGCTCGTTGATCCGGGAGTCAACTCACCGGGTCGGACAGCTGGGGCCAGTCGCGTTGCCCTAGCCACGTCGAAATGGTGCCTCGACGTGCAGTGCGGAAGGTCGGTCCGCGACCCGATCTGACCCGTAGCACTCACATTGGTGAACCGAGCGACCCGACGGGGTTGTTTGGGGATGGAAGCCGGAGCCTCTGCTTGCCCTACCGAGGACGAAACAGTCCATAGGTGGCGACAGAGAGAAGAACGAAGGGCGCAAGCCCTCGACTCCGGGTAACCAATGTGTCGGAGCCCCCGGGCGCGCCTATCGAGCCGTCCCGGGGGCTTCGTATTTGTATACGGTTTTACCAGCCAGCACGGTCATCACGACACGCGCTCCTACGACTTCTTCAGGGGCGACGGTCATAACGTCCCGATCCAGCACCACGAAGTCCGCATACTTCCCAGCGGTCAGCGAGCCGCTTTCGTTCTCCATGAACGCCGCGTACGCCGGCCATAGCGTGATCGACCACAGCGCCTCCTGCCGCGTCGTGCGCTGCTCCGGCATCCAGCCGCCGGCTGGAAAGTTCTCCGCATCCTGTCTGGTCACGAATGAGTGAAACGAGATCAGCGGGTTCACGGCCTCGACCGGGAAGTCAGATCCGTTTGGAATCACCACCCCGGTATTGAGCAGTGAGCGCCACGCGTACGCACCCTGCGCGCGCGCCCACCCGAGCCGGTTCGGAACCCAATACATGTCACTGGTCTGATGGCTGCCTTGCATGGATGGAATGACATCGAGCTCGGCGAAGCGCGGAATGTCCTGGTAGCGAAGAATCTGAGCGTGCTCGATGCGAAACCGATGGTCGGCCGTCGGGACTTCGTGGAACGCGGCCTCGAACTGATCCAGCACGATGCGGTTCGCGCGGTCGCCAATGGCATGGACGTTGACCTGGAAGCCTGCCCGGAGCGCGCGCACCGCCACGCTGTTGATGCGCTCGGGCGGTGTCGTCAGCAATCCGATATTGCCGGGATCGTCGCTGTATGGCTCGAGCAGCGCGGCTCCGCGGCTGCCGAGCGCGCCGTCGGCGGTGATCTTGATCGAGCGGATCCAGAGCCGGCCTTCGTAAAGCGCCTTCTGTGGGCCGCGCCGCATGAATGCGTCGAGTACGGAGTCGCTCGCGCGAATCATCACATAATTGCGCAGGTTGTACCGGCCTTCCTTGGCGAGCTCCTCGTAGAGCGCTATCCCTTCGGGACCAACGCCGGCGTCGTGAATCCCGGTCAGCCCCCAGCGGTTGGCTTCCGCGATGGCCGCGAGCGTCTGCTCCCGTAGCTCCGCGCGCGATGCCGCCGGGATCACGCGGCCGACGATTCCCTGCGCGTTGTCCACGAGGACGCCCGTAGGACTATTGGCAGAGTCGCGAATGAACCGGCCGCCGCTCGGGTCCGCCGTCGCCGCCGTCACCTGGGCGAGCTCGAGCGCTTTCGCGTTGACGAGCGCCGCGTGTCCATCGACGCGCGTCAGATACACGGGATTGTTTGGGACGGCTCGTGAAAGCGCGGCGTGCGTGGGGAACCGCGTGTCCGCCCAATCATTCTGATCCCAGCCCCGCCCACGAATCCACTCCCCCGGCCGCGCGGTCTTCGCTCGCTCGGCCACCCGCGCGATCACCTCATCGTACGACCGCGTTCCGACCAGATCGACGGTGCGCAACGCCTGACCCAGTCCGAGCAGATGCGCGTGCGCGTCCACCATGCCGGCGATGACGGTCCTGCCCGTGAGGTCGAGCCGCTCCGTGCGCGGGCCCGCGAGCGCCAACGCGCCGCGGTTGCTGCCGACAAACGCAATCCGGCCGCCTCGCACCGCCAGGGCCTCGGCGACGGGGCGATTCACGTCCGATGTGTAGATGCGGGCGTTCGTGACGATGAGGTCAGCCTGCTGCAGGGTGAGCGCGAGCAACAGCATCATGAGCGGAGTCTCGGAAGGTTGGTGTCGATTTCGTGCGTCTTGTGAAACGGCAGCCGGGGCGCGCGAATCGGAACGAGATGGGCGATCGAGTTGGCATAAAACTCGAGCAGCGGCCGGCCTTTCGGCAAGACGACGAGCGTGTTGCCGTCCGCGACGACCAGCCGCCGCATGCGCAGCATCCGCCACGCCCGATCCCAGATCTCCGCGATCCGAGCGCCGCCCCGTACCACCTTGCCGTTGACCTCCTGCAGCCGATCTCGCAGCTGGTCCATGCGCTCCAGCAGCGCGTCCCTGGTGATCGCCGTCTGCTCAAAGGATAGCAGGGCCGCCGCGGCCAACGGCACCGGGGTTACCGGGATGATCGCGCCGATGCGTGCCAGCATGCTGCGCGCGAGATGCTCGAGCTCCGTGAGCCGGCGCTCCTTGGCGGAGCGCAAAACGCCATCCGGCGCGGTGCGCAGCCATTCCCGCAGCGAGAGCGGCGTACCGAAGTTCACCGCGACGCGGCCGTAGCGCTTCAGCCGCCCCGTGAGCAGCCGCATCGTGTTGCTCGCGAGATAGGACAGGACGGTGCCGAGCTGCGACAGGCGGGCGGGGCGGTCCTGCTCGTCGATGAGCTCCCGAATCAGCGAGCGGTCCTCGAGTACGCGGTCGTAATTCAGCCCCACCGGCACGAGCCAGATGTCGCGGTCGAACTCGGGATCGAGCAGCGTGCGAACGATGTAGTCGAGCAGCCCGAGCTTTGGCGCGCGCAGCTTCCCGTCACGCGAGAGGCCGCCCTCCGGGAAGATGCCCTGGGTCACGCCGTTGCGTGTGATGAGCTGGACGTAGCGCTCCAGGACCGTGTGGTACAGCGGCTCCCGGAACCGGCGCCGGATGAAGTAGGCTCCGAAGTTCTTGAACACATACTCGAGCGGCCAGGCGCGCGCCCACTCACCGACGGCGTAGCTCACGTGCACGCCGCGCGCGAGCACGTATGCGACGACGACGTAATCGGCGTTCGAGCGGTGGTTCATCAGGTACACGACCACATCGCGCTTGGGGATGCGCTCGAGCGCGGCCTCGTCCTGATAATCGACGCTCACCTTGTAGAGCAGATTGACTAGAATCTTCGCGGCGTTGTATCCGAGCTTGTAGTACGAGAGGACGTTGAAGTGCGGGATGATTTCGTCGAGATACTTGCGAACCTGGCGGCGCACCGTCTTCTCGGTGAGCCCGTGCTCGGCCATGTGCGTCTGAACCGCGGCCGTGATCACGGGATCGTCCGCGAGCGCCCGGCGCGCCAGCCGGGGCTCCTGCTTCTTGTAGCGGCTTAAGCGAGCGCGGAACTCGTGAATGAGCCTCCCTCCTTCTTGAGCTGCGCGTAGCCCATCCCCTTGAGTCGAGAGATGCGCATACTCATGGGCGGGTGCGTCGCGAAGCGGTCCGCCAGCCAGCCCTCGCGGTTCGTGAGCCGGTGCCCCAGCGGATCGACAATGCAAAGATGCGCGCACCCCCGCTTGATCGCGGCCGTCGGCGCGGCTGCCGTTTCGATCTTCTCCAGCGCGCTCGCCAACGCCAGCGGATTGCGTGTGAACTGCGCGCTCATGGCGTCCGCCAGATACTCGCGCCGCCGGCTCACGGCCAAGGTCAGAAGCTGGCTGACGAGCGGCGCGACGAGCCACGAGATCACCCACAGCGCCAGCAGAATCGCGAGCAAGGGCCCGGCGTTCTTGGATTTGCCTCGGCCTGCCCCGCCACCTCCGCCCCCGCCGCGGACGGGGAACGAGCCCGCGCGCATCATCCGACCCACGCCTTCGCGCACAAGCAGAATCGCGCCGACCAGTGCGGCGAGCGTGGTCATCAGTCGGACATCGAGATTCTTCACGTGGCCGAGCTCATGGGCGATCACCGCCTGGAGCTCGTCGCGGGTGCAGAGCCGCAGGAGCCCGCGCGTCACCGCCACGTGCGAGTCGCTCGGATCGTGACCCGTCGCAAACGCGTTGGGGTCGTCATCCGGGATGATCCAGGTGCGCGGCCGCGCCACGCCGGCCGCGATCGCCATCTCGTCCACGACGTTGGCGAACTGCCGCTCGCTGTCGGTCTGGGGCGTCACCAGCTCCTGCGCGCCGGTCGCCCACAGCACCTTCTCGGGACCGGTCTTGTAGATGTACCGCGCCAGAATGATCGCGAGCCCCGTGACCGCGATGCCCAGCCACGGGAACGGATGCTGCCCCTCGAGCGCCCAGATGATGTCCGCGCCGAAGCCCAGCCACGCGAAAAACAGCACGAAGCCAATCACCAGCCAGGTCGTGCGCCGGCGATTGGCTTCCTGCTGTTGAAACAGGTTACCGTCTGGAGAGGTCAACCTGCGGCACCGCGCGTTCGGCTTGGTCCTCGATCTCCCACAGATCCGTCGGGGATGCGTGGGCTAACCCAGCGACGAGGGTCGTGGGGAATTGCTGCTGCTTGGTGTTGTACTGCGTCGCCGTGTCGTTGTAGAGCTGCCGGGCGAACGCGATCCGGTTTTCCGTGGACGACAGCTCCTCCTGGAGCTGGCCGATATTGCCCGTCGCCTTGAGCTGCGGATAGCGCTCAACCGTCACCAGCATGCGGGACAGCGCGCCCGACAGCGCGTTCTCGGCCTGGCTGATTTGCTTCATCGCCTCCGGCCCCGACGCATTGACCTTCACGGCCTGATTCCGTGCCTGGATCACCGCCTCGAGCGTCGAGCGCTCGAAGTCCATCGCGCCCTTCACGGCGTTGACGAGATTCGGAATCAGATCGTGCCGGCGCTTGAGCTGCACGTCGATCTGCTTGAACGCATTGACCGTCTGATTCTTGAGAGAAATCAGACCGTTGTACGCGCCGATCATCCAGAGACCGGCGACCACCAGCACTACCAGCAGCACCCACATCTTCAGGACTCCGTGTTGGAGATGGTAATCTGTATTACGTGCTGTGCGGCAGGAGTTTCGCGATCGCCTGGCGAATCGTCTCTGCCAGCCCGTGCGCGTCGGACCCCAGGCGCGCCAGCGGGTGGTCGGCGTCGACGTGCAACTCGATGCCGCGCGTGACGGGAATGCGGCGCCAGGTCGTCGGCCCAAGCGCCTCCTTCACGGCGTCGCGCGTCAGCCAGGCGGTGAGCGCCCGTCCGGACCGGCCGCGCGGCATGCCCTCGGCGCCCTTGAGCGGCAGACGGTCGGGCGGAAGCAGTGACGCGCCCAGCACCTGCGCGCAGCGGCGTTCGAGCACGTCGCCCGTCTGGTCGTGCATGTCCTTCGTGATCGCCGCCAGCGTGGCACCCTCCATCTGCCGCAGCTTGATCGCGAGCAACTGGAGAAAGTGGCGGTAGGAGTAGGTGGCCGCGGTGCCGCGACCTTCCGGCGGGCTCACCAGACCCCGGGTGACGTAGAACCGAATCGTGCGCTCGCTGGGCGCGGCCCGCGCGGCGGCATTGATCGGCGTCACGGCCGAGGCATCGAGCACGGCCCCGACCAGCACCGACAAGTCCCGCAGGTTCCAGGGCGCGAGGTTCCGGTACTCGCGCAACACGTGCAAGGGATCGGCGTGCGCGACCGTAGTCGTCATGCGTCCATCGCACCCGACGAGCGATTGCTTTGAATCACCTGTGCCACCCAGTCCGCTACCTGTTGAAGGTTAAACGGTTTGCGGAGCACGAAGCAGCGGTGATGCTCGAGCCAGGTGCGCACTTCCTCGGCCTCCGCGTCGCCGGTCATGATCGCGATTCGCCCTTCCAGCCGGGGCCAGCGGTGAATGATCGCGAGGTACAGCGCCAGCCCGGACATCGTCGGCAGTTGGATGTCGAGCAGGAGCGCGTCCGCATCGTCGGCCGTGAGGAGCTCGTACGCGGCTTCGGCCGTCCCCGCCGAGAGCACGCGGTAGCCCCCGCGCTCGAGAAACCGCTCGAGCACGCGGCGCAGGCCCGCTTCGTCGTCGACGATGAGAATCGTCGCCGGCTTGCGCGGTGGGGAGATCATCATGAGGCGGTCGCCGCCCCGGAGCGTGACGGCGTCAGGAATTCGTGCACGATGCGCGCGGCAGCTTCGTCCGCGGTGAGCGACAGCCGCATTTCACCGGCCGTCAGGCCAAGGTACTTCTTGGCGTGCTGCTGCAGCGTCTTGGTCTGCGCGTACCCGAGCCGCTTGGCGACGTCCTCGATGGTGAAGCCGGGATCGCGCAGCAGGCGGTGCGCGTAGAGCACGCGCGCCGCCGCGAGAATCTCGCGGGGGCTCCGCAGTCCCGCGCGCGCGAACCAGCGCGCGCACGTCCCCCGATCGACACGCGCCCGCGCGGCGAACTGCTGGATCGTCTGGACCTCACCGGGGGTGCGGAGCGCGTCCTCGAGCACCCAGCGCAGCTCGCTGGGCAACGGTGCGAGGGCGGCGCTCAGCTGGTTGAACAGGCGCTGGGACGCCGAGTGGGCGGCTTCGGCCGAGAGCAGCTCGCGCAGGCGCTGGGGATGGTCTTCGGTCCGGCTCAGCACGACCTGGCTGATGCCACATTTCCCCATCGCGAGCAGCACGGGGGCGAGCTCGGGGGTCAGCAGCGGCGTGTACAGAATCAGCGGCAGGGAGGGGAATAGCACGCGCAGCCGCTCGACCTCCTGGCCGCGCGAGCCGCCGAGCATCGGATCGACGACGGCGATCTCGACCGGTCGCCCGCGAATCGCTTCGAGCGCGGTGTCCCACGTGGGCGCTCGCGCCAACACAAAATCCGGCGCGACTGCGCTGGCGAGTCGCTGGTATTGGATGTCCGATACTGCCGCGAGGACCAGCATTTCCCTACACGTCCTCCGAGAACTCGTGAGTGCCGCAAAATCGCCCTACGATGCCGCAAAAACGCCCTAAACGAACGCACTGCCTCCCTTCAAGTTGGCTGAGCTCGAACGAGTCCCAATCCAACCCGACCGTGGAGGTGTTATGGCCCGCCGCATCCGCTTCGCTCTGGTGCTGTTCCTGGTCTCCTTTGCTCTGTCCGCGGCCGCGTGTGCCGATGCGTCTGGACCCAGCGAAACCACCTGCGACCAGAACAACCCGCTCTGCAAGTAGTCAGATCTCGAGGGCTGCAAGGGAAGCCGAGATTTCCCTGAGCGAATCCGTGTGAATAGTGGTACTGAGTGCGGCGCTTCCGGTCTCTTCGGGAGCGCCGCATGGCCGCAGGCCTCCCAACATCCGCTCGATCCGGAACACCATTTCATTGAGATCGTGCGCCACGGCGATGTCGTGCGCTTCCGCCAGCTCCGCCTCGGCCCTCCGGAAGTTCTCGAACCGCGCAAAGCCGATTCCGGCCTTCAGGTGATAATCGGCACGGATGTTCGGGGCGCGATGGTCACTCGCGAAGATGCGCTCGCGCCAGCGCTCGAAGCTCACGCGATCGCGACGGAACGAAGCACAGTTCATCAGTTCGATCATCGCGTTGGCGACGAGCTCGGGTGTGGCTTGGGAGCGCAGAACACGCTGTAGGGCGCGCTCCGCTGCTTCGACTTCGCCGAGCGACAACAGCGCCAGCCCAAGGTCGCCCATGGCGCGCGCCTGGGTCGTCTCGTCTTCGTACAACTCATACGAACGCCACAGATGCGGGACGCCCTCATGCGCCTGTCCGCGACGCACCAGGATGTTGCCCAGACCGTGCTCGGCCTGCGCTTCCACCGCGCCGAACCCGGCGGCGATCGCGTCGGCGAGTATGGCTCGCCATGCCTCTTCGGCGCCCGCCAGGTTACCCCGGAAATGGAGGACGTTGCAGTGCCCGACCCGGCTGAGCAGCACCGACAACGCATCGTGGTTTTCGGTGGCGATTCGGCCGGCTTCAGTATATGCCGCGTCCGCGAGATCGAAGTCGGTCTGGAGTCGCCGCACGCGGCCCAACCGCAACCACGCGCTGATTCGATTCGACATCGGAAGGCGCTCCTGGCCGATGCGAATCATCGTCTCCAGGGCGTCACTCGCTTCGTCGAAATGGGATTCCTGCTCGAGGTACAACGCGTATGCGAATAACGCGGGTGCGACCAGCGTGATTTCTCCCGCGGCGTGCGCCTGCCCGGTGGCCCGGACGATCCCGCTCAGATGCGACGCTTCGGTGCCCTCGCCGGCGAGCTCGGCGCAGTAGCGCTCCGTCGCCGCCCACTGATAGCGGAAGACGTCGGGCGTCGGAGGCTCACGATCTGGGGACAAGAGATCAACAAAGCGCAGGGAGAGGAAGGCTCCCTGCCCCAAACGGACTTCCGGAGATGTGGCCGGCGCGTCCGCCACGCGCTGCAGAAAGACCGCGTGGGGTAGCCCGGCGGGCCGGGACGGGGTCTTATTGGTCATCAGGCTCCGCAATTGCAGCACACGTGCCCAAGGGCAAGATCATTTCCAGCGCCAACATAGCGCTCGCCGCCTTGGCGCGTTAGCCCGCAAATGGCGCGTTTTCAGGCTTTTCGCCGTGGTTTTCCGATGCCGAAAGTATGTCGGGAAACGCCTATAAACGGCCCATGCGCAAAGAGTTCACTGTAGGGTTTACCGTACTCGAGTTGATGGTTGTGACGTGCATCGCCGGGCTCCTCGTAACGCTCTGGTTCCCTCGCGCAGCCCGGTTGATGGACTGGATCAACACGGAACGAGCGCTCCGTGACATGACGACCGCGCTCGCGGTCGCGCGCCACGGTGCCGTTCTGCAAGCCACGCGCGCCCGTCTCACGCTCAGCTCCGATACACTGCGGATCGATCGACTCCAGGCCGGCGGCTGGGAGCCGTGGTGGCGTCGGCCGGGACCCGCGAGCCACGGCGTGGTGTTACAAGTGTCGAATCCAGTAGTTGTCTTTGGTCCGAGCGGCATCGGCTGGGGCGCGTCCAACACGAAGATCGTGCTGAGCCGCGGGTCTCAAGCCGAAACGATTACGGTGTCGCGAGTGGGCAGAGTGAAGGTCTGGTAGATGCAACCGTTCAGCGCATCGGTGCATCTAATCGTATGAAACCTGAATGTGCTGATGCGCGTAGCTGAAAGGGTCGCGGCCGAAGTGTGACGGCCACTTCGCCCGACCGCCAACCCCGGGGAGTTGTAACGCCCCGGGGTTTGGTTTTCTAGACGGTTGGACCCACGTCTTCATCGAGGAAGACGAGCGTTTGGCGGCGGCCGACGATCCGCGCAAGCGCGTCGTAGACGCTCGTGTCGAGCACCGTTCCCGATAGATCCGCCATCCGCTCCACCGCCTGTTCAGGCGTCATCTTCTCCTGATACGGCCGTGCCGTCGTCAGGGCATCGTAAACTTCGGCCGCGGCAATGATGCGGCCACCAAGGGGTATCTCCTCCCCCCCCAGGCCGTCAGGATAGCCGGTTCCGTCGTAGCGCTCGTGATGGCTTTCGACCATCGAAACCACATCGCCGAGATGCACGAGGGGCGCGAGGATCTGCGCGCCGATGATGACGTGCTGCTTCACGTGCTCGAATTCCTCGGCCGTGAGCGGCCCTTCCTTATTCACCACCGCGTCCCGCGTCCCGATCTTGCCCAGGTCGTGCAGCCGCCCCGCCATTCGGACCCGATCCACTTCCTCCTCGTTGAGACCCAACTCGGTGGCGAGGTTGGCAGACAGATCGGCCACACGCGCGGAGTGGCCGCGCAGGTAGGGGTCCTTGGCCTCGAGCGCGTTGACGAGCGCTTCAAGCGTGGCGGTGGAAATCCGCTCCATGCGATGCTGCTGGCGATGCAGCTCGGCAGTGCGGGTCGTGACTTCCTCTTTGAGCCATTGGTTCAGATGGCGGTTTTCGAGCAGCATCTCGCGCCGCTTGATCGCCCGTTGCACGGCGCGTCCGAGGTCAGCCAACTCGATTGGCTTGGTGAGATAATCCATCGCGCCACGCTGCATACAGAGCGCCGCGCTTGTCGCGTCATTGACGGCGGTGAGCATCAGGATGGCAAGGTCGGGCTCGATCTCGATCGCCTGCGGCACAAGATCGACGCCGCTCGTGCCGGGCATGCGGATGTCCGACAGCATCAGCGTGATCTTGTGGAGTCGCAGCTGCTGCAGCGCCTCTTCGGCCGATCCGGCCGTGTACACCTCAAACTGCTGCTGCTTCAGAAACTTGCGCAGCGCGTTGCGGATCGGCTCTTCGTCATCGACGACGAGGACCGTGACGACTCCCGCATGAGCAGTCACCCGAGCTCTCCCTGTAAACGCTGGGGCAAACTAGGAATCTGCGGAGACGAACGCCAGGTCCACGCGCGCGGGAATGATCCCTGCACGGTGCGCGCGGGCCAGCAACTCACTCACTGCGTGCCGTCCTACCGGGCCATAATCGATCGTGTAGGCGTTCACGTACATGCCGACGAACCGGTCGGTGCCCGCGACGTCCAGTCCACGACTGTAGGACTGTGCATGCTGCAACGCGTCGGTGCGGTGCGCGAGCGCGTATTCGATGCTGGCCTTGAGATCGCGGGCGATCGCGCGCATCAGCTCATCGCCCAGATCGCGGCGCACCACGTTTCCGCCGAGTGGCAGCGGCAGGCCGGTTTCTTCGTGCCACCACTCGCCCATGTCGGCCCAGAGATGCAGACCGCGATCGGCATAGGTGAGTTGACCCTCGTGAATCAGCAACCCCGCATCCGCGTTTCCAGCCGAGACGAAGTCCTCGATCTGATCGAACGGCACGACCACATGCCGGCTGTTCGGCTGGTACAGCCGCAAAGCGAGAAATGCGGTGGTGAGCTCTCCAGGAACCGCGACGAGATGGTCGCGAAGTGCGGCGCGCGGATTCGCAGGCGCTGGTTCGCGGCTCACGATGCGCGGGCCGTAGCGGTCGCCGATGCTGGCGCCGTGCGCAAGCAGGGCGTAGCGATCCGCCAGGTACGCGTAGGCGTGCAGCGAGACCGCGGTGACTTCGAGCTCGCCGGTTAGGGCGCGCCGGTTCAAGCTCTCGATATCGCTCAGCTCGTGGACGTAGCGCCGGCCGCCGGTGTCGATCTTCCCCGCCGCCATCGCCCAGAACATGAACGCATCATCGGCGTCCGGGCTGTGAGCGACACGAATGACACCGGGCCTCGGGATTCGGGATACGGGCATCGGGGGGGGGGTCATGCGCCCCCCCCCGGTCGCCCGGCAACCCGTGAGGCTTCCTGCTTGAAGTTGTTCAGCGCTTCGCGGTGATCGGTGTACTCGGGCCGGTTTTTCGCCGTCTCGGCGGCTTCGTTGCGCAGGAATTCCGCGTAGGCTCGGCGCTCCTGCTGCGTGTTCCCGCTCTGCTGGTAGGCGTGCGCGCGCAATACATAAATGAAGAGGTGCGTTGGTGCGGAGCGCTGGATCGTGTCAGCCTGGGCCAGCGCCGCCGCGACGTCGCCCCCCGCCAGTTGGAGCAGCCCGATGTGATAGCGCGCATCAGGATCCAGCGCCGGAAGCTGGTTATAGGCGCCCAACGCCATGGGGAGGAAGAACCGCACGCTGTCCCCCTTACCGGCCTCCGCGAGCATCATCACGCGATTGAACAAGCGGTTGGCGCGCTCTTCCGGCGACATCTGGCTGATGTCGGGAGCCGGGAGCCGGGCGCCGGGAGCATCAGTTGCGGCGACAGCTCCCTGCTCCCTGCTCCCTGCTCCCACTCCGCGCATTGCTAACACCGTAACGAGCGCTCCCAGCGCCGCTCCGGCCAGGGCCCAGGGGAACCCCGCCTTCCACCCCGCCGTCTGGGCGACTGCCACCGCCGCGCCGCACTTGTGGCAAAACTTGGCAGTAGCTGAGAGTTGCGCACCGCACGCATGACAATTCATCGGTGGGGAATGTAACCTGGGCTGGCGGAGGCCACGAAAGCCCGTAGTGTAGGGCCCATGGCGGCGACCGAGTACGGCAAGCACATGGGCGAGCTGAAACGCGGCGAGCAGCGCTGGGACGTTTACCTCGAGGGGCAGCCGGACACCACCATCGGCGCCGTGCGGGGCCGCATCCATTTCGTGAGCGGCCAGCTTCACAAGGTCACCGGCTGGATCTTCCTCGAGTGGCAGGAGAAGGATATGCAGGAGCGGTTTGGGGAGTTTTCGGCGGTCGAGCTGCTTCACTTCGTGGAGGCCCTGTAGCGCATTTGCTGCACATTTGAGCGAGCATGGTGCACATTTTCACATCCCAAATCGGCTAAAGCCCGCTTGTTTGTGCAATTCGTGCACGGTTTTCTTGACACCCAGCTGAACCCCCTCTAGCTTCTCCTACGGCTCGCCGCTTGCCACGCGCATCACCGACTCGGGAAGGAGACCCCTCAATGACCGCTACGTTGGAACCAACCGCCGCAACCGGCGGGAAACCGTCTACTGGCCCCTCGCCTGCAGACGTCATCCGCCGCGCCCAGGACGCGGGTGTGCAGATCGTGGACGTGCGCTTCACGGATTTACCCGGCACCTGGCAGCATTTCTCGATTCCGCTGAAGGAGCTCGAGGAAGACACGTTTGCCGACGGCCTGGGATTCGACGGCTCGTCGATCCGCGGCTTTCAGGCGATCAACGAGAGTGACATGCTGCTCATGCCCGATCCCTCCAGCGCCTTCGTCGATCCGTGCCTGGAAGTGCCGACGCTTTCGCTCACCTGCGACATCGTCGATCCGATCACCCGCGAGCCCTACTCGCGCGACCCGCGCTACGTCGCGCGCAAGGCCGAGGCGTTTCTGAAGAAGAGCGGTGTCGCGACGACCGCGTACTTCGGACCCGAGGCGGAGTTCTACATCTTCAATTCGGTGCGCTTCGATCAGAATGCGCATGAGGGCTACTACCACATCGATTCCGAAGAGGGGATCTGGAACAGCGGCACCAACGGGACGGCCAACCTCGGCCACCGTCCGCGCCACAAGGAAGGCTACTTCCCCGTCCCGCCAGTCGATCGACTGCAGGACCTGCGATCCAAGATCATGCTGGCGATGATTGCGGCGGGGATCGAAGTGGAAGTCCATCACCACGAAGTCGGGACGGCGGGCCAGACCGAGATCGACATGCGCTACAACACGCTGGTGCGCATGGCCGATCAAGTCATGATGTACAAGTACATCGTCAAGAATGTGTGCCACAAGAACGGCTATACGGCGACGTTCATGCCCAAGCCGATGTTCGGCGACAACGGCTCCGGGATGCACGTGCACATGAGCCTGTGGAACGGGACGAACAACCTGTTCTACGACAAGAACGGCTACGCGCTGATCTCCGATAGCGCGCGCTGGTACATCGGCGGGCTGATCAAGCACGCCGCCGCGCTGCTGGCGTTCGCCGCTCCGACGGCCAACAGCTACCGGCGTCTCGTGCCGGGCTACGAAGCACCGATCAACCTGATCTATTCGCAGCGCAACCGGTCGGCGATCTGCCGGATTCCGATGTACTCGACGTCGCCGAAGGCCAAGCGGCTCGAGTTCCGGGCGCCCGATCCGTCGGCCAACCCGTATCTCACGTTCGCGGCGCTGCTCATGGCCGGTCTCGACGGCATCAAGAACAAGATCGAGCCGCCCAAGCCGATGGATGTGGACCTGTACGAGCTGGAGCCGGCGGAGCGGAAGCACGTCAAGAACACGCCCGGAAGCCTGCTCGAATCGCTGCAGGCACTGGAAGGCGATCACGCCTTCTTGCTCGACGGCGGCGTGTTCACGCAGGACCTGATCGACACGTGGCTCGCGATGAAGCGGACCAAGGATGTCGACGCGGTGGCGCTGCGGCCGCATCCGTACGAGTTCTTTCTCTACTACGACGCATAACTTGAACTGACACACCAAAGGGACGGCAGCGACACGCCGTCCCTTTCGTTCTATCTATGCCAACCAAACGCGAAATCCTCGACGCCGCCAAAAAGCAGGACGTCTCCTCCCTGCGCCTCCAATTCACCGACATCCTCGGCGTGAACAAGAACGTCGAGGTGCCCGAGAGCCAGTTCGAGAAAGCGCTCGAGGGCGACATCATGTTCGACGGCTCGTCGATTGAAGGATTCGTGCGGATCGAGGAGTCGGACATGGTGCTGCGCCCCGATCTTGAGACGTTTCGGGTACTGCCCAACGGCGATGCCGCGGGCAAGGTCGCCCGGGTGATCTGCGACGTCTACAACCCGGACGGCTCCTCGTTCGCGGGTTGCACGCGGCAGGCCCTCAAGCGGCAGATCGCCAAAGCGAAGCAGATGGGCTACGAGATGATGGCCGGTGTCGAAGCGGAGTTCTACATCTTTCAATTGGATGCCGATGGAGAGGCGACCACGATCACGCACGATCGCGGTGGCTACTTCGATCAGACGCCGGTCGATCAGGCCGAGGAAATCCGGCGGCTGATGGTGAAAGAGCTCGTCGCGATGGGGTTCGAGGTAGAGGCTGGACACCACGAGGTCGCGCCCGGCCAGCACGAAATCGATTTCCGCTACGCGGAAGCGCTCGAGACGGCGGACAATCTGGCGACGTTCCGCTTTATCGTGCGCAACGTGGCGTACCGGCACGGATTCCTGGCCACGTTCATGCCCAAGCCGATCTTCGGGCAGAACGGCTCAGGGATGCACACGCATCAGTCGCTGTTTCGGAAGGGGAGCAACGCGTTCCACGAGCCGAAGGCGCAGTGGGAGTTGTCGGACGTGGCGCTGGCGTACATCGCGGGGCTGTTGACCCACGCCCGCGGGTTCTGCGCCGTGACGAATCCGCTGGTCAACAGCTACAAACGCCTCGTGCCGGGGTATGAGGCGCCCGTCAACGTCGCGTGGTCGATGCGCAACCGCTCGCCGTTGGTCCGGATCCCCGACCGGCGCGGCGCGGGCACGCGCTGCGAGCTGCGCATGCCGGACCCCTCGGCCAACCCGTACCTCGCGCTGGCGGTGCAGCTCGCCGCCGGGCTGGATGGAGTGGAAAAGAAGCTGACGCCGCCTGACCCCGTGAACAAGAACATCTTCGAGATGAGCTTCCGGGAGCGCCGCAAGTATCGAATCGACGAGCTGCCGCGGGACTTGCACGAGGCGCTCGAGATGCTCGAAAAAGACGACGTAGTGAGAGATGCGCTGGGCACGCACATTTACGAGCGCTTCGTCGAGGCCAAGCGCGGAGAATGGCAGGAGTATATCGGAAAGGTGAGTGAGTGGGAGCTCGAGCGGTACCTCAGTGTCTACTGATCGCAGCGAGTCTCAGCGCGTGCGAACTCCTGCCGCGTCCCGGCGACACGCAGGGGGTGCAGGGCGCCGGGCGGTGGGATCAGCACGCGCGCATTGTCGTGGACACCGACCCGCGCTACACGGTCGTCCGCTTGCGGGTCGACACGAGCCTGGGGGGGGCGGAGCGCCATGACGTCCTGCTCGCGCGCTACGACTTCGATCCGAGTGAAGGAGTGGGAGACGAGTATGCCCTGACCGTCGCGCTCGATCTGGGCGACGCCCGCCAGTTGTCTGCCAACAAGGCCTACGCTCTTGGTGATCCCATCAACGCGTATGCGACCGTGAGCTGCCTGTGCACGCCGCTGCGTCCGGACTCGGTGCGCGGCACGTACACGATGCAGACGCGGGGCGCGCGGCAACTCGCCGGCCGGATCGACGCGACGCTGTACTTCACGGCGTGGGGTGATACGAGCCGGCATGCGACCTATCGACTGCGCCAGCGCATTCACGGAGTGCGTCCGTAGTGCTGCTGGGCGTCCTCCTGCTGCTGCAGACCGGCGCCCCGTCCGACCGGCCGAGGATCGACACCATAGTCGTCGACAACCGTAACGTGTTCGACGAGGACGACCCCGCGCCCGGATGGATGGCGAACCTCGCCAATGGGCTGCACATCCGGACGCGCCAGTGGGTGATTCGGCGGCGGCTCTTGCTGAGCCGGGGCGATCGTTTCGATCTGGCGCGCATGGAGGAGAGCGAGCGGTCGCTGCGCTCGCTCGGCGTGTTCCGCCAGGTGCGGGTCGATACGGTGACGCAGGCCGACGGCCGGCTGGCGCTGCATGCGGTCACGGCCGACGGCTGGAGCACGCAGCCGCGGGCGAGCTTCACGAGCGTGAATGGCGAGCAGACGTGGAATGTCGGCCTCGTCGAGCGCAACTTCCTCGGGACCGCGACCGAGCTGGCGCTGATTTACGGGCGCGATCCTGACCGCAGCCGCCTCGATTTCGAATTTGTGAACCCCCATTTCTTCGGCCGGCGCACGCTGCTCAACCTGCGCTATGCCGATCTGTCGGACGGCAATCGCGGCGCCTGGCGCTTCGGCTTGCCGTTTCATGAGACGGCCGCCCCTCACGCCGTCGAGACCTACGGCGAGCTCGCCCACGAACGCGTGCTCCGGTTTCGCGATGGCGCCTTGCTGGACAGCTCGCAACACTATCTGCTCCGCGTCGGACTGGCGGGCGGCGTCTCCCTCAAAGGAGGCGCCACGACCTCGCGCCGATACTCGCGCCTGTGGGGCGGGTGGGAGTGGCGCCGCGAGGATTTCACGGCAAGTGATACGGCGCTCGTGCCGTACTCGGTATTCACCACCGTTCGGGCCGGCATCGAGCTCGGCCTGGTGCGCTTCCGGGTTCTGGAGCATTTCAACTCGTACGCGCGGCGCGAAGACGTCGATCTGTCGCCGGTGCTGCGCGCCGGCATCGTCATGCAGTCGGGCGTCGGCTATGAGTTCAAGGGCCAGGCATCCGCGGTGTGGAAGCGGGGCTTTGCGATGTTGCGCGTGGACGCCAACGGGCTGGATACGACGCGCACGCGAGCGCAGGTGACGGTTGTCAGTCAGGACGTGCGCGGCCACACGCTGATCGCGCATGCGGAAGGAGGAATCGTGTCCGGCCCCAAGCCCGGCTCGGAGTTCGACCCGTGGTCGGAGCAGCGCGGCCCGCGGCTGTTCGGGTTACACGCGTTCACCGGCACCCGCATGACGTGGTTCGTGTTCGAGGATCGGATTCTGGTCGCCGACGAGTTGCTGGGATTGTTCGCTATCGGCGCGGCGCCGTTTCTGGAGTACGGAGGCGCGTGGTACAGCGACCAGCAGCCACGGCAGGGAGGGGATGCCGGCGTATCGCTGCGGTTCGGCCCGACGCGGGCGGTCCGCGGCGAAGCGGCGGAGCTCGCGTTTGGTTACAAGTTCGGTGACGGCGTCTCGGGCAAGCGCTGGGGTGTTACGCTACGGAAGGGTTTCTCCTTTTAATGGAAGAGCGAGGATCTATGGGTGCCGCACAGGAGATTTTCGACGTTGTTCGGGCGGGGGATACGGCTCGACTCAAAGCACTGCTGGCAGCCGAACCTGGATTGGTCAACGTGCGCAACGAGCGGGGGCATTCGCCGGTGCTGATCGCGCAGTATCACCACAAGAAAGAAGCGGTCGCCGTGCTGCTCGCCGCCGAGCCTGACCTCGATCTGTTCGATGCGGCTTCTGTTGGAGACACCACGCGCGTTGCGGCGCTGCTCGACCGCGATCCATCGCAGATCAATGCGTACTCGAGCGACGGGTTTTATCCCCTC
>Ga0137432_1000507_pt1 | contig 20180 bp, 20 predicted proteins | sample EasRivERMZT820_2_FD_102337 | JGI IMG/M metagenome (GOLD analysis project Ga0137432, IMG submission 102337) | Soil microbial communities from meander-bound floodplain in the East River, Colorado, USA - East River MetaG ERMZT820_2 | ecosystem: Environmental > Terrestrial > Soil > Floodplain ... | reverse complement strand
GACCCGCACTTCGAGGCGCCGAATCAGATCAAGGCCTCGCCGATCGATCGCGGCTCGATGATCCGCATTCCGTTGGGCAACGAGCGCTCCAAGCGCGTGGAGGTTCGTTCGATTGCGCCCGATGCGAACCCCTACCTCGCGATCTACACGATCTTCAAGACCGGTCTCGAGGGTCCCGCTGATGCCGGCAAGAGCGACGGCGCGAAGTACCTCTCGGACAACATCTATGACGCGATTCGACTGCATCAGGGCAGCCGCTTCCTGAAAGAAGCGCTGGGCGAAGATGTCCACGGCAAGTTTGCCGAGCTGAAGCAGATGCAGGCGGATCGGTGCCCCAAGGCGCTCGGCGCGGAGGTGAAGGCCGCCGAGATCCAGTTCCACCACGAGGTCACCAACCAGTATCTGTGGTCCAAGTTCTAGATGCAGGCCATCTACGATTGGCCGATCTGGATCCCGGTCCTCGCGATCTTCCTGCTCTCGCTCGGAGCGAGCGAGCTCGGATTTCGGTACGGCCGTTCGCACCAGGTTCCGGAGTCCGAACGCGCGATTGTCAGCACGCTCCGGACCAGCACCATCGGATTAGTCGCCTTGCTGTTGGGGTTTTCCTTCGTCATCACCAGCGGCCGGTTCAACGATCGGTCACGCCTGGTCAACGACGAGGCCAACGCGATCGGCACTTGTTATTTGCGCGCGGGGCTTCTGGCGGAGCCCGCCAACAGCCAGATCCGCACGGCGCTCCGGCGCTATACCGACTTCCGCCTGGCGAGCTTTGAGCGAGGCATCGATCCGCGGGAGTTTGAGCAGCTTGCGGACAGCATGCATGCGACGCTCGCGGTGCTATGGGCCGGCGTGACCCAGGCGGTAGGCGCCGACCGCCAGCTAGTGATCGCGAGTCAGATCGTACCGGCCGCGAATGAGGTGATCGACCTCTCTGCCACCAGAGAATGGATTCGCCGTTTCCACATGCCGCCATCCGTGGTCTGGCTGCTGGCCATGTCTATCGTTCTGTGCGGAGCCATGACCGGTCATGCGCTCGGCGAGGCCGGACCACGGCACCTGGGTCTCATGCTGGGCTTCAATCTCTTGATCGCCATGGTGGCGTTTGTCGTCCTCGATTTTGACCGGCCCCGTCGCGGTCTGATTCAAGTCGATCAGGCTCCGCTGATTCAGGTGCGGGAGAGCATGAGGAGCTCATAAGGCTGGCCCTCCTCGCCGCGCTCGCGTTGTCGCCGGGTGTCGTCTCTGCGCAATCCGGCGACCCCTTGGAATTCTGGGGTGAGCTCAACCTCTTCAAGAAGGTGAACCCGACGACCCGGCTCTACTTCGTCGTGGCCAATACAAAGGGAAAGGAAGCGGCGTTCCGGACTGTCGACCTCGCCGGATTCGTCGACCTCACCATCGGGCCGCAGCTGCCGCGCCGGCGCCAAAAGCAGGACTGGCAGACCAGGAAGTACCTCTGGGTCCGGATCGGGTACGACTACGTCTTCAAGGCCGAGGAAAGAACGAGGACGGCCCCGGAACATCGGGGAATCGTCGCATTGTACGGGAGGGCCTACTTGCCAGGGGCGATCCTCGTGGAGGGGCGCACCCGGGCGGATCTGCGCTGGATCGAAGGCAACTACTCAACCCGGTACCGCTTGCGGTTCGAGGTGAATCGCGACTTCACCGTACTCCACCGCGTGGTCACCCCGTACTTCCAAGCCGAGTACTACTACGACACCCGGTACGACGGGTGGTCCCGTGACCTCTACCAGGCGGGAGCAGAGATCGGGGTCACGGGGCACTTCCGCGTCGAACCGTCCGTGGTGCGGCAGCTGGACCATCTCCCGAGCTCGTCCGGCTTGTACGCATTCTCCTTGGTCGCCCGGTGGTACTACTGACGGCTCGGGCCTCGGCTACGTTGGGGAGGGAAAATTGCGTATGTCAGTAGCCACGGCCTCCGGCACCGGTTCCTTCCCCAACAACCAATCCCGCACTTCCGTTGGCCACACACCGAGTTTCTCGGCGAGTCGCGCGTTCCCCCACGAGAGGCGGCGTAACTCGCGCTTCAGTTGAGCAGGCGTCAATGTCCCTCCGCTTGTTGAGTTGATGCTATCACGAGAGGAAGTATAAGCGCAATGCGCGACATCCGGGTGGCGACAGTCCAGTTTCAACACGCTGCGGGGGACAAGGCGTATAACTTCGGCCGTATCCGCCACTTCGTGACGGAGGCCGCCCGCACGCGCGTGGAGCTGATCGCGTTCCCCGAGATGTGCCTCACCGGCTACTGGCACGTGCGCAAGCTCTCGCGCGCGGCATTCGAGGCACTGGCCGAGCCGGTCCCCGACGGGCAGTCTACGCGAGACCTCTTGAGCTTGTCCCGGGAACACGGGATGACCATCGGCGCGGGGTTGCTGGAGCGCGCTCCCGATGGTGGCGTCTACAACGCCTATGTCGTCGCGATGCCGGATGGGGCGTGGGCGGTCCACCGCAAGCTGCACGTCTTCGAGCACCCGAACATTTGCGCCGGGAACCGCTACACCGTGTTCGACACGCCGCACGGGTGCCGCGTGGGCGTGCTGATCTGTTACGACAACAACATCATTGAGAACGTCCGCGCCACGGCGCTGCTGGGCGCAGAAATTCTGCTCGCGCCGCACCAGACAGGTGGTTGTAACTCGGTGAGCCCGCGCGGCATGAAGCCGATCGACCCGGCCGTCTGGGCCCGTCGCCATGAGGATCCCGCGGCGTGCGCGGCGGAGCTGTTCGGGCCCAAGGGCCGGGCGTGGCTCATGCGCTGGCTCCCGAGTCGGGCGCACGACAACGGCATGTTCCTGCTGTTCAGCAACGGCATCGGCCCGGACGACGATGAGATCCGCACTGGAAACGCGATGGTGCTCGACCCCTACGGTGACATCATCGCGGAGTCGCGGGCGTTGGGTGACGACATGGTCGTAGCGGATCTCGACGCGAGGGTCTTAGCCACGTCATCCGGCAGGCGCTGGTTGCGGGCGCGCCGGCCCGACCTGTACGAGTCGCTGACGCGTCCCACCGGCCAAGAGCAGGAGACCCGGCGAGTGCGGTTCGGCGAGTGACAAACGCATTTGCTGAACGTGCTCGCGCCTAGTCGAGCCGTACAAAAGCGAGCGCGTTGTTCGGATTCATCGGGATCACCAGCTGATTCGCACCGGCGTCATAGCACATCGAAGCGGCATTGGGAACGTTGCGGGCGATGAGCTCGGCGGGCGTGCCTGGACGAATGCGGGAGATGCCGCCATTCAATACGCTGCTCACGTACTTCGTCCCGTCCGGCATGATCACGAGTCCATCGCTGCCCGCCTGCGCGGCGGTCTCGGTCTTGAGCAGCCGGCCGGCTGGCGAGAAAGTCAGCACGTCGCTGTTCCCGACGTTGACGACGACGATGTTGCCTTGCGGGTCGAAGGCAATGCCATTGGGCTGGCGTAGCGGGGCACCCTGCACGAAGATCGAGACCTCGCCGTTCGGCGTGATCTTCAACACCTGCCACGTATTGGCGTCGGGATTGTCGCCACGATCACCCGTTTGCGTGGCGTACACGGTGCCGTCGCCCGAGACCTCGATGTCGTTGATCCAGGCGGACCGTTCGACGCGGGTTTCGCCGGCCGGCGCGCCCGTCTGCATGTTGAAGCGGCGAATCACGGCGATACTCGGTTCACCCGCTGTGGTGCCGCCGTCCCGATCGGCGACATACAAGAACCCGTTGGCGATGTCGCTGCCGTAGGGCTCGTTGAGCACGAGCGGCGGCGTCACGTTGCCCCGATCGGCGGGGTTCTGGACGCCGATCCAGCGCGCCGTGTGCACGGATCCGTCGTGGTTGATCAGCGACACCCAGGCATTGTTCGTTTGCACCGTCTGCGGCACGCCACGGTTGGGCACCACGATGACGCCACGCGCCGCATCGTACGAACAGCTTTCCGCCGAGTAGATCGCGCCGAACACTTTCACATTCGCTGAGACGGCCTCGAACGTCGCGCCCGCGGCGGGAATGATCGGCAGGCCGAGCGGATTTCCGACGACGAAGGCCTGTGAGGCCAGTAGCGTGAGGTGGTTCATACACATCTCCATGTCTCGATTGGGGAGTGCTGGTCAGACGCTTCAATGTATCAAGCGGTCGCGCGCGTGTTGCACCAAAGGCCCATCTCGGGCGTCATCCACCCGCAGTATTCCAATGACCATGGCAAAGGCCGAGGCCGATTCGAAAGAGAAACTCAAGAGCAAGGAGTACGAACGCGAGCTCGAGCGGCTGCACATCGAGCTGGTCACGCTCCAGGAGTGGGTCAAACACAAGGGCCTCAAGGTCTGCATCGTCTTCGAGGGCCGCGACGGCGCCGGCAAGGGCGGCACCATCAAGGCCATCACCGAGCGGGTCAGCCCCCGCGTGTTTCGCGTGATGGCGTTACCCGCGCCGACCGAGCGGGAGAAGACGCAGATGTATATCCAGCGCTACCTTCCGCTTTTGCCGGCGGCCGGGGAGGTGGTGATCTTCGATCGCAGTTGGTACAACCGCGCCGGCGTCGAGCGGGTCATGGGATTCTGCAGCGAGGAAGACGTCGAGAAATTCCTCGAAATGACCCCGCTCGTCGAGCAGGCCATTGTCGATTCCGGGGTCATCCTCATCAAATACTGGCTCGAAGTCAGTCCCGAGGAGCAGACACGACGGCTCGAGTCACGGATCGAGGACGGGCGCAAGATTTGGAAGCTCTCACCCATGGATCTCGAATCGTACGGCCGGTGGTACGACTACTCCAAGGCCCGGGACGAGATGTTCGCGGCGACGGATACGGCACACGCACCGTGGTACGTCGTCCGATCGGACGATAAGCGGCGGGCGCGCCTCAACATCATCGCGCACCTCCTCGACACCGTTCCCTACAAGAAGGCACCGCGCGAGAAGGTGAAGCTCCCGAAACGGCAGAAGCCGCGCGGGTATCGCGAGCCGGACTATCCTTACAAGTACGTCAAGGAGCGCTATTGAGAATTACCGCACTGCTCCTCGCCTTGCAGCTAGCCACACCGCCCGTCTACGACCGCGTGATCCTCGGCGGTCACGTGATGGACCCCGAGTCCAACCTCGATGCGGTCCGCAATATCGGGTTATCGGACGGACGAATCGCCGTCATCACTACGGAAGCTATTCAAGGCCGCGACACGATCGACGCCAGAGGCCTCGTCGTCGCCCCCGGCTTCATCGACCTGCACGCGCACGCACAGACGGCCGAGACCTATCGGTTCTATGCGCTGGACGGCGTGACGACAGCGCTCGAGCTCGAGCTCGGCACGTCCGACGTCGCTGCCTGGTACCGCGCGCGAAATGCCGGCGAACGCATCAATTACGGCGTCAGTATTAGCCACATCAAAGTCCGGATGGCGGTGATGCACGATGCCGGCACCTGGATGCCGGTCAGCGACGGCGCCTATCGCGCGGCGTCGCCTGCAGAGATCGGCGAGATCGCGAAACGGATCGAGGCTGGTCTGCGCGAGGGGGCGGTCTCGATCGGCGCCGGATTGCCGTACACGCCCGCGGCAACACGCGATGAGCTCATCGCCGTGTTTCGTGTCGCAGCAAGGACCAGGACACCACTCCACGTGCACATTCGCCCCAGTGTCATTGGCCTCCGCGACGCACTTTCGCTCGCCGTCGAAACCAACGCTCCACTGCACGTGGTGCACATCAACAGCGCCGGCCTTGCCGAAACGCCCGTGATGCTCCAGATGATCGGTGACGCGCGAGCTTCGGGACGCGACGTGACAACCGAGGCGTATCCATATGATGCCGGCATGACGGAGATTCAGTCCGCCACCATACAGGACATCTACAGAAACGCTCCCGATGCCAGCTTGGCCGACCTGGAATGGCCGCGCACCGGCGAGCGATTGAATCGCCAGAGCTTCGCGAGCTACAGCCGGATCGGCGGGCCCGTCGTCGTGCATACGAACACGGAGCAGATGGTTGCCGTGGCGATCAGTAGTCCACTTACCATCATTGCGAGCGACGCCTACTGGCAGAACGGCACGGGCCATCCGCGAACCACGGGAACGTACGCGCGGGTGCTGGGCCGCTACGTGCGCGAGGCCTATGCACTCTCATTAATGGACGCGATCCGCAAAATGACGCTGCTCCCGGCGCAGCGGCTCGAGGCACGCGTCCCGGCGATGAAGCAGAAAGGGCGCTTGCGCGTCGGCGCAGACGCGGACATTACGATCTTTGACGCGAAGCAGGTGATGGATCGCTCGACGTACCAGGAACCGTCGCGCGCGCCCATCGGCATTCAGCACGTGATCGTGAACGGCGTGTCCGTGGTCGCAAACGGGGGGGCAGTCGAGGGCGTCGCACCGGGAAAGGCCATACGGGCACCATGACCGAGTCGCAGACGGATCCCGATCTGCTCTACGTCGGGACGTACACTGCAAACACCCGGTCTGAAGGCGTCTACCTCGTGCGCATGGACCGGCGCTCCGGGGAGCTGCGGCGCATCGGCGCGGTGAACGCCGGCGCGAACCCGTCCTTCCTCACGATCCACCCGAACGGGCGCGTGCTCTACGCCGTCAACGAGCTCGACACGGGCGCGGTAAGCGCCTTCGCGATCGTGAAGGGCATCGACGGCCTCACCAAGCTGAACGAGCAGCCGTCGGACGGTGGCGCGCCGTGCTACGTGAGCGTGGACAAGAGCGGCCGCGCCCTGCTCGTCGCCAACTACAGCGGGGGCAACGTCGCGCTGCTGCCGATCGAGGCGAATGGCGCACTCGCGCCCGCGCACGTGGTGCAGCACACGGGCAAAGGACCGAACGCCGAGCGTCAGGAAGCGCCGCATGCGCACTGCATCCTGCCCGATCCATCGAATCGGTTCGCGCTCGCCGCGGACCTCGGCGCCGACCGCGTGTTCGTCTACCGGCTCGATCTCGATGGCAAAGCGTTAGGCCACGTCGGTGACGCCGTCATGGCTCCCGGCGCGGGCCCGCGCCACTTGGCCTTCCATCCCACGCTGCCACTGGTGTTCGTCGCCAATGAGCTCGACTCCACAGTCGCCACGCTGCGCTTCGACTCGGCGCGCGGCGCACTGTCCCCACAGGGCACGCTTTCGACGTTGCCGGCCGGGTGGACCGGCACGAATTACCCGGCCGACATCCACGTCGCAGCAAATGGGCGCTCGTTGTACGTGTCGAACCGCGGCCACAACAGCATCGCGGTGTTCTCCGTGGGTCGAGAGGGCGCGCTCGCGCTCGAGCAGATGATTTCCACCGAGGGCGACTGGCCGCGCAATTTCAGCCTTCATCCAACCGGACAATGGCTGCTCGTCGCCAATCAGCGGTCCGACTCCGTCATCGTGTTCGCCCGCGATTCCGACACCGGCAGGCTGACGCTCACGAAACAGAAGCTCGAGATCCCGAGCCCAGTCTGCCTGCGGTTTCTACTCTAAGCAGGTCCTTCGCTCGCGCGTGCCAAAAGCAGGTCCTTCGCTCGCGCGCGTAGCGCGCTCGCTCAGGATGACAAGCCGCGGGGCGCTTCGAGTAAAAAAGGGGAAAGAAGAGATCAGTGGGAGGGTTGGGGTCCGAGGTACCAGTGTTCCGCGCGGTCTTCCCATGTGGGGTTACGCTCTTCGATCAGGCGGATCTTGCGGGCACGAACCCAGCCCTTGACCTGCTTCTCACGAGCGATGGCGTCACGAACGTCCGAAAACTCCTCGAAATACACGAGGCGCGTGATGCGGTACATGCTCGTGAATCCTGGGATGAGACCGCGCTTGTGTTCGTGGACACGCCGTGTGAGATCGTTGGTAACGCCGCCACTTGGTACCCATTCCTGCCGTCTTTTTTTCTTACTTAAAAAGCAAGCGAGGCTTGTCATCCTGAGCGCCGAAGGCGCGAAGGACCTGCTTCTTCTTTCATGCCGCAGGCGCGAATGACCTGCTTTTTGAGTAGGTTGGCTCTCCCTTGACTATCCCCGTTCAGTCACAGTCGCCCGACCTGCGCCGTGTCATCGGGTTCTTCGGCGGCACGGCGCTGATCGTCGGCATCACGATCGGGAGCGGGATCTTCCGCACCCCCCCCACGATCGCGGGGCTGGTCCCGAATCCGCTCGTCATCATGGGACTGTGGACGGCGTTCGGTCTGATCAGTATTTGCGGCGCGCTCGCGGTGGCCGAACTGACCTCGATGCTGCCCCAGGCAGGTGGCGTCTACGTGTTCCTGCGGAAGGCCTACGGCGATGCCGCCGCATTCGTGTTCGGCTGGCTGTACGTGCTGATCACGACGCCCACCACCGTCGCCGCGCTTTCCGTCGTCTTCGCTGAATTCCTGCTCAACCTGCTCGGCGTACCGGTAGACGCGAAAGTACAGGTCATCGCGATCGCGTCGATCATCATCCTCACGGCTGCGAACGTCCTGGGCGCACGCGTCGGCGCGGTGGTGAGCGGCGTGACGACCATCGTGAAGGTGACGGCCCTGGCCGCGATCATCCTCGGCGCGTTTCTCCTGGGCCACGGCAGTCTCTCCAACATCACCGCGGGCGGTGCCGTGCAAGGCAGCGGGCTGGCGCGCGCGGTCGCCGCGGTCATCTGGACGTACGACGGCTGGGTTGCCGTCAGCATGATCGCCGGCGAGGTCGTGGCCCCGGAACGACTGATGAAGCGGATCATCATCGTCGGCATGCTGACCATTGTCACGCTCTACATCGGGGCGAACCTGGCGTACCTGTACGTCATGCCCGTCGGCGTGATGGCCCAGCAAAAGGAAGCGATTGCGCGAACCGTCATGGCGGCGATTGTCGGGCCCGCCGGTGGCACGCTCATCATGCTCGCGATCATGACGAGCATTTTCGGCGCATTGAACGGCAACCTGCTGGCCAAGCCGCGCGTCGCGTACGCGATGGGGCGGGACGGCCTGACGTTCGCATTCCTTGGAAAGATCCATGCGCGCTGGTCCACGCCGTGGGCAGCGCAGCTCATCGTGTCGGCGGTCGCCATTATCATGGTCCTCGCGCTCCAGGATTACGACTCGCTCATCACGTACTTCGTGGTCGTCGAGTGGGCCGCGCTGATTTTTGCGGTGGGCGCGCTGTTCGTGCTGCGCCGGAACATGGCGACTGCGCCGCGGCCGTTCCGCACGCCCGCCTATCCGTGGGTGCCGCTGCTATTCATCCTTGGCACCGTCGTGGGCCTGTCGGCCATCGTGTGGGGACAGCTCCAGGTGGGCAACTTCTCGCCGATCTACGGCCTCGCGATTGCGGCGGCGGGGTTCCCCGTTCATTACCTATGGAGGCGCTTCAAGACTTAGGACTGGGGGTTCTACCTCATCCGTCGTAGCTTCGTTGTGCGATTCCTGCCGCCCGTCCTTCCCCCTATACCTCAGTCCCAGCATCTCACCCTCAATGGAGCACATCATGAGATCCACCTATTGGAGCACCCTGATTACCGGACTGAGCCTCGCGTCCCTGGCCGCCTGCCAGCCATCCAGCCAGGCAGCCGAAGTCGCGAAGAAGGATGCGAATGCTGCGAAGGCACCGGCGGCACCCGTCACCCGCACGCTCGAAGCGTCGCGGCAGTTCTCCATGGCGACGACGGGGACGATCAGCTCAAAAAGCGCGAAGCCGGGCGACATCTTTACGGCCACGGTCGTAGCGGATGTGCAGGATGCCGCCGGCCGCGTCGTCATTCCCGCAGGCTCACTCGTGTCCGGCACCATTACGGACGTCAAGTCCGCGCCGAACCCGAAGAGCCCGGGCACGCTGACGCTCGCGGTCAATAGCGTGGCCGTGAATGGCCGCAGCTATCCGATCAATGCCAGCATCGACTCGCTCGCGACCGAGCGCCACGGGCAGCCGATCAGTGGCGGTGACGTCGTGAAGGTCGGCGTCGGCGCAGCCGCGGGCGCGGTCATCGGCCAGGTCATCGGAAAGAATTCCAAGGGAACCATCATCGGCGCCGTTATCGGCGCAGCGGCCGGCGGGGCGTACGCGGCAGCCACGAAGGACGGCGACATCAGCCTTCCGGCCGGGACCCACATCCTCGTCACACTCACGCAGCGTCTCAGCGTCACCCGGTCATGAAGCCCCAGCTGATCGTGGGCATTCTGCTCGTGGTCCTGGGCGCATTCATCGTGTTTCGAGGCATGAGCTACGGCTCGCAGCACAGCACCATCCAGGTCGGCGACATGAAGGCCTCGGTGAACGAGCGACGCAGTGTGCCGACCTGGGTTGGCGCGGTAGCGATCGTCGGCGGCGTGCTGCTCATCGGCGCCGGCGTTCCGAGGAGGCACCGTGGCGCGTAAGGGCGACCGGCTGCTCTGGACTGTCGTCGTTGTTCTGCTTGTGCTGTGGGCCCTCGGCACCGTGAGTGCGGTCGGCGGATTGGTTCACTTGCTGCTGGTCGTCGCGGTCGTCGTGATCCTCATTCGTCTCATTCAAGGCCGGCGAGTCCTCTAGCGCCGCACCGTTCGGAATCGTAGGCCAACCGCGCTCTGCCGCCACCACGCGGCAGCGCGCGAGCGCGTCGCGCAAATGCCCCGTACCGCGCACCTTTCTGTCTATGAAAGCGCTCGCCATCCGTCGCTACAAGGCTCCGATGGAAATGATGGAGCTGCCGCGGCCCGCACCGGGCCCGGGTGAGCTGCTGGTGCGGTTGCGCGCCGCCGGCGTCAATCCGCTCGACTACAAGATTCGTGACGGCGTCGTGAAGGTGCTGCTCGCCTTCTCGTTCCCCCTGACCCTCGGCCTCGATCTCGCCGGCGACGTGGAAGCGATCGGCCCAGGCGTCACCAAATTCAGACTCGGCGACGCGGTCTATGCGCACCTCGACCACGACCGCATCGGCGCCTTCGCCGAGTATGCCGTGGTGCGCGAAAGCGCCGCGGCGAGGAAGCCCGCGCGCCTCGACTACACGCAGGCAGCGTCGCTTCCGCTGGTGGGGCTGACCGCCTGGCAGACGCTGGTCGAACTCGCAGAATTACGGGCGGGACAGAAGGTCCTGATCCATGCCGGCTCGGGCGGCGTCGGCACCTTCGCCATCCAGCTGGCCAAACACCTCGGCGCGCAGGTCGCGACCACGGCCGGCGCCAGGAACCATGCGCTGGTGAAGTCGCTCGGCGCGGATCAAGCCATCGATTACCAGACGAGCCGGTTCGAAGCGGTCGTCAAGGATCAGGACGTGGTCCTCGACACGCAGGGGGGCGACACGCTGCTCCGCTCGTTCGAGGTGGTCAAGCCGGGCGGCGTGATGGTGACGATCGGCGGCCGGCCCGACGGCAAGTTCGCGCGAGCCTGGGGCCTCAGCCTGCCGCTGGTCTGGATCCTCGGGTTCCTGAATCGCAAGGTCGATCGCCTGGCGCGGAAAAAGCGCGTGCGTTTCGAGTACTTGTTCATGCGCGCGAGCGGCGAGCAACTGGAGAGAGTAGGAGCGCTGGTGGAACAGGGTGTCATCAACCCGGTCCTGGACAAGACTTTTTCGCTCGCCGCTGCGGCCGAGGCCATTTCCTATGTGGAGTCCGGTCGCGCCGTGGGAAAGGTGGTCATTCGTGTCGCAGACTAGGCGAACCGCCATCGTGACCGACAAGGCGCCGAAACCTGTGGGTCCGTATTCGCAAGCGATCATCGAGGGTGATTTCATTTTCGTTGCGGGCCAGGGGCCGATCAATCCGCTGACTGGACAGCTCGAGCTTGGGGACGCGCGGGCGGAGACGAAGCGGGTGTTCGAAAACCTCAAAGCGATTCTTCAGGCGGCGGGCTCGTCCCTCGATCACGTGATGAAGTGCAACGTGTATCTGCGCGACATCAACGATTTCGCCGCGATGAACGAGGTGTACGCGACGTACTTCTCGAAACCGTTTCCGGCGCGCACCACGATTCAGGCGGGCGCGCTCCCGGGCGGGATCGCGGTCGAGATCGAGTGCATCGCGCGGAAAGCGCGCTAGTGGACGCGCTCGACCTCGACACCCCTGCCCTCTACGTCGATCTCGACGTGCTCGAGCGCAACATCGCGCGGATGCAGGAGCAGTGTCGGGGGTGGGGTGTCGCGCTCCGGCCGCACGTGAAGACCCACAAGATTCCGGAAATTGCGCAGATGCAGCTCGATGCCGGCGCCATCGGCATCACGGTCGCCAAGGTCGGCGAGGCCGAGGTGTTGCCGGGCGACGATGTGCTCGTCGCCTACCCCGTGTTGAAGCCGAAGCTGTCACGTTTGCGCGAGCTGGCGAAGAAGAGACGTGTGAAGGTTGCAGTCGATTCGGTAGAGGTCGCTCGTGACCTCGAGGGGATCGACACGCTCGTTGAGATCGACGTCGGCGTGGGGCGCACGGGCGCGCAGTCACCCGACCAGGCAGTCGAGATCGCGCGAGCCTGCTCCGATTTCCAGGGAGTTTTCTACTGGCCGTCGTGGCTCGACGAGGCCGGCTTTCGAGCCGCCTGCATCAAGATCGACGCCGTCCTCGCCGCGCTGGGCCGGGCGGGGTTCGAGGCGAAGACAATCTCTGGAGGTTCGACGCCGGGCGCCGCGAAGACGCCGCTAATTCCGCAAACGACCGAGATCCGGCCTGGCACCTACGTCTTCTACGACGCGAGCAGTCTTGCAGCCAAGGTGTGCGTCGAGGCGGATTGCGCACTGCGCGTGCTCACGACGGTCGTCAGCACCGCGGTGCCGGGCCAGTGCGTGATTGACGCCGGGTCAAAGACGTTCTCGAGCGATCAAACGTTTGGTGTCGGAACGTACGGACACTTCGTCGGGCGCGCCTGGACCATGCGCAAGATGAATGAGGAGCACGGCTACGTGGAGATCGATGGGAAGCCGCACATCGGAGAGAAAGTTTGGGTGGTGCCGAGTCACTGTTGCGCGACAGTGAACCTGCACGATGAGATCTGGTACGGCCGCGGCGGTCGAGTGGAGGGCAGCTGGACCGTCGCGGCGCGGGGGAAGGTGCGGTAGAACGCTGACTATTGCGTCAAGAGCCTGGTGAACGAGAGCGAGCCCAACTTCCACTTCCCGTTTTGCTGCACATAGACCTCGGTCACCGTGAACGGATTGGTGACCTCGTTGCCGCCGACCACGGCGTCCAGGCGAATTCGATGCAACACGATGGCCGTCGTCCCGATGAACCGCACCGACGATTCGAAAATCTCCGCGTGCTTGTAGTGAATCCCACCGCTTCTGATGACGTCGAGCTCCTGCGTTTTGGACATGGTTCGACTCATGTGGACGAAGACAGCCTGGTCATCGAAGAGCGTGGCCAGGGAATCGACCTTCCGCTCTGCCATCCAGCGCCACTTCGTCTTCGAGAGACTCAGTATTTCTTGTTCCGCATTCGCCTGCGCCGCTCCGGGGGCCCGATACGGTACGACCACGGCTCTGGCGAGCTCGACGAGCACGAGGGCGGTGTCGCGGATCAGGGTCACACCGGAGGCGCGCGTGAGCCCGTCCTGCACCACACGCACCTCGGCGCGATCGCCACTGATCGTTAGCTCGGCGACACGTCCCTGTTGCTCGGCCTGTATCAACGTCCGTGGACCCGCGCTCCGCAATCCGTCGGGCCGAACGAGCGGAAGTGACGTCTCGATCGGCACGATCGGGCCTGCGCTGCCATCCGGTTTCACCGGAATGCGAAACAGCCTGCCGGTGTCGAAGGTGTTCACGTACAGCGAGCCATCGGCGAGGAAGGCAAGACCGTCGATGACGTTCAACTGCTCAGCGCTCGTCCACACTTCAAGCGCGGTCGCACCGGGCTTCAATCGGTGAACGCGGCCGCGAAACGACTCAGATGCGTAGACCGTACCGTCGGCCGACAGCGCGATGTCGTTGCACACGCCGCTGTTGGGTGGAAATGGGTACGTGCCTTTGGCGGCGCCGCTCGTGAGGTCGAAGGATCGGAGCGCAGTCTGTCCGGCCACGGGCGTCCCGCCCTGGCCGCCCGTAGAATTCTGGCAGACCCACAGCGTGCGGGTTTTGTCGTCCGCGAGCACGCCGAGCACCCTCGTCAGGCCGGCGGTCGACGCGAGAATCCACGGCTCAGCTTGAACGGCGCCCGGCGCGGCGCGGTAGATCGTCCCTTTTGCCATACTGCCGAAATACACCGTGCCGTCTCGACTCGAGGTGAGATTCTCCGCCACGACGCCGGTGTCTTTGATCGTCACCTGCGTGCGGTTCTGCGCTCGAGCGAGCGGTGCGAACGACGTGAGCGTGACGACTGCGACGATCAGGGAACCGGCGACTCTGTGAGTGTTTCGCACTTGGGATCCTTTCGCCTATCGAGCGTAGCTGACACGGAGGAGGCGATTGCCGGTGTCGTCGCTAATCAAAACAGAGCCGTCCGGCATCTGCAGCACATCGACCGGCCGGCCGAGTGCCGCCCTCCCGGCTTCCCGGCCACCTGGCGCGCTCGATCTGCCGGGCAGGAAGCCGCCGTCCAGGAACGTTTCGTAGCTGGTCACGCGGCGTCCATCGGTGCGCGCCACCATGACGCGATAGCCGCTCGGAACCGACCGGTTCCATGAACCATGCTGTGCGATGATCACCGCGTTCTTGTAGCTCGCTGGGAACATGTCGCCCGTGTAGAACGTGAAGCCCAGCGCCGCCACGTGGGCGTCGAGTTTCTGCACCGGTGGTTCCGTCGTGGGGCAGGCCCGCTGCGCGCCGAACACCGGGTCCGACACGTCACCCTGATGACAAAATGGGAAGCCGAAGTGCAGGCCGGGCTTCCATGCGACGTTGAGCTCGTCGCTCGGCAGATCGTCGCCGAGCATGTCGCGACCGTTGTCAGTGAACCACAGTTCTCGTGACGCCGGGTGCCAATCGAAACCGACGCTGTTGCGCACGCCCTCGGCGAACACCTCGAGGTTCGATCCGTCGGGCTTCATCCGCACAATCGTGGACACCATGGGGGGGGACAGGCAGACGTTGCACGGAGCGCCGACCGACATGTACAGCAAGCTGTCGGGTCCGAACGCAATGAACTTCCACGTGTGGCCGTCCGTCGAATTCGGCAAGCTGTCACGAACTACGACCGGGGCAGGAGGCGAGTCGAGGCGCCGCTCGATGTCATCGAACCGCAGGAGCTTGCTCCGAGTCGCCACATACAACGCGCCGTTGCGTATCGCCACACCATTGGGCTGCTCGAGGCCGCTGGCGATGAGCACCACCCGATCGGCCTTGTGGTCGCCGTTGCGATCGATGACCGCGTGCACCTTGCCGGCCCTGAACGATCCGACGAACACGGTCCCTTGCGGGCCTAGCGCCATCTCGCGGGCGTTCTCGACGCTGTCGGCGAACACGGTGACCTGGAATCCCGCGGGGAGCACCCACTGAGGCTGCTGTGTCAGACCTGCAGCGATGACAAAGAGCGTCAAAGTAGTCATGATCTTCCCCTCACCCATTGGTGAACTTCAGCACAGCCTCTCCAATCAAGCGGTTCGTCCACGGTCGATCTACTTGCCAACGGTGTCCAAACCGGTAAGCATCTATTACCAATGGCAGAAGAACTCGATGGTATGGCGACCTTCGTTGCCGTGGCGGAAGCGAAGGGGTTTCGGGCGGCCGGGGATCGCCTCGGCGTCACACACTCGGCCGTCAGTCAGGCCGTGCGCCGGCTCGAAGCACGCCTGGGCGTCGCGCTCGTGCGCCGGACCACGCGGAGTATTCACCTCACCGACGCGGGCGAGCGCCTCTATGGCGCGTTGCGCCCGGCGCTCGACGAGGTGCGCGCCGCCGTCGCGGATGTACGAGAGACGGGGACTGAACCTCGCGGTACACTGCGCCTCCATTCATCGCGGGCCGCGGAAACGCTATTCGGCGAGTCGCTCCTCTCCGGATTTCTTATGGCACATCCGCAGATCCAGCTCGATCTCGTCGTGAGCGATGTTCCGGTGGACATCGTCGCGGACGGCTACGATGCGGGCATCCAGCTTGGCGAAGTCATCGACAAGGACATGGTCGCCGTGCCGGTGACTGGCGACCTGCGCCTCGTGGTTGTCGGTTCACCGTCGTATTTCGCTCGCCGCGGAGCTCCACTGCATCCCCGTGACCTTACGCAGCACGAGTGCCTCAATTGGCATCCGACCGCCGAGGCGGCGCCCTACCGTTGGGAGTTCACGGAAAACGGCCGTGACTTCTCGGTCACGGTTTCGGCACGGGTGCTGTCAACGGATGCAGCGCTCAACCGTCGTCTCGTCACCGCAGGGATCGGCATCACGATGGCGTACAAGGCGCACGTCCGGGATGCACTGGCACGCGGCGACCTCGTGCCGGTGCTCGAGAAATTCTGCGCGCCCTTCCCCGGCTACTATCTGTATTATCCACAGTATCGCCACGCGTCTCGCGTGTTACGCGCGCTGATCGATCACATCCGCGTGTGGCGACGTAGCACGCGCGGGGGGACACGGATCCCTTAGGTTTGCGTCGAGGCGGTGTGGGGACGTTCGGGCACTTCATCGGGCGTTCGTGGACGATGCGCGAGCCCTACCCAACAGCAGATCCTTCGCTCGCGCGGTACCGAAAGCAGGTCCTTCGCTCGCGCGTGCCGCGCGCTCGCTCAGGATGACAAGCTGCGGGCGCTTCCAGCAAAAAGAAAAAGAGATCAGTGTGGAGGTTGGGGTTCGAGGAACCAGTGTTCCGCGTGGTCTTCCCACGTAGGGTTGAGCGCTTCGATCAAGCGGATCTTCCGAGCCCGGGTCATCGGTGACGCCCGTGTACAGCACTCGCGAGCGACTTGCCATGATGTACACATAATAGACGCCCATGAGCCAGCACAATTGCGCGCTTGGCGCTCTGCTCAGACATCAATTCTCCGCCGTCTGGTACTGAATCCTGCTTCTTTTTCTTGTTCAAAGCGCAAGCGAAGCTTGTCATCCTGAGCGCGAAGCGCGAAGGACCTGCTTTTAGGGTACGTTAGCTTTGCGCATGGATCTCGTCACATTCGGCGAAGCGATGATACGGTTCTCGCCGCCGGCCTCGCAGCGGCTCGAGCAAGCCTCGACCCTCAAGGCAACCGTGGGCGGGAGCGAGCTGAACGTCGCCGTGCTCGCCGCGCGGCTCGGCGTCACCGCCCGCTGGGTCTCTCGACTTCCCGACAACGCGCTGGGCCGCATGATCGATGGCCAAGCCCGCGAGCAGGGCGTGGACGCGCGCGTCGAGTGGACCGCCGATGGACGAGTGGGTCTCTACTTCGTGGAGGTCGGCGGGGCGCGCGTCAGTAGCGTGCTGTACGATCGCGCGGGATCGGCGATCAGCAAAATCACGCCCGGCAATGTCGACTGGGCGTCCGAATTCGCCGGTGCGCGCTGGTACCACGTCAGCGGCATCACGCCGGCCTTGAGCGACGGCGCGGCGAAGGTCACCGCCGAGTCGCTCGTCGCGGCCAAGCGTGCGGGGCTGACAGTGAGCTATGACCTGAACTACCGCGCCAAGCTGTGGAGCGCCGAGCACGCGCGCGCCGTACAGGAGCCGCTGATGGAGTACGTGGACGTGCTCATCGCCGCCGAGCAAGACGCCCGACTGATCTTTGGTGCCGAGTCCGCGGAATCACTGGCGAAGCGGTTCGAGATCGGCGCGGTGGCGGTCACACTGAGGGACAATCCGCAGTCCGCCGTGGTCGCCGTGAGAGGCGAGACCTACACCGCGCCCCGATTTGAAGTCGACACGGTCGATCCTATTGGCGCCGGAGACGCGTTCACGGGCGGCATCATCGTGAGCCGCCTAGAGAATCGGAGCTGGGACGAGACTGTCCGCTTCGCGACCGCGACAGCCGCGCTCAAACACACGATCCCGGGCGATTTCTGTCTCGTGACCCGCAATGATGTCGAGCAACTCCTGCGCGGCGCGAGCGCTCGAGTGTCACGTTGACGAATAAGAAGGGGGCGGTGATCGCTCTGCGCGACGTTGGCATCATCCCAATCGTCCGCGCCTCGACGGGCGACGTCGCAATGCCGGTTGCAGAAGCCCTGCTCCAGGCTGGACTCCCAATTGTCGAAATCACGATGACGGTTCCCAATGCGATCGACGCGATCCGCGCCGTCGCGAAGCGCTTTGCCGGCAAGCTGCTGGTGGGTGCCGGGACGGTGACGGACGCCGAGACGGCGAGGCGCGCCGTGGACGCGGGCGCGGCGTTCATCGTCTCGCCGTGCCTGGTGCCGGAAGTCGTCGAGGCCGCGCTTCGTGCAGATGTCGCCGTGCTTCCCGGCGCGCTCACACCGAGCGAGGTATTCGAGGCGTTTCGCGCGGGCGGCGACATGGTGAAGGTGTTTCCGGTGCAGAGCGTCGGCGGAGCGGCGTATCTGCGGGCACTGCGCGGGCCGTTTCCCGACATTCCGCTCGTCCCGACGGGCGGCGTGACCCTCGAGAACATCGGAGAGATGTTCAAGGCCGGCGCGGCGGCAGTCGGGGTCGGCAGTGAGCTTATCTCACAGGGTGCGTTGGCGCGGCGTGACTATGCCGCGATCGGGGCGGTGGCGAAACAATTCCTCGCGGGGCGACCCAACCCTACTCCAGGACCGCGACCGTAACGCCGACACCGGGGAACGAATCCATCCCCGCGAGTTCAAGACCGACCTGCGACAGGGCAATGGTTTTTCCCAACAGTTTCTCAGGATGCAGCCGTCCCTTGGTGATCAACTCCAGCAGCCCAGCGTATTCCCTCGCCGGCAATCCGTGCGTCCCCCGGATTTCGAGCTCGCGCGCGATCACCTGACTCATTGGCACGGGGGGCTCGCTCTGATCGCCGAGCAGCAACCCGACCTGGATGTGCCGGCCCCGCTTCCGGAGTGAGAGGATCGAATTGCGGCAGGTGACGGGGCTGCCGAGGGCATCGATCGAGACCTGGGCGCCGCCTCCTGTCACCTCCCGGATCGCCCCCGCCACATCCACCGTCGCCGTCGCGTCAATGATGATTTCGGCGCCACAGGAGCGGGCCAGCTCGAGTTTGTCCGCGGCGATGTCGACGCCGATCACGCGCGCACCGAGGGACTGCGCGATCATGATGGCTGAGAGGCCCACGCCGCCGCAGCCGTGCACGGCCACCCATTCGCGGGCCCTAGTGCGGCCCTGTCCTCCAACGGCGCGGTAGGCGGTCGCGAAGCGGCACCCCAAGAGCGCGGCCGTCGTGAAGGTCATGGAATCGGGGAGGCGCACCAGGTTCACGTCGGCGTACGGGAGGGCGACGAACTCCGCGAACGTGCCCCAGCCGGTGAAGCCAGGCTGGTAGTACCGATCGCAGATCTGCTCGTCGCCCGCGCGGCAGCGCTCGCACAGGCCGCATCCCATGGAGAACGGGACGGTGATCCGGTCGCCCTTTTTCCATTTGCGTACGTCCTTGCCCGTCTCGATCACGGTCCCGGCGAACTCGTGTCCCGGGACGTGCGGTACTTTCACGTCGACGTCGTGGCCTTTCCATCCGTGCCAATCGGATCGGCACAGGCCGGAGGCTCCCACTCGTACGACGACGCCATCGAGCGCCGGCGTGGGATCAGGGACATCGACCAGACGAAGCGGACCTTCGAATGTGTCGTAGCGAACTGCTTTCATTTGCGAGCAGAGGACGCTAAGAGACCTTTCGCTTCCGTGCTTCCTCTTCCTGCAGCTCGCGACGCAGAATCTTGAGCGCCGCGCTCCTGGGCAACTCGCCGCGGAACTCGATTTCCTTGGGAACTTTGTAGGGCGCCAGGTTCTCGCGACAATGCGCCACGATTTCCTCGGCAGTAGCGCTCATCCCCGGTCGCAGCACGACGAACGACTTCACCGTCTCCCCGCGTTTGGGATCGGGGACGCCGATCGTCGCCGCCTCGAGCACCGCGGGATGGCTCATGAGCACGCGATCCACTTCGTCCGGATACACCTTGTACCCGCTGGCGTCAATCATCTCCTTCTTGCGCCCGACGATCTTGAAGAAGCCGTCGGCATCCATGACCGCGAGATCGCCCGTGTAGAACCAACCGTCGCGCACGGCGTTCGCCGTCTCCTCGGGCTTCTTCCAGTATCCGCGCATGATCTGCGGCCCACGGATGAGCAGCTCGCCCTCCTCACCGGGCGGGACGTCGCGCGTCCCTGACTCCATGTCGACAATGCGACAGTCGGTGTCACTGACGGGCAGGCCAATCGTGCCGATTTTGCGGAGTCCCTGCAGCGGGTTGATGTGCGTGATCGGCGATGTCTCGGTGAGCCCGAAGCCCTCGCAGATCTTGCCGCCGGTCAACG
>Ga0137432_1000497_pt1 | contig 20389 bp, 15 predicted proteins | sample EasRivERMZT820_2_FD_102337 | JGI IMG/M metagenome (GOLD analysis project Ga0137432, IMG submission 102337) | Soil microbial communities from meander-bound floodplain in the East River, Colorado, USA - East River MetaG ERMZT820_2 | ecosystem: Environmental > Terrestrial > Soil > Floodplain ... | reverse complement strand
CGCGGCCTCCTCGAATCGACTTCGCACGACGTCCTGACATCGTTGCTGCGCCACGGGAGAGGTTCGGCGCGCGACGGGTCGTGAGGCAAGTTCACGCGGTACGGTGAAACACAGCGCGTGTGGACGTCGTGGGCATTCCGGGACTCAACCGCGCTTCATCGAGTCGAGGCTCTTCGCGGGCCGCGTCGACTTGGCATCCATTCCGCCGACATCGCTCGTGCGAGTCCGATGCCCGTTCACGGTGCGTCGTCATTTGAAAGCGAAGAAGGCAAGAGGCGCGACCTCTCGTTCAAGACGGTGCCGTGACTCCCGGCGTCCAGTTACGACCGCCTCCGATCGTGCGCGCGCCGAGAATCTCCCGTGGCGCAGCAACGACGTCGGACGTCGTTCGAGGACGTGGCGAAGAGGACGCGGGGAGCAAGTCTCGTGGCGTCGCGCGACGGTCTCGAGCCGTGCTCAAGGGGCGGAGGAAAAAAAGGTCGAGGGACGGGACACGCTCGCAACAATGAACGTTGACCGGTGGCTCGCTGCGTGAGGCGGTCGACCACGGAACTGCTGCGAGTCGTGTCCGAATGCGCCGAGCGCAGCGAGCCCCCCGTCCATCTTTGGTTTGGGGCGAGCGTGTCCCGTCCATCGAGCCTTTTTCTCCTCCGCCCCTCGACCCGCCCGCGCCCGTCGCGCGCTCCATCACGAAGCCTCGCTCCCCGCGGCCTCTTCACCCCCGCCCTCGACGTCCGCTCCAGTTTCAGGCCGTCACGCCCGTCAGCAACGACACCTTCGCCGCATGTGAGGAGCTCCGAACGACTCGGTCCGGCCCGCTCGGATTGGCACCAGCGCGCCCGACCACTCGAGCGTCAGCGCGGCAGTTCGACCGGCACGTGCAGCTCGGGCTCGCCCTTCAGCGTGAACTTCCGTTCGAAGGCCTTCCCTTCGATCGTCCCCGACACGCGGTAGTCGCCCGGGCCGAACCGGCCGAGCCGCACGACGTCGGGCCGCGGCGGATGGGCGAGCAGGTCGGTCAGGTCGCCGAGCCCGAAGAGCGTGAGCGGGATGCGGCCGTCGGGACCGTCGACCTCGACCTTGAGCGAGAAGAGCCGCTCGATCGCGACGTCGCCGATGTCGGCGAAGACCTCCGTCCCGCCGATCAGCGTGAGGCGGACCGACGCGACGCTCCCCTCGCCGACGCCGACGTTGCGCGCGACGGCGGTGGCGCGGCCCGGCGCGCGCGCGACGACGTCCCAGGTGCCGTTCGGGACGCCACCGTACTCGAAGTGGCCGCTCGCGTCGGAGGTCGTCGCGGTCCACTCCTCGAGGAATTCGCCGTCGCCGCCGCGCAGGAAGACGCTCGCGCCGGAGAGCCCCTTGCCGTCGGCGCCGACCAGCGTCCCCTCGATGCGGCCGCCGCGCGGAAGGCGGATCGTGCCGGCGTCGGAGTCGCGCCCCTCCTTCACTTCGAGGGGGGCGGAGCGGACCACCGCGTGGTCGGCGGGGCCGGACGCCATCAGGTCGGTCGCTCCGACGGTGAGGACGAAGCGGCCGGAGCGCAGGTTCTTGAGCGCGAACTGGCCGTTCGCGTCGGTGTGGATCGCGGCGGCGCGTCGCGTCGCGAGCTCGATCGAGCTCGTTCCGGGGTCGGTGCTCGCGGCGTAGACCGCGACGCCGGGGAGCGGCGCGCCGCTCGCCGCGTCGACCACCTTGCCGCTCAGGCTCCCGGTCGGGATGACGAGGTCGACGCGCGCCGTCTCGCCGTCGACGAACTTCACCGGCAGGAGCGCCGCGCTCCCGCCGCCGCCCACGCCGCCGTCCTCGCCCTTCACCTCGACGTAGCCGCTGCCGGCCGGGACGTCGGCGATCTCGTAGGTGCCGTCCGCGGCGGTCGTGGCCGACCGCACCGTCGTCGAGCCGTCGCTCGCGCTCGCGACGCCGCTCGGATTGGAGTAGGCCATCACGATCGCCCCGCCGACGCCTGCGCCGCGCTGGGTGACGCGCCCCTCGACCGCGGCGCCGCCCGCCTTGCGTCCGGTGAAGTCGACGCGCTGCGTCTCGCCCGCCTTGAGCCGCACGGTGTGCGTCTCCATCGCGTTGGTCATCTCGCCGATGAAGTTCTCGCCGCCGAGGTCGATGTTGTCGGGCATCTTGATCAGCGCGAAGCTGCCGGCCGGCAGCCCCTTGAAGTGGAACTCGCCGCGCGCGTCGCTCTTCAGCGTGCGCATCTTGAGGCGCGCCGTCTCCTGGCACATCACGCTGGCGCCGGGGCGCGGCGCGCCGTTCGGGTCGGAGACGACGCCCCAGATCTCGCCGCCGCGCGTGAGCTCGAGGCGCAGCGTCGTGAGGTGCTGCCCGGTTTCCAGCTCGAGGTCACCCGACGCCGCGTCGATGTAGCCGTCCCGGCTCGCGACCAGCCGCGTGATCCCCGCGGAGAGCCCGCCGATCCGGAAGCGGCCGTCGGCGTCCGACTGGGCGTCGTCGCCGGAGAACATGCGCGACATCATCGCGTCGATCGGGTTGGCGTCGACCTCGCGCCGTACGCCCGCGCCGGCGACCGGCGCCCCGTTCGCGTCGACGACGAGCCCCTCGACGACCGCCTCGGACTCGAGGAAGACCACGACGCCGCGCTTCGTCTCGCCCTCGGCCATCTCGATCCAGTCGGTCGCCTTCTCGCCGTGCTCGGCCGCGTGGACGAGGAGGCGCAGACGGCCGGGCGTGACGCCGGTGAGGCGGAACTTGCCGTTCGGCGACGCGATCGGGACGGTGACGTCGAAGAACGACTTCGACATCTCGGGATCCATGAAGTTGGTCGACTTCTTCTCGCGCACGACCTTGAAGTCGTAGCGGGTGACCGGCTTGCCGGTCTTCTTCGAGACGACGATCCCCTCGATCGCGCCCTTCGTCGCGAGCTCGACGCGGACCTCGGTGGCGTCCTTCTCGACGGGGGCGCGCTCGGTGCGGTAGCCCTTCGCCGACGCCTCGCAGAGGAGCTTCTCCGCCGGCAGGCCGGCGAGGGTGAAGCGGCCCTGCTCGTCGCTCGTCACCTTGCGGCGCCCGGCCGCCGAGGTGAGCGACGACATCTTGAGGAGGCTCGGCTCGACGAACGCGGAGACGCTGGCGCCGGCGATCGGCGTCCCGTCGCGCGCGACCACGACGCCGGTGAGGTTCCGGCCGGTCGCGAGCGCGAGCTCGACCTGCAGCTCGCTGCCGGGCCCGCCGGCCGCGACGCTCTTCACCGCGTCGAGGCGGCCAGCGAAGGAGGCGCGCACGCGCCAGTCGCCGCTCGCCACGCCGACGAAACGGGCGACGCCGTCGGCGTCGGTCTTCACGTTTTCGCGGCCGAAGCCGCCCGAGTCGCTCGTGAGGTCGGTCAGGTTGATCTTGGTCGGTTCGAGCTTGCAGGTCGCGCCCGAGAGCGCCGCGCCGCTGCCGTCGGTGACGCGCACCCGCAGCGTCGCGCCGTGCGACAGGAGCAGGTCGACGGTCCGCTCGTCACCGGGCTGCAGCTCGAGCTTCTGCGCGGGGGCGGGTGCGAAGGCGTCGGAGTAGGCGCGCACTTGCAGGACGCGCGGGACCGTGACCGGGTCGAAGAGGAAGGCGCCGTTCGCATCGGTGCGGACGCTCGCCGGCGACGCGATCTCCATCCCGCCTTCCGCGAACATGCTGAACGGGTCGAATCCGGCGGAGAGCGTCACGTTCGCGCCAGCGACCGCCTTCCCCTCCTCGTCGTGGACGCGCCCGCGCACGCGCGCGCCGGGGACGAGCTGGAGCACGACCCCGTCGCGGGCCGGACCCGCCTCGAAGTCGATGCGCTCGTCGCTGCTCGAGACGGCGTCGGCGGCGACGGCGTCGAGGTGGACCGTGCCGCCTTCGAGCCCGAGGAGTTCGAAGGAGCCGTCGCGGCCCGCGATCGCGACGGCGAGCGGCGCGTCGCGGTCGGAGGCGTGCGCGTGCTTCGGATCGGCGGGAGCGCCGTCCGCCTTCCCGGCCTCCTTCTCCGATGCGTCGCCGCCCGCCGCCTCGGCGACCGCGTCGCCGTCCTTGCCGTCGCCGTCGTCGCCGACCGTGACCTCGACGCTGACGCCCGACCCCGACGAACTGCCGCGCGCGCCGCGGCGACTTCCGCCGCCGTCGTTTCCGACCTCGAATTCGGAGAGGTCCTGCTCCGCCGCGGCCTTGCGGTCGGAGGCGCTGTTCCGGATCTGCTGAGAGAGCTTGCGGGAGCGCAGCGGCGGCGCGGAACGGAAGGCGCGGACGCGGGCGCCGCTCGCCGGCCGCTGGTCGACGGCGTAGCGGACCTGGCCGCGCACCGAGTTGGGTCCGGTGCCGACGGACGGGAGGGGCGGGGTTGGGAGTTCGACGCGGTCGGGGCCGGCGGGCGCTTCGGCCGTCGCGACACCCTCCGTACCGGAGACGCCGCCGCCGTCCTTCGAATGCGCGCTCTCGGCGAGCGACAGGGAGGGGGAGCGGAGGACGTACCAGGCGGCGGTAGCGAGGAGAGCGACGACGACGACCAGGAGCAGCGGGCCCGACCTGCGCATGCGTTCCTCCGCCTTCGTTCGGGGGTGAATCCGGATCGGGCGCAAACAGGAGGCCCGCGTCGATCGTCTGAGCGCGCCGCGTTCCGCCGGGCTCGTCCGTCGTGGCGCGAGCGCGTACCCTGTGCCGATTCAACTCAGGTGTCGCGCGAATTCGATGGCTGCGCCGATCCGCGCGTCCCGATCATGCGATCCGAGTCTGGAGCCTCCTGCGATGGTGAAGCGTTCGGCCCTCTGGTTCGGGGGAGTGGTCGCGACCGGGCTGGTCGCCGCCGGCGTCTGGCAGTGCGGAGCGCTCCACTCGCAGCCGCCGACCCCGCCTGCGGTTCACGTCGCCGCCGCAGCGGCTCCCGGGAACGCGGCTCCCGCGAAACTGCCCCCGCCGGCCTCCGACCTGCCGGCGATCGGCACCCCGGCCAAGGGGCCGCGCGTCGTGATCATCGGCTTCGACGGCGCCTCCTACCACCTCGCCACGCAGTTCATGGCCGCCGGCCTGATGCCGAACTGCGTCAAGCTCGCGGAGAGCGGGTCGTTCGCGCCGCTCGGCTCCGCCAATCCGGCCGAGTCGCCGGTCGCCTGGGCTTCGGTCAACACCGGCCAGAACCCCGGCAAGACCAACATTTTCGGCTTCATCCGCCGGGTCATCAGCTACCGGCCCGACCGCAAGAACCCCGGGATGGAGATCGGGGACGTCGGCGCGACCATCGGGTACTACCGCGACGAAGAGGCCGCGCTGCCGGGCGGCGACGGGGCCGCGAAGATGCCCGTGATCTCGAACGACCTGCGCTGCAAGAACTTCTGGGACCTCCTCGACGCGGCCGGCCTCGAATCGCGCGTGCTGCAGGCGGCCTGCAACTTCCCGGCGACCGGCGGGCCGCACACGCGGCTGCTCTCCGGCCTCTCGACGCCCGACGTGCGCGGCGGGCCGGGCACCTTCCTGCTCTACACCAACGGCGACTTCGAGTTCGAGCGCGGCACCGACAACGGCGGCGACGTCCTGAAGTTCCGGGCCGTCTGCCCCAAGTGCAAGAGCAAGTCGTTCAGCTTCACGAGCGGCTGCAAGAAGTGCCAGGACGACAACCGGGTCGGCTACTTCGAGACGCGCATCCCCGGCCCCGACAACTTCGTCCAGGCGAAGAAGTGGGACGACCAGCGCAAGGCGCTGGAGAAGCGGCTCGCCGAGGCGTCGGAGAAGGACAAGGCGGCAGTGACCAAGGAGCGGCAGAAGCTGCTGAACGACGTCGCCGCGTGGGAGAAGGACAAGAAGAAGACCGCCGTCCCGCTGGCGGGCTGGATCGACCGCAAGGCGCGCACGATCAAGTTCGAGCTGGCCGGGAAGCAGTTCACGGTGAGCGAGGGCGGCTGGTCGGAGTACGTGCCGATCACGTTCGAGATCGAGGGCGCCTTCCCGGTCAAGGCGACCGCCCACCTGCACGTGAGCCAGTGCAACGAGGAGTCGAAGAACTCCGACGAGATCCGCTTCTACCTGCCGGCCGTCACCGCGGCGGCCGACGATCCCGCGCCCAACATGCAGGTCGCGTCGCCACGCTCGTACGGCAAGGACCTGGTCGGCGAGGTCGGGTACTTCGACACGATCGGCTGGGCGTGCCAGACGCACGCGCTCAAGGACACCGAGATCGGCGACGCAGCGTTCATGTCGGCGATCTGGGACACGGTGCAGTGGCGGCGCAAGATGCTGCTGTCCGAGCTCGGGAAGCCCGACTGGAGCACGCTCTTCCAAGTATTCGGCGAGACCGACCGCGTCTGCCACATGATGTACCGCTTCTTCGACGAGAAGCACCCGCAGTACTCCGCCACGGAATCGGCGAAGACGTGCAAGTTCGGCGACCGCGAGATCGCGATGAAGGACGCGATCCCCGCCATCTACCAGGAGGTCGACCGGACGATCGGCCTGGTGGCCGACCTGATCGCGAAGGGGTCGCTCGGCGACTGCACGCTGATGGTCTGCTCCGACCACGGCTTCAGCCCGTTCCGCGAGGAGGTCGACCTCAACTCGTGGCTGCTCGACCAGGGCTTCCTGGCGGAGCTCCCGAGCAACGGCACGGAGCTCCAGCGCAAGTACCTCTCGGGGTACGTCGACTGGTCGAAGACGAAGGCCTACTCGATCGGGATCGGGACGATCTACCTGAACCTGAAGGGGCGCGAGCCCAACGGCATCGTCGAGCCGGCCGACGCCGACAAGGTGTGCGACGAGCTCATCGCGAAGATGCTCGCCTGGCAGAATCCCAACGCGACGAAGTCGGACGACCCGAAGGCGTACCTCTCGGCCAACGAGCCGCAGGTCTTCAAGGGGGCGTGGAAGCGCGGCGAGTTCCTCGCCGGCCCGTACGCCGCCGACATCCGCGACGCCAAGGGGCGCTGCGTCGAGGGCGCCGCCGACATCCAGGTCGGATTCAACTTCGGCTACCGCGTGGGCTGGTCGACGCCGCTCGGCAGCCGGAGCACCAAGGGGATCGTGCTCAAGAACACGAACCGCTGGTCGGGCGACCACACGAGCGTGCACCCCTACCTCGTGCGCGGGATCTTCTTCTCGACGCGCAAGATGGCCGCCGACGGCGCGCCGCACCTCCAGGATCTCGCGCCGACGACGCTGGTGATGCTGGGCCAGAAGGTGCCCGACGACATGGACGGGCACGTGATCCCGCTCACGGGCTGCGAGGAGGCCGCCAAGGCCCACGCGGGCGGGAAGGCGAACCGCGAGTCGCTCGTCCCGCCGAAGTAGGACCGGCGGGAGGGATCTCTACTCGTCGTCCTCGTCCGAGCTGTTGAGATAGCCCAGCCCCTTCAGCTTCTCGGTACCGGCGGTGTCGCCGGCGGCTTCCAGCTTGATGTTCAAGTCCCGGGCGAACTTGCGCAGCTGCTTCTTCCGGAGCTTGTCGCCCTTGAACTTCTCGGTAGCAACGGTGATGACGTCGAGCGCGGCGTGGAGCAGGTCCGCGTCCTTCAGTTCGTTGCCCATCTGGAAGTAGTACTTCGCCTCGAAGTCGATCTTGGCGTCCTCGAGCTTCTGCAGCGCCGCGCTCGCCGCCGCGTCGCCGTGGAACCTGCCCTCGCAGACGACTTTGTCCTGCCAGGCGAGCGACCGCTCTTCGGCGGTGGCCTTCGGGTCGGCGATCACGAGGTCGAGGCTCGCGAGCGCCGTCTTCCAGTCCTTCTTGTCCTTCGCGTCGCCCGCGTCGACGAGGAGTGCACTCGCGCCCGTGCCCCTCTCCGACTTCGGACTGCAGGCCGAGCCGAGCAGGAGCGTGACCGCGACGAGACCGGTCGTTCCGAGGAGGGTGCAGATCGAGGACATCGCGGCTTTGCTCCGAGGGGGCGGGGGGGTGCGGCGCGCGGACGGCGCGGCCGACCCTACGGCGAGGGGCGCGACACGTTAGTCCGCCCCGAAGAGGACGGGGGGCGGCGGGACGCGCCGATCGGCCGGTCGCGAAAAGACGTCGGCTCCGGACGGCGCGCGGTACCGCGCCGTCGCGGACCGATCGATGAATCGCCCCTGTCGGCACGGTCACACCTTGACGGCCCGCCGCCGGGAGGTAAGACCCTACGCCCCAATCGGGGTGCGATCGGAGTGTGATTGGAGCGCTCCCCCGGGGAATCGGACCCCATACGACGTGCTGCACGAGACCAAGGTCACCGTCAAGATCCCGCGCCCGCTCTACCGCAAGGTGCAGCTGGTGATCGAGAAGTCGGGCTTCTCTTCGCCCACCGACTTCATCGTCTTCGTGCTGCGCGACCTGCTCGGCGAGGCCGAGCGCAAGGGTCCGGCGCCCGCCGGCAAGGTCGCCGACACGATCGAGCCCGCCGAGGACTTCTCCGCCAACGACCTCGAGGCGGTGAAGCAGAAGCTGAAGAACCTCGGATACCTGTGAACCCCCGCGCAACCTGCGCACGAACCGAAAGGACACGAGGAATCCGATGATCGCTCCGCACGGTGGCCGCCTGATCAATCGCGTCGTCGAAGGCGCCGAGCGCGACCGGCTGCTCGGCCTCGCGCCGAAGCTTCCCAAGGTCGTCCTGAACGCCCGCGAGATGGCCGACGTCGACATGATCGCGGTCGGCGCGATGAGCCCGCTCGAAGGGTTCATGACGAAGGCCGACTACGACTCGGTGCTCGCGCGCCGCCGCCTCCAGAGCGGCCTGCCCTGGACGATCCCGATCGTGCTCGCCGTCAAGCCCGACGCGAGCGCCGAGGCCTACCAAGAGGGCCAGGACGTCGCGCTCGAGACGCAGGACGGGCAGCTCCTCGCGATCCTGCACGTCGCCTCGAAGTGGAAGATGGACAAGGGCGACGAGGCGCGGAAGGTCCTGCGCACCGACGACGCGGCGCACCCGGGCGTCCAGTACCTCGGCTCGCTCGGCGACACCTACCTCGGCGGGACGCTCTCGGTCGTCAACCGCCTCAAGTACGAGAAGTACAACAACCGCCGCCTCGACCCGATCGAGACGCGCACGCTCTTCAAGCAGAAGGGCTGGAAGACGATCGCCGCGTTCCAGACGCGCAACCCGATCCACCGCGCGCACGAGTACCTGACCAAGGTCGCGCTCGAGATCGTCGACGGCCTGATGCTCCATCCGCTGATGGGGGAGACGAAGAGCGACGACGTGCCGGCCGACGTCCGCATGCAGTGCTACGAGGCGCTGCTCGCCGGGTACTACCCGAAGGAGCGCACGGCCCTGGTCGTCTACCCCCAGGCGATGCGCTACGGCGGCCCGAGCGAGGCGGTCCTCCACGCGATCTGCCGCAAGAACTTCGGCGTGACCCACTTCCTCGTCGGCCGCGACCACGCCGGCGTCGGCAAGTACTACGGCAGCTACGACGCGCAGAAGATCTTCGACGAGTACGCGCCCGGCGAGATCGGCATCAACCTGCTCAAGTTCGAGAACTCGTTCTGGTGCAAGCGCACCGGCGGCATGGCCTCGACCAAGTCGAGCCCGGCCGGTCCCGAGGAGCGCGTCGAGCTCTCCGGCACGCAGGTGCGCGACATGCTGCGCGCCGGCACGCTGCCGCCGCCCGAGTTCTCGCGGCCCGAGATCGCGAAGATCCTGATCGACGCGCTGAAGGCGAAGTAAGCCGCGCCACGCGCCGCCCCGCCCGTTCCCCTCACCGCAACCTCACGCAGGACAAGAGATCCATGGAAGGCTTCACGCTCTGGTTCACCGGGCTCTCCGGCTCGGGCAAGTCGACCCTCGCCGAGCGCATCAAGAACGAGCTGCTCGAGCGCGGCATGCACGTCGAGCTCCTCGACGGCGACGAGTTCCGCACGACGCTCAGCAAGGGGCTGGGCTTCAGCAAGGAGGACCGCGACACCAACATCCGCCGCATCGGCTACGTCGCGAAGCTCCTCACGCGCAACGGCGTGGTCGCGATCACCGCGGCCATCTCGCCTTATCGAGACGTGCGCGACGAACAGCGCCAGAAGATCGGCCGCTTCTTCGAGGTCTACACCGAGTGCGACCTCGACACGCTCGAGGCGCGCGACGTGAAGGGGCTCTACAAGAAGGCGCGCGCCGGCCAGATCAAGAACTTCACCGGCGTCGACGACCCCTACGAGCCGCCGGTGAATCCCGACGTCCACTGCAACACGGCGAAGGAGGGGCTCGACGAGAGCTACGCGAAGATCCTCGCCGGCCTCGAGCGAAAAGGTTTCATCGCGCCGCCCGCCGGCGGCGGGATCGACGCCGCGCAGGAGGCCGCCGCGCTGCGCAGCCTGAAGCAGAAGGGCTACGTCTGATCCCGACTCCGCCCTCGTCGCGGCGACGCCGTCGCGACGGGGGCGCTCCCGGGACGAACGCGGCTATATCTGTCGCCCCGTGAACCGCATGCGTCGCCTCCGCGTCGAACTCGTCGCTGCCGCCGTCTTCGCCCTCGTCCTCTTCGGGCCGGCGACGGCGCACGCCTACATCGGGCCGGGCGCGGGCATCGCCGCCGCGAGCACGATCTTCGTCCTGATCGGCGCCTTCTTCGCCGCCTTCGCGGCGCTGATCGTGATGCCGATCCGAATGGCGATCCGCTGGGTCCGGACCGCCGGCCAGCGCCGCCGCGCCAAGGCGAAGCGCGTCGTGATCGTCGGCATGGACGGCATGGACCCCGACCTCGTCCGCAAGTGGATGGGCGAGGGCAAGCTGCCGAACCTGAAGAAGCTCGCCGACGACGGCGTCTTCCAGTCGCTCACGACCGCGACCCCCTCGATGTCGCCGGTCGCCTGGTCGAGCTTCATGACCGGCGTCGACCCGGGCAAGCACGGGATCTTCGACTTCATCACGCGCGACCCGTGCAACTACATGCCGATGCTGTCGAGCGCGAAGATCGGCGAGACGAGCTCGTCGTTCGGGTTCGGGAAGTTCAAGCTCACGTTCCACAAGTCCTTCTACCGGATGCTCCGGCGCAGCCAGCCGTTCTGGAAGATCCTGGGCGAGCGCTGGGTCTCGAGCAGCATCCAGCGCGTGCCGATCACGTTCCCGCCCGAGAAGTTCAAGAACGGCGTCCTCCTCTCCGGCATGTGCGTGCCCGACCTGCGCGGCACGCAGGGGAGCTTCAGCTTCTTCACCACGAAGCTGCGCGGCCGCCTCCAGGACGAGACGGCCGGCATGGGCGCCGAGAACGCGGGCGGCACCGAGTCGCTGGTGAAGCGCACCGGCGACGTCGTGACCGGCGAGCTCGAGGGGCCGTCCGACGTCGATCCCGCGACGAAGAAGTCGGCGCCGGCGAAGCTGCCCTGGAAGGTCACGCTGCATCGCGACGGCGAGGGCAAGCGCGGCGCCGCGGCGACGCTCGAGATCGGCAAGGAGAAGGTCGACCTGCCGCTTTGCGACTATTCGCCGTGGGTGCGCGTCGAGTTCAAGCTCGCGTCGGGCGCGCTCGGCGGCATCGCGCGCTTCTACCTGCAGAAGGTCGAGCCCGAGTTCGAGCTCTACGTGACGCCGATCCACATCGACCCGGCGAAACCCGTCTTCCCCATCAGCGAGCCCGAGGTCTACTCGGTCTACCTCGCCAAGATGATCGGCCCGTTCGCGACGCTCGGCCTGGCCGAGGACACCTGGGCGCTGAACGAGCGGCGCATCGACGAGGCGGCCTTCCTGAAGCAGGCCTACCTCTACGGCGGCGAGCGCGAGCGCATGCTCTTCGACGCGCTCGCCAAGACGAAGGCGGGTCTCGTGACGACCGTCTTCGACACGACCGACCGCATCCAGCACATGTTCTTCCGCTACCTCGACCCGGCCCACCCGGCCAACGCGGGCAAGGACACGGTGCAGCACGCCGGCGCGGTCGAGGCGGTCTACCGCTGGACCGACGACCTCGTCGGGCGCGTGCGCGCGAAGATCCGCGAGAAGAACACCGTCCTGATCGTGATGTCGGACCACGGCTTCAAGCAGTTCCAGCGCGGCGTCAACCTGAACTCCTGGTTGCGCGACGAGGGCTACCTGGTCCTGAAGGACGGCAAGCGGACCGGCGGCGACTGGTTCGACGGGGTCGACTGGTCGCGCACGAAGGCCTTCTCCATGGGCCTCACCGGGATGTTCATCAACCGCAAGGGGCGCGAGAAGCGGGGGATCGTCGCGGACGGCCCCGAGCTGCAGGCGCTGAAGGCGGAGATCGCCGCGAAGCTGCGCAAGCTCCAGGATCCGGGACGCGCCGGCACGCGCGCGATCCGCGAGGTGTTCGACACCGCCGCCAGCTTCCACGGGCCCTACTCGTACGAGGCGCCCGACCTGCTGATCGGGTACGAGGCGGGCTACCGCCACTCGTGGGACTGCGCGGTCGGCTGCACCGGCGAGGTCGTCTTCAGCGACAACACCAAGAGCTGGAGCGGCGACCACTGCATGGACCCGCGCATCGTGCCGGGGATCTTCTTCTGCAACCGCAAGATCAACACCGAGGCGCCCAACATCCTCGACCTCGCGCCGACGGTGCTCGACCTGTTCGGGATCGCGCCGCCGCCCTACATGCAGGGCGGCGCGCTGTTCGGCGAGCCGACCCGAGCGCCGGGACCTCCGTCGAAGCTGCCGCTGCCGACGGCGCCGCCCGCCGTCGCGCCGAAGTCGGCGCCGCAGAAGCCGCAGCGCCAGCCCGCTCCGGCCGCGCAGTGAAGCCGGGAGCCGCACCCGTGTCCCGGAACTTCCGCCGTTCGCTCGCGACGTTCGCGCTGCTCGCCGCGGCGGTCGCCGCCGGCTCGTGCGGTCGCAAGAGCTTCGCGCCGTGCGGCAAGAAGCTGGTCGTGATCGGCATCGACGGCATGGATCCCAAGCTGCTGCGCGAGTACATCGCGCAGAAGGCGATGCCGAACTTCCAGCTGCTCGCCGAGGAAGGGACCTTCGTCGAGCTCGGCACCAGCGAGCCGCCGCAGTCGCCGGTCGCGTGGTCGAACTTCATCACCGGCATGGACCCGGGCGGCCACGGCGTCTTCGACTTCCTGCACCGCGACCCGAAGACCTACGAGCCCTACAGCTCGACGGTGAAGACGGCGACCGACCCGCCGCTCACCTTCCCGCTGCCGGGGGAAAAGCAGTTCTCCCTGCCTCCCGCGTCCGAGCCGGTCCGACAGGGGCGCGCCTTCTGGGACGACCTCGCCGACCGAGGCGTCCGCGCGGCGATCTACAAGATCCCGGCCGCCTACCCGCTGCAGAAGAGCGACCAGTTCACGCTCAGCGACATGGGCACGCCCGACCTGCACGGCGGCATCGACGGGATCTACGCGTACTACACGTCGAACGTCCCCGACAACTACACGCGCTTCGACGGCTCCGGCAACTTCCTCGCCGACCTCAAGTTCCGCGATCACCACGCGCAGGCGGAGCTCTTCGGTCCGGCGAGCCCGTTCGAGACCACGAAGCCCGGCCACCACACGATCCAGGACCTCTCGACCCGGCGCCGGTTCGACGTCTACCGCGATCCGCGCGAACCGGTGGTCCACATCGAGATCGAGGAGGGCGACTCGTGCACGCTGCGCGAGGGCGAGTGGAGCCCGTGGCTCGGCTGCGACTTCGTGCAGGGACCGTACGCCTGCCACCCGTTCGACTGGCTCCACCTCGACAACCGCATGCACGGGATGGTGAAGTTCTACTTGCAGCAGGTCCACCCGGACGTGCGCCTCTACTGCTCGGCGGTGAACATCGACCCGTCTGCGCCGTGCATGCCGATCTCGACGCCCGACGACTCCGCCGTCGAGGACGTCTGCGAAAAGGTCGGCCGTTTCTACACGGCCGGTCTCGCCGAGGAGACCAAGGGGCTCCAGGACGGGACGCTGGGCGACGGCGAGTTCATCTCGCAGTGCGACGACGTGACGGGCGAGCGCATGAAGATGCTCGACTACGCGCTCGCGAATTTCGACGACGGGTTGCTCTTCTTCTACTTCTCCACGGTCGACCTGCGCTGCCACATGATGTGGCGCCACATCGACCCGGAGCACCCGGCGCACGACAAGAAGCTCGCCGCGCAGTTCGCCGGCTCGATCCGGGACGCCTACATCAAGATGGACGAGGCGCTGGGGATCGTGCGCGAGCGCATCGGCAAGGACACGCCGCTGATCGTCCTTTCCGACCACGGCTTCTCGACCTTCACGCGGCGCGTCAACCTGAACCAGTGGCTGCTCGACCAGGGCTACCTCGCGGTCGCGCCGGCGGCGCAGGCCGAGTACGACAAGAAGCTCGAGGAGGAGAAGAAGCCCGATGGCGCGCGCGCGCGCGCCGAGTGGACCCTCACGGAGGGCGGCGGCCTCGACCGTACGAAGACGAAGGCGTACGCCGTCGGCTTCAACGGCCTCTACCTCAACCTGAAGGACCGCGAGGCGGGCGGGATCGTCGCGCCGGCCGAGCGCGACCGCCTGCTCGAGGAGATCCGGACGAAGCTGCTCGCGCTGCGCGACGACGAGGCGCACGGCGGCCGGCCGGTCGTGCTGCGCGTCGATCGCCGCGAGGAGGTCTACCACGGCACGCAGCTCGAGAACGCGCCCGACCTGATCGTCGGCTACGCGGCGGGCTACGGCGCGTCCGACACGACCGCGCTCGGCCAGCTCGTGAAGTCGAGCAAGGCGCGCGTCGTCGAGGACAACAAGAACCTCTGGAGCGGCAACCACCTGATGGCCCCCGAGGTCGTGCCCGGCGTCTTCCTCACCAATCGCAAGATCGCCCCGAAGGACCCGCAGCTCTACGACGTCACGGCGACGCTGCTCTCGTTCTTCGGCGCACCCGTGCCCGCGGAGATGCGGGGCAAGAGCCTCTTCGGAAACTGAACAGGAGCGCACGATGTTCGGCGGACCCAAGGTCAAGCTCGAGAAGGACCTCTACGAGAAGCTGAAGAAGTTCGCGGAAGTGGCGGGCTACTCGTCGCTCGACGAGTTCGTGAACCACATCCTCGAGCGCGAGCTGCAGGCGATGGACACCGGCGGCAGCGAGGACCCCGAGAAGATGCGCGAGAAGCTGCGCGGGCTCGGGTACATCAGCTGATGGACGCGGTGAACGCCGCGGCGCGCAGCGTCTTCGACCTCCTGTGGATCCCGTTCGCGGGGCTGCCGGGCTGGGTCGGGCTGTTCGCGCTGGGCGCCCTGTTCGGCGTCGCGGCGCTGGTCGCGATGAAGTACACGACCAACCCCAGGCGCGTCACCGCCTTCAAGGAACGTTCGCAGGGCCACATCCTCGCGATCAAGCTCTTCCGCGACAGCTTCTCCGTCGTGATCGGCTCGCTCGCGAAGGCGATCCTCTGGAGCGGCGGCTACCTCACCGAGCAGTTCAAGCCGATGCTCCTCCTGCTGGTGCCCTTCGCGCTGCTCTTCGCGCAGATGGAGATGCGGCTCGGCCTGCGGCCCCTCGACGTCGACAAGGAGGTGCTGGTCACCGTCGAGGTCGACGCGGCGCGCGTGCCCGGCCTCGACGTCGCGCTCGAGCTGCCGGCCGGCGTCGTGCAGGCGCGACCGGCCGTGCGCGAGCCGTCGAAGAGCCGCGTCGTCCTCGCGCTCGTGCCGAAGACGGCGGGCCGCCACGAGGTGCGCTTCCGCGTCGGCAGCGAGGTGCAGGTCAAGACGTTCGACGCCGGCGACCTGCCCGGCATTCCGCGGGTCTCGCCGGTTCGGTCGGCCGACTTCTGGGACCAGCTGCTCTACCCCGCCGAGCCCGGCTTCTCGTCGGCGTCGGCGTTCCGGCGCATCTCGTACGCGCTGCCGGTGCGGCCGCTGCCGTTCCTCGGCCTCGACCTCAGCTTCGGCTCCGAGGCGGGGATGATGCTCGTCTTCCTGGTGCTGACCATCGCCGTCGCGTTCGCCCTGAAGGACGTGTTCGGCGTCACGATCTGAGGAGCGCGGTGTACAGCCCCCTCGTCGAGGCCGCGATCGCCTTCGCGATCCGTTCCCACGCCGGCCAGGAGCGCAAGGGCCAGCCGGGGGTCCCCTACGTCGTCCACCCGCTCCACGTCGGGATGCTGCTCGCGCGCCACGACGCGCGGCCGCCGGTCGTGGCGGCCGGGATCCTGCACGACGTGATGGAGGACAGCGGCGTCGCGCGCGACGACCTCGCGCGCGCCTTCGACGAGGAGGTCGCGGCGATCGTCGTCGAGGTGAGCGAGGACAAGGGGCACACGTGGGAGCAGCGCAAGCTCCACACGATCGAGAAGATCGCGACGATGAGCGACGGCGCGCGCGCGGTCACGGCCGCCGACAAGGTGCACAACCTCGCCGACCTCCATCGGCTGCTGGCCGCGAACGGCGACGAGGTCTGGCGGCTCTTCCGGCGCGGGCGCGACCCGACGCTCGACTACTACCGCCGCGTCCTGGGCGAGCTCGCCCGCCACTTCCGCCACCCGCTCACCGAGGAGCTCGCGCGGGCTCTCGCCTTGATCGAGCGCGGCTGAGGCGAAACGAACCGACCCCGCGCGCCGGAGCGTACGGGGTCGGTCGAGGCTCGCGTCCTGCAAGGGCGCGCCGCGGCGGACGGGCCGCGGCGGCGACCTCTCAGCCTCCGGCCAGGTTCGCGTCCCAGTTCGGGCCGTGCTTCACCTGGTCCTTCTTGGTGCGCTTGGTCTCCTCCGCGAACGGTCCGGCCGCGTTCTTCGCGGTGTACTCGGCGTCGGCGCGGTCGGCCGCGGTGATCGCCTGCGGCGGGCAGACCGGCTCGCACGCGCTGCAGTCGATGCAGGTCGCCGGCTCGATGATCAGCATGTCCTCGAGCTCGAAGAAGCATTCGACGGGACAGACCTCGACGCAGTCCCCGTACTTGCACAGGACGCACGGCTTGCCGACGACGTAGGTCACGGACGTTCTCCTCCGTTGAGGTTGGGTGGTTCGGTTCGTTGCGTCAGGCCGGCCGGCCCGTCTCAGCCGCCGGCGAGCTTGCTATCCCAGTTCGGCCCGTGGGTCACCTGCTCCTTCTTGGAGCGTCGCTGGTCGTCGCTGCAGGTGAAGGCCGCGGCCCGCGCGATGAACTCCTGCTCCGCGGCATCGCCGGCCGTGATCGCCTTCGGCGGGCAGACCGGCTCGCATGCGGTGCAGTCGATGCACTCGTTCGGGTTGATGATGAGGATCTCGGAGTCCTCGTAGAAGCACTCGACCGGGCAGACCTCGACGCAGTCGCCGTACTTGCAGAGCACGCAAGGTCGGCCCACGACGTAGGACAAGTCCGATCGCTCCTCGCCCGGTCTCCGTCCGCCGCCCCGACGCTCGCGCGCCCGGGCGGGGGAGGCGGATGATATGGGGGGCGACTCGCGAGACAAGCCGTCGGGGCCAACCGTTTTGTCGGGCCTCCGCCGCCGATCAGAAGACGTCGGAATCGCCGATCGTCCAGTACCAGCGCTCCCGGACCCAAGCGAGGTCGGGCCGCTCGCGATAGAGCATCACGCACAGGACGTACTGGCACGACTCGCTCTTGAATCCGCTCCCGAGCGCGTGGCGGAACCAGGGCGACCGTTCCGGGAACCACGCCTCGACGCGCGCCTGCCCGGCCTCCCGCGCGATGCGCGTGGTCGTGCGCAGCGCGAGCGCGACCGCCGCCGCGTCGTCGGGCGCGCCGAGGAAGTCGATCAGCGCGCCGATCGGCTGGCGCTGCCAGTTCGCCCGACTCACGAAGAGAGCGCGTACCGTCCCGCCGTGTTCGCGCACGACGAAGCGCCGGTATCCGAGCCACGGGCACGCGGCGTAGCGCCAGTCGAGGTAGGCCGCGTCGCGCACGAGCGCGAAGGGGAAGTGCGCCTCGAGCCGCGCCCAGAGCTCGTCGGCGACCGCGCCGAAGCGGTCGACCTCGACCGCTTCGAGGCGTGCGACGGCGTCGGCGTGCGCGCGCCCGACCTCGTCGTCGTCGCCCGCCTCGAAGAAGTTGCGGTAGAGCGTCGGCAGCGGCTTGACGACGGTCTCGTACCCGACCAGCCGCACGCCGATCGGGTAGGCCTGCCGGTTGGGGAAGCCGTAGCCGAAGCCGCAGATCGGCCAGTGGCCGAAGTGCTCGAAGTAGCCGCGCGCCGTCTGCAGGAAGACGCCCTCGCGCTTGAGCCCGCGCCGGTAGTCCGCGCGCACCATCGAGTCGATGCCCTGACCGGCGATCACGACCTCGCCGTCGACGCGCGCGCGCGCCGGGAGGCAGGCGTAGTGGCCGATCACGGCGCCGTCGTCCTCGACCGCGACGACGATCTGCGTGCCGGCCGGGTTGGCGCGGTAGAGCCAGCGCCACTGCTCGGGCGTGCGCGGCTCGAAGCTCGCGTCGCCCTCGCCGAAGACGGAGTTGAAGAGGGCGAGGATCCCCGCTTCGTCGCCGGGGCGGAAGGGACGGACGGTGTAGGCGCGCTCGCTCACGACCGCTTCGCTCGCTCCGACGATTGGAACTGCCGCGCGACGCGCGCTGGCGCGCGGGCGGCCTCGCCCGCACGATATCGGCCGCGATGGACGACCGACTGACGCAGCTGCTGCGCGAACGCTTCGGCCTCGCCGCCTTCCGCGGCCGGCAGCGCGCCGTCATCGACCACCTGCTCGCGGGCGGCGACGCGCTCGTGGTCTGGCCGACCGGCAGCGGCAAGTCGCTCGTCTACCAGCTGCCGGCGCTGGCGCAGGAGCGGCCGGTCCTCGTCCTCTCTCCGCTGATCGCGCTCATGCAGGACCAGGTCGCGACATTGCGCACCAGAGGGATCGCCGCCTCTTGCGTCCACTCGAACGTGGAGCGCGCCGACCGGGAGCGCCGCGCCGCCGCCTTCGCGCGCGGCGAGCTGCGCCTGCTCTACGTCACGCCCGAGCGCTTCCGCGACCCCGCCTTCGTCGCGGCGATCACCGCCGAGGGCGCCGCGTCGCGCCGCCTCGCCCTGCTCGCCGTCGACGAGGCCCACTGCATCACGACCTGGGGCCACGACTTCCGGCCCGAGTACGGGCGCGTCGGGGAGATCCGGCGCCGTCTCGGCGACCCGCCGACGGTCGCGCTCACCGCGACCGCGACGCCCGCCGTGGTCGCCGAGATCCGAGCGAAGCTGCGCCTGCCCGACGCGCTGCTCGACCACGCCGGGCTCGCGCGCCCGAACCTCTTCCTCGCCGTCACCGTCGTCGAGGACGAGGCGGCGAAGTGGGAGCTGCTCGCGGCGCGCCTCGCGGAGCTGCGCGGCGCCGGCATCGTCTACGGCGCGCTGATCCGCGACCTGCTCCGGCTCGAGGACTTCCTGAACGGGCGGCTGCGTCCCGAGCAGCGCACCGGCGGCGCGCGCCTCCTCGTCTACCACGGCGACCTCTCGCGCGAGGAGCGCGCCCGCATGCACGACCGCTTCCGCGGGACGGACGACGCCTCCGCCGCGCCGCCGCGCGTGCTCGCGACGCGCGCCTTCGGCATGGGCATCGACAAGCCCGACCTGCGCTTCGTGGTGCACCACCAGGTGCCCGGCTCGGTCGAGGAGCTCTGGCAGGAGATCGGCCGCGCCGGCCGCGACGGCGCGCCGTCGTGGTGCGAGCTGCTCTACTGCGAGCAGGACCTCCCGATCCAGATGCAGTTCGTGAAGGCGGCCAACCCCGATCGCCGCCTCTTCCGCGCGACGGTCGCGCGCATCGCCGAATGGACCGCGCGCGGCGAGCGGTTCGACCTCGAGCGGCTGCGCACCGCCGTCACCGGCCGCGACGGCGCCGACGGCCGCGTCGAGACGTGCCTCGCGTGGCTCGCGGCGCTCGGCGCGACGGAAGGGGAGGTCGAGCGCGGGACGCTGCGGCTGGTGCGGCCGCCCGCGGCCGACGACGAGCCCGACGAGCTCGGGCCGGAGAAGGAGCGGCGCGACCTCGAGCGGCTGGCGCGGATCGTCGCCTACGCGCGCTCGCAGGAGTGCCGCCGCGTCTTCCTCTCCGAGTACTTCGGCCTGCCGCGTCCCGACGTCCCGTGCGGCGCGTGCGACGCCTGCTCCGACGGCGCGGAGTGGCGCGCGGCGATGACGGCGTCGGCCGGCGCGCCCCGCGCGACTTCACGCGCGGAAGAAAAGGAGCTCGCGCGCGCGCGCGACCCGGAGCGCGGCGACTTCGTCCGCGTCGACGGCGCGCTGCTCGGCCGCGTCCTGCGCGTCGACGGCCGCGGGCGCGACGCCCTCGTCGAGGTCGAGCTCGCCGATTCGCTCGATCGGCGCCGTTTCCCGGCACGCCGCCACCGGATCGAGGTGATCCGGGATCCTTAGGGGCGACTCCAGGAGGCTGGACCGAGTCGGGCGGAGCTCCGCACGGCGCCGCGGCTTGAAACTGGAGCGGACGTCGAGAACGCGGGTGAAGAGGGCGCGGGGAGGAGGATTCGTGGTTGAACGCGCGACGGGCGGGAGCGGGTCGAGAGGGCGGAGGGGAAAAAGGCTCGATGGACGGGACACGCTCGCCCCAAACCAAAGATGGACGGGGGGCTCGCTGCGCTCGGCGCATTCG